>Ga0154020_10001238_pt1 | contig 31716 bp, 34 predicted proteins | sample Klosneuvirus_201_FD_109709 | JGI IMG/M metagenome (GOLD analysis project Ga0154020, IMG submission 109709) | Active sludge microbial communities from wastewater, Klosterneuburg, Austria - Klosneuvirus_20160825_MG | ecosystem: Engineered > WWTP > Aerobic digester > Activated sludge | place...
AGGGCATGTGCTGCATGCGGCAACCACCGCAGCGCAGATAATGGTCGCACTCTGGCTTTGCCCGCTCAGCCGCAAGGTTATAAAGCGCCCAGGTTTCGTGCGCAAAATCCCCGGTTAATTCTGCCGGTAACTCATCGCGGCGCGCCAGTACACCATGCGCAACCTTCGACTTCACCTGTGCAATACGCGCAATAAACCTTTCGCCAGGCAGAACTCCCCAGATAAAGAAGACATGCGGCTTGAATTTTTCTTTCTGGGTTTCATCGGCAAAGTACGAGAGGCCGAGTCCCTCAGCGACGAAGTGTTTGCACTCGAGTTCGGCGAATGCCCCCGGCTTAAGCTTGCGGATATTCATCGTCTCTCTCCGGCTTAGCTACGGAATTCCATAGCTAAGCTGGTTTAATGCCGAAAATGTCTCATTCCGGAGAAAAGTAAAACAAGCCCATGCTCATCAGCGGCCGTGATGCTGTCTGCATCCTTAATTGAACCGCCAGGCTGCACAATCGCACGTACACCGATCTTCGCACAGGTATCAACGCTGTCGCGAAACGGAAAGAACGCCTCTGACGCCATCACCGAACCCTTCAGGGTAAGTTTCGCATCGGCCGCCTTGGTTTCGGCAATGCGTATACTGTCGATGCGGCTCATCTGGCCGGCGCCGATGGCGAGCGTCCTGCCCTGCGAGGCAAAAACAACCGAGTTGGATTTAACAAATTTGGCAACGCGCGAGGCAAATGCGAGATCATGCATCGTCTGCTGATCGGCCTGCGCCTTAGACACGACCTTAATATCCGCTTCGTTCCAGAGCGGCAGATCCTGATCCTGCAGCAGGTAGCCACCCGCGCCCGGCACCGAGCGCAGGTCTTTCGTTTGGGCGGCATCGAGTTTGCCAAAATCAACCGTAATCAGGCGCAGGTTCTTTTTCGCCGCAAGTATTTCAAACGACCCCTCGGCAAATTCGGGCGCAATGATCAGTTCAAAAAAATGCGGAGCGAGTTTTTCAGCAGCGGCTTTGCTGAGCGGCCGGTTAAACACGACGATGCCACCAAAAAAGCTCACCGGGTCGCAGTCCATAGCAAACTGCAGAATCTGCGCCTGGTCGTTGCCGGTCGCCACGCCGCATGGGTTGGTGTGCTTGAAGATCGCGCACACCGGTTCGGTGAAATCGGCGGCGAGCCTGATCGCGATGTCCAGATCGAGAATATTGTTAAATGAAAGTTCTTTTCCGGCAAGCTGCTTCCACGGCACGTCTTTGCCGGCTTCGACGAGGTACGACGCATTCTGGTGCGGATTTTCCCCGTATCTGAGTCCCTGTTTTTCAACAAGGCTTAACCGCATTCCCTGCACGCCGCTTTTTTCTTCGAGGTATGCAGCTATTGCGCCGTCATACGCTGCGGTACGGCGATACGCCGCCAGGCGCAGTTTTTCGCGTAACGCCAGCGTCGTTGCGCCTTGGTGCGCATCGAGTTCTGCCGTAACCTCTGCGTATTGCTCCGGCGACACGACAATCGCGACCGATACCGCGTTCTTGGCGGCTGAGCGCACCATTGCCGGGCCACCGATGTCGATATTTTCGACGGCTTCTTCAAAGGTTGTGCCGGCTTTTGCGGTAACGGCTTCAAAAGGATAGAGGTTAATCACGACCAGGTCAAACAGTTTGATATCGTGCTGGCGCGCCGCTTCGAGATGTGACTCCAGGTCGCGCCGGGCGAGAAATCCGCCATGGACTTTTGGATGCAGGGTTTTCACCCGGCCATCCATCATTTCGGGAAAACCGGTATAGTCTTCAACCGCAATCGCCGGTATGCCCTGCTCTATAAGGTATTTGAGTGTGCCGCCCGTGGAATAGATTTCGACGCTCAAAGCTTTGAGCTTTGCGGCGAACTCCTTTAAACCCGTTTTGTCAGAAACAGAAACCAGCGCGCGCCGGATAGGAACTATATCCAATGTCAAAGTCCTTCGTAGAGACGCGCAACTTGCACGTCTCTACAGTAAAATCGAATCGTCAGATGAGGAGCGTCTGGCCTTCAAAGACGTCTTTGCAGGGGCCAGTCATGTACACGTGGTTATCTTTCTCAGACCAGTAGATCTCGAGAATACCACCGCGCAGCTCGACCTTTGCCTTACGCTTGATCTTGCCTGAAAGTACACCCGCGACAACTGCCGCGCACGCACCGGTACCCGACGCCAGCGTTTCGCCGACACCGCGCTCCCACACGCGTTGTTTGATGTGATCTTCATCGACCATCTGTATGAAGTGCACGTTGGTACGATTGGGAAAAAGAGAATAATTCTCAATCATCGGGCCATATTTTGCCACCGGGAAATTATCCACGTCTTCAACCCAGATCACCACGTGGGGGTTACCCATGGATAGCGCCATGAATTCAAACGTGTTATGGTCTTCGAGGTAAATCTTTTCTTTGAGGACTTTCTTCTCTTCTTCGCCCGCAGCGCAGACCATGGGGATTTTCGCCCGCTCGAGAATCGGCTCACCCATATCGGCTTTCACACGATAGACACGGCCATCACGCACCATCAGAATGCAGGGAATAATTCCGCGCAGCGTCTGCACATTGATCTCTTGCTTCTTGGTATTGCCACGATCATAGAGGTATTTGCCGAGGCAGCGGATAGCGTTGCCGCACATCTCTGCTTCAGAACCATCCGGATTGAAAATACGAATCTGGAAATCCGCTTCACCCTTATTGTCGGGTGGCATGATCAGCACAAGGCCGTCTGCACCTACACCGTAATGGCGATCGCACAATAGGCGCGCTGCGCGTTGCGGATTTTTGGGAGAATCTTCTGTAAAGAGATAATCGTTGCCCAAACCTTCGAGTTTCGCAAATCTTAATGCTTTAGAACCACTCATTCAAGCCCCCGAGGCGGATAATCTGATAAAAATTCTTGCAATTGCTTCAAACTTTCGCAGAGTGCCGGTTGTTATGTAGCCAGTTCTTATGAATGAGACAGAGTTTCAAGCCTTATTTGATTCATACCAGCACGCGCTGCGCTCTAACGAGCAACACCCCATACCACAGAAGCTCCACCTGATGGTGTACAATTACGCGCAGCGGCGCCACCAGCAGTCGAGCGATGTTTCTGCTGATTTTTACCTGCACGTCGTGGGCAAAATTCAGGGAATTCTCAACCAATACGATCCGCGTAAAACGCCGTTCTATCAGTATTTGGCCTCCTATCTCAACTTTGAATTCAGCCATTTTTTGCGCCGCCGCCGTTTGCCCCGCTCGCAGATCGAACTTTTATCGCTCGAAGACCTGGCGAAGCGCCATGTGGAACTTTCGGCTCCCAGCGCCCCTGAAGAAGGTGCCGGTGCGGAGCTTTTAGGGTTACTCAAACCCGGCCAGAGAATTTATGCCAAACTTTCTCTGGCTTTCCCTCTTTGTTTCGGCGAATTGCGCCAATTGACCGGCGGCAAATCGGGCAAAAACAGTACCACCGCTTGGGCCATGATGCGCGCTTACCGCGAATATCTTCAATTCATCGACGCCAAGAGGCAGCAGTTTCTGTACGAGAGGGATCGTCTTCTGCAAACGCTCATGCGCAGCCATCAGCAGATTTCCTCCTCATCAGCCGGTCAACATGCGGCCGAAAAGCGCAGAGAGAGTGCCCGCAAAAAGTTTTTTTCCATGGACACCCGCATTCCTATACGCATCGTGGCGGCCGTTACGGGTGAGCCGATTGCCTCTGTACAGAGACACATGAAGGCGGCGATTAAGGCTCTCAAAGAAGCACATACCCGACGGGAAAAACAAAACTTGGTGGCAAACAGAGGAAAACGCAAAGAGGCAGATTGAAAGCGAAACGCACAGGTAAATCCAAATCCTCACCCCGCCGCGCCAAAGGCGCGATTTTGCGCCCGAAAAAGAAAGCTGTCTCCTCAGCAAAAGCGAAAAAAGGCCTGATTCCCCGAAAAAAGACCGTCAAATCCAAAAAGCCAGTTGAAAATCAACTCAATATGTCAGCCCGGCCGACTGACGAAATGGAAATAACACAGCATATATCCCCTTATGCCGCGCTAAACGATGAGCGCGCGCTGGCCACTGCCTGGGAAATTCTGGGCGACGAAGAATACGTACTCGACGAAGAAATCTGGAACTCCCTCTACAGCCGCATCAAATTGCAGCTTTTGCGCGTGGGCTATTCATTCCGCGTATCAGACGAAGGTTTTGGTTTGAGCCCTTACGCGGTTACTCCCATGCCTGCCTTCCGTGGTGACTATGAACCGGGCTTTTTACACACAGGTAATTTTACCGTGTTGTGTCCTGAATTGCCCGGCGTGGTCTTTGATCTAAAGCTGAATTCCGGGGAGCAGGCTCTGTTACTCGACTGGTCGCTGAAACGCACCGATGCTCTGCCCAGCACGGGCCACATCGCGCTTTATTGCGACGGAGAACTGGTTGAGGCAGTGAACCTCATGCAGAACCGCTGCCAGCTCGAAATCACGCGCGACGATCTGGGCGATATTTCATTCTATTTTCTCGACGCCGACACTGGCAAACAAACTAAAATCCTTGAATTGAGTATATAATGCAAGTAGCAAGAAACAAAGTGGTGACGATCAGTTATGAACTGAGCGAAACCGGAAAAGGCAAACTCGAAGACGGTACCCTCGATTACCTGCACGGCTTTAAGAACCTGATGCCGACGCTGGAGAAGTTTCTCACCGATAAAAAAGAAGGTTTTTCAGGGAAAGTCACCATGGGGCCAAGAGATGCCTTCGGCGAACAGAATGCCGAACTGGTCATGACCATCCCCAAAACACAACTCGAAAAACCCGAAGAAATCGGCATCGGCACACATATTGAACTTGAAAGCGAAGAAGGTATCATTCCTGCTCTCGTCACAGGCGTTGCTGATGACAGCATAACCGTTGATGGTAACCATCCGTATGCCGGTAAAAGCATCACGTTCGATGTCAAAGTAGAAAAGATCCGTGATGCATCTCCCGAAGAACTCCAACACGGCCACGCTCACGGCGCGCACGGTCACCACCACTGAATACGCGTTGAAAAATTCCCTGTCGGGTCTTTTGCAACGTTTCGCCACCCATCTGATTGAATCGCCCTGTATTGCCGTATGCAAGCTCGACTCTGCGCGCACTCACTGCACCGGCTGCTTCAGAACCGTCGGTGAAATCGAAGGCTGGCCGGCATTTTCCCGCGAGCAAAAATACCGTGTGATTAGTGACGCAGCAGCGCGTAAATTGGCTGCAACACAGCAGAAATAATTCAGATCACAAGGCGGATTTCCGGGCGTTCTGCGCCGGCTTCTTCGAGCAGTTTACGTATCTCATTCATCTGCTTTTTCTCATCAACAGAATAGGACGCGAAATGATGCCAGTGAATTTCGAGGCCACCGACAAGATCGGTTGTCAGAAAATCCCAGAGTGCATCGAGATTATTCCCGAAATGCGTTGGTAACTGCACACAATTGCCCAACTCTTTGTAGAAGGCAGCCGGGGTGCGGATCTGCGCCGCATCGATGTGTAGTTTTTTCATTGCGGTATGTTCTCGAAGGTTTTGTAGTGATCAACCGTGACATAGATCAAACGGTCTGAAGAATAGATCAGCCGGCTGGCACCGCGTTTGCCACCGCGGTAGCCGAGGTCCGCTTCAAAGTATGTGCGCCCCTTTTCCACCGGGAGACGCCTTTCGCGGTTGCCAAAACGGTCGCCGCCGATACTTTTGCCGGGCGCAACTTTGCCCAGCTTCATACCCGGCGACCAACCGAGCTCCTTTGCCTGTTTCTTGGTAATCCATTTTTGTGGCAGTTTGCCGGTTTCTGCCACAGCTTCCACTGCCTGTTTCAATTCGCTGCAATCCAGTCGGTACGTACGGCAGATCTTTGCGATTGCGGCTTCCCGCGCCGCAGATAATCCACGGGCGGCCACGCTCCCCGCCAGCAGCACCGCCAGCAGCAGCCAAGTGCGGCCCCGCTGCGCCATTTTCAGCAATACCATCATGAATTGGAATCTTCTTCTTTCTCAGTAATCAGGGGGGTCTTTGCGGGCATAAAGAACGAACCCACAAAAATCACGGCAATGACAAGACTCGTCTGCCAGTTCTCAATATGCAGCATACGCAACTTCAGCGTATCCTGCGCGGCCTCGAAAGACATTTTAAGCCCGACGACCAGCACGGCGAACATTGCCGCCGCTTCCAGCTGCGGAAAGCGGTCGAGTAAACCGATAAATGCCTTGGCAAAAAGCCTCAGGCAGGTCACGCCGAAAAAAGCCCCCCAGAACAGCACCCAGAAATCGCGCGTGAGCGCAACGCCCGCACCGATTGAATCGAAAGAGAACAAAATATCGGTCCATTCGACAGCGACGATGGCCGCAAGAACCGGGTATTTTTTCCAGGTGAAGCGTGAAATCTGTAGACCATCTTCGGGCTCTTTGTCGTCGCCTTCTTTGCTTTTTTCCAACTGCCGTAAATATCGCGCGACGGCAAACACCACCAGAGAGGCGTAAAACGGCCATACCGGTATCTGAAATCCGGCAATACGCAAGAACTCTCCGGAAGTATAGAATACCGTGCTGAGAACCGCCAGAATAATCAGATCGCTTATAAGCAGAAAAACGTTACGCAGAAAAAAATCGGCCGCCATATTGATCAGGTAAAAACCACCGAGGCCCAGAATCCACTTCTGTTCCAGAATAAATCCGGCAACGACAAGAAACAGAAAGCGAAACAGGAAAGCTCCCCATACTCCCCAGGTCAGCGCTTTATGCGCCTCCGCAGGTTTCAGATGCCGTACCTGAATCGCCAGCACCGTCGCGTTATCAATACCAAGGATGCCTTCGAGAAAAGCGAGGGTCAGCACCGATAAGAGCCCGGCTGAAACAAAAAGTTCAGACTGCCGGCCCGAGGTCAGCGAAGTGAAATTCGTCATAAATCCGAACTGGTAGTCTGCAGCCATCAGACAGGCAAAAAATACTGCCGAGACAATGAGCGGCCATTCGCGCTTGAAGAATTTCATATTACCTGAATTGGTGTATTTCAAACTGGTCAGCGAAAATACGTATGCCATAGACATCGCCACTTAAGGTTTGCCAAATCTGACGCCACTCACTCGGGCGACCGGTCTGCTCGATAACAATAGAATTTCTCAGGTCGCCGGAAAGGGAATACCGGGCTATACGCACACGGTTGCCCTCCAGATTCTGCCAGATACCAACACTGTCTTTGCCCTGTGGCAGATAAGGATGGTCTTCGGCATTGCTGAGGCGCGCAAACACCGTCTCAGCCGTTGTGTCACCCAGATTCTTCACCTTAACAATGCGATACGCAAGCGTCAGCTGTTTTTTTTCTGAATCGGGATCGATGCGGTCGATGCGCGAAGATAACATGATGCGCTCACCTGAATAGAACGGGTAGATGTATTCACAGTGCACAATCGAATTGCGGTCTTTCAGCATCTCGAGCTGCTTTTTATCGAGTGTCATCGCTTCGCAGTCGGTCTGCCGGAATTCGTACGCGAGACGATTGCCCTCGTAACGATCGAGATGCAGTTCATCCAGATAGCGATACAGTACCCAAAGGTAACCTTTGGAATCGGCATCGAACCAAAGAATATTTTCAAATACCAGCTCAGAAAGCCCTTTGCGGCCGATTGAACGCAAAAGTTTTCCCTTAAAATCAAACTGCAGTATCTTGTAGCCGCCGCGCGTCGAAGGGTCTTTACTTTCACCTTCAGGCGGAATATAATTTTCAACAAAAAAATCGTCGTTGCTACCCATCACAATGCGGCCGGGCACGCGTACGGCTTCGAGGCTTTTCGTGTCGTTCTTTACTTTACCTGCATCCTGACCACGCACGCTGAACACAAGTTTACCAGACCGGTAGAGTTTGATGGTTTTGTCCGAAGGTTCCGAGAATGCCACCCATTCTTTCAAAACGCCGACGCGGCCGGGAATCTCATGGTACACTCCGCTCTGGCGCGGGAAGTGCGCCTTGTCGTCGCCGATCTGCAGAGAAAAAACCTTCTCCGGTTTGAGCGTGCTCGACCGGAAACGGGCACAGCCGGCAAACACAGACACCAGAATTGCAGAAAAAATTACCGCGCGCACGCTGTGCCGTTATCCAATGTCGAGCTCTCGCGGGAACCGAAATTGCGTGCGAACCTGAATTGGGGGTGTCGCCCTGTCTCGCGGGCGTTTTTCGACCTATGCCTTTACAGTGTGGAATAGTCGGATTACCCAATGTCGGAAAGTCCACAATATTCAATGCGCTCACGAAATCCCATAGCGCTGAAGCGCAGAACTATCCGTTCTGCACGATTGATCCCAACGTCGGAGTTGTGGCGGTCCCCGACCCGCGCTTTGACTATCTGGTCAAGATAGTCGAACCGAAAAACAGCGTTCCCGTGGCTGTGGAATTTGTCGACATCGCCGGCCTGGTGAAAGGTGCCTCCCAAGGCGAAGGTCTGGGTAATAAATTCCTCGACCATATCCGCAAAGTAAATGCACTCCTCCACGTCGTGCGCTGCTTCAAAGATGAAAATGTGACGCACGTGTCGGGCAAAGTTTCGCCGCGCAGCGATGTCGAGATCATCGAACTCGAACTCATACTCTCAGATCTCGATCAGGTCGATAAACGTCTGCAGAATCTGGTGAAGAAGAAGAAGAGCGGCGATAAAGAAGCCGTTGAACAAAGCGCAATTCTCGAAAAGGTCTATGAAACGCTGAAAGCCGGCAAACCAGCCAGCGCCGCGGGACTAAACGAAGAAGAAAAATTCGCCATCAAAGATCTCGCGCTGCTTTCACTCAAACCCGTACTGTTTATCGGCAACGTCGATGAGGCGCTGCTCGCCAAACCTGAAGAATCCGAAGAATTCCGCGAATTGCTTGAGGTCGCCAAAGAGCGCGGCGCACAGGCAATACCGATCTCCGGCAAAATCGAGGCGGAAATCGGCCAACTGTCTCCCGAAGAAGAAAGAGAATTCCTCAAAGATCTGGGCTTAAGCGAACCCGGTCTCAATCGCGTGATCCGCGAAGCGTATGCACTGCTCGGCTACATCACCTTCTTCACGGCCGGCGAAGTCGAAGTGCGGGCCTGGAACGTCGTACGCGGCGCTTCGGCACCGAAAGCCGCCGGTGAAATACACAGCGATATCGAACGCGGCTTCATCCGCGCCGAAGTCACGCCATTCGCCGCAGTCGAAGAATACGGCACGCAGAAAAAAGCACAGGAAGCCGGCAAGATGCGCCTTGAGGGCAAAGAATACATCATGCAGGATGGCGACGTGGTCTATTTCCGTTTCAACGTCTGATGGCCTGAGCATACCGTAGCACCCCTGCACCACCGGTACAGATTTCGTTCCGTCCCGGTTTACAGCATGCCGATAATCGGGTATGCAGTTTCCCCCAAAATTGGCTTTCTGGGCCGCTTTGCCTCTCGCCGGACTCGCCGTCTCTGCGATCGATTATCCGAAACTCGAGGCGGATCCCAGCCTGAACCCGCTACCGCGTGAAGTTTTGGCTTTTCCTGATTTTACGCAGAATTACCGGCAACGGATTCTCTCTGGTGACTATGAAATCTGGTCGGAAGAAAAGCTGCAGCGCTGGAGCAGCGCGCAAGGCCTGTCCGTCACCCCTGATGACCCGGGTGCCGGATTACAATACCATCGCGCGGCAATCATCGCAGCCCCCGGCATCGTTTTTGAACTCGTTCGCCCCGTCACAGAAAAGGGGACTGAATTCTCCAACGGCTGGACGTTAAATCTTGATCTCGCAGCGATTCGCGCCCGCGACGGACAAAGTTTGTCGGCGGGCAGTACCGCTTATATTAATATTCTGGATTGCGAAGTATTTCTCGACGACGTTCGCACAGCGCAAATCAGACAAGGGTTGAACTCGAACGTAAGGAGCCCGGTGCGCATACAGGTTCCGCATATACGCAGCAGCGAGGGCAAACTCAAGGTCGAATTACGCCTGGCGAACCACCCGCGTAATTTCCTGTTTCTCTACGATGCGTACCTGAGCCGCTGACTGAGCCAGCCTTAGAATCAACGGCGTCTGCCGGCGGGTTTCGCGGCTGCCGCAGGTTTTTTCGCCGGGGCCGGGGTTGCTGCCGGCTGCACTGGCAGCGGTTTTGATTCAATTGTGAATTGTTTTTCCACCGCTTCACCGCCAAAATGGATTTCTGCGGCGATCGTGGCAAAACCTTCCCACGAGGTACGTGTTCTGTGTTCGAAACCCGCGTAGTGCTGATCGGTGAATCCGCTGTCGGCGATGAAGCCCGTGCGCACATATTTATCCGAACTGTACGGATTGGCCACCCACCAGTGGCCTTCATAACCACCGCTGACGATCAACCCCACACTGCCGACGCGCAGAGCGCAGAACTCGATAGCGGTATTGAGAATGTATTCATTTTCATTAAAGCGGGGTGATTTCGCGAGCTGTGTAAAGTATGTCAGAGCCGGGAAATAAAAATGCGTACGCAAACGCACTTTCGGGTGAAACTGGATATATTGGCGGTAAACCAGCATGAATGTCGAATACGTCCAATCGTCGTTACGCGTGGTGACGCGCACGGGATCAGAATAGTCTTTATAGTACCACACCCGCAGACTCGGCCCCAGCGACGCATCGAACCAGCGGAATGCACTGCCCCAGTTCATGATAAAGTTCAGGGGAGTGAAATGGTAGTACGTATTGGCATAGACCATCGTCGCATCGAAGGATGTCTTGCCTGCCGCGTTTCTGAGCTCCGGTGAAACACCTGCACGGCGCAGATTCTGAGCGGCAGCAATTGTGTTTGCCTGAAATGCAGTCGTCGTAAGATCGTATCCCAGATCCACGGGCAACTCTGTGGTTACCCCGCCCTTTGTTTCGCTGTAGGTGAAGCGTGAGGGTTTGTCTTCAGTCCGCTGGGTCTTAAAGCCCAGCTCGAAATCCGTAAAAATACCGCGGTTCGACCGGTAGTAATGAAAACCATTTCCGGTGTCGTGGTCTTTTTCTTTATCTTTGCCCAAGCGAAAGGCAAGCTCCATACCCAACATCGTCGTATAATCAAATGGCAAAGAATACGTACGCGAAGTATTGGTCTGCACATTCTCTGTTTTGTTGGTAAAGTTATAAATACCGGCAGAAAACGTCAGCGTGAATGTACCGCGCGTCGGATTTTTGCTGATATCCAGATTTTCATATTTTGCGTCAGGCAACTTCGGCGTTCCGTCCTTTTTGGCGCCGGCAATTTCGCGCTCTTCAACCCGGGGTTGGCCCTGCTTTCCCGGCGCTTTTGCCGGAGCCTTCGCGCCTGCCGCGGGTTTTGCCGCAGCCTTCTGCGCCGGTCGCGCCGGCTTTTTTTGCGCAGACAATCCAGCCTGAAACACAAAAGCCAGCAGGGCAATGCATCCACTTATTTTCATAACTCTGCTCATTCCAGCACCACAAAATTGGAAAAGAATGTTCCCGCCGTCGTCACGTCGGCTTTACTCGTGTATTTGTAATTGAATCGGATCACATACGTGCCCTTGTTCTGCGGATTGGTCGCGACAAATGTGCCGGAATAGCTGCCACCGAGTGCAAATATTGAATAGACACTCGCATAGCCGTTCACCCCTGCCGCTAAGGATCCCTCTTTTAGTTTGGTCACGTCGTCAGCAGTGACCGAGCCCGTCTTATACAATAGCTGCGCTGAACTTTGCAGCTTCAACCGCTCATCGGTTGTCTGACCGTCCACATTGTGGTACGCATCGGGCCAGGTCAGGGTTGCCGTTGTCGATGAGGTGCTTTTGCCGGTCAGCACCATACGCATTTCTGTATTGTCATAAATGGTGTCGAGCGGGTTCGTATGCTGCAGCGGCATTTCGGTCATCGTGCACGACACCGTCGCCAGCGCAACCACCAGCGTTATGATTGTAGAACGTATCACCATTTCGGCCTCGTCTTCTGCATCATGAAGCGCTGAAAAAACGAAATCTGCGGTTCATAATTCAGTTTGCCTTTGAAATATTTCTGGTGCACCTGATAAAGTACATCGTCGGCGCGTTCGCGATCTTCAAAGGCCTCCCAGATCGAATAGGCCCAGGTCAAAGCACCGATCACATACATCGTGCGCGCGACTTCCTGGTGGTTGCGCATTTCTTTGTAACGCTGTTCTGCCTCTTGCGGTGTCGTCGCGTTGTTGTAGGCATCACGTGCACCCGGAAGCTGTGACTCGCGTTTGTAACCGTAGCCAATGGAGCCGTATGTGATCAGCGCCATCGCTGTACCGGTGATATAGTTCTTATTATAGAACTGGCCCCAGCCTGACAGCACGATCGAACGTATGCAGGCGCCTTCAGCCGTCTTCATGATTTCTGTCGTGAAATAATCGAGGTCGAAAAAGCTGACCGTCACAGTACAATCCATGACTGCAAGATGAAACGGTGAAAAATCAATGCCGTGATCCCACTTGGGCTCGCTGCAACGGGCTTCGTCAATGACCTTTGCATTCACGTCGGCAATGAGCTGCTCGTTCATCAGCTGCAGATCTTTCGTCTCTGCCATAAAATGGCGAAAGCTGGATATAGAACGTTCAAGCGCTTTGCGGTGCGCATCGATCTTCGCGTTCTGTATCGCAATCTCTTTCGATCGTCCTTTACCGACAGCATCGCGGATGCGTACATTTTTTTGCGTCGAAAAGTATTCTTTGTCGAGGCCCAGATCAACGGCATTAGACGGCGCTGCGGCGCTGAGCATGGCCGAGCACAACAGCGCGATGAGCGGCGCAACGCGCGAAACAGCTTTGTGGTAGTATGTCTTTTTCATGCGCATCACCCGAAACTGAATTCGAACAGCAGAAAGTCGAATTTCACTCCCCTTTCCGTCAACGGAACATAATCGTAATGCGCATCAAAACGGTACGCCTGCCGCAGATTTTCCAGACCCTGGCGTCCCATATAGCGCGAAACGGCCGCCTCTGACACGTTAAAACTCCAGAAAATCAGGGCCGGCAACTGAAAATTCAGCGCAGCCACCGTCAGGTCGCTGCTGTTATTGGCATTTTTCACCGCCTGAACGAACATCACGTAGAACGTCCAGAACGCGGTGCCGTAGAGAATACTCGTGACATACTGCCGGTTATACAGCTGTCCCCAGCCCGGCACAGCCATCGAGCGGTAAGTTGCGCCGGTGACTGTCTTTTCATAGTCTTCCATGAACTTGGGCAGATCGACATAGTCGAGATTCATGGTCACGTTCATGCTGACGCGCAGCGGTTGGCCCGGAGGTCGCCAGAAACGGTATTTGGTCACCTGCACATCGGTGACCTGCACGTGGCCTTCTTTTTTCACCCAAGTGCTTTCGAGCTGGAAATCTTTGGATTTACTGCCGCCGATAATCTCTGCTTCACCCAGACTCTGGCCGGTTTTCATTGCCGCTTCTACGGCATTATTAAAGGCTTCTACCGGATCTTCTTTCAGGCTCTCACCCACCGCATCTTCATCGGTGACCTTGACACGAAAACTATTGGTATATTCGCCCGCAAAGGCCGCGCCACCAACCAGCATCAAAGCCAACAGGAGAAAAAACCGGATCGATTGCAATGGCTTCATATTATTTCCACTCCACAGGTGCCCACATGTAGCCGGCACGGTATTCAGTTTCCCAGTTCAATTGCCCCGGATGACCGATAAATATCACGCTTGAAGTGAAACCCCACAGTTCAAGACCCATCATGCCATAAACGCCCCAGCGGTCAAAGTATGTCTGGTTATAACGCAGATTCGCACCCAGGCCAATATGCATTTTCAGATACAACGGTGTATAAGTGCGAAACATAACACCGGGATAACTGGAGTAAATCCACTGCTTATCGCCGGGATATTTTGACCCGGGATTAAATTGTGGCGACACATCAAAATCGATATAGTAGTAAAAAAATTCGTGACCGTTCCACTGGCTGTCGAGCTTCGAGTTCACAAGCACACCCACACCCGCTCCGGCTTGATCAAAAAAGCTTACATCGCCCTGCCGGTCAATGCCCCGTGAGGATTTATTCCCGAAGAACCACGGAATCACTTTCGCCGGCTCATGGTGAAACTCGGTCGTCGGCGAATTTTCGCGCGGTGCCTTGATTTGCGGCCCGCGGGACCGGCAATTTGCCACCAGAAGCAAAGCGGCAGAAATGAAAATAATTTGCTGCATCCGTTTCATATATTCAACAACCTGAATGCGTATTTGAAGCCGACGGAAACCGATGGGCCCGTGGGATAGCGGTATTCTGCGGCGTTATTTTCCATGAAGCGGAATGTGTAGAAGATCCGCCAGTTTTCGCTGAAAAAGAAATCCATACCCGCAGCAAAGTGATAGGCGTATGTTCGCGGTAGCCATGGCATGATACCGCCGCCCACGAAGATGCTCATCTTGTCGGTGCGGATAAAATGAAAATAGCCGGAAAAGGCGACGAAGAACAGGCGGTAGTTATCCCCGATATAACCCGCATCGGTAGTGTTACCGGTAAACACCTGCGGTGCAACAAAACCTTCGACTTCGGCGTCAAAGCGTTTATTCGAGGTAAACAGGCCGAAGCCCATGAAGCTGGTTTCTTTCGAGTTCATGTATTCAAACTTACCGCCGCCAAACTCCACAGCGCTCAAGGGCACGGTAAGCAGTACTGCCGCGAGGACCAAAGCACGAAAAATGCCGGTAAAGATTCTCATGCTATTTTAACTCCTCCAAAATGGCTTTGTGCTCTTTCTCAAACTGCGCAGTGGATCGTTGCACAAAATCGAGTTCTGAAGCATCGCTGCCTTTCACCTGGGTCTGCGCCGTGACTCCCGTGTCACCCCGCTTATAATAGAGTGTAACCAGTTCCAGCTCACCGGTAATGCCATCGACCATCAGCTTGTTGAACACAATGAGATCGGCGCCGATCGCGCGCTGCAAACGCTTGAGATAGACACTCTCGAGTTCACCCGCAGTCTGCTGCGGCGCTGTCGACATTTTTGAAGGATTAATCAGCCGGCCCGCACCGCTCGAATTGACCCGTACCACAAAATTACCGCGCAGGCGTTCTTTGAGCGTTGTATTCCTGGGGCGGCCGGCGACAACCTCGACACTGACAGGTAAAACCGCGATGATATATTTGCCCACAATCTGCGGCTTTGGTTTGGGTTTTGGTTTTTGCCCCGGCTTGGGTTTTTCTTCCGTCGGCAACTGGCCTTCATCTGTGGCCGCAATGTCAAGCCCTGTGCTTGTACCTGCGGCGCTGTCGGTTGGCTGCACCGCTGCAATGGCGGCATCGTAGCCGGTATTTTCAGACGGCAACGTCAGTACGGAATCGGCAATAATTTCCCGCGTCGCGAGTTCGCGTGCGAACCGGTAACGGTGAGTATACCGTTCGGTAAACCGGATTGGCGTCATGCGCCCGCGATCAACCTCCACCGTTTCAAACGAATGGTGGAAAGCGAAGCGGTGGAAAGTCGCATGCGGCTTTTCGAAATTCGTACCGAATCCATCGGCAAATTCTTTGGCCGCAGCATATTCAAACGAGAGTTTTGACGAAGAAATTGTCTCACCAAAACCGATACCCCAGTGCAGTGAATTGAAGGCAGAACCACCGGTTGCATGCGTCACACCGGCGCGCAGAGCGAGAAAGTGCACCGGCCAGTATTCGAGGCCATAACGAAACCGTGTCGGCAGGCTGACGGAATTGACCGCATCAGCATTGATCATCACTTTGTAGGGAAAGTGCATGCTGATACCCGCGTTATACTCTTCGCGGTTATCGGCGCGCGAAACCTCGTTGTCGAGCTTGAGCAACGGATGCAGATTGCGCGCGGTGAAACCGGCCGAAAACCGCGGCAGCCAGCGCAAAAACTCGCTGTATTGCACAGGATCGAAGGTACCTAAGAGCGCCAGATCGATAAAGAGGCCTTTTTGCTGCTGCTCGTAACTTGTCACCTGGGGCGAACTGAGAAAATTTGCCCCGAACCACTTCAGCGTCATGCCCGCATTGAGCTTGCGCATCAGCACAGGCGCACCGTACGACAGGCCTGCTATATATGAATATTTCTCGCGATCAGGCAGTGTATTCACCCCGTTACGAATATATTCGTTGTCTTGCGCGCGGTTGAAAACACCCGTCAGCCCCATCGTTCCGTAAGGCATCGGTATCGACATGAGCAGCGAATGGCCGGCCACATCATTGGCTGCACCATGGTAGGCAACGCCATATTCGACATAATTCATTGTGGCAAGCCCGGCAGGATTAAAATAGAGTGCAGACAGGTCATTGGAGTTGCCGGTCTGCGCCATGCCCATGCCGTATGATCTAACGCCCAGCGGCGTATTCAGAGCAGATGCCGCCGACAGCGTGGGCACCGAATCACCGTCGCTCTTCACGACACCGGAAACCGACGCGGTTGCGAAAATAAATACAACAGCAACCGCAAATTGCCGCGTCAATTGTCTGCAATAACTGGCTCGCTTCAAAAACTTGCTCCGTTCTTTATGAAAATCTGATCAGTGAGTCTGACACCTTGCAGTAATTCACCTTGCTGTCAATCAAAAAGACGCGGTAAACGGCATCGCCGGACAAAATTTTTATGCCGCCGTCAGAACAACGCACAAACCATTCTGCTTTACCTCCTGCGTTTTCTCCCCTGACTGCCGGCGTGTCGCCCCGCTTCAAAAGATCACTACAATGTATCGCGCTGGCATTTATTTCCATGCCTGCACATGCACTGTATCAGGAATACCAGCTCGCCGGCAGCATTGCCGCCGCCCCGGGCTATTCCTTTGCCACCGCGCAGTATCGCCTGTATACAAATGAAGCACTCTTAAAGAAAGATTTTGTGGCGTTTGAATATGACCTCGATTCGCTCTACGGCGACTATGGCTATGGGATCAGCCAATATTTCCGTGCGGGCGCTGCAGCGAAGGCGCATGTATTTGATTATCAGAATCTCAATCACATCGTCGATCCGTCAACCGGCGCCGAAACAAAATCTGTTTCGCTGAATGCCCCGTTTTATAAGGGACAAATTTATGCCGAAGCCCGTTACAAAGCTCTCGCACTCAGGTATGCCGCCGGCGCGCAGAAATACGAACTCTCGAAACGCGAAACATCCAACTCTGCGCTGACAGTCGCATCACCCGGTGTCGCCTTTGTGCACACCGCTGCGCTCGGTTACTGGCAACTGAGTGCGCCCCGATCGTATGCGTACACAGGAGTGGCCGCGTATCTGAGCGTCGAAGCGCAGCAACTGGCGTCGCCCTATGTGTGGCAGAGCTCGGGGGCTCCCGTCTCAGTGTCGCGCGAGCAGTTCACTGTGCATGAGATACAGCTGCGCGCGGGAGAAGAATTCGGCGGCGGCGCTCTTTATCTCATGGCCGCTGCGCGCGCCGGGGCGACAAGCTTTGCCCTGCCGGGCGAAACGCAGGATGTCATTCAATCGTTTTCCGTCGGCGGCCCTGAAGCGCGCTACCGCCGCCTCGCGGGCTACGTATTTTCTGAATTCAGGGTACCGGCCTACGGCCTCATCAATCTCGACGCAATCGTGCGCCTCGCAGGGCCTGTCAATTTTTGGGCGATCGTCGACGCCGGTCTGTTCGACAGAGAATACAACGCGCGGCGCTTTCACGCCGGTGCCGGTGCGGGGTTCATCATCGACTTACCCGACAACACACTCGGCAGCCGCAGCGCAGTGTTTGTGCGCGCCGAAATGCCGTTCTTTGCCGCGGGTGGCAACCGCTTCCAGGTGTTCATGGGCATCAATGGCCAGGTGTTCTGATGGCCGTCGATACAAAATCGCAGGCGATTCTCGACAGCGTTCTCGCCGGAACACGGCTGACCGCTGCTGACGCGCTCCAGCTGTGGCGGCACGGCAATTTCCGCGATATGGGCAACGTTGCGGAGGAAATCCGCAATCGCCTGAACCCGGCTGATGAGGTAACATACACCGCGTTCCGCGTCGTCAATTACACCAACTACTGCAATATCGAATGCAGTTTTTGCTCGTTCATGGACGAAGTCGGTTCGGGCAAAGGCTATAATCTCAGTGCGGATGAAATTCTGCGGAAAGTCGATGAGGCCGTAGCGCTTGATGCGCCGCAACTTTTTTTGCAGGGTGGCGTGAACCCGGATCTGCCTCTCAGTTATTATACGGATGCACTTTCGGCAGTGAAGGAAAAATTTCCGGACGTGCACATCCGCGCCTTCTCTCCCGTCGAAGTGCTGTTCATGGAAAAGCTGCTGGGCCGCCCGCTGGCTGAAGTTTTTGCTCTGCTCAAATCTGCCGGCATGCACAGCTTTCCCGGTGCGGGTGCCGAAGTTCTCACCGACCGCATGCGCGACATTCTTTCACCCAAAAAAGCTTCGACGCATGAGTGGCTGCGCGCGATGGAAACCGCCGGCAAAAACGGTCTGAAAAGTTCGACCAACATCGTCTGGGGCAGCGAAGAGACGGACGAAGAAATCATTGCGCACCTCGACGCACTGCGTACGCTGCAAGACAATACCGGCAGCGTCTTGTCTTTTGTGCCCTGGACATTCCAGGCGCAGACCAAAAAATTCCGGCTGCGCAAAGTGCCGCCGCATGAATACCTCAAGATGGTGTCTCTCAGCCGGCTGTTCTTCGACAACATTCCGCACATCGAAGTTTCGATCATGGTCGCCGGCAAACAGTTGGGCGAGCTCGCCCTGCACTTTGGCGCCGACGACATCAACTCGCCGGTGATCGAAGAGAATGTGCTGCGCTCTTTCGGCCTGAAATCCGTCGAAGAATCGCGCCGCTTTATAGAAGAAGCGGGGTTTAAACCTGTCAGGCGCAGCTTCAGCTACCTGCGCGGGCAAAAATCTGACTTGGGAAAATAAAACCTTTGCGGTTGTTTGAAAACCGCAAGAAAACCGGAAACGCTGATTTTGGCCTGCGCTTTCAGCGAAAGCTGCGGCCAAAATTACGCGACGACCTGCGGCCGGTTTCCGGTTTTCTTCCCGGCACTGGGCCGGGTGCGCGTTTTTCAAACAACCGCATGCTTGACAGCGCGTCTCTTTTTCACTGCTTCACGCAATGGGTTATAGCTATCTGAATGTAGAAGAAAAGAAAATCACACTGAAATCGGGAAGCGAAGCGGCCTATGTCTGTGCGACGATCAATTCACCCCCGATGAATGCACTGTCTTCGGGTGTGTTTGCCGATCTCGACCAACTCATCACCAAACTCGAGACCGATAAAACACGCGTCGCAATCATCACCGGTGCCGGCAAAGCATTCGTCGCCGGCGCCGACATCAGCGAAATGAAAGGCATGGATAAGGCGAAGGCGAAAGAATATTCCCTACTCGGCCATAAGATCTTTTCGCGCATGGAGAACTCCCCCGTTATTTTTATCGCCGCAGTGAACGGCTTTGCGCTCGGCGGTGGCCTTGAGCTCGCGATGGCCTGCGACATCCGTGTGCTGGCTCAGGTGGCGCAGATGGGCCTGCCTGAGGCGACCCTGGGTCTGATACCCGGTTTCGGTGGCACGCAACGCTTGCAGCGGCTGATCGGGCAGAGCGCGGCCAAATATCTGGCACTCACTGCCGATCGCATCACAGCCGACGACGCGCTGCGCATGGGGCTTGCGGCAAAAGTGGTCGAAGGTGAAAAGCTGATCGCCGAGGCTGAGGCACTCGCCGCAAAAATACTCGCTCTCGGCCCGCACGCCGCACAGACAGTCAAGACCGTTATGCGCGAAGGCGCGGATAAATCGCTGCCCGATGCGCTGGCTTATGAAGCCGAAGAGTTTTCGGCGCTGTTTTTCGGTACTGAAGCTCATGAGGGCTTAAGCGCCTTTCTCGAAAAGCGGCCGGCAAAGTTCTGATATGGCTTTTGGCCGCAAAAAGAAGACCAAAGCGCCCGAACCGGCGCCGGCAATGGCACTGGATAACGCCACATCAGATGAGCTTTTTGTCGTCGATCTCGTGCGCAAGGTGCAGGTCGACCGGCTGCGCCAGACATACGACGACTATTTTCAGAACCCCGAATACACCAAGATCGCGAAGTATTTCTTCGAGCAGATCTACGGCGCCGGTGACAAGGCCAGCCGCGACGCCGCCTTCAATAAAATCTATGAAAAGCTCTCAGCGGCGGTGAACGCCAAACGCATCACGCGCGTCACGCAACTGAAACAGCTGAATGAACTGACCGACGAACTCGATCTCGCGATCGCACGCCAGTTCATGCGCACACATAAAAAGCACACGATGACATTGGCAGACTTTGAAGCCTGCTATAAGGCACTGAACAACCGCGCGGTGCGCCTGGAACAACTGCAACTGCTCATGGAAACCACGCGGTTCTTCCATAAACTCGCCCACATTCCGTTGCTGGGCTTCGTCATTAAACCGACGCAATTCGCCGCGCGTGCGCTGGGAGTCGAATATATCATGGAATTTTTTATGGAAGGTTACCGCTCGTTCAAGTCGGTAAAGAATGCCGAACCCTTTATGGTAGCTATCGAAGAACGCGAACTCGCGTACCTCAATTCGCTGTTGCCCGAGAAATAGACTCTACCTTTTTTCAAGAAAACCCGTCAGCAGATCGTGGATCAGTCTCGCATCTCCCTGACGGCTGGCGTCCCCGGCAAAGCCCGGCCTGTGGCGACGCCCCGTTCTGACAGCAAACAGACAGGCTTTGTCCGCTGCGCCATGTGGGGCGGCAGAAATCAAACTCGCATCGGAATCGAACGAAAAACACGTGCCGTCGTAAAGAATGCCGTCTTCGACGCCCGCACGGTTACAATAGATATAGGTCTGCCCGTAAACTTCGGCGTACGTGCCGAGGCGATGCCGCCAGTTGCGCGTGGACGAAAACTCATCCCTGTCGTCGATGCCGCGCGCGGGTGAAGCCGAGACGACAATAACGGTTTCAGCATGCGCTACTGAAGCCAGGTGCGCCAGCTCAGGATGCCAGGCATCTTCACAGATCAATATCGCCGTGCGGCCAAGGACTCCGTCATAGGTGGCAAAGTCACTACCGCGGTCAAAATAGCGCGCTTCGTCGAACATGCCATAGGTCGGTAAAAACAGTTTGCGGTGAATATGGCGGATTTGCCCGCCCGAAAGGACTGCGGCCGCATTAAAAATAAAATTGCCTTCGCGCAGCGGCACACCGACCACCCACTCTGTCGCGGGGGCCACACCGCTTTGCGCGAGGTCTGCCGCTAATTCGCTTAGATCGTTCTCGCTGACCGCGACCTCGCCCGAAAGACTTTCGAGCAGATAGCCGCTAAGCGCCAGCTCGGGCAGCACAATCACGTCGGGCTGTTCGGCTGACGCGGCGATCGCCTCCGCAATCCTGAGAATGCGCGAGCGGTTCGCGGCATTATCTCCCAGAATCGAAGTATAAGGAATGCACAGAACGCTATTGCGCGAAACAGACATTATTTGATCTCGATATCGTATGGCATCAGAAACAGCATCTTCTCGTCTTTGATATTGTCAGTTTTGCCAATGAGTCGGGTGGCTTCGCGTAAGAGGCCCGGCAGCATCAGCTTGCGCGGGTCGCCCAGCGACAATAGGTTCTGCGCGTCGCTGGGATAAACCTGGATATTATAATAGTTCTCGTCGATCGCGGCTTTTTCGCGAATGATCTCGAGCGCCAGCATCAGGCCGCCCTGGCGATCCACGAGCTTCTTTTCCATCGCGTCTTTGCCGCTGTAGACACGACCTCCGGCCAGCGGCCGAATTTTTTCTGCCGATTGCCCCCTGTTGTCAGCCACGCGTTTGAGGAACAGGTCGTAAAACTCGGTCAAATGTTCCTTAATGAGCAGGCGTTCCTCGTCGGTAAACGAATCAGATTCGGAATAGAGCGCTGCATTTTTATGCGTTTTAAACGTGTGCTTTTTCACGCCCAGCCAGTCATAGAGTCCCTTGATGTTGAACTTGCCGGTAAAAATACCAATCGAACCGGTGATCGACGTATTGCTCGCAAGAATCTGGTCGCCGCCGACGGCGAGATAATAACCACCCGAAGCCGCGACGTTGCCCAAAGAAACCACGATCGGAAACTCCGCGCCGCGGGATTTTTTGACCTCGCGGATTTTATTCCACAGAATATCGGACGCAAGGCTCGATCCGCCGGGTGAATCGATACGCAATACGAGGCCCTTCACGTTGCCGTCGGTGCGAATCTGCTCCAGTATCTCCTGTACGGTATCAGAGCCGATAGTCCCGCCGGAAAACAATCCGTCGGAGCGCGATGTGCCTGACATGATGTCGCCGGCCAGCACGAGTACAGCAATCGTCGGTTTGGTGCCCCAGGTATCGTCATAAAAACGCGTGCGTGCATACTCCTGCGCGGCGATTTTCCAGCCGGGTGCAGTGAAGCCCTGCGCGGTCAGCTGGTTCTCTACATCGGGCATATAGGCGATCTCGTCGATGAGGCCGGCATCCAGCGCCTTTGTCGCGGTGTAAAACCCCTGATCCATAATTGCATCGAGTTTTTCACCTTTCACTTTGAGGCGGCCGGCAATAATCGCCGCCTTCATCTCGCCGACCCCCGATTTGAGAATGCCTTCGAGCTGCTCCCTGTCAAATTTCGTTGGTTCAGAACGTGTGAATCTGTCGGGTGCGGATTTATAATCACCCAGCGCCACAAAATCTGCTTTCACACCGACCTTGTTCAAAAGGTCTTTCACAAAATATGCTTCGGCCTTAAGACCCGAAACATTGACCATGGCGGATTGCGGCATGTAAATGCGGTCGGCCATACTGGCGATAAAATATTCTTTGTTGCTGGCATTTTCAAGATACGCATACACCGGTTTTTTCTGCTGGAAATTCAACAGCGCATGGCGTAACTCCTCTGCCTGCCCCCAGCCACCATGGAAATCGCGCCCGGTAATAAGGATACCGCGGATCTGCGCGTCTTTGCGCGCGGTTTCGATCGTGCGCACGAGTTCGAGGAAAGTAAAGTTTTCTGATAAGAACAGAAAACCTTCCTGTTTACGCTCGGTAATCGGGTCGTCGAGATTGATTTCCAGAAAACGCCCGAGCGCCGTGATACCCGTCGCATAACGTTCACGGCCGACCAGAATACCGCCACCCAGAAATGCGCCGCTGTCGCGCGGTGTGCTCGCCTGCAACGATAACTGGCTAATATATTGCGCAAAGCGCAGGCCGAAGAAAGCACCGTTGGTCTGGCTGTAACCGCCATAGATGTTATTGCCCGGCCACAGCGTGGCCTCGGCGATGAACTTCGGCGTGATCGAAGACGTCGTTGTCGAAGGATTGATGTTGATGTCCGTCGATAAAGTCAGATTTTCGACATATTTTCCCGGTAGCGGCCTTATGCCAATACCGAGATCCCAGTTGGTTTCAAAAATTTCACCCCTGAACAATGGCTTATTGAGCGCGCGCCCGACGGCACCGATCGAGAGGCGACGCCATGGCCTCAGTATAAAGCCGAGATCCCACTGGCTGTAACGGTCGAGGTACGAGAAAGAAGAGTCATACCAGCTGTAAGACGTGCCGATTGAAAGAAACTGTGTATTGATAATGCCCATACCGACGGTGTAGCGGCGCGCATAGTCATTGGTATCCCCCAGCCGCCACTGCGTTGAGAATGCAATACCGAGAAGATTCAGGAAGACCATGTGGTCATCGAGTTTGTTCTGCTGGTTGCGTCCGTAGAAGTAGCCCAGTTGCAGCGCATGGTACCCCAGGCCGGCGGGGTTAAAGTAGAGGCTCGTGGTGTCGTCGGACGTAGCCACCGATTTCTGCGGCAAATTCGGCGTATCGATCATGCGGTTGGTCTGCAGTGCATCGCTCTGCACCGGCACAGTCTGCGCATAACCGGCACCCACCAAGGCAGCAAAGGTGACAAAAATAATGAAAAATAGGCGGATGCGTCGCAGCATCAGACTCTTCGGCGGAAAAAAACCTGCGTGTGCACGCAACTCAACATGCATGCGGAACGACGGGCCGCCGAGTCAAGCTGTCGAGCCGGATTGCTCTGTGCAACGTTTTTCAGAATACGGTCTGTTACCGTACAATAAACGACTTGGCAATTTCGCTGATGGGCTTTGCATGAACTTCACGCGCCGTCACCTGCAGATTTTGCATCAGAATCCAGGCGTTACGGCCTTTGACATAGACGCCGATGCCCTGCAGCACCTCTACCCCGTCCTGCAGCATGCGGTAAGCACCAATGCAGCCCTCCGTAACGCCTGCGGCCGCCAGCTCTTCATTGCGCGGCCTGCGCTTGTCTTCAGGAATCACATTCTTTTTCGCGTCTGCCCCGGCACCTTCGAGCTGCGTGAGCAGATCGCAGGCAGTTGTCTTTCCCTTCACGGTTTCGGTACGAATCTGCACATTCGCCTTACCGTCGGGCGCGGCCACGCTGAGCGCCAGCCCCGCTTCGTCGGCTTTTTCGAGCCAGTCACCGGGATAACTCAGCGAAAACTTCGCCTTGCGGTGTTTATGCGTTTTTACGGTCTGCGGTTTGACCTCTTCAGCCTGTAACAGAAAGACGCCGGAAAAAAAGAGCATGCCCATCACCAGCAGACTCCGAGAACGCAGTAAATCCCACATGCGAAAAAAAACGAGCAAGCTGGTCGGCCGACAAGGCTTTTTCGACTTGCCGTCGTACAGGCAGCCCTAATAGAGAAGCATGTCCACTGACCACCATGCCGGTCTCGAAGACATTGAAGTGCTGGAATCTTCGATCTGCGAAATAACGCAGAGCACTCTCAATTTTCGCGGCTATGCCGTGACAGAGCTCGCGGCTGTCTCGACGTTTGAAGAGGTCGCCTATTTGTTATGGAATGACGCTTTGCCGTCTCAACAGGAACTCAATGACTTTGACCAGGCGCTGAAGGCCGAATACAGCCTGCCGCGCGAAATTGTCGAACACATCAATCACGTGCCCCGCGAAGCGCACCCGATGGCGGTTCTCAGAACACTCGTGTCTTCGCTCGGACTCTATGATACCGAGGCGACCGACAATTCCCCCCCCGCTCAGCGCCGCAAATCCATTCGCCTGCTGGCAAAAATTCCGCTTCTGGTTGCGGCGATCGCACGGCACCGTCAGGCAAAATCGAATGTTGAAGCCGATACAGATCTGAGCCTCGCAGCCAATTTTCTGCGTTGCCTGACGGGTGTTGCTCCCGATGCCGAAACAGCGCGCTTGCTCGAAACCACCCTGATACTCTACGCCGAGCACGAACTGAATGCTTCGACCTTTGCAGCCCGCACGACTGCGGCGACACAGGCCGACACGTATTCGAGTATGGTCACTGCCATCAGCACACTGCAGGGCAATCTGCATGGCGGCGCAAACCAACGCGCAGTGGAAATGCTTTTGGCGATTGCGCGACCGGAAAACGCCGGTGAGTACCTCGCAGAAAAGCTGAGGAAAAAAGAAATCATCATGGGCTTCGGCCACCGCGTTTATAAAAAAGGCGACCCGCGTGTGCCAGTCTTGCGCAGCTTATGCGAAAAACTGGCGGAGAAGAAAAAAGAACAGCAGATCATGCAGGTCGCCATCGCCGTGGAAGACGAAATGCTGAAGCGCAAGAAACTGCATGCGAATGTCGACTATTACTCGGGGCTGGCTTTCTATCTCATGGGCATGAGCGCCGACATCTTCACCTGTCTTTTCGCCATCGCACGCACCGCCGGACTGCTGGCGCACATTGCAGAGCAGCATGCGCAGAACAAACTGATCAGGCCGCGTGCGGTCTATATCGGCAAAAAAAGCCAGAGCTACATACCGATCGGCAAACGCTAAGCAGTTTCACTCGGCAATGTCGGGCACCAGTTCAATGCTGCCCGCGTCCAGATCGACGAGCAGCAGGCAAATCCTGATGGTGAGCAGGCGATCAGCCGACTGCTGAATCTTGCCGGCGGCGCTTTTGAGCCTCAGGATTTGCGCGTGCGAGACTGCCGGATAGAATGTTTCGCCTCGGGCCTTTTTGACCTCGAACAGCAAATAATCCTGACCGTGTGGATGTTTCGCCAGAATATCAATTTCTGCGCCGTGCAGCCGGGAGTTGCGCGAGATGACTTCGCAGCCCATGAGCCGCACGAAACGGGCGGCAAAATCTTCTTCGTTGTTGCTGAAAACGCGGCGGATACTCCACGGCTGATAAGGCCGGGTAAGAGCGTAAATACAAATTGTTTTAGGCTTGCATTCACACCCCGGCGCCTGCGGTGGGTGAATGCTCCGTTTTTACCTCGCTCTCATCAGTCTTTTGGCGATCGCGTGCAAAACGGGAACAATCAAGGCCGCCCCCCCCGCACAGCCAGCGGTTGAAGTTGTACCTGCTGAAAAGCCGGTGACGGGTAAAACTTTACCCGCCGATCGCAAGGCAGACAAGCCCGCCCCTGTAATATCTCCACCGTCCTCCAAAACCATGCAAAAGCGCCCCCGCATCACGCGGCCATTTCTCAACCTGTATGAATCCGCAGCTTTTTTCACCCACATGGATGAAGAACACAGACGCTTCGGCACGGCCCCGCGGGTGAAAAAATATAAAAAGAAAAAATACGGCAATTCGTCGATAGAACAACGCTCCGGCAGAAAGAGACTTTACGATCACAATATTTTTCTACGCGCACTGTTTGCCGGCGAACTGGCGGTCGAGCCCTACGGAAATCTGCAGCCGCAATTCGAAGACGGCCTGTTTCTGGATATCGGCAGCGCGATTCTTTTCGGTGAAGGTGCGAATACGGTGCGCGACCTGTATGAAGATGAACAGATACAGCCCCACTTATTGATCGTGGCGAGCGACATCAATGACCGCTCGAGTAAAAAAACCATGTACATCGAGCGATACCGCAAGTCGGGTAAAAAACTGCCGTTCCCCGTCGTCGAAGTCTCGATGCTGATGGTGCGTCCCGAGCACTTTATGCATCCGATCAAATTGTTTCAACCGGCGCGCACTGGCGGCCTGATTTTCCGCAGCGCCAATGCTGGCCCCGATCTGTATTATGACCGCGAGCAGGTGCATGCGCACCTGTGTGCGCTGATTGGCGCATTTCCGGACAAAAATGTCCTGTATCTGTTCAATAAGTTCATTTTGTATAAACCCGAAAGCCGTCTGGATTTTGTGATTATCGGCGAGATCGACGAAAGCGTCGGTATTAATCACCGTGAAACCACGTGGGAAGATATTAATTGGTCGCAGCGTTCTCTTAAAGAAGCGATACGCGCGAATCTGCAACACCTGATCTTGAACTGAACCTTTACACCGCCGGAGGGGGTATATGCCCTGCAAAATAAATATGCAATAGCGTCTGCGTTTGTTATATTCTGTTGCAATGTCGCAGGCGGCGGTCGACGAACTCAAAGGTGATTACAAATACGGATTTATCACCGATATTGAAGCTGAGACACTTGCGGCCGGCCTGACCGAAGATACGGTTCGGAAAATTTCGTCTTTGAAGAACGAACCCGAGTTCATGCTCGATTGGCGCCTCAAGGCTTTCAAAGCCTGGCAAACCATGGAAGAGCCGCGCTGGGCCGAAGTGAGCTACCCGGCAATCGACTACCAGAAGATCAGCTATTTTTCACGCCCGAAAAAAAAACTGGCTTCGATTGAAGAAGCCGACCCGAAGCTGCTCGAAACCTTTAACCGTCTGGGCATTCCGCTGACTGAACAGAAATTTCTGGCAAACGTCGAGGGCACCGAAGTCAACAGCCGGCCCGTGACCCCGGTTGCGGTCGATGCGGTTTTTGACAGCGTGTCGGTGGTCACGACCTACCGCGAAACGCTGGCCAAACTGGGGATTATCTTCTGTTCTTTTTCTGAGGCCGTGCGTGAATACCCTGAACTCGTACAAAAATATCTGGGCTCGGTCGTGCCCGTGCGTGACAATTATTTCAGCGCGCTCAACAGTGCGGTTTTCAGCGACGGTTCTTTTGTCTACATTCCTCCGGGGGTACGCTGCCCGATGGAACTATCAACCTACTTCCGCATCAATTCGGCCAACACCGGTCAATTTGAACGGACACTGATTATTGCCGACAACGACAGTCAGGTGAGCTACCTGGAAGGCTGCACCGCGCCACAGCGCGATGAAAACCAACTCCATGCCGCAGTGGTTGAACTCGTGGCGCTCGACCGCGCCTATATCAAATACTCCACCGTACAGAACTGGTATCCAGGGGATGCAAACGGCAAAGGCGGAATCTACAATTTTGTGACCAAACGCGGCCTGTGCAAAGGTATGAGTTCGCGCATCTCGTGGACGCAGGTTGAGACGGGTTCTGCCATCACGTGGAAATACCCCAGTTGCATTCTGAAAGGCGATAATTCAAAGGGCGAGTTTTATTCGGTGGCGTTCACAGGCAACCATCAGCAGGCCGATACCGGCACGAAGATGATCCATCTCGGGCGCAACACTTCGAGCACGATCATCTCAAAGGGGATTTCGGCCGGTTATGGTAAGAACACGTACCGCGGTCTCGTGCGCATCGCCGCTTCTGCGGAAAACGCGCGCAATTATACGCGCTGCGACTCGCTGATTCTCGACAACACCGCAGCCGCGCACACGTATCCTTATATTGAAGTAAAAAACCAGCGGGCGCAGGTCGAGCACGAGGCCACGACCTCAAAGGTCAGCGATGCACAGCTGTATTTTCTGCGCCAGCGCGGCCTTACCGAAGAAGACGCGGTACACATGGTGGTCAACGGCTTCTGCAAAGAGGTGTTCCGTGAACTACCCATGGAGTTTGCTGTCGAAGCGCAAAAGCTGCTCGAAATCAGTCTCGAAGACGCCAACGGATAACTATTGTCATGAGTAAAAACCTTCTCGAAATCAAAAATCTGCATGTGCGCACTAAAGGTGCAGCCGACGGCAGCGGCACGGAAAAAGAAATTCTGCGCGGCATTGATCTTACGATAGCGCCGGGTGAAATACACGCTATTATGGGCCCCAACGGTTCGGGCAAGAGTACCCTGTCGCATGTACTTTCAGGGCATCCCGATTTCACCATCACCGCAGGTTCGATCGTCTATGACGGCCACGACCTTGCCGCCATGTCGATTGAAGAGCGCGCCCGAGCGGGTGTGTTCGTGGCATTCCAGTATCCGCCTGAAATCCCGGGCGTGAACAATATGCAGTTTCTGCGCACGGCGGTGAATACCGTGCGGAAATCGCGCGGCGAAGCGGAGCTGTCTGCCGGTGAGTTTCTAACCCGCGCGAAAGCCGTGATGGCGCGCCTCGACATGAAAGCCGAGATGATCAAACGTTCGCTCAACGAAGGTTTTTCGGGCGGCGAAAAAAAGAAGAACGAAATTCTGCAGATGGCGATGCTCGAACCGCGCCTGATGGTACTCGATGAGATCGACTCAGGCCTCGACGTCGATGCACTCGAAGTCACCGCACGCGAAGCTGTAGCGACCATGCTGCATGGAAGCAGCGGGGTCGGCCGAGGCACGGATGCCGAAAGGCCGACAATGAAACCTGACAGGGGTATGGTGGTCATCACGCACTACTCGCGCATTTTGAAATACATCACTCCAACCCGCGTGCATGTGCTTTCGGGCGGCAAAATTATCGAATCGGGCGGCGTCGACATCGTGCACCGCATCGAAGAGCGCGGATACGACTGATGGCGGCCGCTACAGCAACCGGCCAGATTATTGCAAATACGGCAGAATTATCTGCCGCGGCGTTGCAGGCCATTTCGGTTACCGCGGCAGAAAAATCTGTCACGTTGCGGGTTGCGCGCAGCGAAGCCGGTGCGGATATCTATATTCATCCGCAGGCACTTGCCGATTGCGACGAGCTCACCATTAAAAACGCTGCTGCGCAGATGCGCTTTTTTCTCGAACTGGGAAAATCCGCCGCACACCCGATACGCCTCAAATTCGAAAATGCACCACGGGCAGCCGCACAGATTTTTCTCGCCGCCGAACAGGGCCGTGTCGCCCTTGACTGCGCCATGCACATCGAAGAAGGCAGCCAGCTCGACTGCTTTCTGAGTATACACAACTCGGCTGCCGACATCACGATCGATGCGGAAATATTCAACCACACGAACGCACGTTTTTTCGGGCTGACACGCGCGGCGGGCGAAGAGGTTGTCGCGATCGGCATGCATGTGCATCACCTCGAAGGCAAAAACCACACAGAACAAAAATTCTACTCGTACGCTGAAGGCAAATCGGCGATAACCTTTACCGGAAAAATTTCGGTCGCCCCCGGTGCCGGTGAATCGGTTGCACACCAGTTGCACCGCGGCACCGTGCTGTCGCGAGAAGCCCGTATCAGCGCGCAGCCGTTTCTGAATATCATGCACGACGATGTGCGTTGTACGCACGGTTCAACCGTCGGATTCATCGATGAAGAAGCAAAAAGGTATCTTATGGCACGCGGTATGGCCGCAGCCGATGCCGAAAAGGTGTTGGTAGAATCTTCGCAACGCCAGTTCATCGACGCGCTGCCTGAAGCCGGCGCCGCGTTTTTCAGTTTGCAGGGCGGTGACGAATGAGCGATCAGGCGGCGAAAGACGATCTGAAAGAAAATATTATCGCGCAGCTGCGCACCTGCTTTGATCCCGAAATTCCCGTCAACGTCTATGATCTCGGGCTCATTTATGGTATCGAGGTGGCCGACGACCACAGCGTGCGGATTGACATGACACTTACCTCCCCCAATTGTCCGTCGATTGAATCACTGCCCGCTGAAATTCAGCAAAAGGCAGAATCGGTGGAGGGTGTAAAGTCTGTGAAAATCGAACTCATCTGGGATCCCCCGTTCCATACAGGCATGATGTCTGACGAAGCCAAGTTACAATTGGGGCTGATGTAATGCAGCGTACGCGTCTTTTCCGCTTTTGGCTGTTTGTCGCCATTTTGCCGGTCACGCTCCAGTGCGCGTCGCTGGCAAAAAAATTCTTTGATCCGCCGCAGGTCGGTGTCGACAAGGTTGAGTTCAGCAAGGTTGATCTGACCGGCGTTGACCTGATTGTGCATGTCAAAATACACAATCCCAATTCGGTTGGCGCGACGCTCAATCACATTGAATACGCGTTTGAAGTCGAAGGCGAGCGACTGTTGAAAGGTACAAAAGCAGACAAAACCAAAATACTGTCAAACGACACCAGCATTATTCCGATTCCGGTTTCGATCAGCTATGCCGGACTCAAAAGCGGTATTGCGGGCGCACTCAACAAGAAATCTCTGCCCTTTGCCCTGAAGGGGAAAGTTGTTCTGGATACCCCCATCGGTGACATGTCATTTGATATCGCAGAAAAAGGGGATATCCCCGTTCCGGACCGGCCGCGTTTTGAACTGGAAAAAATTGCTCTCGGCGAGTTTTCCGTTGCCACGGCGACGCTCATGGTGCACATAAAGGTCAGCAATAACCATGATTTCAGTCTGGACATCGAGAAATTCCGTTATGAATTTTCGCTGCAGGACAACCTGATTTCGGCGTCGGAGATCAATGTGCAGCGTTCACTGAATCAGGACAAGTCGATGTCTGTGGCGCTGCCAATCACAGTCAAACTTTTAGGTCTCAAACGCAGCGTGGTCGATATGATCAAATCGGGACAGCTCAAATATTCCATGAAGTTCGACCTGAATCTCAAAACCCGGTTCGGTCCGCTGACGATTCCATACGAACGCGACGGCCTAACTTCCCTTTACTGATTATTCGGCATTTGGATTGTCTCCCATGGCGGCCTTTGCTCCCGGCGATAAAGTGAAAATCACCAAACCCCCGCATATTTTCGAGGGGGTTATCATCATGCCCGGTTCACCGGC
>Ga0154020_10001239_pt1 | contig 31686 bp, 35 predicted proteins | sample Klosneuvirus_201_FD_109709 | JGI IMG/M metagenome (GOLD analysis project Ga0154020, IMG submission 109709) | Active sludge microbial communities from wastewater, Klosterneuburg, Austria - Klosneuvirus_20160825_MG | ecosystem: Engineered > WWTP > Aerobic digester > Activated sludge | place...
CCGTTCCGCCTCTGCCATTGCCGCGCAAGTGGGTCTCACCGACTACCGCGCTGACCTCATGCCCGAAGACAAATTGATCGTTATTCGCGATTTGGTAAAGGAATATGGTCAGGTTGCGATGATCGGCGATGGCGTGAATGACGCGCCCGCTTTGGCAAATGCCACCGTAGGCATCGCGATGGGTGGCGCGGGAACGGATGTCGCATTGGAGACCGCCGATGTTGCGTTAATGGGCGATGATTTGAGCAAGTTGCCCTTCGCCGTTGGTCTGGGTCGCGCCACTCGCGCCATCATTATCCAAAATCTTTTTATCTCGCTCGGCGTAATCGCCCTGCTTGTCATCACCTCGTTGACGGGTATCGTCAGCATTGGCATTGCCATCATCTTCCACGAGGGCAGTACGCTGGTGGTTGTTGCAAATGCGTTGAGATTGTTGGGATATAAAGAGAAGCATATTTCTGTATAAATGAAGACATGCTATAACTGGTTGAAAACCCTATCACTTATCAATAAAAGGAGAAAATCATGAATACCCAATCCGTTTTTCTGTCTGTGCTTCGATCCGCCTACAATCGCTGGCTCTTCACTGCCTCATTACTTTCGTCTGTGGCTGGAGTTATCCACGCGTACTACATGCCAGAACATTTCGAAATGTGGGTCGGCTACGGTATGTTCTTTCTCGTTGTATCGGTTTGCCAGGTGTTGTTGCCGCTTGTTCTGCTTGGATTTCGCCCTGTTCCCCGCCTGGTGCTATGGGCGGGCATCCTTGGCAATGCCGCCATTATCGCCATGTGGATCGTTGCCCGCACGAGCGGACTTCCGTATGGTCCGATGATAGGCGAAGTGGAAGAGATCGGCGTGTTAGACCTGACCTCCAAATTTGCCGAACTCGGAGTGGTTGTATGCCTGATCGTGCTCTCGCGAATGAAGGCGGACTTCGGCGCAAATAACGGCTTTCGCACGCAAGCCATTTCGCGGTGATTGAAGTATCGTGTATTCGCAACTAAATGGATAACATCCTTCAACTGCTCGGTTACGCTCTTATCCCTGCCATCACCATGACACTTGCAGGAATCTGGGCTGTCTGGCGCGCGCCGAATGAAAATTGGCGCAGTGCACTGATGCACTTCGCGGCGGGCGTGGTGTTCGCGGTTGTCGCCGTGGAATTTCTGCCCGACCTCGTCCATGAACACTCTGTGTTGGCAACGATTATTGGATTCACTTTGGGAACTGCCGCCATGCTGGGCGTGCGGATATGGAGCGAGGGCGGCGCGAAAAAAGAGTCTGACAAGAACGGATCGGCTTCGAGAAGTCTGATCGTCGCGACCGCTGTGGATATTGCGGTGGATGGCTTAATGCTCGGCATTGGTTTTGCCGCTGGCGCGAAACAAGGCATCCTGTTGACCATTGCATTGGCGTTCGAATTGATCTCCCTCGGCTTGGCGGTGGCGCTCGAACTGCAACAAACCAGAATGGCGCGTGGTCGCATCCTCTGGAGCATTATTGCCCTGTCCGTGCTTTTTATAGTAAGCGCTACGGGTGGCAGTGCGGCGCTTTCCCTGATGAGCGGAGCCTTGCTTGCAGGCGTGATTGCTTTTGGCGCGGCGGCATTACTATTCCTCGTCACGGAAGAATTACTGATCGAAGCGCATGAAGTGACGGAAAACCCATTGTTGACCTCCGCGTTTTTTGTCGGCTTCCTGGCGGTCTTCGTGCTGGAACTGCTAAGTTAATTCAATCCATCCGCTCTCTTTATTTTCTGAGATTTGATTAAAAGGTAACCATGACATCTTCTTCCAAAAAACCTTCTCCCGCGTCCTATGCCACAAGAATGAAATTGCGTCAAAGCAACCGCCAAAAGGTACAAGCCATACGGATTATCGCAATGATAAGTGTGGCAGCAGCTCTCATTTTTCTTATCGTCTCCATGACTTCCAATAAAGAGTCTGGAGCCAGCGGACCCATCGAAGGCGTCCAATCCTTTCCGAACCTGGAACGCGATCACACTGATGAACCTGTCGCGTATGAGCAAGACCCGCCTGTGGGCGGACCCCACAACCCTGCATGGCAAAACTGTGGGGTATATACCGAGCTAATTGTGGATGAAAACGCAGTCCACACCCTCGAACATGGCGCGGTTTGGATTAACTATCAGCCCAGCCTGCCTGCGGCGGACATACAGAAATTGCAGAACCTCACCCGTCAAAGCGGTTACCGCCTGCTAAGCCCAGACCCTGAACTCGCCAGCCCGATCGTATTGTCAGCGTGGGGATATCAACTCGAGTTGGAACAGGTTGATGATCCGCGCTTGACCGCGTTCATCGAGAAGTACGAACTCAATCCGCAGAGTCCGGAACCGGGTGCGCCCTGCACGGGCGGCATTGGGCAACCTGGGTAGGAGCAAAGATGACTGACGAGCGAATCCTTGAACCATCCGAACCTGACGACAAGCCTGTCATTAACTGGTCAACTCTCCTGCTGGTTCTGCTGTTATCTCTGATCGCAGCAACCTTTGGTTATTGGATGGGAAACCGTCAAACGACCGGACCCGGCAAGTCCTCGGCGGACGCGGGCTTCGCGCGCGATATGATGACGCATCACGGGCAAGCGGTGGACATGGCGACTCTCATGCGAGACCGCACGGACGACCCGCAGATGCGCCAGCTTGGGCTGGATATCATGTTGACCCAGCAGGCGCAGATTGGTCAAATGCAAGGTTGGCTGACAGTTTGGGGCTACCCCATTGCCAGCACCGATCCGGCAATGTCCTGGATGGGAATGCCTACGATGGGTCCCATGCCGGGCATGGCGACCCCGGAGCAACTTAACCAGTTGCGAAATCTGAACGGCAATGAAGCCGATGGCTTGTTCCTGCAATTGATGATCGCACACCATCGCGGCGGGGTAATAATGGCAGAAGCCGCGCTACAACTTGCCAAACAGCCCGCAGTACGCGCGCTGGCGCAATCCATCGTCAACGCGCAGATGAGTGAGATCGCGCTCATGCAAGAGTTGTTGCTGCAAAAAGGCTTTCCGCCGGTTCCAGAGGAGTCTGGCATGAGTGATGATGGCACGATGACCCCGTGAGAGTCTTGGAGGCACAATATGACACAGACTGAACTCTCCACCGCAGGGCAACATCGCCGCGCCTTAATCACAACCTTTGGGCTCACCTTTACCTACTTTATTGTCGAAGTGGTCGGCGGATTGCTCACCAACAGCCTTGCCCTTCTGGCGGACGCGGCGCACATGCTCACCGATGTCGGCGGGCTGGGCTTGGCGCTCTTCGCCATCTGGATCACCCAACGTCCCGCTAACGCCGCAAAAACGTATGGCTACTATCGCGTCGAAATTCTCGCCGCGCTCGCCAACGCGCTGGTGCTCTTTGGGGTGTCATTTTATATCTTGTATGAGGCGTATCGCCGTTTTCAAGAGCCTCCCGAAGTCAACAGTTTGCCGATGATGATCGTCGCCGCAGTTGGGCTCGCCGTGAATCTGGTCGGCATCTACAACCTGCGGCGCGGCTCCAAAGAAAGTTTGAACATTCAGGGCGCTTTCCTGGAAGTTGTGAGCGATATGCTCGGCTCAATCGGTGTCATCATTGCGGGTTTGATCATGTACTTCACGGGCTGGTATTACGCCGATCCGATTTTCAGCATGCTGATCGGTCTCTTCATCCTGCCGCGCACCTGGGGCTTGATGATGCAGGCGGTCAACGTGTTGCTCGAAGGCACGCCAGCGCACATCAACCTGAAAGCGGTGGAAGAGGCGATGAAGTCTGTGATGGGCGTCGCGGCGGTGCACGACCTGCACGTCTGGACGATCACATCGGGCATGGACGCGATGAGCGCGCACGTTGTGCTGGCGGAGGGCATTGCCGCATCCGAGAGACAGAATATCCTGGAGCAGCTCAACGCGCAGTTAAAAACACAGTTCAACCTTTCCCACACGACGATTCAAATCGAGTACGCCACTCTGGCAGAAAAAGAAACGCGGCTCTGATTTGTTTGTAGGAATACGTTGAAATGACTCTGGCGATGATCGAAACTTTGCTTCGCTGGCTCGGCGGGATGATCGCTTACGCGACGTTGGGAATCGTCCTTTATGGGATTTGGCGCGGGACGTGTCGCCCCGTCGGGAGAACGGTCGGACTCAGGGCTGGCTGGTTGCGCTCCGCGGCATTTTACGCGCTGACAACTACCATTTTCCTAGCCGTTTCCGTTATCTTCTGGAAACCCCTGCCGCTGACTCTCCCCCAGGAAATCCACGCGCTACTTCTTATTGCCGGCACACTCCTTTACTTTCCCAGCATGGCATTCGTCTTGTGGGGGCGGTTGGCGCTCGGAAAAATGTACTTCGTCTCAACTGGCTTCGGCGCGCAGTTGTATGCCGATCACCAGTTGGTCGTGCGCGGACCGTTTGCGATCGTGCGCCACCCAATGTATCTCGGTCTGATCGCCGCCGCCGCAAGCAGTCTGCTACTCTATCAGACATGGACAACGGTCGTTTTTGCGGTCTTTGCTCCTCTTATCTTTTTCCGCGCCCGCCGCGAGGAGCAGGCGTTGGCGGCGGAGTTTGGTGAAGAGTGGCAAGCGTATGCCGCGCGCGTGCCGATGTTCTTTCCGCGCTGGAAAATGAAATCAAAGGAGTCCAGTCAATGACAGTCAATTTCACCATAATCCTGAGGTCGCTCCTATTGTTCTTACTGGCAGGACTTGCAGAAATCGGGGGCGGTTGGCTCGTGTGGCAATGGTTGCGCGAAGGCAAAGCAGTATGGCTCGGAGTCGTCGGAGGCGTGGTGTTGATCCTCTACGGGATGATTCCCACCCTGCAAACCGAACCAGCCTTCGGTCGCGTCTATGCGGCGTATGGCGGAATCTTTGTCATACTTTCGATTCTCTGGGGTATGATCTTCGATGGCTGGCGTCCCGACCGCTTCGATATCATCGGCGCGGCGTTTGCGCTGGTTGGAGTCTCCACCATCATGTGGGGACGCCTCTTGTTTCGATAATGACGACCGATTAAAAAGAGCATGATTGGAGAAAGAAACTTATGAAATGGCATTGGTTTGCATTACTGGCAGGATTGGGACTGTACCTACTTGTTTTTATCTCCGGACTCCTGCCGCACAGATTGGATAGTGTAGCGGTTATTCTGGCAGGGGTAACCATTGCGTCCATCGCCATATTTGGCTTTGACTCAATCCACATTGACAGGAGACTGGCAGTCCTAATGGTTACGGCGAGTCTAATTATCCTTACGGCAGGTATCGTTCTGGCATGGCAGGGACACGACAAACTTTTTTGGCTGCTCTCCGCGCCAGCCATCGGGCTTGGGTCGTTCGGCTTGCGAAAATTCTTTGAAAAAAGCGAGAATAAATGAATAAGAAAATTTCTTTTACCCCACTGATTATGGCGACTGCGGTGCTTGGGATTGCACTTGCCGCATGGTTCATATTTCGCAAACCATATGCTTTCCACGGCACAGTCATTGATCCGCCGCTTCCCGTGACGGACTTTACTCTTCAAACCGCAAACGATGTGTCGTTTCGCCTGAGCGATGCGAAAGGGAAAATCCTTTTGCTTTTCTTCGGATATACCAGTTGTCCCGATGTCTGTCCCGTGACATTGGCGACTTTCAAACAGGTGCATGAACGCCTGGGTGAAGACGCGCAGAAGATCGCCTTTGTGATGATCACTGCCGACCCTGACCGCGATACGCCTGACAAGGTCGCAGAGTATACGGCGCGATTCAACCCGGAATTCATCGGGTTGAGCGGGAGCCTTTCAGACCTTGAATTGGTTTGGAAGCAACTCGGGGTGTTTGTTGAAAAACAAGACTCGGGCAGCGCCGCAGGTTATCTTGTGAGTCATACAGCAAGCGTGTATGTTCTTGATCCGAACGGCAATCTTCTCATGACGTTGCCATACGGCACTACCGCCATTGATATGGCGGATGATTTGACTGAGCTCTTGAAACAGTTCCAACAAAAATAAAGTCCATTGGAGACAAAAATGAAATATAGGAAATTGATTTCAACGCTCACATTGGCAGTCTTTGTGATTAGCGCATGTGGCGGCTCTCTGAGCGAATTGGTCATTCAGGGTGCCTGGGCGCGACCCGCCAGCGCAGGCGAGAACGGCGCGGCGTACTTCGTCATCGAAAACTGGACGATGACTGATGACATTTTATTGAGCGTGAGTTCTGAAATTGCCTCCGCCACTGAAGTTCACATGAGCATGGGAGACGCCAATGGCGTCATGTCCATGCAAATGCAGGACTCTATCCCAGTTCCCGCCAAAGACACAGTGAAATTTGAGCCGGGCGGACTGCATGTGATGTTCGTCGAGCTGAGCCAGGACTTGAAGGTTGGCGATACGATCACACTCACGTTGAACTTCGAGAAGGCGGGAAGCATGACGGTAGAGGCGCCTGTTAAAGAGCAGTAACGAGTCGAAACGCAACTTAACCAAAAACGACTGGCACAAAATGAATGATGTAGAAAAAGAAATTCTCCTTATCGAAGACGAAGTTGAGTTCGCTGACTACCTTAAGCGAGGGTTGGGATACGTTGGCTATCACGTGTGTCTTGCCCATAGCGCGGAAGATGGACTGATTAAACTCAAGCAGAGTCAACCCGACCTCATCATTCTCGATGTGATGTTGCCAGGCATGGACGGTATAGCCGCCTGTCGTTGCATCCGCGAAACCGGCTACATTGGTCCGATCTTGATGTTGACCGCCCGCAACGCCATTCCCGACCGTGTATTAGGTCTGGATGCGGGGGCGGATGATTACCTGGTCAAGCCGTTTGCCTTCGAAGAATTACTGGCCCGCATACGCACACTCCAGCGACGTACCGGAGAGTCAACCTCTGTCATCACCTTTGCCGACCTGGAACTTGATATGGGTCTCTATATGGCTCGCCGTGCTGGAAAACCCATTACTTTAACACGTACAGAATTTTATCTCCTTGTCCACTTTCTAAGACATCCTCGTCATGTTCTGGCACGCGAGGCTCTCACTTTGGAAGTGTGGGGACGAGATGCCGAGATTCAACCGAATATTTTGGATGTGTATATCGCTCGTTTACGCCGAAAGCTCGGTGAACCACCGCTCATTCACACGATATACGGTATCGGTTATGTACTAAAGGAGGAAACGGCATGATCCCATTGAGGTGGAAGCTTGCCCTCTGGCATTTGAGTTTGACCGCTCTTGGCTTGGTAGGGTTGCTTCTATTTTCATACCAGACCCTGTCACAATCATTACGCGCAGAAGTGAACAAAACATTGGCTGAACGAGCCAGGCATGTTGCAGATGCAGTAGCCATTATCCCGAACCGGCCAATTGAAGGGGTATCTCAAGAAGCCACCGACGAATTTCGTTCGCCCGGGGTTTATGTACAGATATTCAATTCAGAGGGTGCGCTCGTGGCGCGCTCATTCAATTTGGGAATTCAACAAATCCATGCACCTGCCTCGGATATTAATCGCGTGTTGAGTGGTGAGAGTTTCTACGACTCGGCGGAAATTTCAGGTTTTCCCGTGCAGTTATATTTCCAGCCCATCCAACGCGACGACCAAATTGCAGGCGCGATTCTGGTGGGGGAGTCATTGGCCGGACTTGAATCCACACTGAGCCGTCTGCGGCTTATCTATGCTGTCGGCGCGGCTTCTGTCCTGCTCTTTGGATTGGCAGGTGGATGGACTCTCGCCCGTCTGGGCTTGCGTCCAGTAGCGCGCGTGGCACAGACTGCCCGAGATATTGTGAATGCTGAGGATCTTTCCCATCGCGTTCCGAATACTGGTCCGGCTGACGAAGTTGGTGCGTTGGCAACAACGTTTAACGAGATGCTCAGCCGCCTGCAGTCCCTGTTTGAAGGTCAGCGGCGATTTCTGGCCGAAGCTGCTCATGAACTGCGTACGCCGCTGGCTTCCATGCTGGGCAACGTTGATTTGCTAGCAACTTTTGGAGATGATCCCGCAAGGCGGCATGAGTCCATCACTGCGCTCAAGCGTACTGGGAAGCACATATCGCGACTGCTTGACGATCTTTTGCTTCTGGCCCAGGCCGATGCCGGCTGGCATCTGGGTCCGCTTGAACCGGTTGCCATTGATGATCTTATTATGGAAGTCTATGAGGCGCTGGTGTTGACAAACGAAAACGTTGCGCTAAAAATAGAACGTTGTGAACCGGCCTGTGTGCGTGGTGATTCTGATCGTTTGCGTCAAGTATTCATGAATCTAATAGACAACGCGCTGAAACATTCGCCGCCTGGCAGCGCCGTGACCATTGCTGTGTGGGATGATGACGGCAAAGTGAAAGTGCGTATCCGTGACTTCGGGCCTGGTATTCCCGCGGTTGACTTGAAACGCATTTTCGATCCATTTTTCCGTGCCCCGGCAAGCAGGCGTCTCCCTGGCGCAGGGTTGGGCCTGACGATTGTTCACTGGATCGTGGAAGAGCACGGGGGAGATGTGACTATTGGAAGTTCTACAGGCGACGGGACGACTGTGACCCTTTCCTTCCCGGCAATCACAGATTAGACACTTATCAGATATTCAGAATTAATACAGAACTTTTTTATGTGTGGGGGCTATCATAAATCCTGTGCATGCAAAGTTTGTCAGTAAGCTATGCTTCAGCCGCCATCCCCGGTGTAAGATTTACCTTTTAAACGTCGACGGGGACAGACGCAAGGAGCCGCTTGCCTGACAAGTTTGCATGCACGCCATTAACAAACTTAGTGATGGCATTTAGCTTCATAGATCACAATTCCAAAATTTGAAACAAAGAAGAGACAAACTATGAGACAACCTGCAAAAACCGTTTTCAGAAATCGAAAATGGCTCTTATTGCTGGCGTTGGTTATAACTCTCGGTTGCTCCATCGCATCACCATTCCGTGGAATACCTGTCAGCAATGTAACTGAGCAAGCCGCAAGCAATACAACAATTGCCACGCCCACCCAATTACCCTTACCTGCCAATGTGGCAGACGAACAGGCATTGCTCGTCAACTTGTATGCGCGCGCAAACCCGGCGGTTGTCAACATCACCATCTATGGACAGAATGGCGGTCAAATTGTGCCACTCGGTCAGGGATCGGGTTTCGTGTATGACGAGAGCGGGAGCATTATTACCAATGACCATGTGGTCGAGGGGGCTGAACAAGTCGAAGTTACTTTTTCCGATGGAACAATACGTGATGCCGAAGTGATCGGGCAGGATCCAAATAGCGATCTGGCCGTCGTCAAAGTGGATCAACTCCCAGCAGGCATTGCTCCGTTACAGCTTGGCGATCTGAGTGAGTTAGCCGTTGGACAGACGGTCATTGCCATCGGAAATCCCTTTGGGCTGGACGGCACATTGACGGGCGGCATCATTAGCGCCCTCGGACGCACAATCCCCGCTCTCACACCCTTTTCCATTCCACAAGCCATCCAAACTGACGCCGCGATTAACCCTGGTAATTCGGGCGGTCCCTTGCTTGACCTGCACGGGCATGTCATCGGTGTTAATGCCCAGATTGAGACGGATGGCACGAGCCGCAGTAACAGCGGTGTGGGTTTTGCCATCCCGGTGAATGTGGTTGAGCGGGTTGTTCCGGTATTGATCGAAAAAGGCAGGTATGAGTGGGCCTGGCTCGGTGTGCGCGGCGGGAACGTTATGCCCGCGTTGGTTGAAGCTATGAAGTTGCCGGTCGAGCGCGGCGCGTATATTCTTGAAGTCACAGCCAATGGTCCCGCAGAACAGGCTGGATTACGCGGCGCGGACAACATCGTGACGAGCAGCGGATTGTCGCTGCCTGTGGGTGGTGATGTGGTCACAGCCATTAATGGTCAGCCGGTAAATTCCTTTGACGATCTATTAATCTATATCGCCATGCAGACCAGTCCAAGTCAAGAGGTTAAGCTCATCATCTTACGGGATGGCAAGACCCGCGAAGTCAGAGTTATCCTGGAAAAACGCCCCGACACTCTTCAAAGCGGGTTGCTTGAGCAACTTCCCTGATCTTCATTCGAAATGTGTTGATATGGAAAACCCTGTAGTGGATCCGGTCTGCGGAACAAAGTTAAACCCAGACACTGTCACATATAAATACCGATATCTGGGACAGACCTACTATTTTTGTTCTTTTGACTGCACGATAATCTTCGATGAAGAGCCCGAAAAGTACAAAGGTGACATCGAAGTTGATTTTCCGTTCGAGGAAGGCGGATGAAATGGATTTTCTAGAAGACTTGTTGGAGAACCTGTTTGATGGGCGAAAGAAAAAAGGCCGGGACGGCGGACATCATGGACGCTCAGATCATCACGGTCGGACGAGTAACTCGAATGACAGGCCGCCGGTAAGGTGTCCCTCATGTGGCGTCGAAAACGACCCAGCCAACGATTTCTGCGCGGCGTGCGGCGCGAGTATGTCATCGAACACGCCGCGCCAGCAGTTCATTACCTGTTCGCATTGCAACTCGCAGAATGCCGCCGATAAAACCTTCTGCATGGCATGTGGTGCGCCGCTCAAAAAATCCGTCCCTGGCATCTGCCAGTTCTGCTCTTCGTCTTTACCGGCTGGCGCGCGGTTCTGTCCGGGATGCGGACGGGTTATTCCGTCGAAATAGAACGATTTTTACACTGGAGGCTTGCTGCCGTATGAACCGAAAAGAACGCACTGTACTTGTTACCATCATTATCAACCTGTTGCTCATCGCCTTCAAGCTCTGGCTGGCGGGCGCGTCTGGAAGCCTGTCTTTGCGGGCCAGCGCCCTGCATTCCATCGCCGATGCCGCAATCGGCGGCTTCGTCCTCGTTGGTTTATTCATCAGCCATTGGGATGATGCAAGAAACCTCCGCAAAGGACAGGTCAGCGCAATCGAAAATTGGGTGGCGCTGGCTGTAGCCGCCGCCATCTTCTACGTCGGCTTTGACATCGTGATAGAAGTGCTGGGCCGTGAATCTCCCGAACTCAAAAACCTGGGACCTATCGCGCTGGCCTCGCTCGTCACAGTCGCAGCCGCGTATTTCATTTCTCGATATAAACTCTACGTAGGGCGGCAGACAAATTCACCGGCCCTGATTGCCGGTGGCTACCATTCGCAAATGGATATCTACGCTTCCATTGTGGTAGTCGCCGGGCTTGGGGGCGCGGCTCTCGGCCTCCCCAACCTGGATCGGGCCGCCGCAGCGGTAGTTGTGGTTTTCATCCTCTTTTCGGGCTATGAAATCGCCTCGTCGGCCATCAGCGCCCTGCGACATCGTGAGACGCTGGATATCGAAGGCGAGAGCGGTCAAGCGCATGTTCACGCTTTGCCCGGAATGTGGCCCGCATTTATCCCAGTCTCTGCGGTTGTCCTGCTGGCTCTTTATTTGTTATCAGGCTTCTACATCGTGCAACCGGGCGAGGCCGCAGTCGTTCGTCGCTTTGGAAGTGTCGTCGCTGGGGATGTCGGCCCCGGCCTACACTATCGCCTGCCCTGGCCGGTGGATCGCGTGGATGTGGTTGCGCTCAATTCTGTCCGGCGCGCCGAGACCGCTCCCAGCCTGATGCTGACCGGTGACGAGAACCTGATCAATGTGCGCCTGAGTGTCCACTACACTGTGACCGACCCCGCCAGGTTTTTACTGAATATAGTTGATCCAGAAATCCTGGTACAACAAGCCACTGAATCCGCCATGCGGCAGGTGGTGGCGAACGAAGCGGTGGACGGGCTGCTAACAGTAGACAAAGCTGCCATCCAACAGAAGGCCGTCGCCCTGGCGCAGGCAGCGCTTGACAGCTACGACTCCGGACTTCAGGTGATCGGTGTGCAACTGCTGGAAAGCAGTCCGCCGCCTGAAGTCGCCGATGCTTTCCGTGACGTGGCGAGCGCCCGCGAAGATATGAACACCTTCATTAATGAGGCACTGGCTTACCAAAACGAGATATTGCCAGTAGCGCGCGGCGATGCCGAAAAAATCATCCAGGCGGCCAATGCCTATCGTTCGGACAAAATTTCTCTTGCCACGGGCGAGGCGGCTCAGTTTGCCAGTCAGCAGGGCGCTTATGCCCAGGCTCCGGGCATCACCCGGCTGCGCCTATACCTTGAAGCCGTCGAAAAAGTCCTGCCGGGCGCGCGCAAGTTCGTACTCGATGCTGCGGTGAAACTCCAAACGACAGACCTTTGGTTTCCTGGTCTGGGCAGTAATCAGGTTTTTCCTCCACAACCATGAGTTGAGTTCATAACAATTATGCCGTCCCTTTACTGCACAAACAGCAATTGCAATAAATCGTCAAACAAAAAAACCACGATACATGGAGCGCCCTATGAAATCCTTTCGTAATATCATCCTTGGCATTATCGCTCTTGGCTTTCTGGCTGCCAACCTGGTCTTTTTCCAGGTGGACGCGACCGAATATGCCATCGTTACCCAATTTGGCAATCCCGTGCGCGTCATTACCAGCCCCGGCTTATACGCCAAACTTCCTGACCCAATCCAGAGCGTTGTCCGCATCAATAACCAGTTACGGGTGTACAACCTGCCGCAGACTGAGTTCCTGACAGCAGATAAAAAGAACATCGTCCTCGAAGCCTACGCCACCTGGGAAGTGACTGACAGCCTGACGTTCCTCAAGACCGTGCGCGATCCAATCGGCGCTGAGACACGCCTGGCCGATATTGTGGCCTCTGAACTCGGTACCGCCCTCGGGCAGGTGCAACTCAACGAACTCGTCACCGTAAACGCATCGCAGTTGAAATTACCGGACACTCTTTCAGCCGTTACGCAGGGCGTAGCGAGCCGTACTGAGGCTTACGGATTCATCGTAACCGACGTTCGACTCAAACAACTTACTTTTCCACAAGCCAACCTGACCAGTGTCTTTCAACGGATGAAAGCCGAGCGTGAAGCGATTGCCCGCCAATTCCGCTCGGAGGGTACTGAGCAGGCTGCTAAAATCCGCGCCGGAGCAGATGCTGAAAAAGCCAGCATTCTGGCAGATGCCAACCAAAAGGCGGCGGAGATCCGCGGACAAGCCGATGCAGAAGCCATCGCCATCTATGCCGCCGCGTTCGGGAAAGACCCGGAGTTTTATCGTTTCATCCGCACCCTCCAATCCTACGTGACGTTCATCGACAGCAACACCACCCTGATCCTGCCTTCGGACTCTGAACTGTTGCAATACCTAAACCCCGGTAATGTGAACACGCCCACACTGGACCCAACCGTACCCGCGCCGTAGGAGGCTATGATGACAAACAACACCCCCCTGCCTCCTGATTCACAACCGCCATCATTCGAGCGCGTGACGAAGGCGCTCGCCCGCTTCTTTCGCATCCTGATCGGCGACGGCGAATCCCCGCTGGATGACCTGCGCGCCGCATTCGGGCATCTCAACCCGCGCAAAATCGTGTGGGGGATTTTAGGACTTGCCCTCGCAGGCTATTTTGCCACAGGCATTTATGTAGTCGCGCCAGGCGAGCTTGGAGTAGTGCGCCGCTTTGGGGCCGTGGTCGAGCCTCGCGTCGGACCTGGTCTGCACTATCGTCTGCCGTGGCCGATTGACCGCGTGGATGTCATTAACGTCAGCGATGTGCGCCGCGAAGTTGTAGGCGTCGTCGAACCCGAAGAAGGCCACGAACATCCCGAACCGCCCTCCAAACTGCAGGCGCTTTCCGGCGATACCAACGTGATTGATGTGGAAATCGTCGTGCAGTATCAAGTGCGCGACCCTGAGGCGTATCTCCTCAATGTGCAGTACGCCCCATACCGCCTTGTTCGCGACACGGGGCGGCAGGCTGCCACAGCGCTTATTAGCCAGCAGCCAGTAGACGCCATCCTCACCAGTGAGCGGCAAGCCTTGCAAGACGGCATCCGCGCCGAAACACAGAAACGGCTCGACGAATATAAAAGCGGTCTCGTTGTCGTAGGTATCAATCTGCAAAAGGCTTTCCCGCCCGACGAAGTAGCGGCTGCCTTCATTGACGTAAACAGCGCAAAAGAAGACAAAAACCGCGCCATCAATGAGGCTGATGGCTATGCTAACAGCCTCATTCCCGAAGCGCGCGGCCAGGCGCAGAAGATACTATCCGATGCTGAGTCTTACAGCTCGAACGTGCTTGGACAGGCCAACGGCGCGGGGCAGGCATTCGAGTCCGTGCTGGCTGAATATCAAACCAATTCCAAAATTTATGGCGAGGATGTGACGCGCTACCGCCTGTATCTCGAAGTGCTTGAAAAAATCCTGCCGCGAGTGCAGATTTACACGGTGGATACCGCCAACGGCGGCACGATCAATCTGCGGTTGTTCGGCAATCCCGCGCCGACGCCTGCTCCTACTCCCTGATGGTGACAAAAAATGGCTGAAGGTTGGAAACAAATCTGGGAAGACATCCTCAGCGCTCTGCGCGGGGGTGAGATGAATCGCCCAACAGAGGTTGCGCCGGAAGATGTGATTGCGCCAGATTCCGCACTGCAAGCTGATTCTGCGGCTGAACAAACGCCTGATGGTGACGTTGTCGAAGATATTGATGAAGACATTGATCTGTCGCCCATCCTGGATGAACCTGCGCCAATCCAGACTCCGCGCCAGATTTGGCTGCGTCGGCTTCGCATGGGCGCATTGTACCTGTTGATGGGTATTATTCTCATGTGCGGCCTGTGGTTTGCGGGCGGCTATCGTTGGGCGCCGGATGTATATTTCTGGTGGCTGCGTCTTATGTCGCCCAAGCCGCCTGCATCCGATGTGATCGCCGCCTTCGAGGGTGGACAAATCACCATTTCTGATGTCGAAGCCCATATGCAATTGCTTGTTCCTGATCAATACCTGGCAGCTTTAGGCTCACCTGAGACATTGCTGGCAGTGGTCGAAGACATGGTGTCCGATGAAATGGTGCGGCGTTGGGCAGCCGCGCGTCAACCCGATCAGGATGAAACATTCAGTCATACGATGCAACATATCAATGAGAGTCTTAATTTAGAGTCACTCGACCTCCAGTTGCATGAAGGCGAAATTCAGGTTACGGAAAGCGAAATTCAGACTTACTATGAGGTTAACAAAGCCCAGCTTGGCGATCAGACTCTTGATCAGGCGCGAGAGCAAATCCGTCAGACGCTTGTTGCCGAAAGCGAACAAGGCTATCTCAAAGATTATATTCAACGCCTCAAGGATAACGCTTCGATCTCCCGCAACTTTGAACTTCTGAATGTGCCCGCGCCTTCGGAAGATGACTTGCGCCGCTATTATGACGCCAACCTCGAAAATTTCAAACTGCCGCGCCAGGTTGTAATAGATGAATTGCAATTTCCCATCGGCGGCGATGAGGCAGCAACTCGCCAGGATGCGGACGACGCACTGCTCAAAATACGTTCAGGCGCAACGATTGAAGAAGTGGCGCAGATAATTCCCTCTGCGTCCATCCAGAGCGGGGCGTTGGTATCTGAAGGGATGCGCGACCCGGCATGGGATACATCAGTCTTTGCGTTGACCGAAGGCGAGTTAAGTGATGTATTTCGTGTTGGAGATACGTTTTATATCGTTCGACTGAACCAGTTACAACCAGCGCACACTCAATCAATGGACGATGTGCGTCAAGAGGTGCTGGACGCCGTACAACAACAAAAGACGGACGAATGGTTTGAAACCAATGCCAGCAAAACGCTCGTCTCGCTTAAGGGCAAGCAATACACGCTGGGAGAGTTTTATCAGGAATATCAGGAGCTACCGATTTCCACCCAGTCCCAGTATGCTGGCACAGAGGGAATGAAACAACTGGCTGAATCGCTGATTGAACGCCTTTTGCTCGTGGAGGATACCTACGATCAGTTGTTGGACGTGGAGAACAAGCCGCTTGCCGACGAGTCGCGTCTGCAAGTGCTCAAGCAGATGATGCATCAGGAGGAGGTTGACGATAAGATCCAGGCAACCGATGAAGAGATGCAGAAATATTACGACGAAAATATTGGTCTGATGTCCCTTCCGCCCAAGGCTCGCATCCGCTATATCCGCATTGGAATGGGGCAAACGGAGGATGAACAAAAAGCTGCTGGCATCCGCGCCGATGAAGCCTATAAAAAACTTGTTCCCGGACTCTTCCAGCAGGGCGCAGTCTTTGCCGAGGTGGCACAGGAATATTCCGAGGATCCAGACACGGCTGCCCAAGGTGGAGAATCTCCTGATTGGATCGGCGAAAGTGATGACATCCTGGCTGAAGTCGAACTCCACTCATTTCACGAAGTGGCGCTTTCCCTGCCAGTAAATGAAATAAGCCAGCCTTTCCAGTTCGGCGATAGCTTGTATATCGTTGAAGTCATTGAGCGCACTGGTCCGGAACAACTGCCGTTCGAGCAGGCTAAACCCTACATCGAGGAAATCCTCACCCAGCAAAAGCACGACGAACAACTGGTACAACTCCAGGAGAAACTGCTCAAAGATGCCAACTTCGTGATCTATCCCACCGTGCTGGAGGCTTACTTCCAACAACTGCCAACCCCGGCGCCGTTCAACCCAATTCCTTGATCACCGGTGGAAATACCAATGAGCAGTAGCACAACGTCAGGCAAAAAATTACATTCGTCAGATTGACTTCTTGTTCATCATAGGCTATTCTGCTGGATAATGATAGATTTGTTTTGGTTTCATCTGCCGCGTTCCCACTGGCCCAGTCAACCCCGCCTTTGCCTGGGTTTGTTGGTTATCTTGCTGATGTTCGGACTCGCGCTCAACACCCTGTTTGACACAGATTGCTTTCAAATCCAGACAGCAACGTGTTGTTGTAACGCAGACTCTACCGATCAGGATACTGATGTGCAGGCCGACATATGCTCTCATTGCACTGGCTGGCTGCCTGTTTATCTGCCTGCCGGCCAGTCGGCAGTTTTGTTTACAGATTTGCCATTCGACAACCCTGCCGATCCTGTTCCTGGAATTCTTCATCTCGAACGTCCCCCTATTTTTTCATAACTGAATAGTTTAATACCAAAAGCCCGTGAGGTTTTTTCCGGGATTAATATCCCCTGGGTCAATACTGTTTTGACGCTTATGCGTATCGAAACTGTATCCGATTCAGCGCCTGGGAAAACGGCTCTTGCTCGCTCACTTCAAAAAGGAAAACAAGCTTATGCGATTCTCGAAACAGATTTTTCTGATCATCCTGGTATTTGCCGTGTTGTTTGCGCTGACCGCTTGCGCCAGGAAAGCGCCGCGCATCGTGGTTGAGCCCGCCTCTCAAGAGCTCGGCGAAATTCCACAGCAAAAAATCGAACTGGTTTATACCGTGCGAAACGACGGCGGGAGCGATCTCGAAGTCGAAAAAATCAGCACATCCTGCGACTGCACCAAAGCCGGCATTGACCGGGACAAAATCGCGCCGGGGCAATCGGCAGTTCTGACCGTTACGCTTGATCCTACTGAGGACAACCTGTACGGAGATATAACGCGCGTGATCTACCTGCGCAGCAACGATCCCGAAACCCCGGAAGTGTCGGTGGAATTTCACGTCGTCATCCAAAAGCCGGAGTAAAAGCAAGGATGTTCAAACGTCTTCTGGAAAAATTATCTGGTAGTAATACCCTATATTACCCCGGCTGTGTGACACAATACGCGCTGCCTGAGGTGGCTGAGCGCTACGAAACATTATTACGCGGCGCAGGCGTGGATTTTATTGTCTTGAACGGCGAAACCCTGTGCTGCGGGAGTCCGGTCAAACGCGCCGGGTATATGGCAGACTTTGAGGATTTAAAACAAAAGAATCTGGCGGTATTCAATCGTTTTAGCGTGCGCAAAATCATCACCAACTGTCCGGGTTGTTATCACACACTCAAATACGACTATGGCTTCGACGCCTATCACGTCACCCAGATTCTTTCGCCTCGACCGGACGCCAAAGCGGATGCCCCAGCCAGGGCAATAACATACCACGACTCCTGTCACTTGGGGCGTTGGTCTGGCATTTATGACCAGCCTCGGCAACTGCTCGAAAATGCCGGTTGGGAAGTGACGGAACTGTCGGATAACCGCGAGCACAGTCTGTGTTGCGGCGCGGGCGGCGGCGTGAAATCAAATTTTCCCGACCTGGCGAATACCATTGCACGTCAGCGGCTGGAACAGGTGCGAAACGGTGTGCTGTGTACTGCCTGCCCATTGTGTTACGCCCATTTCAAAGAGAATGCCGCCGGTGTGGAAGTGCTGGAATTGAGCCAGGCGCTGGAAATAGAAGAGGCGCGCAAATGAAAATTTCTGATTTGCAATCCATATTTGGCATCGAACGAGTATCCGACACGATCGAGAATCGCCTGGCATATTCGCGCGACGCGTCGAACCTTTCAGGGGACTGTCTGGCCGTGGTCTGGCCTGTTCGCTTGGAACAAGTCTGCGCGTTAGCGGAATGGGCTGTTCGGGAGAATATTGATCTGGTTCCGCGCGGCGCGGGGACAGGCTTATGCGGCGGGGCTACTCCGCAAAGTTCCGTCGTGGTGGACTTTTCATGCCTGACCATGATCGGCTCTCTTGATGTTGAGCGTCGTCGCGTTACTGTAGGTGCCGGAGCGGTGTTGGACGCTCTCAATCGCTCCCTGGAACCCCATCGCTTATGCCTGCCGGTCATTCCGAGCAGTCATCTGGCAGCCACAATCGGCGGCATGATCGCCACAAACGCTTCCGGCCTGCGCGCCGTGCGCTATGGAAGTATGCGTGATTGGGTGGAAGCTGTGACCCTGGTGGATGGAACCGGACGCGTTCACCGCCTAAGCGGAGAAGCGCTGAACGATGTGGCGGGGCGCGAGGGCGCGTCCGGTTTCGTGGTCAACGCAGAGTTGAGGTTGACTGACCAACTCAGCCAGCTTAGCCTGACCCTGCGCGCCTTCGAGGACACGGCCAGCCTGCTGACTCAGCGTGCCAAGTGGTTGGACGATTCTCGCCTGACCGCCCTGGAGTACCTGAACTGTCATGCGGCGCAGGTTGTTGGTTTGCCCGCCCGCGCACACCTGCTGGCCGAATTTGAAGGCGAAGTCGGAGCGGTGCGCAAGCCAGCCGAAATTGCCGAAGTCTGGCGCAGGCGAGACAGCCTGGGACCACTGCTTTCTCACCAGGGACTTTCCATCAGCGAAGACCCCAGCGTGCAGGGAGATGGCTTGAGCAGCCTGCTCGACTGGCTGGAGGCGGAGCAAATCCCGGCGTTCGGACATCTGGGTGTGGGAATTGTTCATCCTCGCTTCCATCCCGGCGACGAACGGATCGCCCGCCTATACCAGCAGTTGGAAGCCTGGGGTGGTCAAATCAGCGGCGAACATGGGATCGGCTTGAAAAAGAAAGCCTGGGTGAGCGCATCGTACCGCGATGAAATTCGCCAACTCAAAACCATCTATGATCCGCGCAATGTGCTCAATCGAGGCAAGTTATGCTAACTGAACTCGTAAATAACCCAGCTTGTATCGCCTGTGGGCTGTGCCGCGAGGCTTGCCCGGTGTTCGCCATCCTGCGCCAGGAGCAAATCAGTCCGCGCGGACTGGCGTTGCTGGCTGACCAAAACATCGCCTCCCTCGTGTTTTATCAATGCACGTTGTGCCGCTCCTGCCGTGTGGTTTGCCCCGTCGGGCACGACCCCAACGGAGAGGAGATTCGTTCTGCGCTGACCACGCAAGGGGTGGAGACCGAAGCGAACCGTCAAATGATCGCCAACATCCGCGCCTGCGGCAATCCATTTGGCGAACTGAAAGAGGGAGAAATCCCTCAAAAATTGTACTGTTGTTAGTGGAGTTTCCCGATATGCATCGCAAAACCATCCTGCTTTTTCTGGCGCTCCTGTTGAGCGCCCTGCCCGTTGTTACCGTACATGCGCAGTCACGCCAGGCTGTCATCTATTACAACCAGGCTTGCGACGAGTGCGTGACCTATATCGAAGGGGAATTGAACAATCTGCTGGCTTCCAACGCGATCAGCATCATCAAAAAAGATTACATCAACCAGCGCGAAAATCGCGCCGAGTTCAACAACTTGAATGATCAGCTTGGAGTGCCGCTCGAATTACAGAGTCACCTCGCAACTTTTGTGGACGATGGGCGCATCGTCCTGCAGGGTGAGCCGCCGCGTGAGATTGTGGAGGCCTTGCTCAAATCTGATAATTTGCCCGAACGCATCCTGATCTACAGCGACGAAGGTGGCGACGGGAGTTACAAGGCTTGGGCATTCTCAGGACCAGTACAGAGTTACCCGCCCGATACGCCTGTTTCGGAATACCTGAATTGGTTTAAAGCCAACCGGGACAGTTTCGCCGAACCCGTTGCAAACCGGCAGTCCTTGTTGCTCTCAACGGTTCTGCTCACCGGGCTGGTGGATGGGATCAACCCATGTGCAATGGCGATCCTTTTGTTTTTCATCACCTTTCTCTTTTCCATCCGCAAGAATCGCTGGGCAATTGCCCAAATGGGACTGGTTTACATTGCATCGGTTTATGTCGTCTACTTTCTGGTTGGGCTGGGACTGCTCAAAGTTTCCGGGTTGGCGCAGGGGCATTGGCTTGGGCAGGTGGGCGCGGGTCTGCTGATTCTGTTTGGATCGATCAACCTGATCAATGCGTTATTTCCGAAATTTCCCATCCGCCTGGAACTGCCAGAAATCGGCAAAGAAGGTTTGAAAACCTGGATGTACCGCGCCACCCTTCCAGCCAGCCTAGTCTTGGGCACACTCATGGGATTGGAAAGTTTTCCCTGTTCTGGGGGACCTTACGTCGCCATCCTGGGATTGCTGGGAAGCCAGACCGAGTTCTGGCAAGGGCTGGCTTATTTGGCATTGTATAACCTGATGTTCGTTTTGCCCTTGGTTATCATCCTGGGGCTGTCACTCAATCCCGTCATGGGACGCAAGATGCAAGCCTGGGAACGCGCCTCATCACGAACTGTGCGCGGCGTGACCGGCGCGATTATGACTCTCCTGGGGTCGGGATTGTTGCTCTGGGTACTATAAAATATTTTGGAGTATTGAATATGTCTACGAAACAGAAAACATCAACATCGAAACTCACCAGACGTCAGGAGTTTGCCATCCAAAAAAAGAGACGGCACATCATAAACCGCCTCATCCGATATGTGGCTGGGTTGGCAGTAGTCGGGGTGATAGTATTTATGTTCTGGCCGAAGGACCAAACAACCGCGCCGAACGCGCCAACTTCATCAACTTTGCTGCCTGTTGAGGTCAGCCTGGATAAAAGCACCGGGGAAGAAAATGCGCCGGTTGTCGTTGTGGAATATGGCGATTTCCAGTGCCCTGCCTGCCAGCAATTTTTCCAAACAACAGTGGAACAGCTCAAAACCGAGTACGTACAAACAGGGAAGGTGCGTTTTGTATTCCGACAGTTCGCCTTCCTGGGCGACGAATCGCTATGGGCGGCGGAAGCCAGTGAGTGCGCCAATGAGCAGGGACGTTTTTGGGATTACTATGACAAATTGTATGTGGAACAGAATGGGGAGAATGTGGGTGTTTTCAGCAAAGACAATCTCAAGCAGTTTGCCGCCGATTTGGAGCTAGACGCCACAGGATTCAATCAATGCCTCGATTCTGGACGCTATGCTGAAAAGGTGAAGCAAGAGACTTTGGAAGGCGAGCAAGCTGGTGTGCGCGGAACGCCCTCGGTTTTTGTCAATGGGCAATACATCGAAAACGGCGGAAGTTTTCAAGGGCTGAAAGCAGCAGTCGAGACAGCTTTGGAAAAATAACTGTTTTAGGTTAATTGGCATATATGTTGTAATGATCTTGGTAAACATAAAAGAATAAACACCTAATGTGCAACTTCATTTTTTACCTTCATTTGACGCAGATGAATGCAGACAAACGCAGACTTTTTTCTTTGCATCAGCGAAATCAGTGTTTTTCAGCGTCCAAAACAAAGGTTTTTGAAAAGAGTTGCACATTGGGTAAAAACATTTTTCGGCAGGATTAATTTTGCAACCGTTCAAGAAAACCCTAATCCAACATTAACTCTGGAAATATTGCGCACTGATATAATCATTTTGCCGGATGAATTTCCTGCGTCATAAGAATGAAAACAAACCATCTGTTTTTACTGGTATTAACCTTGAGTCTGTTTCTGGTTGCATTGACAGCGCACTCAATACCCGCGAGTTCTCTTTGCGTATGCATTGAGCCTGCCGGGAGTGTAGCCCGTACGTCGGGACTGGAAGCATGCTTAGTGTGCCAGTTGCAAACAGGTGTGGTGACTGCCACCATTTCACCCATTGTCCCGGACGATGTGTTGGTTGAAGTGGACTGTCCCTCCAGCCAAAGTCCACAAAAACACGCCGACCAGATTCCACATCCCCCATCTCTAATCTAAATTAATTTATTGTTGCGCCCGCATTGATACTGGCGTCTTCCCGCTGCTGTGCAATATTCCCGCACATGCGGGAATATTATCTATCCACATATTTTGGAGAAACCATGAAGAAAAGAAAAACAAAAAGGAATTTTCCGGTTCTTGTTGTCGTCGCTGGTGGGCTTCTGCTCATCATTGCTGCGGTCATGTTAAGTTCGCAGAATGGCGTCATCCAGGCAACCCCATCGTCGCCAACTGTATCAAGCGGATTTGATGAAGATACCTATCCCGAGATCGAACGTGTCTCCCTGGAGGATGCCAAAGCCGCTCTCGACGCGGGAACGGCGGTATTCGTGGATGTGCGCGGTGCGGAAGCTTATGCCATGAGCCACATCTCCGGTTCATTATCCATTCCGCTGGCGGAAATTGAAACGCGTTTGAGCGAACTCGACCCGAATCAATGGATCATCACCTACTGTACCTGACCCAGCGAAGAATCCAGCGCCCGTGCGGCGTCCATTCTGATCGAAAACGATTTTCAAAAAGTGACCCCTCTCCTCGGCGGTTTCAATGTCTGGGTTGAGGCAAACTATCCTAATGAACCATAATCTTTCCAATAAGAAGGAGTCAATATGCTTGCACGTTACAGTTCTTTTATGATGATTTTTGTTGTCATGGCGCTCTTGCTTGGCGCATGTCAGGGTATTTTCTCAAACGTGGGGAGGGAAGTCAGCATTGAGGGTGGAAGTTACCGCGTAGTGTCTGTTCAGGAATTACAGACCATGCTCGAAACCAAAGATTTTACGATGATCAATGTTCACATTCCCTGGCAAGGCGACATCGCCCAGACGGATTCGCGCCTGGCTTACGATCAGATTTCACAGAGTCAGGACCAGTTGCCGGCAGAGAAGGATGCGAAAATCCTGGTCTACTGCCTGACTTCGGGCATGGCAAAGAAAGCCGTTCAATCTCTCATCAGCCTGGGTTATACAAACGTATGGATGTTAGAAGGAGGCACAACTGCTTGGGAAGAGGCTGGGTTGACACTTAAAAAGGAATGAGCGCAGGATTTGAAGATGCGAGAGAACCTCAATCAAGGATGTGAAGTATGAAGCGATCTTTTTCACGCCGCGATTTTCTTAAGTTGGCAGGTGTCGGGCTGGGCGCAATGGCGTTCCGTCCGTTCAATCTCGAATCTTATTACATGCCAAAGCCTTTGCCGCAATTCCCAAACAGCGAAATTATCGGTCGTGTACTGGGCATGACCGATATCATGAATCGCCCATCGAATGATCCACTACAAGCTGGCGCCGTGGGGGCGCTGTATGATGATAATCTTGTTGAGTGGGGGCGCGAGGTGGTGGGGAATGCGGTTGGTTTAACGAATCAAAGATTCCTTGAAACCTCCCAGGGATATATTTGGGCTTCACTCGTGCAGCCTACTAAAAATTTGCCAAACATACCTATCACAGAGATGCCCGCAGGCGCGGTTGGTTTTTGGGCGGAAGTGACTGTTCCGTATATTGACCTGACTTTGGAAGGACCTGTGGTTTCATCCTGGCTGCAGAGTCTAATCGCCTACAATTTTCCACCGCGCCTTTATTATGGTCAGGTCGTTTGGATTGATCAGGTTCGCGCGGATACAAACGGGGTGGTGTATTACCGCTGGAACGAATCACCGGGACATGGGTATGGTCCAGGGGACATTTTCTGGGCAGATGGCGCAGGCTTGAAGATATTGACGGATGAAGATGTTGCTCCAATTAGTCCGGAGGTTGACCCCAATGAGAAGACCATTCACGTGGACTTGACCTATCAAACGCTTGGATGTTTTGAAGGTCTAAATGAGGTGTACTTTTGCCGTATTTCAAGCGGAGCAGAATACAATGCAAATGGCGAAGCGGTTGATAATTGGGCAACTCCAGTTGGCGACCTCAATACACACTGGAAAATCGTTTCGTTAAATATGAGTGGGGGCGGTTCGGCAGCGGGGTATTCCACTCCGGCAGTGCCCTGGGTTACCATGATTAGCGGGGATGGGATTGCCATTCATGGCGCCTTCTGGCATAACGACTTTGGCGAGCGGCGTTCACATGGCTGTATCAATCTAAAGCCCGAAGATGCCAAATGGGTCTTCCGCTGGACCACCCCACATATTTCCCTTGCTCAAAGTGAACAGCGTATGACATGGCCCGACCACGGCACTGTGGTTTCCGTAACCAAACTGGAAGTATGAATAAGGCTTATGTTTGCCTATAGGAAAATGACATGACAAAAATATCTCCGCAAACGCCAGCAACCACTGATCCAATTTTGAACGAACGATTGCGAGTGTTCCTCCATGCGCTTTTATTCGTGATTGGCTTCTCGCTGGTCTTTGTGATCGGCTGGGGCGGCTCGGTGACGGCGCTGGGTCAAGTGTTTGGCGCGTATAAGAGAGTCATTGCACAACTTGGCGGCGTGATTGTCATCATGTTCGGACTGGCTACACTGGAAGTGATTCGAATTCCCTGGTTTTATGCGGATACGCGCGCCCATTACTCGGGTCAACGCGGGACGTATGGCGGGTCCGCCCTCATGGGCATTTTCTTTGCTGCGGGTTGGAGTCCGTGCATTGGCGCGACTCTCGGCGCAATCCTTACAATGGGACTGAGCCAGCAAACAGTTGGTCAAGCCATGTGGCTTTCATTTTGGTACTCGCTTGGTTTGGGGATTCCATTTCTGGCAATGGCTTTTGGGCTTGAACGCGCTTCGGGCTGGCTCAAACGCATGAGACCCTATCAAAAATATTTCAAGATCGCCAGCGGCGTGTTCATCATTGCGATAGGCATTTTGTTGTTGACGAACACCATGAGCTTGATCGCCATCTGGGCATTCAAGAACGGCTATTACATTGAGTCTTTCACAACCTACGCTGCCGCGCCGACCTATCTGACCGCTGTGCTCGCGGGGTTGTTATCCTTCCTTTCGCCATGCGTGCTTCCACTTGTACCCGCCTATCTCGGGTATTTAAGCGGACATGCCATACAGAATACGTAAATTTTTAATTTCAGGAGACATGAAAAAATGAATGCAACATCCGATTCAGAAGATACAGTTACCTTCAAGCGCACCCATTTTTACTCGGTATTGGTGGTGCTGGCTTTCGCAGTTGGGATCCTTACTGGATATGTAGCTTGGGGACGTTCTTCCAATCAAGCACAAGTAGTTGCAGAGAATCAACCTGCCGCGCAAGGACCTGTTGGACAGGCACCCGTGGCAACCCAGCCGCCTCAATTCACCCGCTATGATGTTCCTGCGGATGGTTTTCCAGGCATTGGTCCAGAAGATGCGCCGATCGTGATCGTTGAGTTCAGCGACTTCCAATGCCCATTCTGCAAACGATTCTATGATGAGACTTATCAGCAGTTGCTGGCGGCTTATCCTGGCAAGATTCGTTTTGTCTATCGTCACCTGCCGCTGACCTCCATTCACCCCGAAGCGTTTCCCGCTGCGGAAGCCTCCATGTGCGCTAATGCACAGAATGCCTTCTCGGAATATCACGACAAAGTCTTTGAAAATCAAGACAAGCTGGGACGCGAACTTTACACGCAAATCGCGAGCGACCTCAACCTGGATACTGTCGCTTTTGAGGATTGTTTGAACACGGGAAAGTATAAGGATTTAGTACAACAAGATTCGGATTTCGCTCTTAATTTGGGAGTGCAATCCACGCCCACTTTTTTTATCAACGGACTGGCATTGGTCGGCGCACAGCCGCTATCTGCCTTCACTCAGTTAATTGATAAAGAGTTGGCGGGTGAAATCCCAAAGTAATTTATTCACTTCTTATTGGTGAAAATTTCGAGAATATAAATAAAAAAACTGATGCAATCCTTCAACCAACTCTCCCGCCGCGACTTCCTCAAACTTGCTGCATCTGGCGCGCTTGGTCTCGCCCTTTCTGAATTGCGCCTTGAACGCGCCTTTGCCGCGCCTCCTGCCTCACAAGGGCGCGTCACGTGGAGTGGTGTAACGCTACATGACGCGCCTTCATTCAACGCAAAACAAATCCGCGTCTTTGGCATTGATAAAGTGGTGGACATAACCGCCGAGGCGGAAGGCGACGAAGGTTATGGAAATCCATACAACAAAACCTGGTATCAGGTGGATAACGGCTATACCTATTCGGGCTGGCTCCAGCCTGTGGAAACTCGCTTCCAAAAAACAGTTTTTGAAATTCCTGCGGCAGGTCGACTGGGCGAGATCGTCGTCCCTATTAGCGAAACGCGCCTTACACCTTATACATTAGCCAAAAACGGCTATCGCCTGTATTATGGCAGTACCCACTGGGTAAAGAAAGTCGTTGTGACACGCGAAGAAAAAAGTATCTGGTACGAGATCTATGACAATTACCTGAAAAAATCATTCTATGTGCCGACATACAATATGCGCCTCATCCCAAACGATGAATTGACTCTGCTTTCCCCGGACATTCCTGACACTGATAAATTCATTCACGTGGACCTCGCTACGCAACTGGTCACGGTTTTTGAAGGAGAGAAAATGGTGATGTCGATTCGCTGCTCAAGCGGCGCCAAAGGAAGCAGGACTCCGCTGGGCGATTTCACTACATATCATAAAGGTCCGTCCATTCATATGACCAATCAAGGTGACGCTGTCAATAATATCTACGACCTGCCAGGCGTACCATGGGTTTCGTTCTTTACAGGGAATGGAGATGCATTTCACGGCACTTATTGGCACAACGACTATGGCCGTCCGCGCAGCCATGGATGTGTGAATCTTCCGTCAGAGACCGCTAAATTCATTTATCGCTGGACCAAGCCCGCCGTTCCGCCGGATGTGGATTATGTCCATCTGCCAGGCGAAGGCACGAGAGTACAAGTTGTCTGATTGGAAAACCAGATATGTCAAAAACAGTGCGCCATCGAATTGTTATTTTAGGGGTGCTGATACTCTTGTTGATAACCATCAACCTGCCTCCTGTCAATAACCGCCTGCTTTGGCGCATCGATGAGTTGCGCGTCCAGATCATGTATATATTTAATCCGCCTGACGAAGCCATCTTCCAGCCCGGACAACCAGTTGAAACCCCAACTGAGGCTTCAGAGCTACTACAAAATCCTGGCATTCTCCCTTCGACCCCAACGCCCTATCCCCGTTTGCCCAATCCTACTCCAACACTGACAGGAAGCACATTGCCAGAGTCAATTTCATTGACCGACTTTACCTATGTCGATCAGAATGAACGTTGGAATTATTGCGGCCCATCAAGCTTGGCGATGGCCCTCAACTTTTGGGGATGGCAGGGAAATCGTGATGATATAGCCAGGATCGTCAAACCCGGAGTTCAGGACCCGAGCCTTGATTTTATCCAGCGCGGTAAATGGGATAAGAATGTGATGCTTTACGAACTGGCTGATTATGTTCAGGATCAAACGGAGTTCAATGCGATCATACGGTATGGTGGAGAAATCGACCTGATTAAGCGCCTGCTCGCCGCCGGCTTTCCGGTGGTCATTGAAAAGGGGTATTATGAGCGCGATTACACAGGCAAGGTGGGCTGGCTGGGTCATTACGCTTTTACAACTGGATATGACGAAAAAGCAGGTGTGTTCACCTACCAGGAAACCTACCCACCGAAAGGGGAAAGCGGCAAGGACCGGACGATTCAATATGATGCATTTCGCGAAGGCTGGCGTGGATTCAATTATCTGTTCATGATCGTCTTTCCACCAGAGCGCGAAACCGATGTCTTGAACCTGCTCGGCCCCTGGAATGATTCAACCTGGGCAAATCAACACGCCCTTGAAATCGCAGACAGCGAAGTTCAGACACTGACAGATACTGAGAATTTCTTTGCCTGGTTCAACAAAGGTACCAGCCTTGTTGCATTACAACAGTACTCTGATGCTGCAGAAGCCTACGACCAGGCATTCTGGGTCTATGCCAAACTTGATCAGAACGAAAAAACTCGCCCTTATCGAATTATGTGGTATCAAACGGGACCTTATTGGGCTTATTATTACTCTGGTCGATATCAGGATGTAATTGAGTTGGCAAACACCACCCTTAACGAGACCATCGCTGATCCAACACTTGAAGAAAGTCTCTACTGGCGCGGGCTGGCAGAGTATGCGCTTGGCAATACAGAAGGTGCCATTGCCGATCTTCGGGAAGCAGTGCGCCTCAACCCAAACTTCGAGCCAGGCGTCACCCAACTTCAGGAATGGGGTGTCGGTAAAGAATGATGGCACTTGCCCCTTATTGGCTTGTTATATGTTGAGTAATGCTTTGAACCATGAGAAATTTATCTCGGCGTGATTTTCTAAAAGTAAGCGCAACCACTTTGAGCGGGTTGATGTTTTTCCCATTCGGGATGTATCTTGATTCTTTTGATGACTCCAGTCTCGTACGTGTGACCACCGATTCTGTCAGTGTACACAGCAAGCCCGATGATCAAAGTTTGATTACCAGACAATTATTTCGCGATGAGTTAGTTCACATCTATCAAGAAGTCGACTCAGGCACGCCTGCATACAATCCAATCTGGTATCGTGTTTGGGGTGGGTATGTTCACAGAAGCCGTCTGCAAAAGGTAAAGGTACTCTACAACGATCCGCTGGCAAACATCCAGGAAGGAACGCGGCAAGTGGCGGAATTGACTGTGCCATATACACAAGCCATGCGTTACACGAAGACATACGGTTGGCAGCCGAACCTGCGGCTGTATTATGGATCGGTTCATTGGATCGAAGCAGTTGAAGATGGTCCCGATGGCGAACCTTGGTATCGGATATTCGATGAACTGGTCGGTTTTCCTTATCATGTTTCCGCCATACATTTACGCCCGATTCCATTGGATGAATGGGCGTCCATTACTCCCGAGATGCCACTCGAAAACAAGCACATTGAAGTCAATCTAACCACTCAGATTCTGAAGGCTTATGAGGATGATGAGATTGCGTTTCAGACAAATATTTCCTCGGGCATTCCGGCTGGACGCCCAAGCCCCAAGGTAATCTCAACTAAAACACCCAGCGGTGAGTTTCGTATTTTATCGAAATATCCATCCAAACATATGGGCAATGGGAACTTGTTCGCTGATTTGGATGATTACGAATTACCCGGCGTCCCTTGGACGTGTTTCTTTACCGAAGCTGGACATGCGTTTCACGGAACATATTGGCATGATAACTTCGGCGTGCCAATGAGTCATGGCTGTATAAACATGCGTACCCAGGAAGCCAAATGGCTTTTTCGTTGGGTACGTCCTCTGCATGAGCCTGACCGAATTTATACTACCGGGCATGGAACGTTGGTTGTAATTACTCCATAACCAGAGAATCAAAAACGTTTGCATTGGTCGCAACAGAATCAATGGAGCAAGGAAATAAATAGTTGAATGCCGGGAGCCGTAGAATGAACTCAGTAACAAATATTGAAGTCACGGAAGATGTCAAGCAAAAGGTAATTAAGTTTGTAATACAAAACGGCTTTATTACCAATAGACAGTGCCGCTTGTTGCTTGGAATTGGATACGGGCAAGCGATTGCATTATTCAATAAGTTAGTGGAATCAAGCGAATTGATTCGCGAAGGCAAAACCGCTTCTACTAAATATCGCTTACCAATCAAATAATGGCCTGAAAAAAAGCGATTTGCGTCAGAGATCAATCAAAACGCTGAAACGATTATTCGGTTTGGAAGAGCTTGGGGTGATATCCATTGTGGATGTTCTGAATAGGGTAAATCATTCTTTCGATGCGGCTCGTGCTTCCTTCTTTGCCCTCAGCCAGCCGTTCAAGCTGAATTTGATGACGCGTTCATTGCCAGCCAGCAACTTCTTTAGGTTTGGTCGCAATGCCCAGATCAAGAGCAGCTCAGCCATCACACCGTACCAAATATCAAGGGACTCGTGCAGACCAAGCCAGGCGCGTATTGTAAACACAATTATCACACTCAATCCAATGGTCATGGTTGTGAGTGATGCAATGCCCACAGTAAACCAGACCAGGGCGCCTGCTGTGAATACAATGGGAAACATCGGAAGCCATAAGCCCATTGCGCCGCCGAGCGCAGGCGCACCGCCTGCGCCACCATGTAAGCGTAATTTTCCATCGGCATCACGGCTGATCAAAAAGATGGAATAGTTGTGCCCGAGAATTGCCCCGATTGGGGCGAGGATATATATGAGATGATTTGCAGGACCAAGTAACTGCGCAACCCATACAGATACCGCGCCTTTCAAGATGTCCAGGATCGCGGTCAGCAATCCTGCCCCAAACCCTGCGGCGCGGGCGACATTCGTTCCGCCCGTGCGACCACTCTCCACCTGGCGAATATCCTTGCCCGTTTTGGCCTTGACAATCAGCAAGCCAAATGGGACCGAGCCAATGATATATCCCATTACCACAGCCGCAATTCCTATCAATATCTGCATAACATACAATCCTCTGAGATAAGTATTTAGTTTTTGAAACACGGCGGGGACAGGATGGTTTCTCCAATCAACAACCTACAACGTTGCCCGATTAAGTTCCACAATCATATAAAGAAACAGCCGGATGTCAGTATACAGGTTACCATACGTGAATTATGCGACCGCCTGGATATTCATAAGCATTATGATAATTCGTCATTGATATTGAATTCAACTACTTGACCACTTCCAGGGTTCCTACCATGCCTGCCTGCAAATGCCCCGGCATGCCGCAGACGATCTGGTAGGTACCCGGCTGATCGGGCGCAGTGAAACTTAAGTCCACACTGACATCCGGCTGGACATCCACGTCCCAGTAAGCATTGGCAATATCCTCTTCATCAAACATATCACCGACGTCCACACCATATTGCATGATGTAGAAGTTGTGCTCCACTGTGCCTTTATTGGCAACCTTGATCTGGATTTCCGAGCCGGCTGGTACGGACAATTGAGTGGGGGTGATCGAAAAATCGTTCAACTCCACGGTGAGCCTGGTAGACGGTCCGCTGGACTGGCAGGCGGACAGGAAAACCAACGCCAAACTAAACAAGAAATATCTTTTCTTCAACATACAACTCTCTTATCCTGGATATTCAACAAATATCTTGCTGGTAATATTTAAACCAAGAACGCTCACCTTCGCACCCGCCTTCACAGTCAGATTGTGATCGAACGATGAATAATCAATGACCACGATCTGTGCGCCGGGGAGAAGTCCAAGACTCTCAAGATAGCGGAGCAATTCCGCGTCTGCATTCTTTACGCATTGGATCTTGGCTTTTTGTTTCGGACGCAGGGCGGAGAGAGGGGTTGAGTCCTCCAATGGCATGACCAGATCGGCGGTGGGGATCAATTCTCCATGTGGGTCGCGCAAGGGATGTCCCATCGCCGCCGCCATCCGCCGTTCGAAGTCC
>Ga0154020_10001240_pt1 | contig 31680 bp, 29 predicted proteins | sample Klosneuvirus_201_FD_109709 | JGI IMG/M metagenome (GOLD analysis project Ga0154020, IMG submission 109709) | Active sludge microbial communities from wastewater, Klosterneuburg, Austria - Klosneuvirus_20160825_MG | ecosystem: Engineered > WWTP > Aerobic digester > Activated sludge | place...
CGATGACGAGGGCGAGGGCCTCCAGCCCCAGTTCTCCAGCGGCATGGCCGGCGCCCGCACCTACGGCGCCAACACCATCGCCTTCAACGGCGCCACCCCCGGGACCATGCCCGCCCTCGCGGCCGGCACCTACTACCTCGGCACCGGCCTTTGGCCCCTGGACTACCTCGACACCCTCACCGTCCCCAACCGTTGGCACCTGCGTGGTACCTCCGGCTCCAGCCTCCAGCTCGGCGCTGACCTCTACGCCGGCAACGACGGTGGCGGTCCCACCTGCGATCCCGACGTCAACCAGGACGGCAACGTCGACCAGGACGACGTCTCCTACCTCATCAACGTCGTCGGCGGCGGTGACAACCCCACCGGCATCGACCCTGACTTCAACCAGGACGGCAACGTCGACCAGGACGACATCGCCGCCCTCATCAACACCGTCGGCGGCGGCGGCTGCCCCTGATAGCAGTTCCTGAACGTGCTTCCTCGGAAGGGCGGGCCCAAGGGCTCGCCCTTCTTTTTTCTTCCGCGTACCATCGCCTGTGAACGCCCAGGCACTCCCTCACGAAGAGCCCAGACCCCTCCGCGTCCACCACGGCGACTGGGCCTCACTCGTCGAGACCACCAAGCCCGGAATCACCCGACTCGTCACCATCACCTCCATGGTCGGGTTTGCCATGGCCGCCCTCCAGAGGTCCTGGGACCCGGCCCACCTCTACCTCCAGGCCGTCATCTGCCTCGTAGGCACCGCCCTCTCCGCCGCCGGTGCCAACTCCATCAACCAGTGGATCGAGCGCGACCGCGACGCGCGCATGGACCGCACTTCCAAGCGGCCTCTCCCCTCGGGCCGCCTCACGCCGCGGGTCGTCCTCATCGCCGGCATCACCCTCTCGCTCCTGGGCGTCAGCGTGCTCTCCATGGTCGGGCTCATGCCCGCCCTGGTCTCCCTTGCCTGCGTCGTCTCCTACGTCTTCCTCTACACACCCATGAAGCCCTTCAGCACGCTCTCCACCTTCGTGGGTGCGATCCCCGGCGGGCTGCCCCCGCTCATCGGCTGGACCGCCGCCACCCGCACCGAGGGCCTCGCCTCGCTCACAGAGCCCCTGGGCCTCTCGCTGGTCGGGCTCATGCTCATCTGGCAGATCCCGCACTTCCTCGCCATTGCCTGGATGTACCGCGACGACTACGAACGCGGGGGCTACGCCGTGCTGCCCGTCATCGACCGCGCGGGCACGTTCACCGCCGCCACGATGGCCCTCTGGGCGCTTGCGCTCATCCCCGCCACGCTCCTTCCCGCACTCCTCGCGCCCGACCTTCTGGGCCTGCCGTACATCCTTCTGGCGGGCGTCACCGGCGTCGCGTACGCCCTCCTCGCCCTGCGACTGCTGGCAAGGCGCGACCGTTCCCGCGCCCGCGCGGTCTTCTTTGCCTCCATCGCCCACCTCCCACTCATCCTCATCGCGATGGTGGCAGAGGGCTTTGTCCGCCGCGTCATGCTCTGACCCGCCCGAGCGTACGCTTGGCCCATGACCTCCGAGGCCGGCACGCAACTCAGGCACGTGTGCGAGGGCACGCCACAGCGGGTGCTGGCCAAGCTCGCCTCGCTCGCCCAGGAACACGCGGAACTCGGCGCCCGTCTCGAAGACCCGGACATCCTCGCCGACCACAAGAAGGTCCGCGAGCTCTCCCTGAAGCGAGCCGCCCTCGCGCCCGGCGCCGACGCCTGGAACGCCCTCGTGCGGCTCGACGCCGAGGCAGGCGACCTCCGCGCCATGCTCGATGCGAACGAAGACCGCGAACTCGTCGCGCTCGCGCGCGAAGAGCTCCCACGTGTCACCGCCTCCGCCCGCACCACCCTCGATGAAGCTCTGTCGGCCCTGGTCTCCGCCGACGACCGCCGCATCGCCAGTGTCATGCTCGAGGTCCGCGCCGGCACCGGGGGCGACGAGGCCGGCCTCTGGGCCCGCGACCTCCTCGAGATGTACCTGAAGTACGCATCGCGCAAGGGCTGGCAGACCGAGACCCTCGAAGCCACCCCCGACCCCTCCACCGGGGGGCTGCGCAGCGCGGTCGTCAACCTCCGGGGCCCCGGCGTGTGGAGCGAGATGCTCTTCGAGGCCGGCGTGCACAGCGTGAAGCGCGTCCCCGCGACGGAGACCCAGGGTCGAATTCACACCAGCACCGCCAGCGTCGCCGTGCTCCCCGAGCCCGAGGAAGTCGAAGTGAAGATCGACTGGGCGAACGAGGTTGAGGAGCAGGCGACCCGCGCCCAGGGCCCCGGTGGTCAGAACGTGAACAAGGTCGAGACCGCCTGGCAGATCCACCACAAGCCCACCGGCATCATCATCAAGATGATGGAGGCCAAGAGCCAGCAGCAGAACCGCGACCGCGCCCGCCGCCTGCTCATGGCCCGCCTCTACGAGGCCGAGCTGCACCGCAAGAACGCCGAGCGCGCCGCCGCCCGCAACAGCCAGATCGGCTCCGGCGGCCGCAGCGAGAAGATCCGCACCTACCGCTACAAGGAGGGCATCGCCGCGGACGAGCGCCTCCCGGGCGAATACGCGCTCCGCGACCTCATCGCCGGCGATATGTCCCGTCTCATGAAAGACCTCGTGGCCCAGGAAACCACCCGCCGCCTGGCGGACCTCTGAGGGACGAAAGGGGGATCGTGTGAGCACGTCCGCGCAGCATCAGGACCCGGCGTGGTACTTCGAGGAGGACCAGACGCCGCAGGGGCCCGTCCCCCAGGCGGCGCTCCCGGGGTTCGTCGCCGCACGCCGCATCACATCCGAGACGCTCGTCTGGACCGCCGGCATGGCGGACTGGCTCCCCGCGAGCGACGTGCCGCTGCTTGTCGCACTGCTCGTCCCCACTGCCCCGCCCCAGCACTTCCAGCCGCCCCAGCCCCCGGTTCAGCCTCCGCCCCCGCCCCCGCAGCCAGTCATGCCCGCGCCGCCCGCGCACGTTCCGCAGCCGCAGACCGGCACATTCGCCTTGGGCAACCTTCCGCACGCCCCAGGCCCCCCCATGCCCGCGCCCCCGATTCAGCCCGGCATGATCCGATCGTCGGTGGCGCCATCCGCGGACGGGCTCGCCATCGCCGCGCTCGTGCTGGGCTGCTTCTCCTGCTCCCTGGGCCTGTGCCTCGGGGTCTTCGGCGTCCCCTTCGGCATCGCCGGCGTCGTCTGCGGCACCAAGAGCGCCACCCCCGGGAGCATCCGCACCGCGGGAATCGTCACCTCGATCGTCGGCATCGTTCTCACCGTGATCTTCGGCGTCATCGGGATCATCATGAGCCTCTCGTCGAACTCCTCCACGTTCCCCTGAGCCCGCGACCGACCCGTTCAACCCATCACACACGCTGAGGGGCCACCACATGACCGATGCCCAGACCCACGCCACTCCTCCCGCACACGGCGCGCCCGACCCGGGACCAGCCGACCAGGGCAGAGCTGATGCAGGCCGAGCCGATGCAGGTTGGTTCGTTGCGCAGCAGGGCACTCCTCACGGCCCGACGACCCTCGCCCTGCTCTCCCAGCACGCGGTTTCGGGCCTCCTCAGGCGAGATTCCCTCGTCTGGCAGGCGGGCATGACCCAGTGGGCACGCGCGGATTCGGTCCCCGCGCTCGCCGCCCTCTTCGCCACGCTCCCGCCCGACCCCCCCGCGCCCGGCGCCCCGCCCGTGCAGCCCGGCCCGGTCGGGGGCTACGTCAGCCCCGCCCCAGAGCACGACCTTGCGACGAGGATGCTCCTCCCCGTCGGGCGCTGCCCGTGGGCCATCGCCGCCGGATACCTCGGCCTCTTCAGCCTCCTGCTCGTCCCTGCGCCCCTCGCGCTGGCCTGCGGCATCGTCGCCGTCATCCGTATCCGCAAGACCCCCGGCCTCCACGGCATGGGCCGCGCCATCTTCGGCATCATCATGGGCGGCCTGGGCACCGCCTTCGGCGTTCTGGCCCTCATCGGGGCCGCCGTCCGCTGAACGTACTCTCTCCCGCGTGACGCCGGACACGGACATCACGGGCATCGCGGACATCGTGGTCGTTGGGGCCGGCGCGGCCGGGCTCATGGCCGCCATCACCGCGGGCCGCGCCGGAAAGCGCGTCATCGCTCTCGATGGTGCCAAGAAGCTCGGCGCCAAAATCCTCGTCGCCGGTGGCGGCCGCTGCAACGTCACCCATCACGCCGTCGATGAGCGCCACTACGCCGGCTCCTCGCCCCACGCCATCCGCAACGTCCTGGGCCGCTTCGGCGTCGACCGCACCCGCGCCTTCTTCGCCGAGCTCGGCGTCGAACTCAAAATGGAAGACACAGGCAAGCTCTTCCCAGTCTCCGATGATGCCCACACAGTCCTCGACGCGCTCCTCCGCGCCGCCACGGACGCCGGTGTCCAACTCCGCCACCCCTGGCGGGTGCGCGCCGTCACCCCAGTCGCGGGCGGCTTCGAAGTCGCCCGTGAGGGGGAGCCCGCCAGCCTCCGCGCCACGCGAGTCATCCTTGCAACCGGGGGCAAGGCCCTCCCCCGCAGCGGCTCCGACGGCGGGGGCTACGAAATCGCCCGCGCCCTGGGTCACACCACCACACCCCGCATATTGCCGGCGCTCGTCCCGCTCACCCTCCCCGCCGATCACCCGCTCCGTGACCTCGCGGGAGTTTCCTTCGCCGCGACGCTCACCCTCCGCGCCAGTTCCGCCAAGCCTCTCGCAGAGTTCACCAACGCGGTGCTTCTCACGCACTTCGGCCTCTCCGGCCCCGGGCCCATGGACATCAGCCGCCACGTCCTCTCCGCACGCCTGGATGACCCAACGGTCACGCTCTCCATGAACCTCGCGCCCGGCCTCAGCCCGCAACAACTCGACGCTGCCCTGCTCTCCACTCGGGGCCTCTCGGTCCTGAAGTGGCTTACGAACGCCTTGCCCCGTGCCATCGCCGTCCCGGGGCACGCCGCCCCGGGCCTGCCCGAACGCCTCGCTCGCCTCATCTGCTCGCACGCCAACGTCGATCCGGCCTCGCTTGTCACCTCGCTCTCCCGCGGGCACCGTCTCGCACTCGTCGATGCAATCACCCGCCATCCGCTCCCCGTTTCGGGCGACCGGGGGTTCACCTACGCCGAAGTCACCGCCGGCGGCGTGCCACTCTCGCAGGTCCACCTCGACACCATGGAAAGCCGTGTCTGCCACGGGCTCCACCTCTGCGGCGAGGTCCTCGACGTCGACGGGCGCATCGGGGGCTTCAACTTCCAATGGGCCTGGGCCAGCGGCTACACCGCCGGAGGCGGTGCCGCGAACTAGACCAGCAAAGCGCGGTACAGTGGACCCGATGACCCTGGTCTGCGTCCCGCTCATCGTCCACGACATCGACGCCGCGCTCGCCGCCGCGCTCGCCGCCCGCGACGCCGGCGCAGACCTCGTCGAGTTCCGCATCGACGAGTTCTTCTCCGGTCAAGACCCGCTCACCGAGGCCCAGACCCTCCGCCTCCCGGCGGAGTCGCCCCTGCCCTGCATCGTCACCTGCCGCACATCCGCGGAGGGTGGCGGCTACGACGGATCGGACGCGGACCGCGTCTCGCTGTACGAGCGTCTCGGCAACGCCTTCGGCCCCGGCGAGTCGCCCCCGCGATACCTCGACCTCGAACTCGCCTCGTGGGATCGTTCCGCCAACCTCCGTCAGAAGGTCCGGCTCGCCATCGATCACCCCGAGCAGCAGCGCGACCTGCGGACCTCGCTCATCCTCTCCCTGCACGACTTCCAGGGTCGCCCCGCGGACCTTCACCGGCGCCTCTCCCGCCTCTCCGAGGAAGCAAGCGCCGCCGTCGTCAAGGTTGCCTACCGCGCCCGCTCGCTCCGAGATGCGCTCGAGCTCCTCGACCTCCCCGTCATGCTCCGCCGCCCGACCATCGCACTGGGCATGGGCGAGTTCGGTCTCCTGACCCGCGTGCTCGCCCCCAAGTTCGGGGGCTTCCTCACCTTCGCCTCGCTCCGCCCCGCCGCCGCCACCGCGCCCGGCCAGCCCACAATCACCGAACTCCTCTCCCTCTACCGCTTCCGCAGGATCGATCCCGCGACCGCCCTCTTCGGCGTCATGGGCTGGCCCGTTGCTCACTCCCGCTCGCCGCTCCTCCACAACGCGGGGTTCGAGCACGCCGGGATCAACGCCGTCTACCTCCCGCTTCCCATCGCGGCGGACAGCGACCCCGAGGCCTCCTACCTCAGTTTCAAGGCGACGCTCCTGGAACTGATCTCGCACAAGGGCCTCACCTTCCGCGGCGGGAGCGTCACGCTCCCGCACAAGGAGTCCCTCGTGAGGCTCGCCCGCGAGCAGGGGTGGGCGCTCGACGAGGTTTCCGCGGCCCTCGGAGCCGCGAACACGCTGAAAGTAGACCGCACCCCAGCCGACGAGCCCACCGACGTCCGCGTCTGCAACACCGACGCCCCGGCCCTCCGAGATGAACTCTCTTTGATCGCCGGCACGCTGACCAGGCGCACCGTCGTGGTAGTGGGGGCCGGCGGCGTCGCGCGTGCCGCGGCGTGGGCGGCGCAGCGCCTCGGTGCGCGTGTCGTTGTCGTGAATCGCACGCCGGCCCACGCGCGGGCCCTTGCCGTGGTGCTCGGCGGAGACATCCGCGTCCTGCCCGCGCCGCCCTGGGAAGAGCAGCCCGCCGCGATCATCAACGCCACGCCCGTGGGCATGGCAGGTGGCCCCGCGCCCACATCCCTCCCCATCGATCTCCCCGCCGATCACGCTGGCCCGCCGCCCGCGATTCTCGACACCGTCTACAACCCCGCCGTCACGCCGCTGGTATCACAGGCAAAGTCCCGGGGTTGGCCCGCGTCAGGGGGCACGGGCATGTTCGTCCGCCAGGCACGGGCCCAGTTCCGGGTCTGGACCGGCGCCGAGCCTCCCCAGGACCTGTTCGAGTCGCTCCTCGATCACCCGGACGCTGCGCCATGAGCCAGACCTTCGTCCCTCGATCTCCGGTCCTCTACCCCGAACACTACCTCTGGTACATCCTTGCCTCGTGCCTGGACATCCTTGTCACCTACGTCATCGTCTACAGGCTCGGAGGCTCCGAGGTGAATCAGATAGCCCACAACCTCCTCGAACTCTTCGGCCACTGGGGCCTCATCGGACTGAAGTTCGCGACCGTCATCCTCGTCGTCGCCGTCTGTGAGCTCGTGGGCCGCCCCCGCCCGGCTCTGGGCCGCAGGATCGCCCTCTCCGCCATCGTCATCTCCGCGATGCCGGTGGGTAGCGGGCTCCTGCAGGTCTTGGCCTGGACGCACCTCTTCGACGGCGTGCCCTGAGGGCTCTCGGGCACCACCCAAAAAGACGAACCGGCCCACGCGTCCTTGCGTGCGCCGGTCCGGCGTTCCCTCGTGTGATGTCGCTCAGGCCACCAGGTTCGTCGCGGCCTCGATCGCCTCGACCACCTGCCGCACCTGGAACGGCTTCTTCAGAAAGCTGTCAAAGCCCTGCACCCGCAGCGACTGAGCCTGCCCGTCCGTCAGCTTGCCGCTCATCGCGACCACCTTCGTGAACTGCAGGTGCTCGCTCCGCCGGATGTTCTCGACGAACGCCTTGGCGTCCGCGTCGCCGAGGTGAATGTCCATCAGCACCACGTGCGGCTTGAACTTCTCGCACTCCATCCCCGCCGAGAACGACGACGTCGCCGTCCGGATCTCATAGCTCGTCTGCTCCGTCAGGATCCGCTGCAGCGTGTCCACCACCTCGCGCTCGCCGTCCACGATCAGCACCCGCGTCCGCCCGGAGGTCATCCCCTCCAGCGGAATCCCGTGCGCACGCATGAACTTCATCAACTCGCCCGAGGGAATCCGCCTGTCGCGGCTTCCCGGAATCCGATACCCCTTCAGCGCACCAGAGTCGAACCACTTCGACACCGTCCGTGGAGCCACGTTGCAGATCTTCGCCACCTCGCCAGTCGTGAGCACTTCCTTGTCAAACGTCATGGTCTCACCTCTCGGCGGCTGTGCCGGTGCCAACGTGTCCACTCGCCCGACCCAACGGGGTCCAAGGTCATCCCTTCATCGTCCCCCCACGTCGCCTGATTCAGGCGTGCCGCCTGTGACGCCCCAGATTCCCGTTCTGGGACCGGCTTTGAAACCCTGCATTCACTCATCCCGCCCCGGTTGACGCGGACGCCCCCCGACCGTTACAGTGAGGGCTTGCAGGTCAGGGATGCCCACCGGTCCGGGAACAGACTCCCGGCGGTCGTCGTCCCTGCCATCGCTCGCCTTCCGGGGCTCTTCGCCCACGCAAATCAGGAGTGACTCGTGACCCAATCCCCAGCCCGTCCCGCCCCTTCCCGCATTCGTTCGTTCGGGAATGGTTCGGCCAGCCGGCTCGCGCCCCGCTTTCTGATCGCGGGGCTCCTCGCGTTCGCGGGAGGCGTCTTCACCACCCCGGTGCTTGCTCAGACTCCCGCCAGGGCCGACGAGGACGCCAAGAGGGCCAACCTCTCCGACCTCGCGGACTTTGTCCACTACGTCAAGATCGCCCGCTACGACGCCGCCAAGTCCTCCTGGCTCAGCCTCCAGGCCCGCCAGCTCTCTGATGTGGACTTCGTTCAGCTCGTCGAGGCCAGCGGCGACATCGCCCGTTTCGACGACGCCGTTCAGAAGGCCTCCCGCACCGCCGCCCTTTCCGATGTCGGCGCCGCGATGATGAGGAAGTACGAGAAGGGCAAGCTCTCCCGCGCGCGCCACCCCAGCGAGATCGCCCGAAACATCTCCGAGCTCACCGGCACTCTCCGGGGCAAGCTCCTCGCCCAGGAGCGTCTCCGCGCCGCCGGCGAGTACGCGATGCCGCAGCTCCTGGAGGCGTACCTCGACCAGTCCAACCCCGCCCGCCGCGCCGAGGCCCGCCTCGTGATCGCCGGCATGGGCCGCAACGCGGTCGCCCCGCTCTGCGCCGCCCTCACGAACATGCCCCCCGCACAGCAGGAGCAGGCGGCGATGCTCCTGGGCGACCTCCAGTGGCGCACCAGCCTCCCCTACCTCGCCGACTGTCGCGAGTCCACCTCCAGCGACGCCGTGCGTGCCGCCTGCAACCGGGCCATCACCGCCCTGGGAGGCACGGAGGCCACGACCGCCGATCTCTACGTCGAACTCGCGGAAGCCTTCTACTCGGAGAAGCCCGAGGTCATGAGCTTCCCCGGCGAGGACTTCCAGCTCCTTTGGGAGTACTCCCCCGCCGCGGGACTCACCATGACCGAGATCCGCACGCCCGTGTATCACGAGGCCCGTGCGATGCGCCTCGCCGAGCGAGCCCTCAGCCTGCAGTCCGCCTCCGGCGGCGCGAACCCGGACACGGTCGCCCTCTGGGTCGCGTCGAACTACTCCCGCGAGCTCGACACGCCCGCTGGCTACGTGAACCCCGCGTACCCCGTGCGCGGCGCCGCCGGCCCGGGCCTGTCGCCCCGCCGCGGCGCGGAGTACTTCGGCGTCGCCTCCGGGGCCGACATCTCCCAGCGCGTGCTGGGCCGCGCCCTGGATACCAAGGACACCCCCCTGGCCCGCCTCGCCCTCGCCGCCGTCGAACGCACCGCCGGCGTGAAGGCCCTTGGCGACGGCACCGCCGCCCGCCTCCCCCTCGTCGAGGCGCTGGGCTATCCCAACCGCCGCGTTCAATACGACGCGGCGCTCGCGATCGCCGCGGCCCAGCCCGCCACCGCCTTCCCCGCCTCAGACCGCGTGGTGCCCACGCTCGCCTCCAGCCTCCGCGGCGCGTCCTCGCTCTATGCCGCAGTCATCTGCAATGACACCGAGCAGTATCAGATGCTCCGGGGTCTGCTCCAGGGTCAGGGCTACACCGTCATGCCCCAGGGCCGCACTCTTGCGGACCTCGAAGCCCCGATCGCCGAGTCTCCCGCCGTCGATCTTGTCGTCCTCGCGGGCCACGGTGCCGAGCGAGCCGCCGCCATGATCAACGAGGCCGCCGGTACGCCAAAGACCTCCGCTACCCCCGTCCTCGCGCTCTCCACCCCCGACGGCTACGCCGAACTCCGCACCCGCTTCGAGGGCAACCCGCGAGTCGCGGTCCGACAGGTCGGCATCACCCCGGATGCCGTCACCACCTCCGTCAACGGGCTTGTCACCACCGCCAGCGGCGGGGCCATCTCCGCAGACGAGGCCCGTGCCTACGCCGCACGCGCCGTCCGCGCGCTCCGCGATCTCGCTGTCAGCGGCGGAGAGGTGCTGAAGGTCTCCGACGCCACCCTGCCCCTCGTCGGCGCCTTCGCCGAGGCCAAGGGCCAGGTCAAGCTCGACCTGGGTGAAGTCCTCGCTCGCATCAACGCCCCATCTGCCCAGGGCGCGCTCGCCGACGCCGCACTCGGTGCCTCCACCGATGAACGCATCTCGCTGCTGGGCCTCACCGCCCAGTCCGCGAAGCGCTTCGGAAACCTCCTCGAGGCCCGCCACACCACCCGGGTGATGGAACTCGCCTCCACCGGCAACGACGCCGAGGCCACCGCCGCCGCCGCTCTTCTCGGCGCCCTCAACACTTCCAGCGGCGACGTGGTCCCCCTCATCCTCAGGAAGCCCTGAGCCCTGCACAGCCCTGAATCGACATTCCTTAGCGGACCAGACCCCGGGCCCATCACCCGGGGTTTTTTCTTCGCGTCATAACCCCGGCCTTGGCGACCCCGCCGCGCCCCGAGGGCCGTCACCGGCGGCGCAGACCGCACCCGCGCCGGCCCCTTGCCCCTCACACGCTCAACGCACGCGCAGATTCGCTCGATGAACTACCGCCCACCCGAACCTGGACACGGGGGGGGCCGCTGTCGGGCCCACGGAGGAGGGGCCCCGCGGCTGTGTGCGGGGGCGGTGTCTGCCCCGGTTCATGTCCAAGCCTTCCGGAAGGAGCAATGCATGCGCAATCGTCGTTCGAACAAGGCCTTCACGCTGGTCGAAATTCTGATCGTCGTGGTGATCCTGGGCATCCTGGCCGCCATCGTCGTGCCCCAGTTCACCAACGCGACGCAGGACGCCCAGACGGGCAACCTCCGCTCGCAGATCAAGAGCATCCAGAACCAGATCGAGCTCTACAAGGCCCGGACCAACAACTATCCGGACCTCGTGACCACGGGCTGGACGGACATGATCAACGGCGGGTATCTCAAGGCCGCCCCCAAGAACCCCTTCAACAGCCAGTCCACCGTCGTCGCCGGCACCTTCACCAACGGTGAAGTCGCGGGCACCGCCGGCATGGGCTGGGTCTACGACGCCGCCACCGGCGAGTTCTCCGCCTGCTACTACGACGAGGCCAACCAGGTTCTCGACACCGCCAACCCCTGATCTCCCGTTCGCCTGAATCATGACGAAGACCGGACGGCGTCTCAACGGACGCCGTTCGGCTTTTCGGGGCGAACCCGTCGCCCCCAGGGAGGTGGACTGATGATGCGTACCCAGCGAGGCCTTCGGCAGGCCTTCACCCTCGTCGAAATCCTCATCGTCGTGGTCATCCTCGGAATCCTTGCCGCCATCGTCGTCCCCCAGTTCGCTAGCGCCACCCAGCAGGCCACGAGCTCGGCCACCTTCGACCAGCTCGCCAAGCTACGCCGAGCCATCGCCGTCTACTACTTCAAGAACGGCGGCGTCTACCCCAACGTCACGGCCGGCTCGGGCACCTGGGGCGCGCTCCTGGGCAACAACGGCCAGTACCTCCGCGGCGCCCCGGATAACCAGTGGGTCGGTGGTGCCAACGCCGACGTCATTGTCATCGGAAACGCCGCCGACACCTCCTTCGACGCCACCAGAGGCTGGATCTTCGACCCCACCACAGGCGACGTCTGGGCGGCCGGCTTCGACGCCCAGGACCAGGCCATGCCACGCCCCTGACGGAGGCTGAACCCGCCACGTGCGCTCTCGGGCCTTTTCCCTACCGGCCCTGACCCGGGGGGCTCCGACGGCCGATGGATTCCCGAGAAGGAGCAACCCATGCCGACCACCATCCGCCGCCCCAGCGCCCGCCTGTACACCAACGCCGCGCTCACCGTCATCGCCGGGGTGCTGGTCCTCAACTGGCTCGCCACGCCCTCCGACCTGCTTGGCGCTGCCCACGCGCAGCCCGCGGACGACATGGAGCTCGCCACCGACGACCCCACAGGCCGAATCAGCGCTGCCGAGCAGCGCAAGCAGATGATCCAGGAGCTCCGCGGGCTCTCCGCTCGCATGGAACGGATCGAGTCCGCGCTCACCCGCGGCATCAACGTCAAGGTCACCGACATGCCCGCCATGAAGCAGCCCGCTGACAAGCCCGCCAAGTGACCCGGCGTGAATCAGCGTGGTCCGGAGGGAGTCTGATGCGCCGTTCCAATCTCTCCCGCTCAGCCTCAGGTTACACCCTGATCGAGATGTTGATCGTCGTGACCGTCCTGGGCATCGCCGGGGCCATGGTCATCCCCAACATGCAATCCGCCGCCGTCCTCCGCGTCCAGGGCGCCGTCCGCTCCGTCGTCTCCGATATCACCGTCGCACAGTCGGACTCCATCGCCCTCCAGCGTGGCCGCGCCATCGTCTTCCACAACGACAGCGGCGAGGCGTACTACAACGTCGTCGACATCAGCGGCGGCACCATCGACGAGGAACTCAACACCCTCGAACGCCGCGTCCTCAACGGCGATGACTTCGGCAGGACCGCCATCGTCGCCATCAACTTCCCCAACAACCGCCTCATCTTCGATGAACTCGGCGGGCCCGTCACCGACCCGGGCAGCGGCGTCCCCGCCAGCGACGGGTACATCGACATCCAGGGCTCCGAGCAGACCTTCCGCATCCACGTCGAGGGCTACACGGGTCGCGTCCGCGTCGAGCGGCTTACCGCGCCTCCGCCACAACCCACCCCGGGAAGCTGATCCCTCGACGCCCCAACGGAGCCCCCATGCACCCCGCCCACAAGAACCCGATGCGTCGCCGCCGCGAACTCAGCCTCTTCGCCGTGGCCTGCGGCGGATTCGCGCTCCTCATCTGGTTCAAGCTCCGCATGGTCACCGGCGTGCCCCGAACCGCCTACGCAGACCCCGATCCCTCCGTGCCCCCGGTGCCCACAGGAACTTCTCCCGCCGGCACCAGCCCCGGCGGCCCCTCTCAGTAGATCCTCGGGGCCGCCGCTCCTCAGTCCTTCACTCCTTCGACGCCCCCCTCGGTGTACTTCCGCAGGGCGACCTCCAGGTCCACCCCGTTGATGTTCGCCAGCGTCGTCAGCCATGCCAGCACGTCGGCGAACTCCTCACCGAGGTTCGCTCGCTCCTCGGGCGTCGGCTTCTTTCCCGGCGCGTTGTTCTGCAGCGCCGTCGCCAGCTCGCCCACCTCTTCCATCAGCCACATAAACGTCCCCGGCGTCCCGCGCGCGAAGTCCGTCGCGTAATACCGGTCCCGGATGATCTTCTGAAACGCGCTCACGCTGAGTGTCATGCCCCAGCGTAGTGCCGTGGCGCCACGGGCGGCATTATGACCCCTCCGCTTCTGCCGCCCACGCCTGCCTCCGGGGTTGCGCTGCCTCACACGCCACCTCTTCCCATCCTCGCCACCATCCACCTTCCCCACGCACCCGATCTTCCTCTGTGCGTGGAGGGCCGGGCCTGACAGGGCCCAAGGGTGAGGGAGGATTCAGCATGCACCAGTTCGTCAAGGCCACAGCGTGCGCCGCTTCGCTTCTCGTGCTCGCCGCCGGTCACGCCAGCCCCTGCGAGCCCCCGGCTCAGAACCCCGCCACCCCCGCACCGGCCACCAAGCCCCAGAAGCTCCCGGCGGCCCTCTCCGATCTCCAGGGGGAGTGGGACGGGGCCGTGATCCTCAAGCACGCCGAGGGTGCCTCCAGCTCCATCGCTTCCATGTCCATCCGCTCCCAGCCCGACGGGTCCATCCTCGCCGCCTTCGACGGCTTCGAGCGGGGAGAGCCCTTTGAGGGGCTCATCCGCCTCCGCGCAAACCCAAAGAGTGGCGCCATCGAGTTGCGAAGCTTCACCACCGCACTTAACGCCCCCGCGGAGTCCTCCCTCACCTCCGACCCCGCCTCCAAGTCCCTCGCCTTCAGCGGCACGCTCTCCCCCGCCGGCGTTGATCCCCTCCCCATGCAGCACCTCGTCCGAGTCCTCGATCCCGACCATGTCGTCATCGAGTGGGCCCTCCTTGCCGCCGACGGCAGCCGCTCCGTCATGATGTCTTTGGACCTCTCCCGCCTTCCCAAGGGCCGCCAGGCCTCGGCCTCCGAGTTGATGCAGAGCCCGGTGCTCCTCGCCGCGGTCGGTGCGCCCGCGGACATCACCGTCGCCGTTCCCCCCACGGACTGACGCCTCCAACCACGCCCCATGACGCTGGGCCCCTCCCAACCGCGGGAGGGGTCCGGTGTTTTTGAAGGCCCCGGCCCAGACAGCACCCGCACCTGAAACACCGCCTCCCCCAGCGCGTATGGTGGCGGGACGGGACGCCCCGACTCTGATATCCTGTATCCTTCAGACCGAAAACCCGCCGACCAGCCCGGCTGCGGTGCATCCGGGCGGCGTGGTAGTCGGTAACCCAGGCGGGCTGTCCCGCCATTGTTCTTCAGGTGCCCCCAGTGCAAAGTCATTTGCCGATCGATCTCACCTTCGCCTCCACCCCCCATGTTCTAGTGGCGTGGTGGAAGCCGGTGCTGCTGCTCATCCCGTTCCTCCCCTGGGCGTGGCTGATCTCCAAAAACTTCGACAAGCACTGCGCCCGCTTCCACCTCCCCCGGGAGCAGTGGGGCACCGTCCACCTCGTCGTGGGCGTCGTCGCTTTGATCGCGGCCATCTCCATGCCCATGAAGTCCGAGGCCGCCTTCTGGGCTGGCTTGGGGGTCATGATCGTCCTCCTCGTCGCGGACGTCGCGGTGTTCATGAACATCACGAACAAGGATGAGCGCGTCCCCGAGAACCTCCGCCTCAAGGTCTCCACCCTCTTCTACACCGCCAAGGCCAAAGACCCGAAGGCCAAGGTCGTCGCCGGCAAGTCCGAAATCGCGGTCCGCGGCCCGGACAAGTCACTCGTCGCCGTCCCCGATGCGGGCACTCCCGAGTACGACCTCCGCGTCGTCGCCGAGAACGTCGTCCTGCGCGCACAGGCAGCCCGGGCCGGCCAGGTCGACTTCGACCCCGCGGGCAACACCTACCGCGTCACGTTCCTGGTCGACGGGGTGCGCATCCCCGCCGTCCTCCACGACCCCGTTCCCCCAAAGGAGGGCGTCCCGCCTCCGCCGCCCCCGGGCGTCATGGCCGGCCCCGAGGCAGCGAAGGTCATCGACTTCTGGCGTGCCGCCGCCAAGCTCGACGTTGCCGAGCGCCGCAAGAAGCAGTCCGCCGACGTCACCATCGAGCGAGGCACGCAGCGATCCAAGGTCCGCGTTTCCGCCATCGGCGCGCAGGCCGGCCTCCGTGCCACCCTGCTCTTCGACCCCGAGGGCTCCGTCCGCCGCAAGTTCGACGGCCTTGGCCTCCTCGAGCCCCAGGCCAAGGAAATGCGGGCGATTGTGGAAGACGGGAAGGGCATCGTGCTCCTCGCCGCCCCGCCCGATCACGGCCGCACCACGACGCTCTACACGATCCTCAAGATGCACGACGCGTACACCAGCAACGTCCAGACGGTCGAGATCGACGTGCAGGACACCATCGAGGGTGTCCGTCAGAACATCTTTGATCCCTTCGCCGACGGGGCGGAGTTCTCAACTACCGTCCGATCCATGCTCCGCCGGGACCCCAACGTGCTCGGTGTGGCCGAGATCCCCGACGCCAACACCGTCAAGGAAATCTGCCGCGCCGACCCCGAGCGCACGCGCGTCTACTCCTGCCTCAAGGCCGAGGGAGCACTCCAGGCCATTGCCCAGTGGTACAAGCTCGCGGGCGACCCCGAGGTCGCCGTCAAGAACCTCCGCGGTGCCATCGCCCAGCGCCTCATCCGAAAGCTCTGCACGAACTGCCGCGTCGCATACCAGCCCTCTCCGGACATGCTCAAAAAGTTCGGCCTCCCGCCGGACAAGATCAAGCAACTCTTCAAGAAGGGCGGCCAGGTCCTCGTCAAGAACAAGCCCGAGACCTGCCCCGCCTGCGGCGGCATCGGCTTCGTCGGCCTCGAGGGCTGCTTCGAGGTCTACCCCATCGGTGATGCCGAACGCGCCCTCATCAAGGCCGGCAACTTCCAGGGCCTCCGCCAGGAGTTCCGCAAGAAGCAGCTCCCAGACATCCAGCAGGCCGCGCTCCGAAAGGCCCTCGACGGCACCACCAGCATCGAAGAGCTCGTCCGCGTCACCACCGAGCAGGAGCAGGCCAAGCCCGCACCAGCACCCGCCCCCGTCAAGCCCGCCAACGCAGGGCAAAAGGCCTAACGCCAGGAGACCGGCCCAATGATCCTTTCCGCTGTTTCCATCTTTCTGGTCTTCCTCATCGCCTACATCTGGCTGACCAGAGGTTTCTTCTCCGCCCTCATCCACTTCCTCTGCACCATCATCGCGGGTGCCTTCGCCTTCGCGCTCTGGGAGCCTATCGCGTACGGCATCCTCGGCGCCACCGACAGCGTCGGCTTCGTTGACGGGTCCGCCTGGGGCCTCGCCCTCATCCTCCCATTCGCCGTCTCCCTCGTCGTCTTCCGATTCGTCGCCGACCGCATCCTCCGATCCAACGTCATCGTCAGCGGCGGGGCCAACTACGCCGGCGGCGCGCTCCTCGGTGCCATGTCCGGTGCCATCTCCGTCGGCATCGCCGTCATCTCACTCTCATACCTCCGCGTTGACTTCATCGGCCCACAGTCCTTCGACTACTCGCCCACCGGCAGCGTGGTCCGAAACCCGGGCCTCTGGGTGCCATTCGACAAAATGACCGCGCGGCTCTACGGCCACCTCTCCGAGAGAGCCCTCCGCACCGATGAGAGCCTCGCCAAGTGGCACCCCGCCATCCACGAGATGGGCAGCGGCATGCGAATCTCCCCCTTCGACAACGCCGGAAGAAACACCTTCCGCCCGGGAGACTTCGAACTCCGAGGCCGCTTCGTCGTGGGTGGCCAGGGCCAGCAGTTCTCCGATGCCCTCAGGGACACCTGGAATGGCGGCGTCCAGAGCGTCGTCGACCCCCAGGGCGACGCCTACCCCCCCGACACCCGCCTCGAGGGCTTCGTCATCACCTTCCAGGCGCCCGCACGCGAAAAGGACGGCCGCGTCGCCATCGGTGCGCCTCAAGTGATGCTCGTCTCCGAGAACGCCGCCGGAGAGCGTGACATTTCCTTCCCTGTCGCGGTCACCACCCAGGCAGACCCCGCCACGCCCGGCGCCGCCCGCTTCCGGTTCGATTCCGGGGGCACCTTCATCGCCTCCATCGGCTCCGCTTCCGAGGCCACCATGGCCTTCGAGTTCCCCTGCCGCAACGGCTTCAACCCCGTCGCCGTCTACGTCAAGGGTGCCCGCATCGAGGTCACCGCCCCCGCCAGCAAAACCTTTGCCGCCTTCCGTGAGCGTGACGCCGGCGGCCTCGCCTCCATGGGCGTCGGCAACCCCGCCGCCCTTCCCACCGGCACCGGCGGCAACGACACCACCATCCAGACCCAGGCCCGCCCCGGCCAGCCCGTTCAGATCCCCGACGTCAACGTCTCCAACGCCATCCCCATGTACAACTTGCAGGAGGGCCAGCACGGCACGCTCCAGCTCGGCGAGGGCAGCCAGTGGCACGTCATCTCCGGTGAGCTCATCGCCACCATCGAAGAAGCCCGCAAGTGGCAGAACGTGACCGAGCGCAAGCTCCGCATCACCCAGTTCGCAGCCAGCAGCGACCGCGTGATGGTCCAGATCCGCGTGGACAGCACAAGCCGCCTGAGCCTTCTGGGCCGCACGCTCGACGCGGCGGAGTCCATCCTCCCGCCCCTCCTCATGGACACCCAGGGCGAGGCCTACGAGCCCGTGGGGTACATCTACGAGGACGAGACGATGTACAAGCTGCGGTTCGACCCCGCCCGCCCCATCCGGGCCATGAGCGAGATGCCCAACCTCAGCCGCAGCCGTCCGCAGCAGCGCCTCATCCTCATCTTCCAGGTCAGCTTCGGCCGGAGCATCAAGTCCTTCAACAAGGGCCAGAAGGTCATCTTCGACTTCAACCCGCCTATCCCCTGCGACGTCGCGCAACGCACCAACTGACCGGCTCAACATCCCCGCCTCACGAACGCCTTGGCAAGAGGGCCCCGCCGATCCGGGGCCCTTCTTACGTGCACGCACGAGGCTCGACCAGCCTCAGGCCGGGGCCGCCGGCCCTACTTCCCTGCCGGCCACACCGGGAAGCGGCCCGGGGTGGGCGGGGCGCCCGCCGCGTCCAAGCCCGCCTCGAGCGTCTTGAGATCATCTCGCAGCACGGCAAGCTGCTCCATGACCATCGCAAACTCCTTCACCGCGATCGCATGCTGCTCACGCATGGTGGTGGTGGGGGGCTGGGTGTTGCCCAGCGTTTCATCCAGCGCGACCGACAGCCGATCCGAGATGGAGGGTGGCTCGGGCTCGGCCCGCTTTCCAAGGACCGGGTCGCCGCGCAGGGCGATCCGGGCGTCCTCCGCCGCCAGCCGCAGCCGCTCCAGGTCCGCGGACCAGTCGTGCACGAGACCCGGGGTGGTCGCCAGCGCCCGCCTGATGTGCCCGATCCGCGCCTGCACCTCTCCGACGAACCCCGCCGCCGCCTCCACCGCGCGCTGCAGCCCCTGCACCTCGCGCTGATACGCGAACTTCTCCGCCGCCGCTTCACCTTTGGCTGCAAACGTCGCCCGATCCAGCGTCTTCACGCGGAAGGGCACCGGTTCGGCCAGCGCCGTGTTCACCCCGTCCACGCGCTTGAGGAGCCTGACGGTGTACTCGCCCGCCGGGGCGAACGGCCCGCTCCCGGCCATCCCGTCCGGCAGGTCTCCGCTCGGGGCCGATCTCGCCGAGGGGTACTTCAGGTTCCACGTTGCCTTCTGCAGCCCCGCGCCCGATCCCACGCCAAACGCCGTCACCAGCCCGCCCTCCGCATCCCGGACCTCCATGAACACCTTGGGCTCCAGCTCTCGGTCCTCCGCGCGCAGCTCCTCGATCGACGGATAGTTCGTCTTCAGGTCGCGGTCCTTGTCGTCCTTCCGCTGCTGCTTGCGGCCCTTGAGCCCGTCCTTCAGGTAGTACGTGAACGTCGCGGCCACCGGCGGGTTCGCCGCCGCGTAGTACGCCGAGCCCTGCCAGCCCCGTGCGCTCCCCAGCCTCGCCCAGGGCACAAAGCTCACCGCGTCGCGCACCGCAAACACGTGCGCGTCCCTCGCCAGCAGTTCCTCGCTCAGTTCCCGGAGCGGCGCATAGTTCTCCGCGATGTACACCCCGCGACCGAACGTCCCCAGCACCAGGTCGCACTCCCGCGTCTGGAGTTCAACGTCCTTCACGCTGATCGTGGGCAGCCCCGGCACCTTCCACCACTTCTCCCCGCTGTCGAGCGTCACAAATGCCCCGTACTCGGTCCCCACGAACAGCATCTCCGCCTTTACCGGGTCCTGCCGGATGCTGTAGCACGTGTTCCGCTCGGGCAGGTCCCCCGCGATCGGCTTCCACGTCATCCCGCGGTCGTCGCTCCGCAGCACATAGGGCTTGAAGTCGCCCATCTTGTGATTGTCGAATGTCGCAAAGACCGTGTCGGGCGAGACGGGCGACGCGGTCAGGCAGCTCACGTACGTCCGCTCGGGCACCACGGGAAAGTTCTCGACCTTCCGCCAGGTCTCCCCGCCGTTCTCGCTCACCTGCACCAGCCCGTCGTCGGTGCCGACGTACAGCAGCCCCTCGACCAGGGGCGACTCGCTGAGTGCAACGCAGTTGCCATAAATCGAAGTCGACATGTGCTTCGCCGTTGCCTCGGGCGCCTGGATCTTCCCCATCACTTCCAGGCTGTTTCGATCCAGGCCCCGGTGCAGTTCGGGGGAGACCGCCCGCCACGAGTTTCCCCTGTCGTCGCTCCTGAAGAGCTTCCGTCCCGCGAAGTACAGCCTCGCCGGGTTGTGAGGGCTGACAAGCAGCGGGCTGTCCCAGTTCCACACGTTGGGCTCGTCGCCCTCGCGCTCGCGGGGCTTGATGTCGATGGCCTCCCCGCTGCTCCTGTCAAACCGCACCAGCCCGCCGTGCTGCCACTGCGAGTACACGATGTCCGGATTGCTCGGGTCCACAGCGGGGTCAAACCCGTCCCCGCCCACGGTCACGAACCAGTCCTCGTTACGGACGCCCGCCTCGTCGAAGGTTCTGCTGGGCCCGCCGACGGTGTTGTTGTCCTGCGTCCCTCCATACACCCAATAGAAGGGCTCCGAGTTGTCCACGGCGATCTTGTAGAACTGTGTGATGGAGATGTTCGTGAACATCCGCCAGGTTTCCCCGCCGTCCCACGTCTCGTACAGCCCGCCGTCGTTCCCTTCCAGCATGTGCACCGGGCTGGTCGGGTCGATCCACAGCGCGTGCGAGTCCACGTGCTTGTTGGGCAGCGGCGTCGCCCGCACGGTCGCGCCGCCGTCGGTGCTGATCTGCATCACCGTGTCCAGGAAGTACAGCGTGCCCGCGTCCGTCGGGTGGGGCACCAGCTCGTTGTAGTACTGGGGGCTGCTGGTCATGTACGACGACCGCTTCTCCCAGGATTCTCCTCTGTCCACCGACCGGAACACCCCGCCGGCCCCCTCGGGCGCCTCCACGATCGCGTAGAGCACGTCCGGGTTCGCAGGCGAGACCGCGAGCCCGATCCGCCCGCGGTCGCCCCCCGGCAGGCCCTTGTTGATCGCGCGCCACGTCCTCCCGCCGTCGGTGGACTTATGCACCCCGCTCCCCGGCCCGCCGTTGATCAGCGTCCACACATGCCGCCGACGCTGATACGACGACGCGTACATCACGTCCGGGTTCCGGGGGTCCAGGTGCACCTCGTTCACCCCCGTGTCATCATCTACGTGCAGCACGCGCTCCCAGGTCTTCCCGCCGTCGGCGGTCCGATACAGCCCGCGCTCGCCCCCGCCCTTCCACAGCGGCCCCTGCGCCGCCACGAACACCACGTCGCTGTTGCGAGGGTCCACGCGGATCATCCCGATGTGCTCGCTCTCCTTGAGCCCCACGTTCGTGAACGACTTGCCCGAGTCTCGCGACACATACACTCCGTCGCCCCACGACACGCTCCGCTGGCTGTTGTTCTCCCCCGTCCCCACCCACAGCACGCTCGGGTTCGAGGGGTCCAGCGCCAGGCACCCGATCGAGTACGACCCCTCGCCGTCAAAGATCGGGTTCCAGGTCACCCCGCCGCTGGTGCTCTTCCACACGCCCCCCGACGCCACCGCGGCGTAGATCTCCGCCCTGTTCATCGGGTTCACCACGATGTCCCCGATCCGACCCCCCGTGAGCGCCGGGCCGATCGATCTCGCCGAGAACGCCCCCAGCAGGTCCGCCTTCATTCGGGGCTCCGACTTCTTCGCCTCTTCCGCAGCGGGTGCCGTCGGCTCGGGCTCCGCCGCCGCTGGCTTCGCGGCCTCAGGCTGGGCCTCCTTCGCCGCCTCGGGCTGCCCCTGCCGAGCCGCCGCATGAACGCTCCCCGCCAGCAGCGCGAGCATCAGGGGCCAACGGGCAAGTCCGACCTTCACGGTTCCCAGTGCCTTCGTCATGACGCCTCGTTCTCCACGCGGCAACCTCGCCGCGACCCGCATCCTACCGCGCACTCCCGCCGCCCGCCGCCCCCCCGCCCGCGCCTGGTTCTCCAAAAAGCAGCACGCCCCGGGGCGGCCCGGGGCGGTGCGTGGTTTCACAGCATTCGGAACTCAGGCGCGGGACTGGTAGTCGCGCGTCACCGTCGAAATCCGCAGCGTCTCGCCCACCTTGATGAACCCGGGCACGCGGATCTTGAGCCCCGTCTCCATCTCGGCGTCTTTCAGTTGGTTGGTCACCGTCGCGCCCTTCACCTCGGGCGGGCAGTCCTTCACCGCCAGCTCCACCGTCGGGGGCAGCTCGATCATCAGCGGGTTGCCGTCCTGCATCAGCACGATGGCCTTGGTGTTGGGCTTCAGGAACAGCAGCGCATCCCCAAGCACGCCCTCGTTCAGGACGTACTGCTCGTACGACTCTCCGTCCATGAACGTCGCGCCGGTGTTGTCGGAGTACAGATACTCCATCTCGCGCCGGTCCAGGTCCACCAGCTCCATCTCCGCCGTGGGGGCAAATCGCTTCTCGTTCGTCAGGCCCTTCAGCACATCGCGATACTTCAGTTGCACGAACGCCCGCAGGTTGCCCGGCGTGCGGTGCTCGATGCCCGTGATCACGTAGACCTTGCCGTCCATCCGAACGCCCTGGCCGGGCCTGAGGTTGCTCGCCTGCATGCTGCGTGTCCTTGTCGTGTGCCCCGCCATGGACGCCCCGAATGGACGCCCGTTCCGCGGGGCGACAAGCATAGGCCGCCAGCCCCTGAAAGTCACCGAACGACCCCCCACCCGCCGGCCCAATTCCGCCCCGCCATACGCTCCTCCGTCACTTTTCTGGAGGCCCCACATGCGCACCCCCACCCGCCGCGACTTCCTCTTTTCCTCCGCCGCTCTCCTCGCGTCGGGCTCTCTCCTCGCGCATGCCCGCCCACGCCCGCGCCTCGACCAAACCTTCTTCGATTGGCAGGAAATCGCCCCCGGCGTACTCGTCGCCCTCAACCGCACCGGCGGCGACATGAACCTCGTCGGGGGCAACAGCCTCCTCTGGTTCGGCACAGGCGGCGCCATCCTTGTCGACACCAAGCAGGCCGTCCTGGGCTCCTCTCTCCTCCGCGAAGCCCGCGTCAAGGCCCCCGAGATCGCCGCCTGCATCAACACTCACCACCATTTCGACCACGCCGGTGGCAACCACGCCATCACCGCCGCCGCCATCCCCATCACCGCTCACACCCGCGCCTGCGAACGCCTCGCCAACCCCGGCCCGGCCATGCTCGCCCAACTCGAGTCCAAGATCAAGGCCATCTCCGAGAGCACCATCCCCGGTGCCGCCGCGGTCGCTGCCGACGCCTCCGCCTTCCGCGACACCCTCGCCGGGGTCAAGGGTCACTCGTGGAAGCCCACCCAGTGCGTTACCGGTGACAGCACCCTCTCCGCCGGTGAGCGCACCGCCGACCTCCGCTGGTTCGGTGGTGGCCACACCGACAACGACCTTGCCGTTCACTGCAAGTCCGTCAATGTCCTCGCCACCGGCGACCTGGTCTTCCATGGCTTGCACGCGTACTACGACGCCTCCGCCGCCGCCAACACCACCCGCTGGCAGGCCAGCCTGAGAGAGCTGGCGAAGCTCTGCGACTCCCGGACCGTCGTGGTCCCGGGCCACGGCTCCGTCTCGGACTCCTCGTGCATCCGCGCCCAGATCGAGTACTTCGACCGCATGCGAGAGCATGTCGCCGCCGCCGTCGCGCAGGGCCGCACCCGCGATGAGGTCGTGAAGCTCGACCCGCCGGAGGCGTACAAGGACTACGGGCTCCGCCAGGCGCTGGGCTACCTGCTCGGGGGCATCTTCGACGAGCTCACCCCCGCCAAGCCCGCCGCACAGCCCCCCATGCCCAAGCCCGCCGGCGCCTGAACAGCCCGCCAAAGCCGCATTTCCACGCAACTTGCCCATGGCGTCGGAGTCCCAGTCGAGTAAACTGGTTTCATGAGGCCAGGAGCCCACCAGCGCCCCGCCCGCATGCTGAGCGTTGCCTGCCTGGCGTCCTGGCTCGCCGCCCCGAGTGCGTCCGCGCAAGGCCCGCGCGAGATCGACGAAGTCGCCTACGCCGAGGGACTCCGTGGCTACTGGCTCGCGCAGGTCATCGCAAACTGGACCGGCCTGCGCACCGAGGGTGCCCGCACCGTTCCCCCGTTCTACACCGACGCCGACTGGCCCATCACCTTCGACGGGCGCATGCTCGACTTCGTTCTCACGCAGGACCCATGGGCCGCGGACGACGACACGGACATCGAATACGTCTACCTCCACCTCCTCGACCAGCACGAGACCTCCCTTCTCTCGCCCGCTCAGATCGCCAATGGTTGGGTCAACCACATCAACCGCTTTATCTGGGTCAGCAACGCCACCGCGCGCGAGCGACTCGGCCGTGGCGCCCTGCCCCCTTCCACCGGCATGGGATGCGCGAACCAGCACCGCCTCATGATCGACGCCCAACTGACTACTGAGGTCTTCGGCCTGCTCAACCCCGGTCGCCCAGATGCCGCCCTGCAGATGGCCGATCTGCCCATACGCACCACCGCCAGCGGCCATGCCGCCCACGCCGCCCAGTTTCACGTCATCCTCTACAGCCTCGCCCCGCTCGCCGATCCCTCGCTCCCAGGCCGCGAGCGCGTGACCCGGCTCGTGCAGGATGCCCGCACCTACCTCCCGGACACTTCCAAGGCCGCGGACATATGCGACACCGTCCTCGCAGACTTCCTCGCCAACCCCGATCCGCAGGACTGGGAACGCACCCGCGACCTCGTCTACCAGCGTTACCAGGCCGACGCGCCCGCTCACGGGTTCCTATACCGTGGCTGGTACGAGTCCTCCGTCAACTTCGCCGCCGCACTCCTCGCCCTTCTCTACGGCGAGGGAGACCTCCGCCGCACAATCCAGATCGGAACCCTCTCCGGCTGGGACAGCGACAACGGCACCGCCACCATGGGCGGCCTCATCGGCTTTCTCGTCGGCGAATCCGGAGTCCGCGCCGCGTTCCCCGGTGCTTCACTCTCTGATCGATACTGGATCTCACGCACCCGCGACAACCTCCCAGACCGTGTCGAGCCCCAGGGCGATTCCATCGAAGACACCTTCCCCCTCATCGCCGATCGCATGCTCGGCATCACGCGCCGCGCCATCACAGACCAGGGCGGCCTCGTCGACGCCCACGCCGAGCGCTGGCTCCTCCCGCCTCCACTCCCCACCCTCGATGCCAACCCTCTCGTGCGCGAGGACGCCCGCTCCAACAACAACGCCGTCCGCCGCGCCGGCGGCACCGTTACCGCCGCCTCAACACAGGTCGGTGAGCCCGGCACCGGACGCGGCGTGCCATACCCCTACGGCGTGCTGGGCAACGGCCGAGAGACCTCCTTCGACGGCGCTGAAGAAGACGAGATCGGCCGCAACTACTTCTCCACCGAACTCCTCTCCGCACCCGGCCCCGCCTCCGTCACTCTCTCCATCACCTACGACCGCTCCGTCCTCGCCAACTCGCTCCGCTTCATCGAGGGCGACCACTTCCTCACCGGGCCCAGCGGCGGCTGGGCCGACGCCATCACCCTCCAGGTCCGTTCCGGCGGCGTCTGGACCGATGTCGTCGGCTCGTTCTCAGAGGCCCCGGACCCGCAGCAGCCCTTCCAGATTCTCGACTTCACGCTCCCCGGGCCCGTTACGATCTCCGGTGTCCGCGCCGTCTGCACGCAGGGTGGGACCTCCCGTTTCGTAACCTGCGCCGAGCTCGATACGCTGGTCCCCGCTGCCACGCCCCCGCTCGCGTCCTTTGACCTGAACGACGACGGCGTGCTCACCGTAGACGACCTGTACGCCTGGGAGGCCGCCCCCCGCGACCTACTCGCGGACGGGGTCCCGGACGCCGCGGATCGCGCGTACCTGACGCGGGCCGTGCGCTGGGGTGAGGCCGCGTCGTTCGCGCGGCCGGGCTTGTAGCCGCGCTCAGCGTCGCCTCAGCCGCGTCGTCACCGGGTAGTGATCCGACGGATGCCGCCCGCCCGGCACACGCCGTTCGATTGCGGCGCTCACCGGGCACAGGTCGGTCGAGGTCAGCACCCAGTCGATTCTCGCGCCCCTGAGCGTGAACGACCAGTTGTTGAACGTCCCCTCGTCCTCGTCGCGTGTCGGGAAGACCTCGCGGAAGGTGTCGACCAGCCGCGAGCGACCCTCGCCGCCGATGAGCGTCGGGGCCTGCTCGGCGTCCGCCCCCGTGTTGAAGTCCCCGGTCACGATGAGCGAGTCACCCGCGCGCCGCAGCGTGCGCAGCCTCTCGCGGATCAGCGCCAGCCCCTCCGCTCGGGCCCGCACGCCTACGTGGTCCAGGTGCGTGTTCAGCACGAGCAGCGTGCCACTGTCCTCCCTGTCCCTCAGCCTGACCCAAGACGCCATCCGCTCGCACGCGCCGTCCCACCCTTTGCTGCCGGCGACTTCGGGTGTCTGGCTGAGCCAGAAGTGCCCGCCTTCGAGCAGCTCGAATCGCTCGGAGCGGAACATGACGGGTGCAAACTCTCCCTTGCGCTGCCCGTCCATGCGCCCCACGCCGTGAAACCCGTACCCCGGCAGCGAGGCGCGCAGCCAGTCGGCCTGCACCGCCTCGACTTCCTGCAGGCCCAGCACGTCTGGCGCCTCGCGCTCGATCTCGCCGAGCACCAGGCTCCGCCGGTTCTCCCAGGCGTTGGGTCCCTTGTCACCGCCCGCGTAGCGGATGTTGAACGACATCGCCACGATGTCCCGCTGCGGGGCCGCCACCGGCATCGCCCGCGCCGGGCGGACCTCCGAGAGTTCCGCCGGCCGCACGCGATAGAGGCGCCCGTTCTCCGCCGCCAGCAGCAGCGAGCCGTCCGCCTCGAAGCAGATGGACTCCAGCGCCCCGCCGCTGCGGGCCGCCTCGATCCTCCGGCTCAGCAGCCGTCCCGCGAAGAAGGGCGTCAGCGTGGCGGGCCTCTCGAACACCCAGACCCGTCCGTAGGTCAGCACGGCGAGGCGAGTCCCGTCGTCGCTGGCGTCCGCCGCCGTCACCATCCCGCCCGCGTCAAACCCGTCGATGTACGTGAGCATCGACCAGGGTGGCAGCGTGTCGCTCCGTTCCAACTCGCGATCCAGGCCGCGATCCACGCGATACAACTTCGTCCGCGTGTCCGCGCGGTGCTTGGTGAGCAGGAACACCTCGTCGCCCACGGCGAAGACCGCCTCGCAGTCGAAGTTCGCGGGCCCCGCCGGCTTTCCCTCGCGCCACTCGCGGTCCGGGTAGCGCACGTGCCACTCCTCGGCCGCCGGAGCGCTCGCCGTGCCCGCCTTCGGCTCGGGCAGAAGGTACAGCCTGAGGTCGGTGCGTTCCTGGGAGTTGTTCCCGAGGTCGGCGATGATGAGCCGTCCGGACGCGTCGAGCGCCAGGTCCTCCCAGTCGGTGTTCTGTGCGCCCAGCACCTCGACCCCCGCCGTGCCCCACGCGAGCGAGCCGTCCGCCCGCACGGGGAACACCCGCGCCGGGTTGCCGGAGTCTGCGACCACCCAGAAGACCGCCGCGTCGCCCCGGCTTCGCACGATCCCGGAAACCTCGCGCCGTGCCTCGGGCGCGATGCGCGCGACCGGCTCCAGCACCAGCGTCTCGGGCTCGCCCCTAGCGGCGTTGATCGCTCCGGCCGCCAGAAGCAGTGGGACGAATCTACGCATGGCGGCGGGCACCTCCTAGGGCGAGGTCTCCGTGTACGTCAGGCTTGCGCTGTAGACCGCGCTGGAGGTCCCCTGCCAGTCGCCGTTCTCCACGAGCAGGTAGTACGAGTTGGCGGCGTTGTCGATCGCCAGCCCGGGGTTGATCGTGAGTGACTGGATGATGCCGGCGTTTGTGCTTGAGCCCGAGGTCGCCGCGTTGACGGAGCCGAACTGGCCGTGCGGCCGGCGCTGCAGCTTCAGTGTGAACGCGCCGACCGCGTTGTCAAAGACCCAGAGCGTGACGGACTGCAGCACCGCGCCCTGGGGCAGTTGGACGGGGGCGACGAGCCCTGCGGCGGCGACGGACGCATCGAAGTACGTGCCGGAGATTGCGTTTTCGGTGGTCAGGGAGCCCCCCGCGGTGGTCGGGCGAAACGCGGCCCCGGGGACGGAGATCGTGCGAGAGACGGGACTTGAGTAGGCGAACGAGGTCGCCCGCACCGCTCCCGCAACGTCGAGCCTCACGATGGGAGTGACGCCGATGCCGACGTTGCCGTTGGAATCGATCAGGAACCGCTCGCCGAAGTTGTAGACACCCCAGGTCTGGGTGTCGCCTTTGAAGAACGTCCAGCAGGCGCGAGCACCATTGCCGGTGCTGTAGCCGTAGAACGGGATCGAGTTCAGCCCCGGGGTGTTGACGTACATCCCACCGAAGGACCCGTCGCTGACAGGAGCGGTGAAGCCGAAGTACTCCGCGCCTGTGAGCGGGCTCTCGCGATTGACGAGCACGCGCTGGCGCGTCTGGTCGTTTGTGAGGACGCCGGCCCCGGCGGCGGGCTTCCACCACTCGGCGAGGGCGCGGGCGGCGTAGGGCGTGGGCGTCAGGGGCTGGCGGGGCTCGAGCACCGTGAACGGGCCGGACGAGTCGCCGGCTCTCACCCAGATTTCAAGCCAGAGGCTTTGCCCCGTCAAGACCCCCGGGCCCGGGTCGATGGTCGCGGTGAAGCGGCCGGCGTCGAGAGGCAGGTCAGAAGCGGTGGAGGTTAGTCCGATCTGCGTCGGGCCGGCGTCGGTGAGGAAGAGACGGAACTCGAAGTCCTGGGGCGTGGTGACCGGCACGCTTCCGAGCTTGAGCTCGCCCTGAAAGGTGAACGGCTGGCCAAATGCTGGGCCGCACAGGGCAAGCAGCGACGCCGCCGCACAACTGACCAGAATCCTCTGCATGCGAGCCTCCTCCTTGGACGCATGCTACCACCGCCGTCCAGCCACCCGGCGTCGGTCAGGGCTTTTTCTTGGACGGCGGGATGACGCCCTGTGCCCGTGCGATGGACTTCAACTGGGTGCGCGCGGTCGAGGTGCCCTTGGGGTCTTTCGTGCCGGCGACGAAGGCCTTGGCGACGTTGATCGGGCCCAGGGTTTTCTTGGTGGGCGGGGCCTTGCCCATGGCAGTGACCGAGGTGCCGGTCTTCACGGCCTTGTTGTTCATTTTGACCGCGAGCGTCGCGTTCTTGACGCCCTGGATGCCGCCCTTGATTGCCTTGATCGGGTTTGCCACGGATGACTCCTCTGGGTGCGAGCGTCCAGAGTACCCGGCGCACGCGGTGTGTGCAAGGGGCGTGGTCAGCGGGTTCGACGAGCGGCCACGAGCAGGCCGACGGCGGCGAGTGCCAGCGCGCCGGGGGTCGGGGTAAGCACCACGCGGGCGATGTCGGTGCGGACGGCGCTGGCGAGAGTGGAGGCCTCGCCCCAGAACGCCCCTTCGCCGGTGGCTCCGGTGCCGAGTGCCAAGGACAGGCGGAGCGAGCCGTCGATGAACAGCCTGCCGCCGGCGGGGCCTGCTTCGAGCGTGAGGAGGTGGAAGCCGTCATCGAGGGTGACGGCGTGGGTTGGGTCGCTGGTGCCGTTGTTGTCGTTGCGGAGGCCGGCCATGGAGTCGCCGAACTCGCCGTGCATCCAAAGCCCGTTGTCGTCGCGGAGGCTGAGGTTGAACCCGCCGCGGCGGAAGCCGCTGACGTTGCCGAACGTGGCACCGTCGAGGCGTACGAGGGCGGAGAGGGTCCAGGTCAGCTGCGTGAAATCCATGGCCTGTGAGGCCGGGGTATGAGTCCAGTATGTCGTGCCGGCGGTCGTGGTGGGGCCGTAGGAGAGGATGCCGCCGGAGACGGCGGAGCCGGCGAGCGTGGAGCCCGGAAAGTTCCAGCCCTGCGCGGTGGGCAGAGTTCCGAGCGAAGGGTCGTAGACGATGGGTGTGGCGTGGGCGGCGGCGGCGCAGGCGCCGACAAGGGCGACAACACGGATCATGGGGCGACTCCTCTCTCTCTCCGGTTCACACATCGCGGCCCCGGCGGGCAGCGAAGTAGAAGGATACACGGGCTGGGGGAACTTGAAAAGGCGGGCGGGCCTTGGGAGCGCGTCGATCATGTGGAGCCGGGCGTTATCGGGCATGTTCATCTGCGGGCAGCGGTCAGGGGCGGCGGTCCGTGGTGACGAAGCCGAGGGACTGGTAGAGGCGGACGGCGGGGGTGTTGGCGCGAGTGACGACGAGGTGGAGGCGCGGTTCGGCGCGGGCTCGGAGGATGTGGATCGCGTGGAGCAGGCCCGCACGGGCAAGGCCGAGGCGCTTGGCGTGCGGGGCGGTCATGGAGAACGCGAGGAATGCCTCGCCGGGCGCGATGCGGGTTGCGTCGCGCGTCAGGATTGTGGCGCTGTCGAGGCTGCCGGCTGCGAGGCCGGAGGGGATGACGAGGGAGACGGCGGCATCGAGGGGGCCGAAAGCGCCGCCGAGGAGTTTCGCGACTTCGGCGCGTGCATCGTCGATGGACTCGCCGGAGTCGTCGGTGGTGCCCCGGTACGCGTCGAGCATGAGCTGGGCGAGGGCGTCCGCGTCTGATGGGGCGGGCGGCCTGCCCCGGGGGCAGGGCGCGGGTGCGCTGCGCGGGTTGCTGAGTTCGACCGGCCGGGTGAGATCGAGGGACATCCAGTCGCGCATCGGGGAGGCTAGCGCAGATTGAAAGTGGGGCGGGTGGGACAGGGGGGGGCGATGGATTCTCGCGGGAGCGCGGGGCCCCGTACGTTTCCGCATGCTCCAGACCTTTCTGATTGCGGCGGGCGGCACGTTTGCGGCGCTCCTTCTGATGGCGGGGGTGCTGCACCTGATTCCGAAGCTCGGGCTGCGCGCGTTGTCGGACGCGCTGTGCCGGGCGCCGCTGCTGGACCTGCCCATCACGTATTTCACGGTGCTGCCGCTGATCATGGGGCCGATCGTGGGGGGGTGGATGGGGCTGGCGGGCGCGGTGGCGGGGCAGGTGGCGTCGGTGCTGGTGTGGGGATGGCTGCACGAGCTGGCGAACCTGAAGGCGGCAAGTGGGCCGCGGATCGTGAAGCAGCTGAACCGGACCGTGGGGCGGTTTCGGAATCACGGCGCGGTGTGGCTGACGGCGCTGGTGGTGCCGATGTTCTGGGTCGTGCGGGTGGCGGAGGTGTTCGTGTGGCCTCCGATCGCGCTGCTGGTGCGGTTTCCGAGGTATAGATCGAGCGAGTGGGTGACGGTGTCGCGGCACAAGTTCGAGGGGCTTGTGGGGCACGACCTGATCTGGTGCCTGTACTGCGACTGGATGACAGGGGTGTGGTCGCTGGGGACGGAGATGCTCCGGAACGTGGAGTCGTTCTGGTGCCCGATCCGGTTCTATGACGGGAAAAAGTGCGACAACTGCTCGATCGACTTCCCGGATGTGAACGGCGGGTGGGTGCGTGCGGACGGCAGCATGGCGGAGGTGACGGCGACGCTCGGGAAGCACTACCCGCCCGGTGCGAAGGTGAACGCGTGGTTCGGGCACGCGGCGAGGCTGACGGTGGAGGGGAAGGAGGTGTAGGGGAGGAGGTGGACAGAGCGAACGGAGCAGGGCGTGGCGAGGACGCCGGCCCGGGGCACCCCGTGGTAGGATGCGCGGATGAGCCGACGGACACGAGAGCCGATGCCAGCGCCGGTGTGGATCCTGGTGGTGATCGGGGTGCTGCTGGTGGGGTACTTGATCTTCCGGATGCTGGCGGCGCACTGGGCGGCGTCGTAGAGCCCGCGAGGGGTGCGATGGCCTGCGGAGCGGTGAGCGGCGGGGGTGGGCACGGGTCGAGGGGTGACGTGGGGATGCGCGGCGGGGCGGATGGAGGGGGCGACGCGGGACCGGGTGGCGGGGGTTCGTCGGGCGGCGTGCGCGGGGGGTGCGGGCGCCGCCGGGCGCGGCCCTCGGGGCCGGCCACGCGGCGCAGTCGGGCGGCAGCGCGGCGGGCGGTCTCCTCGCTGCGAGACTCTGCGGC
>Ga0154020_10001241_pt1 | contig 31658 bp, 62 predicted proteins | sample Klosneuvirus_201_FD_109709 | JGI IMG/M metagenome (GOLD analysis project Ga0154020, IMG submission 109709) | Active sludge microbial communities from wastewater, Klosterneuburg, Austria - Klosneuvirus_20160825_MG | ecosystem: Engineered > WWTP > Aerobic digester > Activated sludge | place...
CTCATTGCTTCTCCCTTCGGTAGAGCTCATAAATAGCACCGGACACTCCGGAGCCGTGACCTGTAATATCGCTGATGATGGACCAGGGCTCACGTCGCTTCCGGCGAGCCTCCATCTCCGCGTAGTCACACATGTGACGAACCAGCATCACACTGTCCGTGAGCAAGGCCCGGAATGACTCCCGCGGACCGTTGAGCTCGTCTAACAGGAATTCCAGCCGCTCCTGCCTGATATCCCGTGTGAGTTGCTCGATCTCCGCCACGAGTAGCGGCCTTAGATCGCTGTCGTGTACCTGCGAATCTCCACGAATCCAAAAGCCGCCGTCATCCTCCGGAGCTTCCCAACCCAGTAAGAGAGCGACGTCGCCCATCCTTGAGTCACTCTCGTGCTCCCAATCGATCATGCTCGGCTCCCGTCTTCGAGGAACTCATACTCATTAATGACGATGCTTTCATCCACCTGCTCATCCGCCACCAACCACCAATACTGCTGCTCCAGTTGGCCGTAGATCCAGTCCGCAAAGTGCCGCAGCAACTGGCGTACTTCGTGAGCATCAAACTCGTGCTCACAGTCACAATCGATATCCATACAACCGCTATGGTTGTAGTGACCTCGATGAGTACTGTAGGCGGTAATCCCATAGAAGGCTCGCCGCTGACATTCGTACAGGCCTTCCACAATGCGGTGCAGCTCCGTGTCTAGTGGAGCGTGTTGCTTGACGGCCTTAACGCTTCCCTTAGCGTACCGGTACGAACCAACAAAGCAGGCACCGTCGCCCTGCGAGGCGAAGCCGCTAAAGTAAATCTGCGGCTCCATACGTGTTCCACCTCCCATGAGCTTGGCAACTCGCGTCTTCAGGTCGATGCCCATCAGTTCGGCAATCGTCGTCGCGTCCTCGTACACACAGTCCCACCAGTCGTCGTCGGGATAGTCTCGGCGGAACCACTCACGGGCTTTCTCCTTGGCGGTATCCGACAACTCGGCAAATTGGTAGACGTTCCTGCATTGAACTCTCATGCTTCCGCCTCCTCATTAAAACGAGTGCAGACCTCCTGCACGATCTGCAGCGACTTTTTCCTGATATCATCCCCTTGGAGGATTTTCCGTACATCCTCACGTGCCTCCGCCAGTGTAAGCCGTCGGCTTACCTCAATCGGACCTAGCTCTGTGGACAGCAACACAACGTACGTTCGGGACCAGCCGGCGAACCCGGGTTGTTTCTCGGTCAGTTCGAGTAACTTCTGCACGTCCAGCGAGTCCATAAGTTTCTTCACGCTGCTAACCAGCACACGCTCAAGCTGCTCTCTTGCGTCGCTCGCTAGCTTCTGTACCGCATCCAAATCAAAATCACTCATCGTAGTCTCCCATCCTAATAGCTCTGGCTGTAGCCGCAGTGGTTACACTCCTCAACTCTGGCAGTCTCAATGTAATCACCGCTCCCGCAACGCGGACACTTGGTCCGCGTAGGGTCGGTATGTCGCTCGCGTGACGCGGCCTCTTCCTGAGCGAGATAGTTGGCCTTACGCTCCTGGAACTTACGTTCATCCTCGTCAGTCCACGTCACGGCGACTTATCCTCGACCAGGCAGAAGGGGTAGCACTTAACCTCATCATCAACCAAGACCGTGAAGAACTTATCACCGCCTCGTTGAGTAACCGCCAGTAGCACGCCATTGACCCAGTCCTTCTCATCCTGCTTATGCCCGGCCCGGCAGCTCATGCGAGATCTCGCATCCATGTCATCTGGCATACGCGGCTTAATCTCGATGATCCGACCCCAGTCCCAATGTGCAAGTAACTGCTTATTCATACCGTCCACGCACCAGACCTTGCCGGCGTGCACGGAATGAAAGATCCGTTCAACTCTCGCGAGTGTGGGTGCGGAAACAACGATCTGCTTACCACGCCACGCCATTTCATCGGAGATCAACCGAGGGTCAATCTTCTCCGCACAATACATATCGGCCATCGTACTAATCCTTCTGGTTTGCTGGGTGCTTACTGATATGAGTAGCGGCTGCTCGCAACAGCTCACGAGCATTATCACTGACGAAACCAAACGACTCTGCCACTTCCTGTAGCGTCTGGTGCAGACTCTTCCGGACGTACAGCTTCACCGTACCGTGTTCCGGCCACCTGGACCGCTGTAGGATTTTCGGTGAATCCACTACCGCGAGCTCAATTCCAACCGGCGTCTGCCGGACCAACAACTCCTTACCATTATCCATCGGTATACAACCAATCGAGTTATCACGTGTTTCCTCGGTCATCGTATCGGCCTCCGTAATTACAACTGTCGTTAAACCATCCTTGGGCCACTGCCCGCGGAAGTGAGTCATATCCCTCTGAAACACGACATCGTAGTGGTCATCACGCTCCGCCAGCACGATGCCGTATGTTGTCTCAAACAGGTTATTAAACTGAATCCGTCGTCGCACAAGCATCTCATACTCCATTTAGGCCTCTGGTGCCGCCTTACTCAGTGCGGCAGTGGCATTCTCTTTTATCCTGTCAAGCCATGGCGAAGGCTGGTATTCCAACTCCTTGCTTTCCAGGGCGTTCAAACAGTCCGTCAAAGCGTCCCGCAGCTGCTCGACGTACGTAGTCATTCGGGCATTTGTGACGTCTGGCGGAAGGCACGCGCTTGCCCTGTACAGCCATATAAACGCACGCAAGTTCAGCTGTAACCGTATAAACCCGTCGATTTTCGACCTGAGACAAACGATCTCTACCTGAAGCATCTCGTCCGGACACTGCATCACAAGCGTAGCCCTACCGTTCGAACCGCCTTCCAGCGTTATCACGTAGATTTCGGCCTTATGTTCGATCAAGTTACCGAGCATCCGCTCCAGCTCATACCGTTTAGGTAGTGGTGTTGTCATTTGTCCCTCGCGATATAAGGTACCTCCAGGTTATCACAGGCATCTCGATCTTCCTCCGCGGTCGGTTCGCTGACCTCCACCTTGATGGTGGTCAGAGGACAATCGCTACCGAAGAACCATGAGTCGCACGAGCCGTCCGTGTTAATCAAACTCTCCTTGACCTGCTCCACGTCTTCTTCCAGACAGAAGACCGTCATCGTAACTTTACGTGTACGTGTCGTTTCTCTTACCTTGGCAAAGTTGGCCGCGGCGTAGGCTTGTGACACCAACCACTGATCGGCATGCATCAGCGGGTTCCGGGCGATCATGTCGCCTACCTTAGGCGAGCCGAGCTTCTGATCCGCGGACGAGACCGAAATCCCCTCCATGGACTCACCGGGCTCGTAGGCTCGCATCTCCGCTATGTTGGTGCGTTGGTATTGTTTCCAGCGATTCATTCGATAGCTCCTTCTTTCTGGGCCGCGATCGAGGCAAACATCTCCTCCACCACCGCGGCCGGTACGTCGGTGTCCAGCACCTTCGGGATCTCGAAGCCGAAGCTGCCCAAATCCAACAGAATCTCTGGGTTGGTTTCGCCCGCAACCTGGATCATATCCCCCTTCCGTTTAACGTTGATATCGTTGGCGGCAACCTCGTAGGCTTGGCGCTTGCGACTCACCAGGATCATGCCCCATAGCCCAAAAGCGTTGGTGTTCTTCGATACTGCTGCGACAATCAATTCGGTCATTTGGTTTTCCTTTTACGTGGTTTGGTTGCTTTACGCGGTGCCACCGAAGCTGACAGTTCTTTGTCCAGGATACGACAGTGCTCGACGATCTGAAACTCGTATCCATCGAACGATCCATCGTCCAAAAACCTTCTCAGGCGGACTACGTACTGACTCGACGCACTATCCATGGCGATTAATTCGTACCCGCCAGCCCATTCGTCTGACACGTCCTGCCGGCACTGAACTGTGCAAAGATCATCGGCATCACGCTTCGTTGGACTACGCCATTGATCAGGCGAGATGCGGGCGTAGTTCCACGATATTAGATCATCCTCGGAGTCCTCGTTTATGCAAAAGCAGATCGAGCCGATCGCTGTGTGGAAGATACCCTCTTGGTAGCTCTCCCCGTTGTCACTAACCTGCACGGTCTTTCCTCGCCATTTAAGTTCCTCTTCGATCAGCCGCGGATCGATCTTTGGGGTATCAGTTTTCTTTTGCATTCGTATCTCCTTCTTCCCTTGGGTTCACTCCACCTAGTCGATCAAAATTCTTCAGCTCTGCCATGGCCTGCATCTCCTCATTCGAGATAGCATCCATCCGCTCGGTCAGCCTCTTCATGAACTCCGATGTACGATCGCCGACTATCTGCATCCTTGTGTAGTCGTTGATTGCCGCCATTGCCTCCGCGTTCAGCGGATCATCCGGATTGGACAACGCCGTGAACATTACCTCGTTCAGCGCCAGCCCATCGGCATAGGTTGGCGTAACCATTGACGGCTTGGCGACCAAACGATCGTAAACCGCGGAATGCTTTTCTTTTAGGCGTCGGAGCACCCCGTTATACCACTGCGTTAATAACTGCATCTCCCCGTACACCTGCTCATCCGGCTTGCCCTCCCATGAGTCGATGACTTTCTGCACGATAAGCTCTATCCCCGGGTCCTCATGTCGCATCGCATTAATCCTCCAGTTTGTAGTGTGTTGTTTCCTATGCGTCGCACTCACATCATTCCGCGTTCGCAGTAAATAGACCTCTGCGCAGGTTATGGCGGTACGCGATTTGCCAGTGTTCTTTCCGCAGTAAATAGATCCCTGCGTGGATCGATATATGCTAGGTGGTCTCCTTCGAGCGGTATCGTTCGACCGAGGACAGGAAAGTCCAGAACGGCGGTAGCGGCCACACCTGCCAGGGGTTGAACCAGCCTGCGTTAGACGGGCTAACTTTCACCATCCTGTCGTTGTCGGTGATCGCAACAACCACCAACTCCAGGCCTAGCCTATCACTACTCGTATACACTACTCTGTCACCAATCTGCAGCCTATCGGCCATCTACACTCTCCTTCGTTAGTGTGCGGGTTGTAGGCACCGTACTCTCGTGGTAAATGAACCTCCACGCAGGTTGTTGTCGGTACAGCTTCAACGATTCCATTCCAGTCGCAGTAAATGGACCTCTGCGCAGGTCATACCAACACTAGTCTCTCGCGGCTCCGCTCGCCTTTCGCGACGTCTTCCGTCCGGCTTGCCGTACGTAGCTCATAATCAAGTCCGTGTTACGCGGAGCCTTTGGAGGTTCCGAGTCACCGAACTCCTTCTTGGTGATCATGTCCAGCCCGTATCCCTTAAGTAACGCCTGCAGCTTACCAGGGGCACAGGCTGTCAAGTATTCCCGTGACTTCGGCGGCAACGGATCGACCTTCAGAAGATCCCGCGTATCGTACCGCTTGATCTTATCCAGCTTGATCGGATCGACCACTATCGTCTCGTGTAGCGAACAGACTCGAAAGGCTACCGTCTTGTAGATACTCTCGATGGTGCGAATCGCCTTCGATTCGATCCTTCGAGCACGGTAGAGACCTAACGTAGACGTATCGAGCAGATTAGCAGCTCCGTTGTCCTCTGGGTTCTCCCGGCAGTATACGAGCAGTGCTTCGTAGCCCTGCTTGGCTTTCGGCTGTGGTGTGCACCCTCGTTCTGTTAGCAGGGCGTTACACAACAGATCAACGTGCTGCTGCACTTCCTTAACCCGCATTCTCCGCTCGATCAACTCCATCGGCAGGATCACCGACTCGTTGACGTGCGTACCTACGAACCGACAAACCTCAATACCCTCTCCGCGGCGAGTCCAGGACAGGTCATAGGTGAGCAAACCCGTTCCTTTCGGCTTGTTCATTCCGGCCGTGGCAACAACGGCAGTCACCGTAGCCCGCAGCCGCTCACGGGTGATAGCCTTCCTCGACGCATTCGGAACCAGGATCATATCCCTCCGTACGATCAGCGACCATTGCTTCAGCTTGGCGTCTGCCGGAATCTCCCGAGTGACATGCACGCCATAGTCGAGACGCAGAGACTGCTTCTTTGTACCAAGCTGCTGCGTAATACTGATGATGTTGCTCCGCCCCTTCTTCGTGATCCGCAGTGAGGGACACTTGCCGGCTACCACGTTATCAATCAGCATCCCGCCTTTGCCGATGTGCAGCGGTATCTTCTCCCATGGTCTCGGTGTAGGCTTCCTTCCGTAAAAGTACCGCATCCCCGGCCCGTTCTTCTTCTCTTTGATATCACTAGCGTCATCAACCTCCGACCGTACCGCGGAATGTAATCCGCGGGCTTGATACTCCCGGCCCAACTCTCGTTTCTGTAGATCCAGCTCCACGTCCATCTCACCGTACTCGGTCAGCCAGTCAGTGTTGATATCTTCGAGCGGCAACGGCTTACGCTTGCATTCCCTATCCGCAGCCGCGGCGTTAGCGACCGCTTTGGCCTGCAGGTTGTCATCAACGACCTTGAGCTCCGCCGTACTCAACCAGCGAATCTTGTCGTACAGCCGCCGACGCTTGTCCAAGTCCTTCACGCGCTGCCAGTCGTGGAACGAGGACCACATGATGTCGAAAGCTCGTACGTTCTCGTTGTAAGTCTTACGCTGCCGCAAGACCTCAGCCCTTGCCGAGTCCAGTTGCTCCCGTAACTTCTCCAACCGCTTCTGGAGCTCGGCCGTCAGGGCATTGCGGTCACGTACGTCCGAGTGATGGGCCTTGATCTCGGCTTCACACTCACTGATCCTCGACCGGATGTTCTCCATGCGGACTAACGCAGCGAACAGCGTCGGGAAATACTGGTTTCGTAGCTCGATCGTCCGGTCGTGCCGCTCCTGGTGTATACGACACAACTTGCCGCGGTACTCATCGGCCACAACTAGGATCGGTCGAACAGCGTCCACTCGCGAGAGAACGCCAAAGGATAACGCTCGAATGTTTGTCATGTATCAATCTCCTTATTGGTAGGTAAAGATCACAGCCTCGAACGGCGCGGCGGTTCACGGTAAATAAACCTCCGTGCAGGTTGTGTAGCTGACATGCAGCGTGGGATGACCTTCGCAGTGAATGAACCCCTGCGCGGGTTGTGTTGTTGACAGGCGACGATGGAGGACCGATCACGGTAAATTAACCTCCGTGCAGGTTGTAGCTCGCAGAAACGATATCGCTATTCTCCCGTTAAATACACCGACGGGCCGGTGCGAGTTCTATTAACGATTAATAGAACTAACCCTCGCTCGCCAGCGGCGGTGAAGCCAAGAACTCGGCCGACCACGGGTTTGGATTATCTAAAACCAGTGTCGTGTATCGATCGGCGTTGACGTCCCCAGGCCCGGAAGCATCGAAGTGCAGGCGGTCCTCCACGGCAACCTCACGAAACCTAAGGACCGTACGCTTGCCACTCACCAGCATCACTCTTACCTGACGTACATCATTACGATGCAGCGACCGGGCTACTGCCGGCTGCGCCATCCCCAACCACACCCACTGGGCGGGCGTTATCGTTAGCGAGGCGGTGGGTATGATCCTGTCCATGAGGCCCTCTGCCTTAATCGCTATAGACACAGCCCCATCATGATCCCAAGGTAGCGTAGCAGTCTCAGCGCCGTCCCATCGAAAACGCTTCCATAACGCTCGCAGCATCTGCTGATTCGCGTCATCAAGTCCCCATACTAGCGGGTCCTCTCTCAGCGGCTTCAGTGCCCGGATCAATCGCTCCTTAAAATCATCCACCAGGGCGTCAACCGTTCCCAGCTTTAGCTGCGGAGTAACTAGGTAGTGGCATGGATGCCCTTCATCGGCAGCACTCACGGCCGTAACACCGGCACTCTCACACGTAACGCCAGTCCTTTCTTGTTGCAGCTGATAAGACCGGTAGGTCGACCCAACTAGACCCGGCAAACCACGATGCTGTCGCTGGTGGGGAAGCGTGGTACCGGTGGCGATCAGCAGTATCTGATCTGGGTCGTAGTCCGGCATGTCCTTGGTAGGCTGGTCTTCAACTTCCTTTTCCTTTCGCTTCGGCCACGGCAACACAAGAATCGCTACCATGACTCCTATCAGAAAGGCTAGCGAAGCAAGCAGCGTGATCGATATACACATTTCAACGGTTCCCATCGACTAACCCTTTCAGTTCGTGATACTACGACTAACCCTCAACGAGCGGCACCCGGGTCGCCTCTCGCATCTTCCTATCTCGCTCCATGTTCAGGTAATACGCTACCCGCACCGCGTTCGCATCCAGCCAGTCCATGATCCTTTCGGCCTTAGCTTCCCAGCAACTACAGCCGTCCACGTACTCCCGTCCTTCCAGCTGGAACGTTCCAACGGAATGGTCCAGCGTGATGGCTCCGTTGGCAACCAGCTTCTCAAACTCACCTTCTCCCCAGGTATAGCCTGCGTTGTGGCCGTCCACGTATGCCTTACCACAGTTACAGACCGCTGTCGGTCCGTGGGCATCGCACTTCCAGGCCATCTCGAAACTATCCATTCGTGTCAGCATTGCGTTTCTCCTTTAAGGCCGCAACCACTTGCCGCCCTTCTGACGTCAGTGCGATATCATCCGCCTCGCCCATCCCTTCTATCACAACCAAACCTTTAGCCTGGAGCGTGTTCCAGGCTTGCCACTGGCGTTGGTTCATGCTTCCCTGAGCAGTCATCCGCGGGACGGTGTACCCTTTCTTCTTGCAGGCCAGCAGCTCAGCCTTTTCGGTTCGGCTGAGTGAGCGTCCGGACTTGGTTTTCCTAGTCATGCTGGAGCTCCTAAGGTCGGCAACCTGGATGAACATGGGCGTACTTATGACACAGATCACTGATCTGCAGCAATGGCGACTCCCAGGTACCACTACCCTTGCGGGATATGAGCGACCAGTAGAGGGATCGGTCGTACACCACCAACTCCATGATGTAATCGCCGCTGTACTCTCGGCACTTGGTCTTCGGCAGCTTGAGGGTTTTGAAGTAGCAGACAGGGTCGGTGGATCTCTCCAGCGTACGTCTGCCCACATCCCAATCTCCGAGGGCAAACGGTTGGATGTCCTGGCTGTAAACGTAGAACCGGGTTTCAGACAACCCGTACCGGGTACACAGTTTGGCACACTGCCGGACCTTCTTCAGCAGCGTAGTCGTTACGGTGATCACGGCCGCGTCAAACCCGGAGCGGTCGTCATTCATGCTATTAACTAGTTCCGTCAGTAGGTACACCTGGCTTCTCCTCCTCTGTAGGTGGTAACTTGACCGTTCGTGGCTTCCCAAATACGGCTACCGCAACATTACCGCCGCCTACGAAGACCATGGAGAAACCAAAGATCGGACGCTGCTCGATAGCCACCGTACCGATCAAAATCATCAGAAAGCCGGTTATAACCTTCAGCTCGAACAGTATGTCCTCTAATAGTTTCGTTTGCACAATTCACATTCCTTCCTTCGCAGTGAATGAACCCCTGCGCGGGTACTAGTCAGCGGCAAGATAGTCAGCAAGGATCGCATCCGCTTCCGAATAAATACCGGTCACCGTGGCCCATAGCTCATACCGATTGAGTACTGGCGGAAGTCGAAACTTGAGCGTCTCGGCAGACGCATCGTTGACCAGCTCGATTGTCGTCTCTTCCGCGGTGGACCAACGCCCGGCGTCATTGAGCAGGTTTCTGTTAGATCTATAGATCGCCACATACGCCTTGGACGTCTTCCCACTAATCTCACAGACGAACAGTACGCTCACCCGCGGAAGCCGGCATACACGTTGCGACATCCTAACCCACTTGAGCTTGCCATCGGCGGATTGCCTGATCAGCTTGTCGACGAACGCGGTACACTGTAGGCCGACGCCCTCGTAGCTACTAACAGTCATACGCTATCTCTCCGTTTAGTTAGGGTCCTATTTCACCTCTACCGCAACACGAACGAACAACCGCTCAGCTTCCACGCTGTATACCTTACCGCGGTGTATAACCGGCACACCATTTCCCGGGAGCAGTGCAACCAGTGCTTCCTTACATTCTTCGCAATACCGATTTGCCGCGTTATGCTTCTCCGTAGCGGTACATAACAAACTGAAAGCCTCATCCTGAGCTGCATCCGCCTTACGCAACTCGGTAATCGCTTTTTTTATGTCTCTCTTATTCATCCTGTGGTTCCTTCTGCTGCTTCAGTGCCACCTGACAATACTCGTGATACCATTCCTGCGCTGACTTGCCGTTGTAATGGACGGGCAGATACTTAGTCTCCGAAACGCCCGCCTCATTGAGCAGCCGGAGTGTTTCGTGGGCAAACATATCCGAGCGGTAGTCAGCGTGGTACTGCTGCCCGAGTGCCTTGAGCTGGCCCAGCAAATCCCGCAGCTGTTCGATTTCGTAGATTGCAGATCGAACGCGTTCAGCCGCAGCCCGGAAGCCTTTCTCGTCGAGCCACATTGTAATTCGCTTTAGACGATTCAAATCAACCTGCGTTGCCATGGTTACTCCCTGTGTAGTGCCGATCGGTACTTGAGCATAGCCATACCGATCGCACGGGATCGCTTATAACCAGCCTTCAGTAGTCGCGAACATTCGCGTCTCTCAAGCGTGTTTCGCCTCGACCGGGCCATCAGCCGCCTGCCGGTGGTACGGCCTAGGCGAATGACTGGCAGCTTGGCAAACATCGGCAGTTCCAGATAGAGCCACGTGAAGCCCTCCCTTCGGCAGTGGCGGTAAAATTGTGTTCTATAACTCATACTCCACCTCCCAGAAGGCCGTAAACTGCTCATCCATCGACGTGATGATCGTAGCTTCCTGATACATCAGCTCCGGCTCGCAGCTGTCCATCTGCACAACGTAGCCACGCTTGCCCAGGGCCATAGCATAGCCAAACTCCCAGGAAGCACTCCGGCCGCTGGGCAGCACCAGAACACACGCGTCGCATGATCTAAGTGCGGTGATGTTGTTTGCGTACCCGGCCTTGACAATACGATGCTGTAATGCTTCACGGTATTGCTGAGGCGTCCACGACTGCCAGCTCTTGTCGATATCCTCCCAACGAAAGCCGTCCGAGGGGCTGTCCGGCGCTGGATAGTACGGATGCCGAAAGTCGTAAACGTTATGACCGCACTTCCGTAATACGGTCACGACTGCGGGCTGCAGCAGGTTACGCCAGCTCGAAGCTACATAGATCATCATTCGTCAGTCTCCAGTAGTCCTAGGTTTTCCATTCGGGTGTAGCAGTCCTTACATAACGGACCTACTTCCTCACCCTCGAAGATTATGCTGTCAACGCCGTTCGGCGACAGCGGGAACGTCTGCTGGGCGATAGCGTAGATCGAATCATCACTACGCCCAGCTCGTTCGGTTGGTTCGCTGCATACGCAGCAGGTTTCGATATCCATGCTAATCTCGGAGGTACTCGTTGGTTTGAACCGCGGCGATACCTTCCAGTAGCAGGGCGGTATTCTGGTCCACCTTAAGTTCGCAGTGTGGATTGCAGTTTTCATTTAGCCATTTGATAAGTGGCTTCGCTAACTCCAGCATCTGCTTGCGTTGTTCTTCAGTAATGGTCATACCCGATCCTCGTGTAAGTAGGCCTTGCAATCGTTCGATCACTCGATTCAGTCGCTCGATCTCGCATTCCCGGCACGGCTTATGCCGAACCTTATCCCGATGGTCGGGACAGAATGGGAAACTTCTCATTTGCTCGCGGCGAAGCCTTAACTCCGCAGCACACCGGCAATCACATTGTTCATCCACATGGTACTCCCTTCGCGGTAAATAAACCTCCGCGCAGGTGTGAGTTCTATTAACGATTAATAGGGATCTACTCCTCGCCGTCTGGCCCAATGCCGTAATCAGCAAGAGCCTCCCTGTCCTGGTCATCGTGAAGTACCGTAAATAACCCGCCATCCCCAAGACACTCACATAACTCCTGGTCGCTATCGTCTTCACGGATGGTAAATATCCGATCACACTTCAGGCACCGTATCATCAGCATTGGGTAGCTCCCTAGGCACAGTCTTCTGGCGGTAATACTTCACCGAAACGACACCTTTCACACCACAGGCCTGGAAGCCCGCCGCCTTCGCATGGTACAGGCCCATTGGTGGTGAACTCCTTCCGTGCCGAATCTGGCATGTCCTTCCACGGTAGGAACAACACCGACACAGCATGACACTTGCATCGTACATCAGTCTCTCGCCGCGGTGTTTCCTGACGAAACTTATCTGAGCTCATACTGTTCTCCTATGCATCAGCCTTGAAGTTGCATCTTACTATCCGGCGTATCCCGAATCTTGAGCAGGGCCAGCAGTATGTTTGTGAGCCGTTTCTGCTCGCTCCCGTGACATTGGGTCACCTCTTTCTCCACCCAAGCAATTGCGTCCTCAAGCTTCAGGTACATCGGGCCTTTCTTACTGAACTGGACGGCCGGTATACCATCAGTAAACACGATCAGCGGATGCATGACCGCGGCGACCTTCACAAACCTATTGCCATTATCATCCATCGCTAACGGCGTCGATTTTCGTTTCTTAGCCATTTAATTCTCCTTCTCCTTGGTTATATCACTAGCGAAATTTGTTAGGCCGAAACTCACGAACTTCCCTTCGTCGTAAGCTGCCCCGATCGCCCCTTGGGGTACCAGTGCCTCGTCATAGTCCACCCCACACAGACCATTCAGCAGCCCCGGTAGGCCCTTGACCTTCAGCCCGTCCTCGATCTCAATAAGGTCGCGTTCGCATTCCTCGCTCAATAACCGTTCAATCGCGAGTCGATTACCTTCCGTGCTCAGTAAGCCGTTCAAGAACGTTACGATTTTCTTCGCCAGAACAACATCCATCGTTCTTTACTCCTTGCTCTTAAGTCTTTCGAGGCGACGACCCAGCTCTTTCCGGGCATCTTCCTTGCTTCCGAACCGTATGCCGTGTTGCCCTGACGTGTTGTAAACGACGCGGCTATCGCTGGATCTATACTGGTAGTCGTAGCTCAGGCTGGTGTCCGATACGCCCTCATTCCTATCCCGCCAGTAACGGTAGATGCCGGTCACGATTCCTACGCACGTACAGTTCTCCAGCTCATAGATCTCATCACCATCCTTGAGCGGCGAGTACTCCAGCATCTTGGCGTCGAGGAACTCTCGGCGAGCCTGGATCGCTTCGGTTACTGCCTTATTCAACCGTACCAGTCTATCTTCATCTGCTTGGTTCATCTCACTACTCCACTTTGATGCGGGCGTTACGAAATTTAAGACCATTGCAGGCGACGAACGAGTATTCCAGCTCTGGAATTATCCCTCGAAGTTTTCGGGTTGAGGTAAGCGATGCATCAAAGTCCCAGAACTCACATTGCTTTCCGTAGTCCGCAATTGTTGGCGTTCGGTACTTCGGAACGATGGGACGGGCGAATTTGAACGGACGTGGCGGACCCACAGCTTCAACCATGACCCAACCCTCGAACATGCCCCGGTAGGTATATTCAATCCAGTTAACGTTGTTGTTGCTTACTTCGATCCTATCTCCTGGCTTGAACTCACTCATGCTTGATCTCCTCCTTCTCGTTTGCGTAACGATCTGACACTTGAACGAAGTACTCCAGGTCACGATCCCCGGCTTGCGTGATAATCTCGCACGCTTCCTCCTCCGATCGTGCTTCCACTTCGTACTCCACGACTTCCGTCACGATGTACGTCTTAACAGACGAAGCCCCCTCCCAGAGTTTCTCAAACACATTCTTGGCACCCTTAGGTGTACCAGTTAGCGATGGCCACGTACCGGTGTCAAACTGTTCTTGGATACCATCCGGAAACACCGGCTCCTCGGTTAGCGACGGCCGAGCACTGCCGAATGGTATCTTCGGCTTAATCTCATCCCCACTACTCACATGTCACCCCCTTTCGCCTTGTCGATAGCTGCGCGGGCGATCACCTGCATTGCCACGAACCGCATACGAACAGCTTCCAGGCTGGCGTAGCCATCCACATTGAGCGGATACGCAGCGATTTCCTCCAATGCTTTCAACAATTCCGGCGATGCGGCCATTAGGCGGGCGTTGGCCACCTCATACTCTGGCAATAGTTTCCCGTTGCTGTCGATTATTGCAAACGGCGGATCGTTGCGAACGCAATTACCACGGATTCGCCAATGCTTAAAAATCCTACCGCCTTGGGCGTTGTAGGCTAACCACGGTCCCGGCGAGTGCTTACTCATTCAGTTCTCCTGTGTTTGTGATCATGTGCTACCAGTTGTCCCCGTCGGATCTGAGTTCCGCACAGCCTCCCAGAGCATTAGAACTTCGCGTCCTACGGTTCAGATGCCCATTAGACGTCCTAATCGATGCATCGGATAGGTAGCCTGCCTCCTTCAGCTCGGCCAGTACCTGCTTACGGCAGCGGGGGCAGAACTTCTCCCTGTAGACCGCGAGCGAGTCATTACATCGCTCGCAGATACGTCGCCGCCAGGTTTGTTTTTTAGCCATCGCCTCCTCCCGGTGGCTGCTCGCCTGAGTCCGCCCCTAGGATTAGTTTGCGGCGGTAAGTACGGTGTGCCGGGTATTGTGGGTCCGGTGCCTTTTCGCCGATGTTACTAGCCGGCTTCCAGTCTGGTTCGTCCCGCCAGCCGTCATTGCAGGCGTCAACCTCATCGCCCTCCTGGATGATCTCGTCCTTCCGCAGCATTCGATATACGTGCATGTTTTCCTCCTAGTAAGTGATTTTACTTAGCCCCTCGGTCATGCGGGTGTGGTGGTGCATCATCCCAGAGAACCAAGGAGACTCGCTCCGCCCGTTTCCGATGTTGGTAACAAAGAGAGTCTCCTTCCTGCCGCCCGTTGTGGCAGCGGCACCAATGTGCTCCACCATTGTCCTCCGGACCGTAAGTTTTTGCCGCATCGCAGCGGGACTTATCCGGAGGTGCATACTGGCTTGCGTGGTCTACCGCCCTGTCGGACTTAGGAATCGAGTCGTACAGAATGACCGGGTAGTCCTTCTTCTTGAGCTTCTTGAACTTCTTGAGCTTCTTGAGCTCTTGCCTACAGCGGCTTACGTCCAGCACCCCAAGCACAACCAACGGCTCGAACATCTTATCGCTAAGCATCAGTACTTCCTTTCATGAAACTCAAGCCACGAAACTATCCCCGTCACAGCTGCGTGGTTACGGTGCCTAGCGCACAAACGACCCTCAGCAGCTCTCGGTGCACTGCAGCGTGCCCACATACCCGGCTCGCCCCTGTTATTCTGCCAGGGACGCATAGCCGCCGAACAGCGATTGTTGTGCGGGTCGGCGTCATCCCACTTAGGCCCAGCTAGTCTTGCCCTTATGGGAACTTGGCAGTACAGCACAACCGGTAGAACAGGCTTCTTCTTCTTACCTACCTGCTCTACGGTAGGCGGAGGCGGTAGCACGCCAATCACGATCAGTGGTTCGAACAGTTTGATATCGTACATACGCTAATCCTCCTCTGTTGCGGCGTACTCACCCATCAGCACGTCAAGTAGACGCCTATAAACCACATCATAGGCCGGGGAACCGTACAGAACCTTGAGGTTCTCTGGAATCGATTCCTGCGCAGCCTTTAGCTTTGCCTTCTCCGCTGGGGTATACAGATCGGCTATGCAGATAAACTTCACACCCGGTGGTATCTCGGGTGGTGTGTACCCGGGTATCGGCCTCCCTGAACCTATCAGCTTTGTCAGCCTGGGTCTGATCTCCTTGTACCATGGGCCGTAGCCATGCCTACGGTACTTCTCAGACGTCTTATGTGTTAACCGCTCCAGCTCGATTAGCTGCGGCTCTAGCGTACATAACTCTTTCCATGTTGGGATCTCGACATGCATACGCCAATCCTCCTATTACTCGCCTTCGAACACATCAAGCAGGTAATCGTAAACCACGTCGTAGGCCGGCGAGTCGTACAGTACCCGATACTTTTCCGGTACCGCATCGCAGGCCGCCTTTAACTCGGTCAAACCTTTCCTATCAATCAGTAGCCCGGCCGGAATACACCCGAACTCATCGAGCGGCAGCTTCTGTTTCGTGTACCCAGGTACAGGTCTTTCCCAGCCAACCAGCTTTACCAGCCGCGGCTTGATCTCCATGTACCATCGCAGATCACCAGCATCATTCCGTGGCGAGGTATCCTCAGCGCATTTGTGAGCCAGTTGTTCCAGCTCAAGCAATGCGGGCTCCAACTCACACAGTTCTTTCCACGTTGGCATCTTCGCTTTGATATTCAACATAAATCTTCCTTTCATAGTATGGATTAAGGACTTCTAGGTATCCGTAGCCGTTAGCCGGCTTGGCATCTGTTCGCAGTAAATAAACCCCTGCGCGGGTTGTAGTCAAACAAGAAGGTCGAATGACATCGCAGTAAATGAACCTCTGCGCAGGTTACAACCACCTAGCCCTCGACACAATCGTCGAAGAAGGCCTGCTGGACAACATTCTGCCAGGCGTGCTGGTTCTCATTGAACTCATCAAACGAGGCGAAATCCTCTTCCTTGGGTACCACCGCATCATCACCCTGCAGATGCTCAGTAGCCCACTTCTCCAGATCGTAGGAGGTTTCTTCACCGTCCTCGATAAACCAGCCAGTGAAGCAACCGTCGGTAGACGTGCCTATGATATGGCCTTTAACCGTACTGGCCGGACGTTCCGTGACCGGAAGTAGTGATACAAACGGCGGCTTATTCAGGAAGAAGTCCACCTGACTCATGTTCCTGTAGACGGCGTACGGGATGTAGATCGTGCGGTGAGTACGATCCACGTTGGCCTGGAAATCCGGATGGTCGGTAAGCCGGTTATCGTTCTCGTCCGTAAAGAAACCCTCGCTGTCGATCCAGTCACCACTGCGTAGTATGGATACTACACGTTCAAAGCTCTCCTCATCCGGGTATTCCAACTCTCCTTGCATCGTAGCGTAAAAACTCATCGTGTTTGTTCCTTTCTCCACTCGCAGTAAATAAACCTCTGCGCAGGTTATGTTGCGTCATCTCCCGCTGTACCATCCGCACTTCGCAGTAAATAAACCTCTGCGCAGGTTGTTCAGCTCCTAGTTCAGAGCCGCATCCATCTTAAAGGCCTCCGGTAGCCAGAACAGGATGTCCGGCAGCGTTAGGCAGTACGCACGGACAATCTGTTCCTCCGTAGCATCATCAGGCAGTAGCCAGCTTAGCCGCTTATGTACTTCTTGCTGGGCCAGGACATCTACCGAGTTGATCTTGTAGATGTCCTGGCGGGTAAGCTTTGGCACCTGCCAAGCCTCCTCTCGCTTACGGATCTGAACCAGCGGCAAGCCGCCTGTACGTGGCCAGATGTACCGCGGTAACACCGGTAGCGTTCGCCCGGTGGCAAAACCTAGCGTAAGTACGAGTGCAGCTACCCGCTCCGAGGACACCGGTAGCTCCAGTTCAAACAGCTCCTGGCACTGGAAGTAACGCATTGAGCCATTCGGATTGTTAGCACCAAGCAGGCATTCCGGTAGCTCGTCAATCGCGTCGTTAATCAGGTCCCGGTGCTCATCCACGGCCGCAATCGAGCAACAGGCCATCTTCGAGGGTGATAACGTAGGGTACACGTATACATCCGCGTTCTGGTTGGGCTCATTGAACGTGATCAGCGGTATCTCCAACAACCTCGCCATAGCGGTCTTATTCATTCGTCTTCTCCTTCGTTTTCTCGTTGAGTTCATTCAGAAACTGTTCCGCCGCACGTTCCCGCATTGCCGTATCCACCTGGATAAACAGGGCATCCGGCAATATCGAGTAGTACTGCGTGATCGCGTCCCGTACCGGACGTGTGCCCATCCCGTACTTCTCCCGCAGCCGGCTACGGACCTCCACGTCGATCGTATAGAGATCCAGCTCCATCTGCTGCACGGTAGATACCGTCAATTGCGGTACGGTCCAGGCTTCATGGCGTTCTCGCAGCTGAAGTGGCGGAACCCCCGTAATCTGCGTCCACGTATACGGCGGGATCACAGGGAATAACCGGCCCGTTGCAGCACCCAGCGGCAGAATCCTGCCCCAGAGGGCCATGTAGTCTGTGTTCCCCAGGGCCGCGTTATTTAGCGGGCAGGTCGGAATCCGCTCCAGATCTCGTAGCCAGAAGTACCTCATCGAGCCATCCGGATTGGTAGCGCCACGGTACTGGTCCGGAACAAGGTCCAGTACCTCGTTAATCAGGTCCCGGTTATCGTCAACCGCCTGGATGTTACAGCCTCGCCAGCCTTTCGGTGTTCGTATCGGGTAGACTAGATCCTGCGGGGTTTTACCTTTGATCTCGAACGCCGACTCCGGCGTATCTAGCAGTTGTTGAATGTAGTGTTGTGTCACGGTATGTAGCTTCCTTTCGAGTTAGTAGGGGTTGTTAGTTCGTAGCAGGTGTTTCCGGTGTCCAGAACCAGACATCGGGCAGCATCGGGTAGTAATCCAGCTCCAAATGGGACTTCTTATCCGGCCGCTTATCCAAGCATGCCTTCAGGTGCGTGAAGACGTGGTGCTGCTGCATGACCAGGTTATTCTGCAACTCACCCAGGCGTGCTACGGTCACTTCGGGGATATCAAAGGCCGTAACCCGCGGCCGTAAGTGCATCAATGGCGGATCGCCTGTGGCCAGCATGAAGGTCGGTGTCACCGGGATCACACGTCCTACCGCGAAGCCCACAACGCACAGCATAGCCACCTGATTCGCAATCAGGTCACGGGCTTGACCCGAATAGGACGTCTCGAATACACCCGGGTCTAGCATCGCCCGCAGTAGATGCAGCTTGGGAGTGCCATCTTCCGTGTATGCCTGTTGCATTGCCTCCGGAAGCTCATCCAGAGCCGCATGGATCAGTTCCCGGTGCTCGTCCACGAACTTCTTCGATACTCCGTGCCAGCCCTCGGGGCCACCCAGGACCGGATAGATCCCGTTGTCGAGGCTGTATAGCTGCTGGAGGTTATCACCTACGGTCAGTTCCATCAGTCGCTTCGTGTTCGGTTTGTCATCTGTTGCAGTTACCATCTCATGTGTCCTTTCAATTTGGTTGTTGAGAGTTCTATTAACCGTTAATAGAACTCGGGTCTTAGCACCCCTCTTTTCTGAGCTACACCATGAATGTAGTTCTGTATCTCAGGTTAAAAGGGTGTTTTAGGGCTCACCGCTTTTTATTAGCTATCCCGGAGACCCCAAAGCGGGCTTAGCGGGAAACGTACGGCCGTGCATTCACGGTGTAGACAGACTAATCGACCATCCCGTAAAGCCGTCTATGGCTCAGTGTGCCCTTCATAATCGGGTTACTAATCATCACTATCTTCAGCACGCCATCCGCCTGGGTATACCACCAACTACAGTCCCTAAACAGGTACACCTCCGTAGCGCAGGAGGGTATCAGCTTCAGCCGTAAGGGAGAATCCTCTCCTGCAGCTCCGGAGAGGCTCACCAGGACGTTCGGGGACGCTCCCTTGTTCAACCGGGCGGTAGCCCTAAAGCGTGTCACCGTGGGGCTTATATGAAACAACTGGAGCCATCTATTCCTCCAGACATCAACCGTCTTCAGTTGGATGGTGCCAATCTGGTCACCGAGTACCAATTTCAAGTCACTTCTCCTTACACAGGGGCCAGATACGGAACGGGGTGCTCGCCTACGAATTCCAACCGTAGGCGATGGTACTTAAACAGCATCTTGAGGCGTTGCTCCTGTTTCTCTGTCGTTACGAACACCGACGCGATGTTATCGTTGATCGCGATCGCCTGGGTAGCTAAGAACGTCAGGCGGTCACCGTGTACCAGTGCTCGCATAGCGTGGGCTAGCTCAAGATCCATATCGGGCAGCCGATTGGTGAGCTTCTGCAGCAGTCGGGCCGGGCAAACCACGTTCTCCATCCAGTGCTGCAACTTATCCGGCTCCACCAGGTCCTTCAGTAGCTCCCGGATCGTGAATCCAAGCACGCAGCAGCGACCGGCAGATTGGAGTGGGGAGACACTATGGCTGTTGTAGCTCAGCTGAATCCTCGTTCCCGGGTCGTAGATCCGGTGTGCCCACTGCTCCCGGGGTATCGATATGCGGTACTTCATAGACTGGGTCCTTCTCTCCTTCAAACACGAGGTCGATACCGAACGGGGCGAACATCTCGACCAATCGCTCTTCCCGGGTGTGTAGAAACTCCGGGTCGGAACTATCAGGGAAGCTAAGATCGTTCACCGATGCCGCGATCTTAGCCAACTCCGAGTTGAGCCACGCCACACTCCCACCCTCGGAGTTAGGCGACAGCGGCTTCCGCAACAGTTCCAAAGCCTTATCCACTTGCTCCCGCCATGACGCGGCCAGTTCCCGGTAGACTGAGTGCACTGTGCCGATAGACGACGGCATTGAGCGATTCAGCAGCACCCGGTCAGCCACGTCCTCAGCCATACCCGACTTCAGCAATAAGGCTTTTGAGATAAAACCCAGACAACACATCGTTCCCGTGCTGCTAAGCAACAGGGGCCACTGTCCCTTAGATCGATTTACCAATCCGTCGCGTACTACGGCTTGCGCCGTTCCGCTATCTACAAATCGTGCTACTAGCCTTGCCCACTTGTTCCGGTCAATCGTTACCGTGATTCGTTCTCCAAGTTTCATAGCAAACTCCTAGTCCTCAAAAATGAGGTCGATACCGAACGGGGCGAACATCTTGATTAGCTCCCCCTCACGATCCGCCTCGATCTTTCTTAGCTCTTCCGGAGAGAAACCGGGGTACAGCACATTACCCATATCGTTGAGCATCGAGGCTTCCTTTGCCAGACGTGTGTTCCGGACGCGGTCCGACAGATACTGCCTATCCCCGTCAGTAACCGAAGCCCAACCACCCGCCGACCGTAGAGGCCCGAATTCAGCTAGTGCCGGTACTTCTACCAGCGCCGATAGGGCGGCGGCGGCTTTTGACCACCAAGCACTCAGCGAGTCTGGAGACTCGACCGTTGGGCCTTGCAATACTCTCGCCAGCAAGATCCGCGGCATATCCGCCGTTAACAATAGGGTCTGGTGTGGCCGGCTAGGCAGCTCCGGCACTGAGCCCAGCAATGCCTTGCAAACAAAGCCCAGGCAGCACATACAGTCGCTCGGCGTCAACAAGGATGGTGTATCCTCGTTCGCAAGTGCCTCCACATACGACACCGCCTTCGTACCTAGGCGAAACCGACGCCAGTCCCGCCTGTCCGCGGAGCTAGTGTCTTCGCACATCTCAGCTCTCGCCCACTTACTACGAGTAATCGTGACGGTGATCCGTTCTTCAACTTCCGTTTCCATGCCAGCCTCCTTTTCGATAATTTCGACGTAAATAAACCCCATCGCGGGTTGTAACGGCTAAGAAAAATGGCCAAGGCCATTATGTAAGAAAACAAACACGCCAAACCCGCCTACTATCCCGAAGGATAATAGGGGGTTTGGGGTGTGGGTGCCGCAGTACAGCTGAGCTGTAGCGACGGTGGCAGGATGCCACTTTACAGTGTCGCAGTACATAAACCCCTGCGCAGGTTGTGGAATCAGCCCGCTGGACAGTGGCGCCGGTACTCGCAGTTCGCAGTAAATAAACCTCTGCGCAGGTGTAAAGCCACGACGCCGCGTAAACGACGCCGTGGGCAGTCGAGATGCGTGGAGGCTACCCCGATTGCAGTTATTTATGCCGCGTTTTCGCCGGTTATTAAGTAGGGCTCGCAGATCTCAAGCAACTGCCTGCGTACATCCTCGTCATAGCTCTCGGCATCAGTCCACCCATAACTGCTGTGGATGAGCACTGCGGCGGCACCGGACTTCATGGGCAAGTCCAGCCAGCAGGCCGGCCAGGAACGTTGGTGTAACTTCCGAAACCACACCCACCATACAAACTCCAACGGGTCCCAGCCTCGGATGTTAATCGTATCGGAAGGCAGCATGATCTTGATCACCTGCTTGTCACGCAGTTGCCTATGCAGCTGCACCTGCGGCTTCAGCAACTGCAAGGACCGCATCAGCAGGTGCATAAACAACTTTAGTTGTTCGTCGTGACTCAAGGCACTCCAGCTTGCTGGCAATACTTCGCACACCGGGGTGCGTAATGGTGCTCGGACTAACGGATTCGACATAGAACATCACCAGTAAAAGGCTTGCTGCGGACTTAGTTAGGTTACTCCCCACACCGGCTTCCCGATGAGCTTCGAATACGATCTTCATGACCGCCGGTGGGAGCAGCTGAAAGCAGGCCATCTCCAGGTTATACAGCGGAAAGTCTCGCAGCTCGGCTAGATCTCGTGCGTACCGAAACCACAGTTCGTTGTACCGTCGCGACATATCGCTTCACTCCAGTTGTAATAGGTTACCATCGTAGGATTCAGAAGATGACGGCCGTAGCCGTTTTGACGCATGGTGCGGTGAAACCCAACATGCTCACAATCACCACCCGTATACGAGCTACGGGCATAGGCATTCGCCCGGTAGATACCGAGGCCGCCAAAACAAGACAACACAGGCACCGGAGGCTGCCCACGTAGATACCGCCGTGGGTTCACTTCGGCACAGGACAGCGGATCGTAGGTTACTTCCCTGAACGCCCAAGCGTCATACTGCAGCGGGTAGTTCCTTACCGACAGACGATCCTGGAACAAAACACCATTCGCGCCAAGCATGTCCCAGCCGTGTAGTCCTAGCGAATGCAAGACGCCCTCGAAGCTGTAATAGTGCAGATCCATATCGAGCACCACCACGTAGTCGAACGGCCTTGCCTTATGCATGGCTACGAACCTTGCCAGCAGTATGTTTCGCAGGTGAGCCATTCGACTCCCGCGGTCAGGACACCTGATCGACTCCATTCGATCAGTGTCCAAGTTCAGTGCCGTTAAGTTCCTGGCGTCCTGGTTACGTGCACACCAGACCTGCAGCGAGCGTCTCGTAGCGTCCTGGCTGTCGTTCTCCAGCAGGAGAGTCGTGGTTTCGGCAGCGTACTCTTCCAGACTCTCGATCAGTGATAGGCTGAAGGCGAGCTTGCTGTCGCAGTCCCGGGCTAGCCCCAACACCGCTACCTTCGCACCACCAAGCACATTACGGCCACGCTCAATTACGTTCACGTGGGCACGGCGGTTGACTATAGGAATATGCACCGGTGGTGATTTGCTGGGCAATCCACTCTCGGTTACGCGTCCAGTACAGTCGGAGCTTACGGGGTCGAACATTGGTTATCCTGGCGTGATTGGCTAAGTACAAGTGCAGCAGAACTGTACGATACGCCGTACCCACCGCCGCCTCAATCAGGGTCCTCGTTTCGTCGGTGACCGACTGGGCTTCATTCTTAAGGCAATCAGCGTACCAGTCCCTATAGGCAAAGGCCTTCGTTGCGGCCTCCACTAACCGCGTCCAGCTGCTGTGTTCCGGCACGAAGTAACCCACGGCTCGGATAAGTCCGGCCTCGGGCTGCCTTGCATCATACCAACTATCCGCGGGCTTCGTGACAATCACTTCGTCCCACCGCGGGTATCGCCCAGCTGGCATACCCGCCTTTACAAACTTCGGAGATGATAGCTTAGGATCATTCCAAAACGACTGCAACCAGTCATACTGGAGATGCATTTCATCTATGAGGCCAAGCCTACTCAATGTAGGTCTTGGCGACATAACAGCAACCACTAACATCGGAGTAATCCTCATGAGAATTGTCCTCGCTTGCGTATGCGACTCACACGACGCCTTCTTGGACCGAATGTTAAACACGCATCTTGCCTACGACTGGGTATGGCGTATCGCCCTGTTACACAGCCGCGGAGGTCATTTCGATATTACCCACCCCAAACTTGTTCACTTTAGCCACGACTTCGGATACGGGTTTGACCGCCAGCCGGAGCATGGTGGTTTCGATGAGGTAGCGGCCCGTAACTACCTGCTCGACGCCCTGGACACGCTGGACGGCACCTGTACCATTCTGTGCGACGGAGACGACATCTACCACCCTAACACCGTACGAGTCGTAGATCTGCTGGCACGCAATAACAAGCTGGCCGGCATGTTGGAATGCTGGCACTTCACAACTCCTAACCAGTATCTATTCTTCCCCGGCTCAGTGTTCCGGTATCAAGATACATCCCCACGACTACACGATCCCCATATACGTATATTGCGGCACGACTGTCGCATGCGGTGGCAGCTCAATCCGAATACAGCACTCCGGGAGACCTGGGCTAATCGGACCATGCACTGCGTTCCAGAGTTAAGAAACTGGAGTACGGTATTGCGAGTGCCTGGACTGTTTCACCTGCACACCCACCACATGTTTGAACCGAAACGTACACGTTACATCACGACCCACAACCGGGACTGGGAATTAAGACAGATTCGCAATTCGCCGCTTCCTGCTACAATACTGGAGGCCTATGCCGCCCAGGAATTGATACATCCCATTACCCACCCGTACTAACATGAAATTGACTATCGCGATTCCAACAATTCGTCCCCGTGTTAGTAAGCTGAAGGATCTATTGGGTAGTCTGTACAGTCAGATAGGTGAGAGCAATCTTGGTGACTCTGTTGAGGTTCTCGTCTTTGCTGACGACCGCCAACGCTCGATCGGTACCAAGCGAAACTGGCTACTAGACCGCGCTGCTGGTGAGTTCATTGCCTACGTAGACGATGACGATCGAGTCGCCGAGAAGTACGTAGCTTCCATCGTCCACGTACTAACAAGCACGCCCGGCCTCGACTGCATCGGCCTCAGTGGAGTGTTCCACGATATCAATCGCAGACAGCGAAAGAAGTTCATCCACTCGATTGAGTACGACAAGTACTTCGAGAAGAACAACGTGCTCTACCGCTGCCCCAACCACATCAACCCCATCCGCACATCGCTGGCTCGCCAGTGTCGCTTTCCTGAGGTGAACTTCGGCGAGGATACTTCCTGGTCACACGCACTCAGGGATGCTAAGCTGTTGCGCAAGGAATTCTTCATCGCAGACCGCGATCTCTATTTCTACGACTTCATCCACAACAAGAAGTAACCCATGCAACTGCTCATCAAACTTCCCACTCGACAACGCCCGCAGAAAGCTTTAGACCTAACCGAGAAATACATCGAGATGATCAGCGGTAATCGCATGGTCTATTTCGTAATATCGACGCACGCTAACGATGCGACCATGAACACGACCGAGGTCAATGACCGGGTTGTCGAACTGGCTAAGCTGGCCGCGGATAAGAATGTTCGCCTGACCCACGTGCGACACGACGGTACCACCAAGGTTCACGCCTATAACTCTGACCCGCATGTCGACCAGTGGGATATTCAGATAGCCACGTCGGACGACATGGTTCCGCTAATACAAGGCTATGACGAACAGATCGTGGCTGCGATGTCCGCCCGGTTCCCGAACACCAAAGGTGTAATTCACTTCAACGACGGCTTCAGCAAGTTAATGACCCTACCCATTGTCGGCCGTGGCTGGTACGACCAGTTCGGCTACATCTACAACCCAGAATACACGTCGTTGTTCTGCGATAACGAAATGGAAGAAGTAGCCAAACGCCTTGGGCAGTACCACTATGAGCCTCGTCTCATCATCCGCCACGAGCATCCGATCCACGTGCACAAGCCATACGACGCATTAATGAAGCACACGGAGTCATTTTACGACGCGGATCAGGCAATCTTCCGGGCTCGTAAGCGAAAACAATTCGGGCTGAAGTTCAGTGCCGGAAGGTGGATCGTTCATCCTCCTCGGCAAGTTTCGCAGTAAATAGACCTCTGCGCAGGTCACACCAATCCTATTAATGGTTAATAGAACTACTCATCATCTCCTTCGTTATCCGGTAGCGTAATGCCGAACGTGGAGATCCATAGTTCGGTGACTTCCGACGGCTCAGTTGTGTGCTGCTCTATCACGTACGATCTTCCCTCAACCGTTAGCTGCTCCTCCAACAAGATGCCTATTTTACGGCCGTCGGCCAGCTCGATTGAATTGACACACCCTTCGCCGCCGCCACAATGGTTAGGGCAGTCGGTTTCTGAATTCTCTTCGTCCGAGTACTGCGGGTAGTCATCCGTTTCTCCCGTGTCTTTCTTTCCGGCCACATCTAGCTCTTCTTTGATAATACGGCCGCAGCCATCGCACCACAAATCAGCTTGATATGCGTACATAGATCACCTTTGGAACGCGAAGTTTAATAAACACCAGCCCATCAATTGGGTAGTCGCTATACCAACGCACAACCGCAACAGCCACCACCCGAAAATAACGCCAGTCCGCCGGGTCGATTTACGACACGCGGTTAACGGATACCAGACGAACAGCAACGCCGCCATGATCGACAGAGCAATCTTCCAACCGCTGGTTAGCGGGAAGTCCATCGTTTGAACCTGAAAGGCAGACTGATTGAAAGACACGGGGCGAGAGGAAGAAGTGTCAGCCAGATACACGACCGCGGCGGGAACAGATGTTTGTTCGTAGCACCACATACATACGTAGTATGCGTTCAATGTCTTCCCGAACTTCTGCCGGACGAACCCAATCATCGGTTGTGACGGCGACCATAACCGCGGCGAATGAATCCATACGCCAGATACGCGGCTTTCGATACCGTAAGTGACCGGAAACATCCCCAGCAGGCAACAAAAAACCGTGACGAATATCGCCACGGTTTTCAAAGAATACTGTAATCTCATCAGCCCACCTTACTCTCCGCCGGCTCTCGCCAGCTCGTTTTGTCCACCTTGCCCGGTGGCTTGCTGCATCAGTTGCTGGATGATCGTATCTTGCTGTGGCCGGTTCATCTGAGCCCACTGATCGGCCGTGAATCGCTGATTGACACCTGAGTTGATTAACTGTTGCGTCTCGGGTGTTGCAGCCTGCAACTGCTGGAACCCGGTGCGTGGGCCGAGCATACCGTAGCCAACTCCCGCGGCCCCGGCGGCACCTAACCCTGCAGCCAGTCCGTAATTGCCGGTGGCGCCCGCGGCTAGGGCTCCCAGCAGGGCCGTACCACCGCCCACGGTGGCGATCAACTGATTCCTCTGTTCTGGAGGCATAGCGTTCCAGGCAGCGGAGGCGGCGGCTAGAAGGCCGTCCTTACCGTAGGCCTTCATACCCGCACCCAACGGACTCTTTTCGAACTCGGCGGCACTGGCGTACCCGTACTCTTGAGCCTTCTGGTCCAATGCCTTCATGGCGTGGTACTTACCAGCTTCGGCTGGTTTAAGTGGATTGTAGCCCATGAGCGGCTTGGCCACGCTCTCCGAAGCTAAGCCGACGGCACCAACACCGCCAAGAATACGACCGCCTTTGCTGGCGGTAGACAGTGAACCCCAGTTGCGTGCTGGGTTGAAATACTTATTCGCCGATTCCAGCATCGTTTCCGCGCGACCACCAATGTCCTTAGTGTACTTACCGGGCGTAATACCACCGGCAATACGCCAGGGATCTAAGACATTCTTCACCAACCCGGAAACTACCCCTTTGTTTCCCTTGGTTATGTTGTGTGCCGTGAATTGATTGAATGGTCCATTAGCGTACGGTGTGCTGGCGATTCCCTTACCGTCAAGGTGCCGTGCTCCCCGCAGCAGCATATTCCTAACGCCAGGAATACCGGCGCCAGCTCCCATTACTGCTCCCATCTCACCGAAGTTAGTATCCATGCCGGCCATACCGGTTAACGTGTCCACTCCGTACCCGGCTCCGCCCATGCCTACCGAGCCGAGGGCCATATTACCGGCCGTATTGAGCATGCCGCGTGCGGAGCCTAGACCGCCCATACCGCCGCCTCGTGTCACAGCGGGGCCCATGCTCTTGCCAAGCCGCATGGCACTACCCCAGAAGGCCGTCTTCGTGAAGGCGGTCAACTGGGTCTTCTCTTCGCCGTCGGGAAGAATCTGGATTGCGGTCTCGCAGGCCTGCTTGGTCAGCTTATCGCCCGCGGTATTGATGAATGTCAGCACCAGCTCATTGGTGACATTCGCCGTCTTGATACCCTCGCGGATGGCGTCATTGAAACGAGCAGACTCCTGATGCTCCAGATCGCCGTTGTCGTTCCGCACACGAATCCTCAGCTTCGATAGCGTACCTTTCCAGTGCGGCAGCTTATCGGAGTCATTGGCCACCGACTTAGCTGACTTGAAAGCCATTTCACTAGACTCGGCATCATCGTCTTCCTCCAGGCCGGGGACGGTAGCCTTGATGTCCGGAGTCGGGAACAAGGAAGGCTGTGTGCTCGTGCCATTGCTGCGATCCGTTCCCTGGGGAAACTTTGCAGCTCGCATCTTCATGACCAGCCCGTCCAGATTGGAGGCTAGCTTGGGCATTAGCTGCGGCACGGGGGCTTGAGGCATCCCCATACCGGCAGTGAGCGTGGCTGGTTTCACGGCCGGAACTAATGGCATCATGGCCGCGGCCGGTTGTTGATTCTTGTTCTGAAACCCGAGTGTGTTTCCACCGACCGGGCCAGTCGCATTACTGGAACCTGCCCCGGCCAATCCATTGCGAGAAAAAGCATCATGCCGAAAGGTCATAAAAGCACCTAGAGTGTGACTGGGTTAAGCGTCTGACGCAGCGCCAGCAGTCGTTGTTTACCGGCCTCGGTAAGACTATACCGTCCCGACCCTTGTTGATAGACACGAACTAAGAAGCCGAGCTCGATCAACTGGTCCAGAACAGGTCTGGCATTAACACCAGTATCGAATCTTTGCCGGAATTGTGGAATAGTAACTTCACCATAGTCGGCGATAAACCCTAGCTGGTCACACTCGATCGCCTCCCACTCAGACAGGCCCACGGCAGCAACTGTAGGGGCTGTCACCACCAGCTTCTCGTTGCTCTCGAACTTGGTGACCGGCGTGGGTGGTGGTGCCTTGGCCTTTTGTTTTGCGGCTAGGGCGGCCGCGAATTTGGCAGCGGACTTACTGGGTTTGTTGAGCTTGCTCATCGAGAAATCCATATAACAGGGTTACGGCTAGCTTGATGCGGCGGGAGAGATCAGCAACTCCCGCGTTATCCATGGCATCAGTTAGGTTGGTCCCATTAGAAATTGCAGCCGCGGTCTTGTAAAGCACCGGGCTGTTCATTCGTTGTGCTTGCTTCAGTAGATACACAACGAACTCGGCACGCTTCCGCCGCACCCGCTCCGGCAACCGCTTCGTTTTTGTATGCGACGCCCACCGCTTGGCGGTACCCTTGGGTAACTTGCCTTCCGCCTCAGCGGCAAACATAAAACGACGCTGGGCTTTAGATCGAAATGGCATATTACTCACTCGCTACTGCTCTTCGTTTTCGCAGTAAATAAACCTCTGCGTAGGTTGTCATCCCAGCTACTCATGCGCAACGTTAATGCCGTGAGCCTTTAGGATATTGGCGGTGGCAGCCATGTCTCTACGTAACTGATCCGCAATGAGCCGTGTGGCGGAGCGAACATCATTGCCGATCGTCTTGAGTCGCTCCTGCTGATTGGCGTACTCCAGAATGCAATCGACGGTCAAACACGTCTGTGCCTCGTCCTCCGTCATCGGCTTGCTTTCCATCTTCGGTTTAATAAGACGCATCATGACAGAGCTCCTAGTATCCCGCGGTGGATGAAGTGGGCCAGGGCTTATCTTCTTCCGATTGATCATTGCCGAAGGCAATACTCGACGAGTCATCCAGCACCAGCCGATGTCCGGTAATATCAACGAGAGCAACCCTTGCCAGGATCGCATCCACTATCTCCAGGGCCTCCGGACTGAACAGATCCTGGTGTTTTGCCTGCAGCCACTCGCTTAGCTTTGGACTTGGTACCATTTTTTCCTACCTTCTGACCGTACTCGAACGGCGGTTGGTGGTTAGTAACTTGTGTGGCATTCAGCGCCGCCCGTACGTCCGCCACGGACCCGGTGATCTTACGGCCCCAAAATGCTAATTTTCCAAGTTCGTATGCAGCACTCATACGTGCAGTCTATCTGATAGGTAAAAGAAAAACCATAGTCTTGCAAAGGCTGTGATTTTCGCGACAACAACTCGTACGGCCTACTACAGCCGTACGAGTGTTGTAAGTTGGACGGCGTTAGCCCATCATGTTCTTAAGGCCCACCCGGGCAGCTAGCCGGGTTGTATCCGCAACGAGTAGTGCGGGAGGCTGTGCGTAGGTAAGGCACCGCGGCGTGGTCGGGGAGAGCCATAAGTGAGCAATACCTATGACATAACCCAGAGCCGTGGCTGCTACCTCCTGGGTGAGTCGCAGCTTTTCAGGTACCTCCGACCGGAACTGATTGTTCTCACACATCAGCTCCATGGTTTGCCCCAGCATCTTGTCCTGGGCTACGCTCTCCACTTCCTTGTACCACTTATTAAGTTTGGCACCCATTCTTATTCTCCAATACTAAAGAGACTGCGGTCGTTCGAAATGCCGAACGACTCCAGTTCTTTATGCCGCAATCTGGAGAGATATTTAGGTTGTTCCGTACGTCTGCTGCATCATCTGTGCCTGGCCTTCGCTTCGCATTCTGGAGCGTTCGTCCGTCATAGACTGCTTGATGGCTGCGTACAGCGTTGGACTGGCCTGCTTGGCCGCATCCAGCTCACGGTTACGAGTAGCTGCGTCCGGAATGGAGAGTAGCTGCTGCGCTAGTTGCTGTGCGATCTGCATGATCTGTGACGGGTCCATGGCGGTCGCCCCACCTTGCTGGAGGAACGCGGTAACCGGACCGGCCCCGCCGGGCATCCCAGGCATGGCCTGCTGTCCTGCGGCTGGTTGACCGCCGGCTGGCTGTCCTGGTCCCGGAGGCTGACCTCCCGCAGGCGTCCCTTTGGCCAGCTGTTCGCCGAACTGAGACTGGGCCATCATCTCTTGCATCTTGGCCTGCAGCTCTTGCGTGAACTTCGAATCGTCCATCAGCTGACGTTGTTCCTCGCGGTTATCGAGCCCCAACATTCTGAGTGCCGTCGTAAGGCTGACGTTACCGCCCGCAGCCATCTGAAGGATCGCCATTTGCTTCTGCATGTCGTCCGCGTGTGTTACGCGTTCATGCACGGGCAATACCTTCTCCCAGCTATAGGCACGCACCACACGCTCGGATAACCACCGTAGGTAGCGGTTGAAGATAAAGATCAGGAAGTGAAACGATGCCTCGAACACACGCAGCGACACCGGCATGGTCTGCATCGTCAAAGTGCCACGTCGCAGTTCGATAGGAGCTCCTAACCCTTCGAGCATCCAGTCATAGCCTTGTTCAAGCAGCTCACGCGGCGCTAGGTTACGAGCTTCTCCACCGAGAATCTGGTACGTGACAGGGTAGGGTAGCGTATACCAGTCTGTCGGGTTGAAGCGACGTTTCTTTACCATCCCACCGACACGACGGAGAAAGTCACCTGAGTTAATCGTCTGCAGAGGCTCGCCGTTGCCGCCACCGCGGGATGTACTGGCCGGAGTTATCACACGAAACGGAATCACGTAGTCGGCAGCAATGGCTTCGTTGTAGCGATGCAGCAGCTGCACGTACCACACCTGCCGGAAGTTAATCATGGTGCGGGAGATACCCCAGCCACGGTGTCGCATACCAGATATCGTAGGCTCCTTGGCGTGAAAGATCTGGTCTTCCGCAAACTCGAACAACTTCTGATTCTTGGAGATAGCTTCCAGCAGTTCCTTGGGTATCCGCTCCAGCTCGAACATATTCCCGCGGCGAATCTGGGCCTTGTAATCTTCCGGGATATTCCAGAAGTAACGACACTGATCCGTTAGGAGATCGTGCTTGATGACAATCTCATGCGGCGACCACCGCTTCAGAATCAGTTTGTCGGGGCGGTCATCCTGCTTGTCTTCGATGGTCCAGCGGCCTGCTCGTTTGCACTTCGGGCAC
>Ga0154020_10001243_pt1 | contig 31657 bp, 35 predicted proteins | sample Klosneuvirus_201_FD_109709 | JGI IMG/M metagenome (GOLD analysis project Ga0154020, IMG submission 109709) | Active sludge microbial communities from wastewater, Klosterneuburg, Austria - Klosneuvirus_20160825_MG | ecosystem: Engineered > WWTP > Aerobic digester > Activated sludge | place...
AATCAATAGCAAGAACGGTCTCAAAATCAGACATTGGAAGTTGGGAGTTTAGTTAGAAAACTGTAAACAAATATGATGAAAATTTAGGACTTATCAAGCTGTTTGATTTTCAACTTTTTTATGTGTCGTGAAATGCCAAGAATTGCAAGGGGATACCAGCCAGTCATTGAAAAAATATATCATGTTATTATATGAAGCTAACACCACATGAATGGTATGATTTAGGGTGTCAATTTAGTGAAATTAGTAAAAAAATGGAACAAATTCATATGATGTTATTAATTTATCTAAATGAAAATAATTATTATATTAGGATTATGGAAGCAACTTGTGAACACTATGATATTATTTTAAGAAACGAATTAATTTCCCTGTTATACAAAGCATATTCAAATGAAGATCATTTGCCTGGATTTGATAATTTATTATTGACTGATGTATTTTATAATAAGACAAATATAGACGAGACTATTAATTACGGCAGAATATCATGTATTGGTAAATCAACCATTCTTCAATTATGTCGTGAAGTTATTAGTTATATTGATCGATTATATCCAGTTTATGGAATTGTATCAGCTCCAACATTAAATCGAATTATTATCAATATTCAAAGAATTATGAACTGTCTTAAGAAATTATAATGATAAGAATAATAATTTCATTCTTATTATATATGTCAATTACATTGAATAAAACTATACTTCTTAAATTAAATAAAAATAAAAGTATTTAAACTATTAAACCGATATATATTTAATTAATGAACTCAATTAAATATGTTTTCGATATTTCAGAGTTGGTAATGGAGATTGCAACTCATTTGAATTATATTTCAATCATTTGTTTATATGAAACACTACATAAACCTATTCCATATTGTTTTGTTAAACAATTAATAGATGGAATCATCGGCAATTGTAATTTATGTTGCAAAGAAAATAAGCACACTCAACTTTATCAACTAGATAATAATATATATTGTTACGATTGTATTTCTATTTGCAATCATTGTAATAAGAATTTTGGAGGTATAACACTTAATGTATGTAATTGTGGTAAAGTTACTTGCGATGAATGTTGCGATGAAGAAGAAAATGATGAAGCGTGTTGTCGCGTTGTAAATGGCGGAGGCATGTGGCATAAGCCCGATATAAGTGGAATAAAAATATCAAATAGCCTAGAAATCATTAACAAATATAGAGCCGTGAAAAAAATATGTATTAATGATTTTAAACAATTATATCAAATATTTACACGAAAATGTAAAAGTTGTTCAACGAAAGAATTTATGTATACTTGTCATCAATGTTCTCAATCTTTGTGTGGTCAATGTGCAAGAGGGTGTTCTAAATGTAACAAAACCTTTTGTGATAATAATACCCATTTATTACCATGTGGTAATCAATTGTGTATAAAAATAAATTGTATTAATTGTATTAGAGAATGTAATAAATGTCATATTAAATTATGTGAATCGCATTTACTTAAATGTTACTATTGTGAAATAACAACTTGTAGAAAGTGTTTTGGTTATGAGACAAATAATGGAAGCGATACACTAGATAATGGTAAATGTTTAACATGTACAAAACAATATCATAAATGGAAAAAGAATAGAAAATAAATTATAACTATATTATTGTATCAGGTATTCTTTAACGATGAAATTAATAAAAGTATCTGAAAAATTTATGGTGCGACTATCTTCTTTAATATTAATTAATTCGACATAGTGATTATTAATTTTAAATTGTGTAATAGCATAATCATCTTGGTAATATCCTCTTGATCCTCCTTCAATCCATATGAGATTTTTATCCAAATCATCAATCTTATTATCTTGATCATTAGTCTGTTCATTATCTTCTTCAGATTGTTCATCGTTATTTTCATCATCACTGCTATCTGACCCCCAATCCATTCCTGGACCATTAGGTATACCCCAACAATCTCTATTACTGCCTCTTATTTTAATTAATGCCTCATAATTATCAACACGGATATCAAATTGTTTGAAAAAATCATCGATAAATTGTATTTTAAGAATATACTTTCGATCATCGCCATTATCAACAAATTCAATATTACTTTGACCTTGATCATTTTCATCGAAAAGAAGACTTATTTTGTTGAGTTTTTTAATAATATTTTTTAAAATTATGATTTTATGATTTTGACTTAAAATGCTATTGTTAATAATATTAATTTTATCTTGATAATTATCAACTTCATCAAGATCATATGTTTTAACCAATAATGTTATCATGTTTGTATCTTTTGGTTGTAAATAAGTCAATATACTACATAATTCAATAAATTCATGAAAGCTTAGTTTATTAACACGTACACCAATATATTTCTTGGTATAGTAATATGTCATCATATAAGTAATTACAATATTAAAATCAAGAGATATATCTAAATCCAACTGAATAGACTTTTCACAAAACTTGCCTTGTAAAATAGTATCAAAATAATGGTATTCATTTAATACCTCTTTATAAACATAGTATTTTTTTTCATTAATCGTAATGGTTTCAATGTTGGAATACATGATGTATTTTAGAATTGATAAATTAAATACATAGTGAAGTAAAATCAATTTTTTCATTTTAATTAGAAAATTATTTGATTGGATAAAAAAATCCGGCTTTGTTGATTTTTTTCGACTGACTTTGCTTTTGACGTTCGGAATGAATCTCTTGGTGATATATTTCCATTAGATCTTCCATTGCTTCAACCCCTTCTTTTTTGTTTTGCGAGAAGAATTTTTCAAATAGTTCTTTTTTCTTTGCTTCATGCGAATTCATCAATAGATATTATTAAATCAATATAATAGACTTATACTCATAATAAATCAATTTTTTATATTTTTACCTAAAGCATCTAATAATATCTTATTTTCTTCTTTTAATTTAGTATTGAGTTGATATAATGCAATTAATTCTTTAATATCATCAATTGTTTTATCTTTATCACAAATTAATATCTTGTATCCCATACTATTTTTAAGAATGGATGTTTTTTCTTTCATCGCATATAATCTTTTTTCAAGGATCATAGTCAATATATTAATATTGGTGTCTTTACATTGTGTTAGATTATATTTGTCAATATACTTGAATAATGTTAGGATATCCTTTTTTTCACAAGCTTCTTTAATCAAAATAAAATCATCATTTGCATCATCTGACTTGTCTGGATGAGTTTTAAGAGCAAGACTTTTGTATAATGTATCATAAAATTCATCGTATTCTTTGACATTAGATTCATTATTATCATTTATTCCTTGTTGTGGAAATATTTCTGCAAAGGTGACATTTGTATCTATAAATGCACTATTAATACTTTCCATGATAACATCGTTATGATATTGTATCATTGAATTGATTGTATTGTATTCACATTCTTTTAATCTGATTTTTTCGATCAATTGCTTTAGATAAGGATTATCCATTTTATGTTGCTAATATAGACAAAATGATATATAATAATAACATTTCATTTTTTATGTTATATATAAATGATTATTTCAAAAAAAGTTGAAATAACAATTAAATTAATTTAATTTACTAAACAAACTCAAAATAATTATGAATAAACAAATAATATATGAAAATCATAGAAAATATTATGATAAAATAACCATAAAATTGCCTGATAGAATTATTACAAAAGATGATGCCGATGCTATTATCAAGGATTACGGTGTTCATAAAATTTGTGGTATTGTATTAAAATATTATTATTCAGTTTTTAACTATCATAACTGGAAGGAAATCACTTATTTTGATGAATTTGCCAAAAAACTGTTAACTGACTTACCAGATAAAAGTATATTGATTTGTCCGGGTTGTTCCCCAACAAAGATTATTTGGTTATTTAATAATCTATATCGCGTTGAAGAAAACAAATATAAATGTTCGGATAATAGTATTAAAGAAATCGTCTTTGTACAATTTCCATTATCTAATCTTTTTAGTAGTTCTAGTTTTTATGATAATAAGGATCATACTGCAGATTTAACAAAATTAGATGATTACATCAAAGAAGTTATGGAACCATATATGAAATATCTAACAGTTGATTATAAGCTTTATTATTTAGATGCCATGATTTCAGGAAGAACCCATAAATTATTATCGGCTAGTTTTACAAAAATGAATGTTTCTCAACCATTACAGCCCATTAATATTATTCCGTTTAATAATCAGCCAAAAACAATAGAGGAAAAAGACAAGGTGTACACGATTAGAAATTTTGTCGGAAATGACGAAGATAGGATTATAGAAAAATATGATGTGTTTAATAAATCCAAACAATCATATAATTTCAAGAATGGAAACCTCAGTTTACTGGTTTATTATATTGCTCATTTAGATCCTTCAGTAATTAATAGAGAAATTAAAGGTAACCCGTTGCCCAAATTAGAAAATGGTAAAATTTACGAATTGCATTATAAGGACAATGATATTTACAAGTTTAAATTATTCAATTCAACCAATCATTATTTGGAATGTATTTATTATAGTTATACAAATGGATTCTATTATGGATTTTTAGATTCAAATGGTATTACTAAATTGTATGAGTGTAATATGTCTGTAAACTATGAAGATTATAAAGATACTACATTAAAATATTGGGACAAAACAATCGAAGGGGACAAATTAATTCAAGATAAATTATTGGAATTTGCGGTGTCATTGGGATATTACAAAATACAATCAACAGCAGTGGCATAATTTGTTTATTTACAATAGATAGATAAAGAAAGAATTAACGCAGACATTTCGGTGCGATTACAAAGCCCTTTTCCTGGAGGATGCGCATTTGCATTGAGTTGATCTCAACTTGTTCCAGAAGTTTGGTAACAAATGTTGTTGTGAGCAGTTTAAGAGTTTCTTCGCGGTTGGTGCAAATTGCGACGGAATGAATTGTTGCATTCCACATGGTCTGAGAAATCTTCTTGTCAAGAAGTACTTCACCAAGATACTTGTGATAGAACATTGATGTTAGCTCACATCCTTCAATGTGTTTCGGAAAGACATTAAGACCAAGGAAACGGAACATCCTGTGATCATTTTCATCAAAATTTTCTTTGACAAGGAGCCTTGTAACAAACGAATGTGTCATGAGTTTCCTGGCTTTTTCTTTTAGTGTTGGCATGAGGGGATCATCATTTGATCTAGGTTTCCAATTTGGACAGAAACATGCCCGTACACAAGCCATGACTGCACCCCATGATAGTCTAGCTTGCGAATATTCGCCGCGACTAGGTTCAGTGTTAGCAAGTCCCAGTTTTTCACCGAATTTTTCTAGGAGCGAAACAACAACATAGGGATTGTTGTTGTAAGACCAAAGGCGGTTGGTTCCACGATCATCACGCCGTCCTTGTCGTCCAGTACTAGCAAAGTCGAATTCAAATTTAGCACCGATTTCAATGAGATATTCGATGGACTTGAACTGACGGGTTTTAACCAGGCGATAAAGATCCATTCGTTCAAGCCATTTTACTAGAACTGACTGTGGAATACCAAGTTCCTTAAATTTTTGTTCAAGAAACTGAAGGCTGATGAGGTGTCCATTGTAAACCATCTTGCGAACATCATCCATGTGGATGCCAGCAAAATTACCATTTGACATATTGTCCGGATTGATCCAAAGGGCATCCACGCCGCGTGTATAATGGAAAGCGCATTTTTTAAACTCAAACCAGATGTTAAATGCTTCGATGTTGCCGTGAATAAGGGCCGAACGAAGAGATCGTTCATAAAGACCATGACCGCGGAAACAATTAAAACGCTGGTTGTCGCGAAGTTTGAGAGCCATTGGTAGATTACGTGTTTTCATGGCGTAATCCATAAGATCCTCGTCGACGTATTGATCGTACGCTTCATGATAACGAAAATCCATATATGAAGCATTTATACGTTCTTCTTTGTGGTCTTTTTGATTTTTCCAGTCCATGAAAGCATCTTTGATGACAACAACTGTTCCTTTTCCAACACCTTCAAGTTTGCATGGATAGATGCGTGAAAAAAGGATCTTCCAAAGTTGTTGGTTCTTGTTGAAGAATTTGTTAACCTGAAGCCATGAACGGACCGTTAGCATCCATTCGTCTTCAGGAATCCAGTCAAAAATCGTCTGGATGCAGTCGAAGTTAAGGTTTGGTACTTCCATTGTGCAGCAAAATGCCGTACTAGAGGAGTAATATAAAGAAAGTTTAATGGACCTTCCAATAGTTTTGATTTTCAACTTTTTTATAAACTAAATATGAACTAAATATGAACTGTTCTTTTGTGAATAATATCAATTATTTCGAAAGTATCCCAACCATAATAACCATTATATTCAAACATAAGATGTTCATGATGATACTCATTACGACATTCTGGACAAAGATCAAAGTCGCATGATTCACATATGAGACTTTTTTTAATAATATCATTTTTACAATTATCTTTACCATCACAGACATGTCCAATTTCACTTATCGATGGTTTTAATTGTTCGTAATCATTTGAACCTGACCATTCCTGATAAGAGTTTAATATTTTTTTATAATTTTCTCTATTCAAATTTGATGTGTTTTCAGTTGAACAGTCAATAAATTCATTTCCTTTGAATAATGCAATTGTACAACCGGAAATAATTTGAGTATCTTCTTCATTTGAACAAAAATTGATTATGATTGTATTCTGTTTTGTTAGACAAATTTCTACAGTACTGGGAATTTGTTTACCATTTTTTTGTTTTAAATTAAAAGCCATTACAGTACCTTTATAAAGATTAATAATTTTATCTTTATTTTCTTCAATAAATTCATTCATTTTACTTTTTACATTATCATTGTAAAATCTTGATTGATAAAAGTCTTCTTTATTATCATTACAACCTGGTGTAAGTTGTGTTTTATAATAAGAAGGAAAATCAATTTGTACATCTCTTTCATTATACCTTTTCATGACTTTTTTTGCATTGGGTTTATTATATTTCTTATAGTATTTTCCTGTTTTGTTGTGAGGATCATTCATGTAATCCATGATATATTACAAAATTATATAATATACATGCAACATGTTAATAATTCAATTTTTCATAAAAAAATGAAATCCATATATAAAAAACATTATGTCATATAAAACATATTATTAAATGCGTGCTGAAATTAGTCGAGTTTATATTACTGATATCTTGAATAATCTTGATGAATATCAAACAGAATATGATAAAATAAAAACAGCTCAGTTTATCTGTAAATTTGTTTTTGCTACTGATATTCTTTTTGACCAATATGGTAATCACGATAAGGAGTTTAATGAGTTCTTTGGTCAAAAAGTAAAAGAATTATACGAAAAATTTCCGGAACAATTTCAAAAATATATGAAGGAATATGAACAATTTTTAGAGGATATAGGAAGCGATGATCATGATAGTAGTGGTAGTGATGAAAGTAGTGGCAGTGATGAAAGTAGTGGAAGCGGTGAGAATATTGAATATTGTTGATTTATTATAATTGTCTGTAAAATCATTTCATAAATTAATTTATTTGAAAGGTATAAAGTCAGTTCCTATATACTTTTGTAATACTTGTGGTATTTTCATTCCTTTATCTGTTTGATGGGTTTCCATTAAACAGCAAATAGTTCTGGTATTGGCGAAAAGGGTACAGTTAAGCATATGAGCATACTCACCAGTTTCTTGGATTTTTGTACCAATTCTCTTGGAAAAATAATCTAGACAATTAGTACAGGAAACTAATTCTCCATAGAAATTTGATCCTTTGAAAAACGCTTCGAGGTCGAATTTCATTGAAGCTGCATTATTTAATGCTCCGCTGACAATCGAAATAACGCGATAATCCAAATCCAATGTATCGTAAAATTCTCTGGAAGTATTAATCATTGAATGAAACATTTCCCAGCTCTTATCTGGAGTTGTAACGCAGAATTGTTCTACTTTTTGAAATTCATGAACCCTAAATATTCCTCTAGTTTGCTTACCATGCGCTCCAGTTTCCTTTCTGAAACAATTAGAAATACCAGCATATTTTCTAGGTAGTTCATCTTTACGAAACTGTTTTCCATACATGTAACCAGTTAATGGTTGTTCACTTGTTGCAATCAGGAATTTGTCTTCGCCTTCCATTTTATAAAGAGTTTCTTCATATTCGTTAAGTTGTGCAATCTTTCCAATCACCTCTTTATTCATCAGATGAGGTGTTGACATGAGCTGATATCCTTTTTTATCAAGAAAATCAAGACCGTAATGAATGAGGGCTAAGTTTAGCTTTACACCCATACCAGTTAAAAAATAACCACGATTACCTGATGTAGCAATTCCATTATCAGTATCAACCATTCCAAGCATTCGGCCTAGATCAATATGATCGTGAAGTTTCTCATTTGGATCTCTTGGAACAACTGGTTTAGAATAGATAATAGGGTTATTATCTTCATTGTTATCAACTGGAGCATCTTTATATAGAAAGTTTCCAAGTGTTAAGATGAGATTATCTCTCTCTTCTAATTTTTTTTGACATTGTTTATTTATCTGTTCTATTTTTGTTGTAATTGATTGGCTCATCTCCTTCAATTGGTTTTTGGTTAGGACAGCAAAATCAATTTGTTCTGGATCTGATTGATCAGTAAGTTGAACAGTTTCTATTAATGGCGCCTTTTGAAAATGTTTGCTGATCTGATTTTTTAGTTTATTAAGTCCATTGATTTGAAAATTGAACTTTCTCCATTCTTCATCAATCTTAAGAATTTCATCTATTTTGTTTGGATCTGAAAATCTTTTAATTTGGTTTTCTTTGGCTAACTGAGGATTGTCCCTGATGAAATAAATGTCCATTCGATAAATTAATTTTAAATATTATGTTAATATTAATTATGTTCCTAAATCAATTTTTTTAGATTGGATACGTAAGTATTTCAGCTTGTGTTTTTTGACAAATGGTCTTTAAGTACATAAATATCATAAGTGTAATAAATTAAATCTATTTAGTATCACTATTAACCAAAACTTTCATCATAGGAGGAGGATTGCCTGTGAATGTTTTACTAAATTCGAAAGATGAATTGAACATTTCTTTCATTTCTTTAATAGTAAATCCTTTTTCATCAAAATCATCGTCTCCAGCACTTTCAACTGAATGACATTTGAAATAAACATAGGGTATACAATTTGTTTTATCTTTACCATTGCCAAGACCGCCGTCAAATACTTGTAATTGAATAGGAGCTTTTATTTTTTTAAATGTATCATTAATTGATTTAACAAATTTGTCTGTATTGTCATCTTGGCGTTTCAGTTCAACCATTTTTGTTTTGGTTATTTTGGTAACAAGTTTATTTGCTTCATCGCCACTCCAACCATAAAACATAATAGCATTCGCATAGGCCATAAGAATATTAAGAATAATAAGATATATAAATTTATGATCAATTAGGTCTATAAATCAATTTTTATTATGGTTCTAAAAAATATATGTTAATTGAAAAAAAAATTAAATCGAGACAATGTGTTCCAATAAAAAATAAATATATTGTTAATAAAAATTATGAACCAGACGATTTTCATATTGTTATTTATTATGTTAAAGATAATACATGCGACATCATTATTCGGAGAATGGATACAGAAAATGGATGGGATGTTAATCTAACTATCAAAATATATTCAATTGATAATTTATCATCGTGTGAATTAGTCATTGGTCCTTCGTGTACAAATAATATAGTTATGCAGACTGCAGTCAATATAAGATTAGAACCAATTGATTTTAATTATTCCCAAATAATTCCAAAGGTTATTGTTCAAACAGATGAGTCGGCTGACTTATCACCATTAAAATATAACTCTGTGATGAGTTTTATTGAATTAAATCCCGAATATGAATATGTTTTTTATGATAAAAGAGATAGAAGAAGTTTCATAGACAATAACTTTAGCCCAGAAGTATTAGAAGCATATGATACATTTGTTCCAGGCGCCTACAGGGCTGATTTATTTAGATATTGTTATTTGTATTTAAATGGCGGATGCTACTTTGATTGTAAAATGATTCTTAAAAAACCTTTAAGAGAATGGATTAATAAGGATGATTTATTAGTATTAATTAATGATGCGATACCAAATGCTTTTGCCAATGGAATTATGATGATGACAAAATATGATACCCGATTACTAGAATGTATTAGTAAAATCATTAAAAATGTGCAAGAAAAAACATATAGTGTCGATAATTTAACTATATCGGGTCCAGGGTTATTATATAGTCGTTTTAAAATGTACAAATCAAGGTTCTATTTTAGAAAAATTAACAATGATTGGTGTAATAATTATAGAAATTCTATCATCATAAATAATATAGGAATGTTAATGTGTTATGTTTATTATGCTGGGTATTATCAAAATCAAAACTATAAAAATGTAAATCATTATTCTGTTTTATATAAAAAAAAAATGGTTTATTATATCAACAAAAGAGTTTGTGATAAATATATCATTTATGTTTTTCCTCATCCATGGAATGATACATTTGATTTTGAAATTAAGAATAATCAAATCATTGTTAAAAGAACTGATAAAGATGAAAGATGGGGTCAAATGTTAATTATTAAAATTATTGATACAGAATCAAATAATGAACAAATTATTGATATTGGTAATTCGAAATGCGGACAAAAAACAGTTGAAATTAAATGGTCTTAAATAATATAGTGTAATGACCTCCGTACAAAAATTTTATTGTCAAGCATATAATCCACATATAAGATCTACATTAAATTTTGGTGATAGTATTAATAGAATATTTTTTGATTTATTAACTGGTGAATCATTGGAATATCATAATAATCACGATACAACACATTATCATTGTACTGGTAGTATATTAAGACTTGTTAATGAGAATAGTTTAGTTTATGGCACTGGATTTATTAGTCAAAATGATGATTTAGGTGCACCTAATGGATCTAAATTTACAAATGAGGTATACAAGGTACCAAAATTAATTATTTCAGTAAGAGGTCCATTAACTAGACAGAAGCTAATAAATATGGGAGTCATGTGTCCCGAAAATTATGGCGATCCGTTAATATTATTTCCACTAGTCTATCATAATGATCAGATAAGTGAAATAAAAGGAAAAATCGGAATCATACCTCATTATCATGATATGAATCATATAAATGTTCACACTTTAATGAATAATTTGAAAAAAACAAACCAAGTAGAATTAATAAATATTTGTACTGGATTAGAATATAAAAGATTTATTGATAAAATATTAAGTTGTGAATATATCATATCTTCGTCGTTACATGGTTTGATAATGGGAATAGTTTATAAGAAAAAAACTATATTGGTTGAATTTTCTAATAATGTTTTTGGTAATTTGTTTAAGTTTAATGATTTTTTTGGTTCGATTGACATTACATATAAAGTAAAAAATGTATACGATGAAACATTAATGAATAATTTTATTTCATATGATTTAACAAAAATAAAAAAATTAGCAGAAAATATGATTAAAATTGCGCCATTTCTTAATAATAAAAATCTATTATTGGACAAATGCAATTATTTTACAAATTAATTATAATTTATACGTTTACATGACGACAATAAATATTGTAAGTATTATTATATGATTATCGAAAAACAGGTATTACCTCGACAAGATATACCAATTAAAAATAAATTTATAATTAATGCATGCAACGAATCTGAAAATTATCATATAGTTATTTATTATATTAATAATAATGTATGTAACATTATAATACGACGTGTCGATTCAATAAATGGATGGGATAAAGAATTAACAATTACATTATATTCTATTGATCAAACTTTATCATCAAAAATATTAATTGAACCATCTATTGATAATTATAAAAAAGTACAACTAGAAACTACCATTACATTAATACCAGTAGATCTGATTTATACACAAAAAATACCAAAGACTATTATACAAACAGATGAATCAAATAATTTATGTTTATTAAAATATAATTCGGTTATGAGTTTGATTGAACTTAATCCAGAATATGAATATATATTTTTTGATCGTATTGCACGAAGAAAGTTTATTAGGAAACATTTTACAACTGAAATTTTAGAAGCATATGATACTCTTGTTCCGGGAGCTTTTAGAGCTGATTTATTTAGATACTGCTATTTATATTTACACGGAGGATGTTATTTTGATTGTAAAATGATTTTAAAACACCCTTTACGTAATTTTATTTTGGCATCAGACTCACTTGTTTTGCTTAATGATCATATTCCAAACTCATTTGCAAATTGTATTATTATGACTGAAAAATATGATGGTAGATTATTAGATTGTATAATGAAAATCGTGCAAATTGTCAATAATAAATTATATGATATTGATAAATTATCGATTACTGGATCACGCCTATTATATAGTTTTTATAGTAAATATATACCACAATATAGTTTGAAAATACATAATAATGATAGGTTTAACGATTATAAAAATTCTATTATAGTTGACAAAGAAGATACATTAATATGTTATCTTTATTATCCTGGTTATTATCAAGAAAAAAATTACAAAAATACAGGCCATTATACGACTTTATATGATACAAAAAAACTATATTATGTTAATAAAAAAGTTTGCGATAATTATATAATTTACATTTTTCCGACACCGTGGAAAGATACATTCGATTTTAAAATTAATTATAATCAACTTCTTATTACCAGGACAGATAAAAATGAAAGATGGGGACAATATTTAATTATAAAATTAATTGATACAGAAACAGATGATGATCTAACATATGACATTGGATCTTCTACTGGTCCAATCAAGATATTTAAATTTAAACCAGATATATACAATTTTTATTGCATGAAATATGATCCAAATGTACAATCGACCTTGAATTTCGGAGATTGTATTAATAGAGTATTTTTCGATTTATTAACCGGTCAGAAAATGAATTATAAAACTAACCACGATATCCCATATTATCATTGCACTGGTAGTATATTTCGCACAGTTAATGAAAATAGCATTGTATATGGAACAGGATTTATGGCTTTATTTGACGACGTAGGTGCTCCGCCTGACGCGTCTTTTTTAAATAAAGTATACAAGATTCCTAAACATATAATATCTGTTAGAGGTCCTTTAACAAGGAAAAAATTATTGGATATGGGAATTTCATGCCCGGAAAATTATGGAGATCCATTGATGTTATTTCCTTTAGTTTATAATAATAATATTGTGGAAATTAAAGGAAAAATTGGTATTATTCCACATTATAGTGATATTAATAATTCAAATGCAAATACTTTAATAACTGAACTTAGAAAGACAAATCAGGTTGAGATAATAAATATTTGTACAGGTCTTGAATATAAACCATTTATTGATGCAATACTAAGTTGTGAATATATTATATCATCTTCATTACATGGCACGATGATGGGTATAGTTTACAAGAAAAAGACTATTTTTGTTGAATTTGCTAGTAAAGTTGTTGTTAGATTATTCAAGTTTATTGATTTTTTTGCTTCAATAGATGTTAATTATCCATTTAAAAATGTATATAATGCAACGATATTAGATAATTGTATTCCGTATGATTTATCAAAAATCAAAAAGATGGCTGAAAATATGATTATGATTGCTCCATTTATTGAAAATAAAGAAGCATTAATAGAAAAATGTAAATATTATACTTCTCCTTAATTTTGAATATTGGACCATGTACATCAAACATTTCATGACGAAAATAAATTCTACATAAATCATCAATATATTCTTTATATTTTATGTAACATTTGTAACAAATATGTAATACTGTAATTGTTTCATTATCAATGATATGTTTACTAAAAGCTCCAGGTATTCCAATATATGGTCGTTCCAATTTATATATACAGACTTCTTCGCAACAAATACATAAATCAGTTGTTTTAAGATCTTTTTCGATCATTATGATTCGTATGACTTGATTAAAATTTTTATGAATAGTCAAATAAGCCATTATAATTTATAAGAATATTAATATTTTAATAATGGATGGAAACAATTTATTATTCATTTCATAGTCGTTCATTCATAAAAAATGAAATAAATACTCTATGGATATTTTTTAATATACTTTATTATTATCTTTAGTATGGAACGACTTGATTGTGGTTGTAAAGGTCAAACCATGTCACCAGGCAAAGAACCAGATAATTCTTTGTTTTTCTCTCACAATAAAAATTATTTTGCTGTAAAAGAACCATGTACTATTCATCTTGTACCAAAAAGTAATATTGATGATACTTATATAAGATATTTTTTTGAATGTGGTTGTAGTGCAATTGGCAAGGATACTTATGAGGAACATGGTGGAGGTATGGGATGCTCACATTCATCCGAACTTCATTCCAAAGAAATATGCATTTATCATAAAACTGTAGAAGAACAGATTCAAACATATGAAAAAGAAAAAGAAATTGAGTATAAAAAAATTATCGAAGAATATAATCGTAAAATTACAGATTTCAAAGATAGAATCGCACTAGATAATCCATCACCTTTCAACAATCACCATATAACAGCAAAACCAACCGGGTTTCGATTCAAACATTAAAGTTGAATAAACTAATAAATATATATAGACAACTAAATAATTAATTTATACTATGCATACTGAACTTTGTAGGAATCTTATTCGCAAATTTCTGGATATGATTCTAACTAATAAAATACAAACAGAAAGTATTGAAGCGGCCAAATATGTTTGTGATATGGTTTTTGAAAATAAGTTATTAGATGACAAAGAGTTTAATGATTATTTTGGAACGGCTTTAGTAGATTTATATTCTAGATATCCCATGGAAATGGACAAGTATGTGAAAAGATATGGCAATTTTACAAAGAAATTAGATCGTGAATTTAAATTTTCTATTAGAGATACAATGAGGACTGTGCATTTCTTTTATAAATATTTGAATAAAGATTCAAGTGAATATATTCCTTCTCATTTCCAACATAGTTTATTGTTTCTGTTAAATTTTATGACTCAAATAAATGATGTTCTTGAATTATCCAATAATGAATTAAATGAAATTACCCAACTGATTGAAATTTTTACGATGAAAGACGCAAACCAGAGACAAGTAAAAATATATGAGAATAAAAATCTAATTATTAATTGTATTGAAAAATATTTATTTCACATTGTAAAGATACCTGCAAGTGAATCATATATGAAAGAATATGAAAATACTTATAATATTTTAATACCTGATAAATGGAATAGACCGGATGATAAATTAATTGCATTAATTGGCTTTCCTCAAATTGAAAAGGATGCAATGGAATTATTTAATGATGATAATTTTCTAACTGATTGTATGGATGCTGGAGCCAATATGATTCATGGTGGATTTCCTAAGAACATTGAAATTTTGAATACTCAAGATGAATTCATAAATAAAATAAAAGTAAAATATCCAAATATAGACAATTTTTTACCATATATGAAGATTGAAAAAGGATATCCAATTACAGGAGGTGAGTATTGGGAACGTAGCGATGATTAATTTATTTATAATATGTTACATACATTACTTTTTTTATAATTAATAGTTGTATGATTAACCAGAATTTTTGAATATGGATCATCGCGATCATATTGAAATCCATGCTTATTTCTATTATAGTATTGTCTGTTATGCGCAGCTAGTCTTTTCCTTCTTCTGGCCATGTATCGTTTGCCGTGATGATAAATTCCAGGCATCGGTATATTTATATCATAAATTTAATATACAAGTGGTTCATAAATCAAATTTTTATACTTGTCATCATAATGCTTTTTGGTAGTCCATCTATATATTTTCTCAAATAAGACCATAATTCTTCTGTAATAAACGGTATAAATGGATGATAGAGGATGAGAGTTTCCATTAAAATATTGGACAAAATTTTCTTTGTATAAGGTTTGTGGATTGTACTCTTTGTATCTTCCAGATATTTACTACAAAAATCATTCCAAAAGAAATCAGATAGTTCTTTGAGGGCATTGGAAAGATTATACGATTCCATATGTTTATGATAGGATTGTTTTAGTTTATTTAATTTATCCAAAATATTATTAGTAGCCTCGTCGTTTTCTTCTTTGGCATTTTTAATTGCATCTCTTTCATCCTCAGCAATATTCATAAAAAGATATCGGGCAGAATTCCATAATTTGGTACATAAAGGTCTTCCGATTTTTCTAATACTATCTTCTGACATATTGAGGTCTTCGCCTAAAGTCATATTAAAAATAAGAGTATATCTCAAGGCATCCGTGCCATATTTTTCAATAATGTCTAATGGATCAATCCCGTTACCTTTTGTTTTAGACATCTTTTCACCATGAATATCTCTGACAATTCCATGCAATAGGACTTTGTTAAATGGAATATGATCAGTTAAATACGTTGACATCATAATCATTCTGCTAACCCAAAAGAAGAGAATATCTTTACCTGTAATAAGGATTTGCGGAGGATAATAATATTTCATTTCATCGTCTGTTTTAAAAACGCCGTGAGCCCAAAGCGCAGAAGAAAACCATGTATCTAATACATCAGAATCTCTTTTTAATTCTTTAGATTGACATTTTGAACAAGTTTCTGGTTCTGTTTCCTGGCATGTAATATGTTGACATGATTGACAATACCAAATGGGTATCTGATGCCCCCACCAAATTTGTCGACTAATACACCAGTCTTGATCTTGGTCGGTCCAATCAAAGAATAGCTTTGTATTATATTCAGGAATGAGTTGAATGTCACCATTCTTAATATGTTTTTGGGCTAATTCAATTAGTGGAGCCATTTTCACAAACCATTGGTCTGAAAGATAAGGTTCAATAACAGTATGACATTTATAACAGATATCCATTGTATTTGCATGTGGCACTATTTTTTCAACAAAACCCAAAACAGATAATTCTTTAACAATTTCCTCACGACATTTATATCTATCCATACCATCGTATTTGGTTCCGGTATTAATGATTTTACATCTCTCATTTAAGATTTGAATTTGTGGTAAATGATGGGTTTGGCCAATCTGATAATCTGTTTTGTTATGCGCAGGTGTAATTTTAACTAAACCAGTACCAAAATCTTTATGAATACGATGATCTTTAATTATTGGTATTCCGCGATTAATGATAGGTATTATTACTTTTTTCCCTTCTAATTCAATACATCTTTCGTCACCAGGATTACATGCAATAGCAGTATCACCAAACATGGTTTCTGGTCTAGTTGTAGCAATGACAATATATTTGGAAGGATCAGTAAGAAGCGGATATTTGATATAATACATTTTACTATCATTATTTTCTTCTTTTTCGACCTCATCATTTGATAAAGCTGTTCCACACTTCGGACACCAATTAATAATATATTTACCTCTATAAATAAGACCATCATGATGTAATTTTACGAAGGTTTTCAGAACCAAATTGGAAAAATGTTCATTCATGGTAAATTGTTCTCTTGACCAATCAAAAGCACAACCCAATTTTTTAAATTGATTAATAATATTATCATGTTTAATATCTTTCCATTTATTTGCTTCTTCTAAAAACTGTTCTCTTGTTAGTTGATGACGAGTAATTTTCTTCTTTAATAGTTCTTTTTCCACAACATGTTGTAGCGAAAGACCAGCATGATCAGTTCCAGGAATAAATAAGGTGTTATAGCCTAAAAGTTTATGATACCTGATAAGAATATCTTGCATAGTAGAATTTAAGGCATGACCAATGTGTAAAACACCGGTAACATTCGGGGGAGGTTGCAGACAAACAAATGGTGGTTTATCTGATGGGTTAGATTCAAATAACTTAGAATCCAGCCAAAATTGATAGATAGAATCCTCTGATCCTTTGAAATCAAAATGTTTATCCATAAGATGATATAGATAAATGAATTACGTACAATGTTTTATATATAAGAATCAATTTTTTTATATTGTCGAAATGTAATGAGATAATATAAAAATTGAAATTAAAAGTATTTACAATGTCCATTATTTTGGCCATATTGTTTCTTATTTCCTTAAAACTACTGTGCTAATATGGCATCTGAACTTCCTACGACGTTCGACCGGCCGTTCTTTTTCGCCAGAATGGATATCAACTACAAGCATGTTGACCGGGCTAATTGCTACGCCTATTTGGCTACCCAGGAACAACAAGGGTTACAGCTTCCTCAGAATCAGCAAACACCTCATTACGTTTTCCGCTACTGCTCCAATTCGGAACATTTTTTTCAGCGCATCGGAGAAGCATGCCGGATCGACGAGCCCGATGTCGTCCATCATAATGGCGAATTGAGGTTGATTGCATGTACAACAAGAGACGGCGGTCAATATACTGACTTTTTACTGGTCCCTTTACGTGAAAAGTTCATCCTGGTATGGACTGCCGTAGATCGCATTACAGCATCGGAATTCACCAATTTCCACGATTTCGAGATGTTTTTATGGAACGACTTGGAACATGGATTTGACAGAACCACCCATAGACCCGCTAAATACCACATGTAAATACTATTTTTGTGTAAATTTCTTTATCTTTTGGCCGGCAGTTTGTTAATAACTTATTTGTTTATCATCTTTTTCATTAGGATAAATGTATCTAAATGTCACACTAACACGCGAACCGTATGCTTTTGTATTTTTCAGGATTTCATGTGTCCAAAAGGAATTAGTAGGCCAATTCATAACATAAATACTTCCATGATCCAAAGATAAAATTATTTTTTTAGGCATTTCTTCAGGAATAAAGCCATCTGACTCAAATTGCATTTCACGAATACAGCCCAAAGATATACCTACAATGGCAGATTGTTCATCTATCACCTCTCTGTCCTTGTGTTTTCCCATTGAAATTGCTCCAGTAGGATATCGATTGATATAGGCATAATTATATTTTAATCCAGTAAACTTTTCAACTTGATGTTTCATGACACGGATAATTTGACATACAATATCATTGCTATCATCCCATGATTGAGTATCCTTATAATAATTACAAATTTCATTATCGCCAAAACTAATATTAATTCGCTTATGATCACTATCATCCATTTTCTTAATTAAGTTATCAAGAATTTCATAATACTTATCAGCTTTTTGAGGAGTAAGAAAATCCCTCTTGTATTGAATATTTAGATGATCTACCTCGGACTTAAATGATACTTCTGCAAATGTTTTTTGTAACATTTATAATAAATTAAGTTGATTATTGTTTTATATGGTTTTTTATTCAATTTTTAAGTTCTTAGTAATTACATTCAATGAATGTGTAGAGACCATAATTATCTTCATTCCATGGTTCAATGTCAGCAACTTCTGTCATAAATTCATTTTTAATTTTAGGAGGTACAGTTAATTCTTTAGCTCCGGTAAACACTGGAACTTCGTCATAATGAGATGCTTGTTTAGCACTTCTTAAAATAATATATGTATATTCACATTTGCTTCCATATGCTTCATATGGATTATAATGGGAATAATTTTTTAAATATTTTATTTCATTTTCTTTTATCATTGTTTTAATATTTTCATTACCACACTTTGGACAATAATTATTTGATTCATTATTTTCGGGGCATTTACATAATTGTAAATTTGTGTCTACAATTCTTTCATATTTTGTTAATTTACTTTTTTTGATTTTGTAACCAATAAAAACAACAGTATAATAGCTTCTTCCCATTTTACTAATGATTATAAATAAACTATATCATGATATTAAAAAATCAACTTTTTGTACTATTTTCAAAGTGGTTTTTAGCTTCATTATAACCAGAACCGCCTGGAGAATAATCCCATACATCTTGAACAAATTGTTCTAATTTATTTAATCGTTCTTCTAATAATTTGTTTTTCTGAACGATTTCTTCTACATTCTTTAATGCAGAATTTAGACATGGTAAACAATAGGCTGTTTCGTTAAGCTTAATATGATCAAATTTTAAATGCGTGTATGGTTCACTTAATACTTTTTGACATACATCACAATTTCCAGATGGATATGAATTATGTACTATATGTCCAATAGCTATGTTATTAGCCATAAATAATAATTCATATCTCTTAATATACATTTAATATCATTTAATGATCAACTTTTTCGAAAAATTGATTAATAATTATTATTCTATGTGACCATAATACATTAAATTATCTAATTATGTCAGTACCTATACTTGTTCAAGCTGCGAATGAAATTAATAAACATCGAAATATTCTCAATGTATGGAAAACATTCGGTGAATCAAATCCATTTTACCTGGAAGCTAAAAAATTGTTAGATGATACGTTGGATATAAAATTAAAAGACTTTGAAAGCCGTGAAACTGTTTATGAATTTAAGATGAAGATGAATATTATCTATATTAAGTATTTTGGAAAAGAATGTTCAATGACTCCAGAAGAAGTGATTGATGATTGGATTACAAGAGCTAGAAAATGCACACGGGTTAGTACAAATGGATATTATGGATATTCGGTATTCTACAATCCAAATACTAACAAAAGTAAATTGAGTACAAACTTTTTTTGGGAAAACAGTTATTGTGATTATTTAATTAGTGAAGCTGACATAAATAAAATCATATTGACTGATTTGGAAAAACTTGCTAAAGAAATTGTTGGTTGCACTATTACTATTAGCGATGAGAAAAAGAAATATTACTATTATGATGATTAATTTATGGTAAAATATTTTATTAGCAACAACAACAAAGTTTAAAAACTTTCATAAGAACAATAATCACAACAAGAAGAATAAGCCCAGCAATGATCATTGCAATACCCCATCCAATGAAAGAAGGAGAAACAATATGTGGTGTATCATCTAAACAAGTGTAATTATACAAATACATACAATAACACGGCGCGTTGCATTTACTCATCGCAATGAAATCAGTTGAGACTGGTTTACAATCATACAGTGGATAATAAGGCGATTGATATTTCCAATCATAACAAGTATTATGTTTGTCAGATTGCCAACACATCACACAACCTCCAGTAATTAATCCAAGACCTAACAGAATTCCAACAGCAAATAAGACAAATCTCCACTGCATTATGACTTGAGCGGAAATATTAATTAAGAGTATTTAGGTGTTAATAAATCAACTTTTTATTTATAGATCTTAATTCTTTTCTCTATATTCTTTCTACATATAGGACATTTAATTACATTTTGTTTAAAACATTTAGTACACAAGCTTGTATGACCGCATGGTACTAATGCATGAATTTCAGTAATAGTATCCAGACATATCGAACAATCTAGACAATTTTTTTCAGAAAAAACATTTAATTTGTTAGGAGTATTATAAGTATTATAAGTATTATAAGTAGATGAGAATATCACACAATTATCTAAATTGAATTGAGCATCATCAATCTTCATATACACATTTTCTTCTGCATCATATAGAAAATATTTGCCATCTAATTTTGTTGTGATTTTATCATCAAAGAAAACAAGAAAATTGTTTTTATACTGACTATTATCAATGAACATAATTTGTTTATTGATAGTAGTGAGATGCTTAAAATGTAAATTGAATAATTCATAATGATAATTAATCTTATTATCTTTTTTGATATGACATTCTAATATGATAAAGTGATTGGTTAATTTAATAGCTTTGATAGTTTGTGGTACAAGTATATTGTCTACCTGTTGCAATGTATCAATATCGTAAATTTTTAAGACATTATCATGATTAACCATAATGCAATGATCAAATAACATTAATGTAGAATTGTCTAGTAATTGTGACGGGTTATCTGGTATTATTGTAACACACATTTTGTCTGGATCTAATTTTGTTTCTTGATCTTCAATTTCAAAATAAATTGATGACGAATTATTGTGAAATATAATAAAATGATTATGATTCACTGTAACACCAATTATTAATATATATTCTTTTTCGTCGTATTTAACTTGTTGTTTTGATTTGATGTCACACTCTTTCGCAACAAAACATTCCATTTACTGGAAATATATTCAAGTTTAATATAAAGAAAGTAGGCGGTTTAATTTTCAATTTTTTAATTTGTTGAATATAAAATATAGATTACATATGAATAATATTATATCATTTAAAACAGAATTTGGACTTATATTGATTGGTGCAGTTATTTTTACTGCATCTTTTATGTGGAAAGATTTATTAAGTGATTTTGAAGATGTCTATTTTCCTAAAGATGGCGGAATGTTAAGTCGTTTTATATACACTTTAGTTGTTACTATGTTATTAGTAATGTCATCATTGTTCCTTAAAAAATCCTTTGGATTAAATAATCATAAAATTTATAATAAATTTGACGATCATCCAATAAATGATGATGACAATAATGACAATAATGACAATAATGACAATAATGACAATAATGACAATAATGACAATAATGACAATAATGTCAATAATGATATAAATGAATAAAGTAGTTTTTTTCAGGGACACAAATGTCACTGTAGAGTAAAATATAATTGTAAACTTCAGGTTCCAATCGGAATCTAAAAATAAATTAAACAAAGAATTGAAAATGGGCATTTGAAGCCACTGGGCAGGCGGCTAGCTACTGAGTCAATATCTAGCCGCTATTAAATCCGCCTTGAAGGAGTCGCACCTTCCCGCAATCGATGTGAAGTGATTAATTTGATAACCATTTTCCCGCGGATCAATTTGTTTCCAAATTTCAATTGTTACCCTATCCCTAATAAGGGAAAGAAAGAAATAAAGCCATGTAATAGTAAAAGGGTGTTTAAAACTAATTTTCCGGATTTCTCCAAAAGATCTGATTTCCCGCTGGTAACCTTTCACTGTCGGGCCTAATTTTGTTTCTATCATAATTGTTAATCTTTCCTAAGCGGATCATGGCATGTGATCAAAAGATTAAGAAAGAAGAGGTTTTAATGATCAAGGGATTAAAAACGGATGTGTTAATATAAAGCTTTTATTGATAACCGTTTTTATTTGGATCATTAAGGGGTTATCGATCAAGTTGATTAAGTAAGGGTGTAATTCTAATAGTTAACCTTACTCATTCGGATCGATAGTTTGGTACGTATACTTGTTAATCTTTTCTAAGCGGATCATGATAATTCATAATCAAAAAGTTAGAAAAGAAGAGTGTTTCTAGTCAAAAGATTAAAAAAGATAAAATCATGGATGAAGAGTTTAAACAGGTAATCTTTCTTATGCGGACCAGAACTTTTGCAGTGGTAACAATGCAACATGTTTTGTGGTTGTTTAATCCCAGAACTTTTGCAGTGGTAACAATGCAACATGTTTTGTGGTTGTTTAACCCCAGAACTTTTGCAGTGGTAACAATGCAACATGTTTTGTGGTTGTTTAACCCCAGAACTTTTGGATAAGATAATCCATTCTATTCGGATCTAAAAAGATCAAGTGAATTAGAAAGGAAATCCAGAATAATTCAATAGTAAATTGGATTACTTTTTATACAATTAATTAATCAACTTTTTTAGTCCATTAATAATCCTTTCTCTACGGATCTAAATAAGATCAAATGTTTGAGTAAGGATAATATTATTATATATGAATAAAATAATTTCTATAAATAAACGCACGTTATACCAATTTAATATGTTTTGTTGTGATAGATGACTTTCTCAATATCCATCTACTGATTGCCTTTTATTTGATAATAAAAATTTGAACAATAAAATATATGCGTTTGTTGACCCATAAACATTATATTAATAAATAGTAATGAAAGCTGTCTACAACAATGTTCTTGCTGGATTATTCCAACAAGCTCCGGCTCCTCAAGAAGTTATGATTCCAAACCGTGGTGGAGGTTACGGTTTTGAGGTCACTGACAAAACTCTTATTGAAAGGGTTCTCATCCTCGGTACTCCTGCTGGTTATTACTCATCTGCTGTACAAAATACAGATGAAGCCATTTCCAAAATCAAGGAAATCATTGCCAAAGGTTCAGGCAATCTGGTTTTGGAAATTGTTCGGGATGTTTATGAGAAGAGTCGCGCTGCTAAACAAGATCCGACCTTTGTAGTTTTAGCACTTTTATGCACAAATGAAAACCTTGAATTACGTCAAGGTGCCTGGGAAGTCGTTGTGTCAATTCGCAATTTCTCACACCTTTGTACTTTTCTTAAGTACTACATGGCCAATAACGGCGGTTGGGGGCGTTTACCAAAACGTTCACTAAATCGATGGATTACTGGTTATACCGGTAAAGATCTCATGTACCAGGTTTTCAAATACTTGTCGCGTGATGGGTGGACTTTCCGTGATATTTTACGCTGTGTCCATACTTCAAGTGATGAGTTGCCAGCTGAACTGCGCCTTGCAATGAAGACCATGATTCTTTATGGTAAGAAGGATGTGGCCTCAGCTGATGCATTTGATCAAGCTCTCAAATTTGGTCAAGAGATCAATGCTTCCGCCGAATGCTTGAGTTATTTGGAAGGAATCAAGTTCCTGAAGACCTGTCCTGAAAATGATCCGACTATCGTTCCACAAATCATCCAACAGATTCAAGACCATAGTTTTACTCATGAATTCTTGCCAAAATGGGCGTTGACTCACAAGGATGTTTGGCTTGCATTATTGGTTAATAAAGATAAGACTAAGGTTAAGATGCCTATGACTGCTCTGATCAGAAATCTTGCTACTTTGACCGTCAGAGGTGTTTTCGATGATCAATTAATGGTTAATCTTGTTGTTAATCATCTTCAAACACCAGAAGTTGTCAAACATTCTAGGATTCATCCTGCCACCATTGCTGTCGCCTGGAAGCAATACGGCGCTGGTCACAGCGACAAAGGTAAGCAAGTCTGGACACCAAATCAACAAATTGCAACTGCTATGGAAAAGAGCATGTATCTTGCCTTTGCTAACGTTGAACCAACTGGCAAAAAGATTCTCCATTGTTTTGACGGTTCAGGATCAATGAGCAGTTCAATGGGAGTTGTTGGAAATATGTCAAGTGCTGAAGCAGTAGCCTTACTTGGCTTAATCTGCTCAAAGACTGAACAAGTTGGTACTCAACAATACTGTGTCTTTAGTTCACAGAATGGACATTCTTCGTGGGATCATGGAAATACTGGTCTACGATTTTTGGCATTTAGCCCTGATTCTTCTTTAAGTGATGCGGCTAATATCACTCAAATCACTGATTGGGGTTCAACTGACTGCTCTCTTCCAATGGAACAAAAATTGGATGAATTCAAGAAGGCTGTAAGTTCCAAACTAAGCAATCAAGACCAAAGCCGTTTGACTGACGCTATTGCTAATGGTGACTCTAAGACAGTGAGTGCAATTCATAATGCTCTAGGTTTGTTCTTACCTGAAGCATTTGTCATTTACACTGACAATGATGTTAATTCCGGTAAGCGACATCCATTTGAAGCACTAAAGGAATACAGACAAGTCACTGGTATTCCTGCAAAGATGGCAGTGGTTGCTACTCAAGCTTCAAGAGTTTCCATTGCACAACCAAGTGATGCAGGAATGATGGATTTGGTTGGTTTCGATTCACAACTACCGGTTGTACTCCATGATTTCGTTTGCGGTAAGCTATAAAAAAATTTATTTATTGAATGATAAAGTTACATCATTAATTAATTTTATTAAATTTGTTTTAGTTCCCTTAAAGAACTTCGATTGTAGACCTGGAATTTTCATTGACTGGAGTGAATTAATATGATCAATTGAATCATCAATAAATACTGCATTCTTGTCTACTTTGATTAAAGAGTTAATCCATGCTTTTGATCCAGGTTCAGTAAATATTGTTGTTGTTTTGCTTTCGATACTCCTTACAAAGTTTATAATACCGAATGTTATTTGTTTGGATTCAATCCGTTTCATAAATTCTTGGCGAAGTTGGATTCTTCTTTCACTATGTGTTCCAATATATGAAATAACACAGACTTGATATTTATTTATATCAACGATTTGTTCAGTGGGTTCAAACAAATCAGCCACACCATGATAATCTAATCTGAAATGACAAGTGAAATACTGTAACATTTTCATTGCATTTCTTTTTTCCTTTTCCCTAAATATTTTGTATGTTAAGATGTCATCCTTTTTATAAATGATTTCAAATAAATCGTCACGATTAAATTCGTCCGTTTAGTTAAATTATGTTGGATATATTGATATAGTGTTTTATATTATTTGTTCATTTTTTTGTCTAATTATAATCAAAAAGTAAATTAATTTATTTATTGTCAATAAAATAATTAATTAATTTCATTAGTTGTAATTTCTGTAATCTAGTTTGTGGTGATCCTAAATATCTCATTCTATCCGTCATTATTTTTCTATTTTGATGTGCTATTTTAAGCGCATCAATTGTTTCATCGTAAGTTTTATTAAACAAATATGCATATAAACCACCTGTAATTAATCCAGACCTTCCATGTCCGCCTTTGCAATGAATGTAAATTTTATTATTTTGTTGTATCTTGTCTGACAATATCTTTATTAATTCGATTGTTTTTTGAAATTCACCTGTCTTCCTATCAACAATAGGAAAATTAATTATTTCACAATCTATATCATATTTGGGTAAATTTTCGATATCTTGTGTTAAATTAATAATCACATTTATTTCTAATTCTTTTAATAATTTTATGACTTCATCACAAGGATATTTTCCAAAATATAATTGATTTGATATTTTTGAAATATGATCATATTGTTCCATGAGTATAATGATAATGATAATATTTTATATTTATTAAATACTTATATCAATTTTATTAAACTAATATTATTATTATTATTGGAAAAATTGAAATAAAAACTATTTATTAAATTCAAGAATAATAATTATTATTAATACTGTCGTTTAAGACATGTTAGGGTTGTTTGCAAAAATCTCCAATTCCTTGAAAGAAAATAAGCAGAGACAACAAGATGATGAAAGAAGAAGGCAAAATCTTATCGATATTAAGCGTCAAGTTCGGTATAACAAGTATCTAGTTGATCTATGTGAGAAAAATTTTTATGGTATTGATATATCTGTCGAACAGATTCGATGGACAAATAATAGGTATACTTCTGGTTATAATCTTATCATGTCTATTTTTGATTATATTATTAGAAATTATACAAATTATGTTGTTATAGATAAACTATTTGATATGTATCCAAATAAATTAAATGATAATACATTACTTGTGATTATTCGACAAGATGAAATGGACATTGCGCAAAAAATTAGTTTGATACAAAAGATTGTAAATGATGGAAATTTGGAAAATTTTAGGAAAAGTCTTTTAAAAATTTTTATTAACAATGACGATGTATTAAATAAACATAAAATAGAATTGATTGATATAGTACACCCATTAGGTGGTTCTGAATATAATGATAGAGTTGTTGAATTAGTTATAAAAACACTATCTTCTATTATGGGACATATATCAGATGTTGACAAAATCGTTTCTCATGTTGAAAAATTAGTTATTAATGATGAAACTAATACATTATCCATTAAAACCAAGTTCGAAATAATTAATAAAACTGTTTTTAATGTACAGCATATCTCATCTAAAAATAAAGTAAAGCTTGTCAATACAATTATGAATTTGATGCTTGAATTGGGAAATTTGGAATATTTAACGATAAATACATCCGATTTTACAATCATTACTTATTATGTTTGGATTACATATTGCGGCATTAAGCCAGAACACATAGATAAGAATTCACTTAATTCAATGGATTTTTTATATGAAAATTTTAAAAATTGTCCAAGAAGATATTTTACCGTTTTCTTTGATAAATATATGATCCCGAATGGCAAAACTATAAATGAGTTAAAGAATTACGCAATTAAAAAAACACTGGAAACAAATGACTATGCCTTCATCGAGTATTTGTTAACTATTGAAACTTTTAATTTGGATTTTTTAATTACATCTAATGCTCATAATTGGTATTATGTATTTCTACAAAATGTAAATGCATCATTTGATCAAAAAATTACATTCTTGCTGTATTTGCGTGATATTAAGAAATTAGATTCTAACTTTGCAATTGAATTTTATAATGTTTCTCTTGATGCAAGTAATCCTTTGCTTTTCTATGATAATATTGTGGAATTACTTAACAAGTTTATGAAATTTAATAAAAAGGGATTTGATTTCATCCATCATAAAGATGCAAATGGCAAAAATCTTATGACGGTTCTTAATAAAATAAATTATCAAAAACCTCTAAGTATCATCAAAATGTATGATGTGAATGAAGATGATTTGGATGATGATCAGCATAATAATTCTAATAATTGTTCGGTTTGTATGAATAGTACAGTTAATGTATGTATCAAACATTGTGGTCATACATTATGTAGTGATTGTGCCAATAATTTAAATAAGTGCCCTATGTGTACAAAAGATTACGTTCCATCTGATCTTGTCAAAATATATTTATCATAATATATTGTTTAAAAATTTGATTTATTAACTTTATAATGACTTATTTATTCAGTTGAATATTATATAATATGGTGACTATCTACATCCTTGAGTGTGAGCAACAAAAATATTATGTTGGTAAATCAAAGTATTTTGAAAATCGATTTACTGAACATCTAACTAATAAAGGTGCTGAATGGACAAAAATATACAAACCAATTAAAGTCATAGAACAGTACGATAACTGTGACGATTACGATGAGGACAAATATACAATTAAAGCAATGGCAACATATGGCATTGGAAATGTAAGAGGTGGGTCATTTACCAAAATTAAGTTAAGTGATCAAGATTATGCTACTATTACAACTATGATTAATAGCGCTGAAAATAAATGTTTTAACTGCAATTCAAAAAGTCATTTCATTAAAGATTGTCCTTATAAACAAAATGAAACCCAAAGTAAAGCATGTTATAAATGTGGTAAGTCGGGACATATTGCATCAGAATGTTATTCTAAAGAACAAGTTAAAATTTGTCATTACTGTGGTAGTAATAAACATTTTATGAAAGATTGTCCTGTAGATTATGTATGTTATCGATGTGAGAGAGAAGATCATAAACCAATTGATTGTCCTTATTTTCAAAAAAGCAAAACATGTTATAAATGTGGTAAGACTGGTCATATTGCTTCAGATTGTTATTCCAACGTAATTAAAGAAACATGTCATAGATGTGGTAGCGATAAGCATTTTATTAAGGATTGTTCTGTAAAAGCTGATTTATGCTATCGATGTGAAAGAGAAGGACATAAATCAACTGAATGTTTTGCCACAACAAGGGCTGACGGAACACCGATTTCTCATAATTGTTATCGTTGTGGCAAAGAAGGACATTGGAGGATTAATTGTTTTGAAACAATTGATAAAAATGGAATTCAACTAACAGAAAAAGATAATTATTGTAATTTGATGTAATTTGATGTAATTTGATGTAATTTGATGTAATTTGATGTAATTTGATGTAATTTGATGTAATTTAGTTTATTAAGATTTGTTATGATAATAAATTAATTGTTGATAGTATAACACATAGCAAGATTATTAATATGATCAGAGGACCAGTGTAATTAACAGGACCGTCTATTGGACTTGATGGAGGTGCTGGACAAGCACCGGAATTGTTTAATTGAGGATATGTGTCATCAGTTTGAGATCCAACTAGATTTGTTGGTGAATTGATAATAATGTTTGGCAATAGTTCTTTATCGTTATCAATTAAATTTTCATTAGCACAACTATCGCTCATGAAGTTATAGTATTAGAGTCTTAAATAAAGACCAGTATACTTTTGTTAAATCAATTTTTCGAAGATTAATCCGCTTGTAAATAAAATTGAAGTTTCAATATTATGCTAACGTTATTATTATTTATCAATTAAATTCATTAAATGGATAACTATTCGTCTTTATCCAATGATGATTTAATTAAACTTTTTAATAAACTAGATCATGAATTTGTCAAAAGAAGTAAATCATATGAAATGTTTCACATCCTTAGTAACAATAGAAAACGTCGTCAAGATAATACCGTAGCAGATGTATTCTATCATCAAATATTAATGTTCTATCAAACTGATACTGAGTTAAGCGTACGTTTTGATCCTGTTTTAATTAGGTTAATCAAGTTGTTTGATCAAAGCAAATATTTAATTAAATTAGTAGATATACCCCTGAATAAAAAACCTAAATTAAGAACCTTTGATGACGGCGAATACTTGCACGAAATATTGGATTTAATTGATTCACATGACATATTTGTTCCAAAGGATTTATGCAATGATACAATTAAAGTAAATGATTTTGTTGATAAAATTGAAATGATTTCATGGAAAGGTATTGTTCAAACATATGATAATTGGTGTGATGAATGGATTGATTTTCTTCGGGGGAAAGGATATCATCTAACAAACGAACAACAACAAAAAAATAAAGATAACATTGAAATTAAAACAAAAATGTTGTATAGTGCCATATTAGAAATGAATAAAACTATGATAGCTGAATTAGTTAAACTACATGGTGATGATAAACAAACATTATGTCAAGCCATTATAGATATATATGAATTAATGCAAGAGAAACTACTTTAATAAGTTGATGAAATATAACTCACATCATACCAACAATGTTCCATAACATTTTTATCATACATGCTTAACAATTCATTTAATTTATCTTTTTCACGTGGTAATAATTCACAATCGCAATCAATTGCTTTTTCGCGCCACTGTGCACAATGTGTAGCATAATACTCTTTTCTGGATTGATAATATTTTGAAGCCAAAAGTCTTTCGTTAGTTTGTTTAATTAGTGCAACTGGTATAATTGCGCCGTTGTTTAATGTAATTACATATTCGATTCCGTATTCGCTAAAAATGCCCATTTATGGGTTGTATGATAATATATTTGTAAATTATGTTTATAAATCAATTTTTAATGTGGTAGCTCATCTTCTGTACAATATACTAGATTGGATAATCCAGCAAATAGGACCTTTTCAATTTCTTGATCGGTCATACCTTCTTCTCTTGCTGTTTTGACATATTGTATCATATGTGTTAGTCCACTTTTAACTTCTTCAAGAAACTCTGCATCTTGATCAGGATACATAACTTGCATTAATTTATCAATATCTTCGGATTGACCATTTTGCATTCCTGCCATTAATTTCATTGTATTGAAATACAATTCGTCATATGCTTTTTCTGCGTCTTGAATAACCTCTGGTTCGCTACTCAACGACACTTGTAGTTTAATTAATTGTAACTTCGCAATAGCACCTTGAGTTTCTCGGGTCATTGGAATGACAGAATTATCAGTATCGGTTTGATCGATTTCATCATCATTTGCAAGTCTGACAGTCGGATAATGTTCTTTTAATGTCATAAATTCATAAATTGGAATTCTATAAATATTCGGGACAGTTGTAAGATCATCATCTAGATATGCTAAAAGATATCGCGAGTGTGACTGGACTAACCTACTTTTGTCAGGTAATCCAGACTCATGCAGCATTTTGGTATAATCTTTACAGTTATTCAAGGTACAAGTTTTCATGAATTTCGTAGCGTCTGCTTCTGTTTCA
>Ga0154020_10001244_pt1 | contig 31654 bp, 26 predicted proteins | sample Klosneuvirus_201_FD_109709 | JGI IMG/M metagenome (GOLD analysis project Ga0154020, IMG submission 109709) | Active sludge microbial communities from wastewater, Klosterneuburg, Austria - Klosneuvirus_20160825_MG | ecosystem: Engineered > WWTP > Aerobic digester > Activated sludge | place...
GCGCGCGCCCGCGTGGGCGGCGTCGACCGCGGCGACGTTCGGCGCCGATGCGATGACCATCCACGACGGCTTCATTCGCTACAACATCACGCTCTCGAACTTTCGCGTTCAGTTCGGTGGCGCCATCACCATCGGCAGCGGCTCACTGCACCAGATGGTGCTCGAGGTCTCGCACGATGGTCTCTCGGGCTACTACTACGGCGAGTTCTACGGCGACGCCGTCGACGGGTACGTGAAGATCACGCGCCGCGATGGCGATACGTACGGCACCGTCGACACCGCGAACTACACCGGACAGATTCCCGGCGGCCCGTTCGCGTGGACGATGGACGTGTCGGTCGCCAATCAAACGCTCGCGTTCGACACGCAGCACGGAGCGACGGACTTTCCGCAGCTCGCCGGCCCCACGACTCCACCGCTGATCGCCTCGACCTTCGTGCACGTCGGCACGGATGCCAACGTCACCGCGCGTCTCGACTACTTCGTGCTAGTCGAGACGATTCCCTGATCACTCGGCCGATGCGTCCGCGTCCGCGGGCGCGACTTCGTCGGTGTTCGGGCGCGCCACGATCTCCACGCTGCGCAGGTGCGCCGGCGCGGCCGCGCGCTCCTCGGCGGTCATCATCGCGACCTCGAGCTGGCCGAGACGCTCGACCTCGGACAGCGCGTTGAAGCCGCCGATGAAGTGACCGCGCAGATAGACGTACGGCACGGTGTTCTGCTTGGTCTCCATCGAGAGACCGAGCGCCTTCGACTCGTGCTCGGGCTCCTCGAGATCCACGAAGTCGTAGTCGACCTTGTTGCGCTCGAGCAGCGTGATCGCGCGTCCGGACCACGGACAGCTCTTCTTGCCGAAGATCTGCGCCTTGATGCTCGGATCGCCGAAGCCTTTGCTCCCGTCCTTCTTGGCCGCCGTACCGACGGCAGCGGCCTTCGCCACCTTCTCGGCATGCTGTTGCGCTTTCGCGTCGCCCTCGGCCTTCGACACGAAGCTCTTGCCCATCAGGCCTGCGAGCCGCTTGCGAGCCGCGACGTAACGCGGGTCCGTCGCGACCTTGTCCTGCAGGAAGTCGCGGATCTCGCCACCGATCTCGTCGGCGCGGTTGAGCGCCGCGAACAGCTTCGTGGTCGCCGCTTTCGTCAGCTTCTTCGCGGTGCTTTCGCTCATGGTTTCTCCGTTCATCCGAATACCTTCTTCTTTAGCTCGCCGGTCGAGATCAGGTTCGACAGCTCGGCCCGGCCACCGATCGCGTCGCCGGCGATGAACACCACCGGCAAGCGATAGCCCTTGCTGTCGCGACGCACGGCGACTTGCGCCGCCGGGTCCTCCTGAATGTTGGAGACCTTGTACGGAATCTTCTCGGCCTCGAGCATGTCGGTCAGCTTCGTCGCGTCGCGGCGCGTCTTGTCCATGTGATAGACGATCACAGGTGCGACGCTGCCACTCGTCGCAGGCACCACGGACTTCGATCCCGAGGTGACCGTGGCGCTCCCGGCCTTGCTCGCGAACGCGCGGCGGTCCTCGAGCTCGTTCTCGTCGGCGAGGGGCCGGCCCAGGGCTTCGTTGGCTTTGCGTGCGAGCTCGCCGGCCTTGCCCGGGAGCTTGTCCATCGCGGCGTGCGCTTTCGCTCGGAGTCGGTCGGTGAGGCTCACGAGGCACCTCATACCAAGATCTTCGTGCTTGTGAAATGCGCGGCGCGCTACCCTCGACGAATGCCGCTCTCCTTGCTCGCAAACGTCGTGCTCGTCGGACTCGGTACGCCACCTGCCGACAGCTCCACGCTGGTTCGCTTCGAGGTCGCGGCGGAGTCCGCCGTCACGAATGTCTCGAGCGCATCGCTGTGGAATCCCCGCGGCGAGGCCGTGCTGGTCGACGAAGGCGACGCGGTGTCCCGCGGCGTCGAAGGACGCGTCCTGTTCGGGATGTCTCGCGTCTACGTCGGGCTCGAGCTCGGAGTCTCGCAGGTCACCCGTGGTCCCGCGCTGCGCGACGGCGGAGCGGGCTCGATGATCTCGCGCAGCACGACGCCACCGTCGGGCACCGTCGCCGAGTCGACGGGGTCGAGCGTCACGCTGGCCGCGCCGATCGGCGTCCAAGCGCGCGCAGGGCGTGCGCTCGTCGGCGTCGAAGCGCTCGTCGGGTGGCGACGCATGTCGCTCGAGGCGCGCGAGGATGGCGCCACGGTCGATGGCTTCGTCCCGTTGTTCGAGACACGCGTACGCGCCGGCATGTGGATCACGCCGACGGTGTCGCTCTCGCTCATCGCCGGTAAGGGCGTCGTCGTGAACGACTCGCACTCGCTCTGCCTTTCGCTCTCGCTGTCGAAGTTGCCCTTCGACGGCGAGCGCTAGTCACGCGGAACTAGTTCACGACGCGGAGGCTCTTGCGGCCGGCCGGAATCGGCGGCGCCGCCTGATCCTCGGGATCGACCTCGGGCGCGACGGAGACGACACTCTTCTTCTTGTTCGTCTTCGCGGCGGCCTTGCGAGCGATCTCGAGCAGGCGAACGTGCGCCTCCTCGTGCTTCTTCGCATCCTGGTTCGTCACGATGTTGACGAGCTTGTTCTTCAGGTACGAGAGGCGGTTCTTCTTCGCGCCGACTTCGTAAACGAGGTCCGCGGCCGTGCAGCCCGCCATGTGCGGCGAGCGATGGAACGCCGACATCATCGACGGGTGCTTGTTCAGATACGCGCGGACTTCGTCCATCGTCATGCCGACATCGGCGAGCGCCTTGTCGACTTCCTTCTGGGCGAGCTGCTTGGCCTTGAACAGCTGCATCTGCACGCGCGAGTAGACGTTGACCGCGCCGTCACCGTTGGTCTCGATCGGCAGGAAGATGCCCTGTGGATAGAGCTCGGTGATGAACGACTGGATGCCGTCCGACACCGACGACGACGGCATGCAGCCGAACGGCTTCACGCTGAGCGTCATGTTGACCTTCGAGTACGCGACGTTCTGGATCAGCTTGCCGACTTCCATGTGGCCTTCGCCGCCACGGAGGTTGTTGTCGTAGAACGCGTGGCTGATCTGCGCGATCGCGTCCATGTCCGGCAGGTGGTAGTCGTACAGACCCATCGCGTGCGCGAACGTCTGGAACAGGCCGCGTAGGACCTGCTCGCCGGCCCACAGCGACGCCTTGCGCTTGCGGACGTCGACGCCCTTGAGGCTGAACTTCGATCCGCCCTGCTCTTCTTTGCCGGCATCGACGCCGCGGAGCTTGCTGCGCTGATCCGTATCGAATCGTCCCTGCCAGATCATGTACAGGAGCCACGAGGTGACGATCTGGATGTCCGGTTCCGCACCCTCGGCCTCGAGGAAGCGCTGCAGGCCGTAGTTGCCGTCGCCTTCCGTCGTCATCGCCCAGAACTCGCCGATGATGCCGACGCGCGGCTTCGGACGGGTACGGTCGACCTTCACCGCGCCCATGATCTTGCGCACCTTGTAGAGCGCGAGGGGCAGCGAGGTGTTGGTCTCGAACGCCGTCGAGATGATGTGCTTGCTCTGCTCGATCGCGCGATCGGTCGCGCCGGCCTCGACCTCGTACGGACGGATGCGATAGCCGAGCGCGTTGAGCGAGTCGCCGATGAGGATGCCGCGGACGACGCCCCAGAAGAACTGCGGGTTCATCTCGAGACCGACGCCGTCGCCGGTCGCCTGCTTGAGGCCGCCCGTCTGCTGGAACAGGAGGACGCGGAATCCGTCGAAGCCGGAGTCACGAAGCGCCTTGCGGTACTCGGTGACGTACGTGCCGAAGCGGCACGGGCCACACGCACCGGCCGTGATGAACACGTGGTTCTTCACGATCTCGTCCTTCGACATGCCGCGATCGCGCAGACCGTCGAGGTACTTCACGAGATTGCCGACGGTGAAGTACGTCGGGTTGCACTGGCCGCGGTTGCCGTACTCGCGTCCGAACTGGAGCGCGTCGTTGTCCGGCACGTCGAGCGCCATCACCTTGTAGCCGATGCCGCGCAGCGCTGCCTGGATGAACAGGTCGTGCGCCATCGTGAGGCCCGAGACGAGGATCGTGGTGTGCTCGCGCTGATCGCGCGTGAACTCGCGCGGCACCGCGTCGAACCACTGCTTCGCGCTCTCCGTGGGGAGACCGAGGCGCTTGCGCTCCTCGATTTCGAAGTCCTTGAGCTGCTGCTCGATCGCTTCGAGGGACATCGGGTCGAGGTCGGAACCGGTCTTGTTGTTCGTCGTGCTCATGTGTTTTCTCGGGGTCTACGCGGTTGGTGCGTCGTGAGTGGAAAAGGGGTTACTTCGCCGGGCCGGACTTCGCGGCCGACTGGGTGACGGTTTGGCTCGAGCCAGCGCCCGTGGGCGCCGGCGTGGGAATCGACGCTGCGTCGACGACCTTGAGCGCATGCGCGCGCTTGGCCTTCGGGCGAGACGCCTCGTCGGCAGCGCGCCATGCGGCGACCTGCTCGTCGAGCATCTTGACCTCGCCGTCGAGCTTGTCGTCGGTACGACCGAGGCCCGCGAGCTTGGCCTGGAGGACCTTCATCAGCTCGAGCTTCTTCACGGTGACGTTCTTGTCGAGCTCGACCTTCTTCGTCGCCTGATCCTCGAGCTTCTCCTTGAGGAGCATCAGCGTGTGCGCGTACGTCTTCACGCGGATCTTGATCGAGCCACTCGGCTTGTTCGCATCGATGTCGTGCAGCGCCGAGTACGCTTTGCCGGCGCTCGCGATGATCGAATCGATGAGGCCGTACGTCGGCGCATCGTGACCGCACTTGAAGCTGGAGAGATCCAAGCACGCGAGGTTCGGGTGGCGCGACGCGTACTTCGCGGCCCACACCTTCTGCACCGAGTTGGTCGAGTAGTTCTCGGGCCACACGTCGGTGACGTCGAGGCCGTTCTCGATCACGCCCTTCGCGATGTCCTCGGCGAACAGCTGATCCATCTTCGCCTTGTCGCGCGGCAGCGAGCGCTGCGACAGGATCGGATAGCCGAGCGCCTGGAACTCCTCGAGCACCGAGTGGTTCAGGCCCGGATCGTTGTGGTACGGGCGGCCGAGCATGACGAGTGCGACGCGGTTCTCGCGCTCGACCTCGCCGAGGATCTCGTTACCCTTGCGCTCCATCTCGTCATCGAACGCCTGCACGGCGTTGAACGCTTGCTCGATCGCGAAGTCGTTCTCGTCCTGCGTGAGTCCGAGCAGCGGGCCCCACTCGTTGAACATCTGCTGCTTGCACATCAGCTTCTCGTTCAGCGTCACCGCCGTGTCGAGGTAGCTGATGCCGCGCTCGGCGAAGAAGTCCGTCTCCTTCGTGAACGCAGCGCGGATGACCTTCGGCGTACCGGAGACGACCGGGCAGCTCGCCGTGTCCATCTGGTTCACGATGAACGTCGGGATGTGCGTGATCGACGGGAAGAAGATGTAGTTGAGCGGCTTCTTCTCGTGGTGCTTGAAGAGAAGGTTGTGGATGTGCGCCTGGCAGACCTTGCTCGGGTAGCAAGGATCGACCGAGCCGTACTTGCAGCCCGCCTGCCACAGCTCTTCCGTGGTCTCGTCGGAGAACACGACGTTGCGGCTGTCGATACCGATCGACTCGAAGTACGCGCGCCAGAACGGGCCCGTCGAGTAGATGTTGAGGACGCGCGGGATGCCGATGCGAACGTCGCGGCGCTTCGCCCAGATGTCGGCGCTCGCGCGCTGGAACGCGCGCTTCACCGGCTTGTGGCGAATGGCGCCGAGCAGCGTGCGCTTCACGACGATATCGTCGACGGGCGAGCCGTGCTCCGGCATCTTCGCCGGCTCGTAGAACGACTTGAACGCGAGCTTCGCTTCGTAGTCGACGAGGTTCGGATACTTCTTCATGCGCGACTGACGCTCTTTGTTGAGCTTCTTCAGCGCGTCCATGTTCTCGACGGTGCCCTTCTCGCACGAGAAGCCGCTGATGTAGCGAGCCGTCTTGCCGTCGAGGGTCTTCGTGTCGATGAACGTGCGCGAACAGTTGTTCGGGCAGAAGTTGCAGCGCGTCTCTTCGTTGTTGATCGAGACGTACTCGATGTCGACCGCTTGATCGAGACCGACGAACGTCGTCGTGCCGCGGCGGCGCGTGACGCGAAGTGCTTCGAACGCCGCACCGATCGCGCCGGCTTCACCGGTGTGCGGGTGCAGGTACACCTCGGCGTTCGGGACGCGCTTCTCGATGTAATCGACCTGCGCCTTGAGCGCGGCGAGGTTCTTCTGCGTTCCGCCCTGGAGGACGAACACGCGGCCGAGCTCGGCCATGCGCGGAATCTGCACGACGTACTGCCAGATGTTCTTCGGCAGCACGAGCGCGAGACCGGCGAGGAGCTCTTCCTTCGCGTAGCCTTCCTTCTGGAAGTTCACGCGGTCCGAGTCGAGGAACACGGCGCAGCCGTAGGAGAACTTCGGCGCGAGGCGCGCTTCGAACGCGACCTCCGCGTACTGCTTCACCGGGATGCCGAACTGATCGGCCATCGCCTGCAGCAGCATGCCGTTACCGGCCGAGCACGAGTTGCTCAGGCGGAAGTTCTTCACGTCGCCGTTCTGCATGAACATCACCTTGATGTCCTGCCCGCCGATGTCGCAGATGACGTCGACGCTCGGGAACCAGCGCTTCGCGCTCATCATGTGAGCGACGGTCTCGACGATGTTCGCGTCGGCACCGAGCGACTTCTCGAGGACATCGCCGGCATAGCCCGTCACGCCGAAGCCGGTGACCTCGAGCGTTGCACCCTGATCGGTCGCCCACTGGCGCATCTGGGTGAACATGTCCTTCATGTCCTGGATCGGGTTGCCCTTCGAGAGGGTGTAGACCTTCTTCAGGATGTTCTCGTTCTCGTCGATGAACACGCACTTCGAAGACGTGGATCCACCGTCGAGGCCGATCACGCCGCGATAGTTCTTGCCGGCCTCGAGCACGGTGTCCGCGTAGTGCGGCTCCCTGTACTTCTCCGTGAAGGCATCGCGCTGCTCGGGCATCTCGACGAGGCCAGGACCGGCCGACTCGCCGAGCTTGCTCTTGCGGCCGTGGTTGATGAACTCCTCGAGCGGATCGAGGCCGCGGTACTTGCCGACGTGCGCGGGCTCGTACAGACCGAACAGCACCGCGCCGTACGCGGCGTACAGGTCGGAGTTCTTCGGGACGAAGATGAGCTCCTCGATCGGAACCGTCTTGTCGTATTCGTAACCGCGCTCCGCCCACGCCTCGGGGATGCGAAGACGCCAGCACTCCTGGAGAAACGGCAGGTACGTGTTCGGTCCGCCGAGGAGCAGCACCTTGCTCTTGAGCGTGTTGCCGCGCGTGAGCACGGCGAGGTTCTGCGAGACGATCGCGTCGGCGAGCGAGTTCATGATCTCGTTGCGCGGGATGCCGCTCTTCACGAGGTTCACGATGTCGGTCTCGGCGAACACGCCGCACTTCGCGGCGACGTGGTGCAGCTTCGTCGGATCGAACTTGAGGCCCGGGACCTCTTCGCGAGGCATGCCGACCTTGAGCACGCACTTGTCGATCGTGGCGCCGGTACCCGACGCGCACTTGTCGTTCATCGAGGTCTGAGCGGTCTTGTCGCCCGTCTCCTCGTTCTTCTTGAACATGATGATCTTGGCATCCTGTCCACCAAGCTCGATCACGCTACCGACGTCGGGGTGGAGCTTCTCCACCGCCATCGTCACCGCGTTCACTTCCTGCACGAACTTCGCGCCGAGCTGCGGCGCGAGCGGCGAGCCGCCAGATCCGGTGATGAAGCAACGAATGTTCTCGTTCTTCAGCGTGGGGAACGCGGTGTGGATCTCCTTGAGCATCTCCCGCGTCATCTCGGGCTGCCGCGTCTCGTGACGCAGATACTTCGACCACAGGATTTCTTTCGTCGTCGGATCGACAACCGTCATCTTGACGGTCGTGGATCCAACGTCGATTCCGATGACCACGTTCTCGGGGGTGTTGTTCATCTACGTCTCCTACGAGCCAGCAACAGGACTAGACTGACGCGTCATTCTAGGAATGACTGACGTGTCAGTCCAGTCTTAAGTGCTCGTAGGGAATGATCTCTTTCCCGTGTACGCTCCTTCGCACCAATTTGTAATGTCGACTACGTTTGACGCCAATATCGCGTAACTTGTTGCGCGTGATCCGACCAATTCGCTCCTTACACTCTTACGCGTACGTAAGAGTCAGCGCGAAGGGGGCTGCGCAGGTGAGTCCCACGGCCCGAGGAAGTCCTCGTCATTGAAGATCGGATCGATGGAGAGGTCACCCGCCATGAGCTTGTTCCAGGCCTCGCCGAGGTGCTCGGTCTTCAGGTCACCACTGAACTCGGCGAAGTCGAATCCGACCCCCGCCTCCGATACCCCGTCCCCGTCGGCGTCGCCGTGATGAACGCGAAAGCCGAAGCTCGGCCCTGCAGACAAGCCCATCCGAAGGCTGTCTTCATCGTCACCAAGCGTGACCGATCCGCCAACGCCCGTCGCTCCCACCCCAATGTCGAAGGTGGAGCCGTCATCGTAGAGGCTCGCATTCAAGCCAGCGGCTTGCGCCTCTGCCGAGATCGGCATCGTCGTGAGGAAGTTGATCGGACTCGAGCCGTCACCGAACGGGTTGGATCGCATCATCCCACCGATCGTAGTCGTGTCGCTTCCGACGGAACCCGAGAACAGGTCTGCGTCGACGTCGACCCCGAACGCATCGTTTCCCCCCTCGGACTTGAAGGCGCCGATGTCGAGATCCAGCCTCGGATTGAACAACGCCGGCCCATCGATGGCGACACCGGCGGAAGCACCGGTGTTGAACAAGCCGAGCGGATCATCGTACGCGGGCGTCGGTGGATTCCACGAGGAGTGGGTTTCGGTGATGTCGAAGGGATTCATCATCGCCTCGAGTCCAGGCTGGACGAACTCTTCCAACGTCGGTCGCTCTTGAAAATCACTCATCGATCACCTCTCGTGAAGGAGGAAGGGTTAGTCGCCGCCAAAGAACATGTCGTAGATGTTCGATAGCCCACTCGCTGGCGCCGACGGGACGGAACGGCCCCACGGACTCGCTGTGGTCGACGGAAGCGAGCCGCCGCTGCGTTGCTCGATCGGATCGAGCTGGAACCCACCCGTTGTCGGTGGCAGCGAGCCACCACTGCGTTGCTCGATCGGATCGAGCTGGAACCCACCGGTTGTCGGTGGCAGCGAGCCGCCACTGCGTTGCTCGATCGGATCGAGCTGAAATCCGCTTGTCGAAGGGAGGGAACCGCCGCTGCGTTGCTCGATCGGATCGAGCCCGATCCGTTGTTGGTAGTTGCTCATGGAGCTCCCTTCTTGCAGCCACCGCGCCGACGAGCACGGTCATTATCTCGGGACGTTACGGGTACGTTTGCGACAGCGCGCCGAATCGGCGTGCTGCGAGAGCGCGCGAGTTTGTCCCGACCGGTAGGTCCGCGAGAACACGAAGATGACCGCGTGGTCCGAGGCTTGCTCGACACGTCGGCGATGAGCTGGAACCAAATCAAGTCCGAAATCCTCGACAGACACGCGCACGCTTTCGAGCACGATGCAGACGAGCTTCGTCTCGTGCTCGCATTTGGTGGCGCCGAGCGCGTGGCGCTCGTCGTACGCCGGCAAGGCGACGCGGGTGTCGTCGTCGCGCAGGTGGCGACCGGGACTGCGAGTCAGATCATCGCGATGCTTCGCGCCGCGACAGCGTTGGGAATTCCGCTCGCGATGATCGGCGACAACGTGTGCGTGCGCGCGGGGATCGCGAACGACAACGTCGAGCACGTGCTGCAATCCAGTGCTCGTGCAGCACTTCGCATGCGTCGCGCCACTCCACCTGTGCGCGCCGACCTAGGCGCATTCGCCTTCGCCCTGTAGCTCGACGCGTTTCGAGTTTTTACTCTCAGGAGATCGACCATGACGTCCGTGCCTCTCGAATCGAAACAACCTGACGATCCGCTGATCGGAGACCCGTGGTTCGGCGCGGGTCTCGGTGCGGGAACCGGACTCGTAGGGGGTGGGCTCCTCGGAGCTACCGGTGGCGCCGTCCTCGGCGCTGGTGGAGGAGCGATCGGTGGCGGGCTCACCGGCGCCGCCCTCGGCAGCGCTCTCGGTCCCGCCGGTGCCCTGGCCGGCGGTCTGATCGGAGCTGGCGTCGGTGCGATCAACGGTGGATTGGTAGGTGGTATTGCCGGCGGTGTTGGTGGCGGTCTGTTCGGCGCCGGTGTGATGGGCGCGCTCGGCTCGCAGTTCATCAGCGAGGGCGATTTCCGCGAGTTCCCCGACGAGCTGGAGGACCAGCCGCTCGGACCATCGGGGATCCAGCTGTGCAGTCGCGGCGCGTTCGGCTTGAGCGAAGCCGTCGGCGAAGCGGTGAACATCGAGCACTGGTTTCTCACGAGTGGTGGGAAGGAAGCTGGCCTCACGTTCGATCCGAGGACGGCCGATCCTCTCGACACGATGATGAGTCCGCAGCTCACGCCGGATGGGACCAAGCCGGGTAGTCAGGGCGACGGTGTCTCCTGTGTTCCCATGGAGGAGATGTTTCCGGAACACGCGAACGTGGACGTCGGGTGCGTCGAAGAGCTGATGCAAGCGGACACGAACTACGGCGACTACGGCCTCGGCGGAATCTGCAAGGACGCGGTCGAGTCGATCCTCGACGCCTGCGATCCGGACACCACGGGCCGGGCCATCCCCGAGTCCGGCTTCGACGCGCTGAAACGGAACGCAACGGAGATGCTGTTCGGTCCGCCCTCCCTCGAGGACGCGATGCCACCACCCTCGCTCGCCGATGTACTGCCGCCTGTCACGCCCCTCTGAATCTCAGGAGTCCCCATGTCGACGTTCTTCCCAACCCAACCGGTCGTGTCCCCCGGCGACCATCCGACGGGCACTGGGCTCGACGCGGCCTTGTATGAATACGACGGACATGCCGCCAATTCTCGCGAGAACAAGTACGAGGGCGGCCTCGGAGTCTACAAGAGCGACTACGTCGATTTTCTCAACGCGTCAGGTGACGTCGGTTTCTTCGGGCCGTCCGAGGGAGCTGGAACTCAGGTGGGGGCTCGCGGCGAGATGAACACGTTCGGGGTCAAAGGCTCGCTCGGAAATCTCGCCGAGGCCGTCACGCTAGGTGCAGCGACCACGACGACGAATCCGCAGGGCGGCTGGGAGAACTTCCTCAGCGGCGAAGTGCACGGTCCGCGCGCTGCCGGTGAGGCCTCTGTGGGCACCGATGGCCTCGTCGCAAATGCAGGCGCGGATATCGGCTTGTCCGCGAAGCTCGGTGGCGCAGAATACGATTGGTTCTTCGGCGGAACCGAGATCTCCGCCGGTGCTGGTGTCGGCTTCGGCGCTGGTGGTGGCTTGTCGTGGAGCGACGACGACAAGGACGGCTATCACGAGTTCGGCGCTAACTTGGGGGTCGAGTGGTGGGAAGGTGGAAGCGTCGGCCTCAAGACGGAGGCGCCCGGGCACATCGCCGACATGGTCATGAACAGCCAGCTCGGCCAGAGCATCGGAAACGGGATCATGGAAGGCGGCGACGCGCTCCTCGACTGGGCATTTCCACCCGACGAAGGACTATCCCCGACCGCACCGACGCTGCCACCCGAGCAGGCCGGGTTCTAGCTACGCCCACTCGTCGGGCGCGATGCCGTAGCGCTTGAGCTTGGTCACGAAGGTCCGCAGCGGCATCTCGATCAGCTCCGCGGCGCGATTCTGCACACCGTCCGTCGCACGCAACGCGGCGATCATCCGCGACCGCTCGAGCTCGCGAACCTCGTCGGCGATCGGGCGAAACGCGCCGGCCGGAATCGTGGGTGCGGGCTGCGCGAGTTGCGGTGCCGCTTTGGAAGGCGAGATCTGATGATCGTGATCGCGCTCGCGACGCGCCGCTGCCGCGAGCGCTTCGGGCAAGTGCCACAGCTCGATCGTCGAGCCGTGATCGGGGACCGCTGCCGCACCGTACTCGACGACGTGCCGCAGCTCGCGAATGTTGCCCGGCCACGTATGCCGGTAGAGCGCGATCGCCGCCGCCGTCGAGAGGTCGAGCGGGGGACGCTGCAATTTCGCGCACGCATCGCGCAAGAACGCGTACGTGAGCAGCGCGAGATCACCGGGCCGATCCGATAGCGGCGGAATCTCGAGTCGCGCAGCGCCGAGGCGGAAGTACAAATCGCTGCGAAACTTGCCCTCCTCGATCTCGTGCTGCAGATCGCGATTGGTCGCCGCGACGACGCGCAGATCGATCTTCCGCGGCGTCACCTCGCCGACGCGGGCGACCTCGCTGGTCTCGAGCACGCGCAGGAGCTTTGCCTGCAGCGGCAGCGACAGCTCGCCGATCTCGTCGAGGAACAGCGTCCCGCCATCCGATGCTTCGATGTAGCCGACCTTGTTCGCGAGTGCGCCCGAGAACGCACCCTTCGTGTGACCGAACAGCTCGCTCTCGGCGAGCGTGTCTGGAATCGCGGCGCAGTTGACGCTGATGAACGGTTTGTTCGCGCGTGGCGATGCGGCGTGAACCATCGCAGCGGCGAGCTCCTTGCCGACGCCGGTCTCGCCGCGGACCAACACCGGAATCGACGAGCGCGCGATCCGCTTCGCGAGGTCGTACAGGTTCGCCATCGCCGAGTCGCCGATCACGATCCGGTGCGAGCCGGCCGTCAGCACCTTCGCCGCCTCCGACGTCCGCACGATCGAGTGGGGTGCTTTCACCTCGCAGGCCGCCCGCGTCGCCGAGAGCAGTGCGTCGACATCGATGCCGTCGTACGGCGCGGTCGCGATGCCGATCACGATGTCACCCGGCGCGGCATCGATCAGCCGCAGTGCCATCGCCGCCGCCTCGTCGCCATCGAGCTCGGGCAACAGCACCCCGAGATAGCGCCGCCCGATCGTCGCGAGCGTGTCCATCGAGCGCAGCTTTGCCGCCAGCGCCGGCACGAGCGGCGCCATGTCCCCGTCGACAGCGCGCACGCACATGATCGACAGCTCGCGCTCGAACTCGGTGCACCGCGAGAGCTCCTCCCCCAACCTGCTCGCGAACGCCGTCGCCTCGAGCATCTGCCTCGTTCGTCCCGTCGACGTGCGCCGGACGACGAACACCGTGCTGCCGATCGTGATGACGTCGCCGCCGCGCAGCGCGCGGGCCTCGGTGATGCGCTCGCCGTTCACCAGCGTGCCGTGCCGCGATCCGAGATCCGACACTCGCAGCCCTTCGGGCCCGACCAGGATCTGCGCGTGCGCTCGGGACACGAGCGAGTCATCGATCGAGCACCCCGCATCCGGCCCGCGACCGATGACGAGCTCGCCGCTCGCCGGAAGCTTCACGCGAAACGAGCGCTCGTCGCGAATACACAGGAGGGAGTCCTCGTGCCCCTCGCCGACTCCCGTGGATGCATCCGCGGTGTTCGAGACCCATCCCGGGCCCGGTCCACTCATGGGCGGCATCGTACAATCATTCGAAGTCGATGTTGACCCGCCGGTTGGCGCCGTTGGGCGTGACGGGATCGATGAACCTCGTCGAATTTGTCACCAGCACGCTCCGTGACACCCCGCGGCTGATGAGGTGGGTGAACGCCGTGTTCACCCGTGCCCCCACAAGCGTCTCCAGCACGCCCGGCTCGTCCTGCTCGGCGTGCCCCGTGATGATGATCCGTCGCGTCGGATCGAGCCGATGATTCGCGGCCACCCGATCGAGAGCGCGCTGTCCGAGCGTCGCCTGATGATCGCCCTTCGCGAACAGCATGTAGTCGTGGATCTCCTTGCGAACCACCTCCTGGCTCGTATTCCCCGCCTCGGGCGGAGCCTCCGTCGTCGGATGGTTGGCGGGCCCTGCCCCGGGCACCTCGTTGCGCGGTCGAGCCCCGGGTAGTCCGCCGTTCGGATCGATCTCGACGGATCCGTTCGTACTCTTCGGCTGCGACGTGCCCTGCTGCGTCGACTTGGCTTGCGCCGATTTCAGCTGCGTGGATTTCGGCTGCATCGACTTCGGCTGCGTCGTGGATGGCTTCGATTTCGGCTGTCCTCCAACGCTCGTCGTCGGATCGCTCGTCGCGCGGAGCTCGGGACGCGGCTCGTTGGCCGCGATCGTCCCGGCATCGACCATCGCGCCCGCGCGCTGGTTGCTTCCCTCGATGTTTGCCCCGGTCCCCCCAGTGCTGCTTCCAGCATTCGAACCGCTTCCGACCACCGGCGCGTTCGCAACGACGGGGCCGTTCGAGCCAATCGCGGAACCGTTCGCGACCCCGCCATCGCTCACACCACCGCTACCACCACACCCGCGGGCCGCCGCGATCGCGACCACCGCCGTGAGCGCGCTGCTCGCGATGATCGCGATGACCAACTTCCGCGTCGAGGCTGGACGCGGAATCGCGCCATGCGACGGCGTCATCGCGTGCGACGGCGTCATCGCGTGCGACGGCGTCATCGCGTGCGACGGCGTCATCGCGTGCAACGGCGGCATGGCCCCCGAGGGCCCCATCGAACCGGGCCCCATCGAGCCGGGCCCCATCGAGCCGGGTCCCATCGAACCGGGCCCCATCGACGGGCTCGGTGTCCCGATGGCTTGTCCGGCGGCGGTTCGCGGATCGCGAACGTCGACGCCTGTGACCTGCGTCCATGCATCACGCGACGCAGGAACACCAAACGCAGTTCCTGGCACACGAGCCTGCACAGCGCTGCTCGCGCGCGATTCGTGCGGCGCCTCCCCCACCGCCGGCGTCGCCGCCCATGGCTGCACGCTCCGGTTGCCGGCCGTGAGATCTGCCGTCGCGGGAACGCCCGGCGTCGCTGCGAGCCCGCGCACCTCGGGAGCTTGCAGCGCTGCGAGCGTCGCGCGTGCGGTGCGAAACCGCGCATCGGGCGACTTGGCTAGCAACACGCTCACCACGCGCTCGAGCGCCTCCGACGCGTTCGCGCATCGCGATCGCAACGGCGGCGGCGCGACGTGGAGGTGCATCCCGATCAAGCCGCCGGTGCCGCCTTCGAAGAAGGGCGGTCGGCCCGTGAGCATCGCGAAGATCACGCAGCCGAATGCGTAGAGATCGCTTCGCGCGTCGAGGTCGCGGAGGCCTTCGCATTGCTCGGGCGACATGTAGAGAGGCGTCCCGACGAGCGCTCCGGTGGCGGTGCGCACGGTCGCTTGGTGCGCGAGCTTGGCGATGCCGAAATCCACGACGATCGCGCGGCTTCGATCGCGCGTGATGATGATGTTCTCGGGTTTGAGATCGCGATGGATGACGCCCGCGTCGTGTGCGGCCGCGAGCGCCGATGCGATCTGACACGCGTACTCGACGCCTTGCCGGATCGGCAACCCCGCAGGCGCTACGAGCGACGCGAGTGCGACGCCATCGAGGAGCTCCATCGCGATGTACGGACGATCGTCCGCCGCGATGCCGACATCGTAGATCTTCACGACGCCCGGGTGATCGATCGCCATCGCGGCACGGGCTTCGTTGAAGAAGCGCTCGACGCGCCCACGATCGTCGGAGGCGTTGGCGAGCAGCAACTTGATCGCGGCGGGCCGACCGAGCACGCGGTGCTTTGCCGCGTAGACAACGCCCATTCCACCCCGGCCGAGCTCGCGCTCTACGACGTAGTTCCCGATGATCCCACGCGCATCAACCACCGCGCTGTATCTTCACTCGGAGCCGTGCAGATGCAACGGCGGATCGGCGATCTCCGACGGAGATTTCGCCGGATGCAAACGCAGCGCGCCGATTCGGCGTGCCGCGAACCACCCCGCCTAACCGTGCGGAACGCCGAGGTTGGACGTGGGTCGCGCGTTTGCACGAAGGGTTGGGATGCGAGCTCTGATCGTTCTCTCTCTCCTGTGGCTGGCGCTATCGGCGGACGCGCACGCGCAGTCGTACCTCGACAAGAAGGACCAAGACGCCATCGCCGCTATCGAACGCAGCCTCGGCAAGGTCGAGAAGGTCGCGTCGTACTTCGACGGTCGAGTGATCCCGCCGGGCGCCGATCTGCAGCAAGCGCGAGCCGTCTACGATCAGATGGCGCTCAACCTCGAGGCGGCTCGGCGCTCGTTCAACGAGCTGTCGGCCAAGGGCATGCAACGGCCAGACGCTCAACGTCTGCGAACGCGCTACGACGACCTCGAGGGCTATCGCGCCGCGTTCAAACCCGCACTCCAGCGCGCGGAGACCGAAGCCGAAGCTTCTCAGCGCAAGAAGCGCGACGACGATCGCCGGGCCGCCGAGATCGCGAACAAGGTCTGTGAAGAGTTCCGCGCCGAGCTGCACAAGACGAGCGAGGACTACACCAGCATGGGCGTGCTGACGAACATGGTCGACGGACGGGACTGGTTCTGGCAGACCCTCGAAGAGGGAGCGAAGTTCAAAGGAGCTCTCGAGCGTTCGAGCGCTCTGTGCAAGCGAATGCCGACGGCCGGCGCGTCGTGCGCGTTCGGGTTGACCGCACCACCACTCGACGCACGTTACTGCGAGACCGCCGCGAAGGGCGCCGAGCTGATGAAGGCGGGCGTGAAGAACCTCATCGCATTCCACGCGAAGAACTCGGGGCCGACTCGCATCATCAAGGACTTCGATCGCTTCCAGGGCTACCTCGATGTCGACGGCGTGATCGGCTGGACCGCGTACTTCACCGGCGCCGCACTGAAGGAGCGCCTGATGAAGCAGGTCGCGCCGCTGCTCGCACAAGCGAACATGTCCGCGTCGGATGGCGACGCGTTGTTCGCCTCGATCGCCGCCGAGTACGCGCAGCTCGAAGCAAAGGCGCGCGAGACCGCGCCGACGTGGGAGCTGCCGGGCGCGCCGTGTAGCGGTGTGGGCTGTGCGCAGGCGAAGAAGTTCGTGCAGCAGTGGTATCGCGGCTCGACCATCAAGCGCTTCCAACACACCGCGCCGGGCTGGAAGATCCTGACGAACGAGTTCGGCGTCCCGACGTATCGCGAACGCTACGGCTTCGCGCTCGTCCAGGTGAAGGGCGAACCGTTCTGCCAGCTGCGGATGTGGACGTACTCGGAGCAGTACGCCGGCGGTGGCCGTTACACGCCCGCGCGCGATGTGCATCTGCACTCGGTGCGCTGGCAGAGCTGCAAGTGATCCGATCCGAAAGCCATCGCTTCGTTAGTCGAGAAGGAGTCCCGTGATGTTCCGAATAGCAACCATTGCCGCCGTGCTCGTCGTGCTCGCGAGTTGCGAGGGCCGCCCCCGGCGGAAGGCCCCACCGACTCTCGCACCGCCTTCAACAGAGAGCCTGTCCGTTGCCGTCGCGAAGACCGCCGAGGCCGCGCGCGCTCCCGTGGTGGAACGTGGCAAGCCACACATGCTCGGCCCGATCGATCTCGAGGCCACGACGCTCGACCTCGCAGCGCTGTTTCCCGGCGCTGCACTCTCGCGCATACCACCGAACGAGGGGTCGTTCGAGGCGATCTACGTCAAGGAGGGCCGTGCGAAGGACAAGCGCGTGGCGGAGCTCGAGCTCGGTCGAGCGCGGGTGAGGCGGATCGCGGTGTACGCGCCGACGATCATCGCGCCGAACGGCCTGCACCCCACGATGCAGCTCTCCGCCGCCGCGGCAGTCATCCCGAACGCGGCGTGCACCGCGGACTCGGCGATCCACACGATGGCGTGCAGCGATCCCGACGCGCCCGAGCTCGTGTATCTGTTCGACGCTGCCGACTGGACCAACGGCGCCACCGGCTCGATCACGACAGGCCCTGGCGACGCGTTGCTGTCGGAGATCCACTGGATCGCACCGGACGACGCGGGACCCGAGGTCGTGAAGCGGCAGTCGATTCCCCACGTCCGATTCTGACCGCGCCCGGGCTTCACTGGGCGAGGATGACCTTCCGCGCGGTCTCGCTTCGACGTTCGTCGATGACTACGAGCGCGATCGTGTAGGTGCCGGCGCGATCGAACGTCGCCGAGACCTGCGCCCCCGTTCCGATGATCGCGGCAGTGCTGTCGGCCGGCTTCACCTCCATCACCCATTCGTAGGTCAGCGCGAGACCTTCAGCGCTCGTGCTGCCGCTGCCATCGAACGTGGCTGTCTGACCGACGGTCACCACCGACCCCGGGGGAGCCGTGAAGCTCGCCGTGGGAGCGCGTCCCGCCGACGCGATGAGAAACTCGTGCGTGAGCTGTTCGCCGACCCCGTATTGAAGCCATCGGTGGATGATGTAGTCGCCGCGCACGTCGGGGATGAACCGCGACCCCGGCCCGTCGCCCGGCGGAGACGTCCGGCGGCTCGATGCGGGCGCCTCGACGAGCTCCCATCGGTACGTGGCTTCGGCGATCGTCGTCAGCGTGTCGGTCGACAAGAGCTCGATCTCTTCGCCGGCGCGCGCCTCCAATTCGACGACGATCGGGTCGTGGGCCGCGCATCCGGCGAGCGCGACAATGACGAGAGCGGCTCTACAGCTCATGGCTCACCACCAGGTTCAAGCAGGTGTCGCTGTTGTAGACGCGAGAGACCAGTCCGTGGACCGAGACCTTCCCGACACGAAACGCTCCGCCAACACCGATGCCGTGCATGCGCCGCCCGACATCGGAGAGCACCACGGTGTTGGTGAGCTCGACGCCCGCCAACGCCCAGGGCGCACCGAAGCCGAGCCCGAGGTTCAGACGCCCGAGAGCATCGAACGTCGACGAGGGTTGACCGAACACTCCGTCGACGCCGAGATCCGCTTGGATCACGAACAGCGGCGTGGTGTGAACGATGCTGGCACTCGTGCGAATCGCGACATCGGCATTGGCACTCGCGACCGCATCCGCTGGACGATGAAACGAACCTGCAGCGGCGGCGATGAACGAATCCGAGCCGCGGTCGCCGAGATTTCCGAGGACGCCTAGGCGCGCGGTGACAACACCGACGTCGGGGACGTCGCGCCGATATCGACTACCGCCTTCGATCACGACCGGGCTACCGACGCCCCCGATGTCGCTGTCGAGTGTCGTGTACGCGACCTGGGCGTACCCGCCGAACGCACCCGGCGTGTACAACCCGAATGCCTCGAGGTGACGGGATGCCCCGAACGACGAGTCGCCCGGACCGCCGACGCCGACCTGCGCGCCCACCCGATCTTGCCCGGCCGTTCGGTCGAGGCCCGTGAAGTACGCGATCGGCGTCGCGGTCGAGAACGTCGGGTCCGGTGGCCGAGAGAACTTCTCGTCGACGATTGCCTGACGATCGGGCACATCGTTGCGATTCATCGAGCGCCAGACCTCGTCGCGGATGAACAACGCTTGATACGAGAACGTGCCGTCGTCGTGATAGTAGAAGAACGTTCCCTCGCGCTTACCATTGACGTAGTGGCCTTCGGACTCGAGCGCTCGGTTGGAATGCCACGTACGGGCCAACCCGTGGCGCTGGCCGTTCTGCAGCGTGTACTGCGACTCGAGATGTCCGTCGGGAAACGTCGTCCGCTCCGTACTGATCGACGGCCCGCACGCGGCGAGGAGAATCACGACAGCCGCGGTTCGCATTCGCGCTTATACCAACATGCGAGTCCCGAGCGATCTGCCGCAAATTGCGGCAGCGCTCTGGGCTACTTGAGCACGCCGCGCAGCGCGACCATCAGCATCTCGTCGACGACCTGCTCGACGGTGAGCTCGTTATCGCGCAGCACGAGCTGCTCGATCACGCCGCGGATCAGGCCGAGCAGCGCCGCCGAGACGAGGCTCGGGTGACACTTGCGGAGAAGGCCGATCTCGAGGCCGCTCTCGAGCGCGCGCTTCACCAGGTCGCGCATCTCCGCGTAGAACGAATCGATGCGCTCCGCGGCTTCGACGTCGGGTGTCTGTCCCGCCGAGAGCAGCATCGTCGCGAGCGGGCGATCCTTGACGATGTACTCGAGCGTCGCGATCACCTGCGAGCGTAGCTGCACCTGCGGCGCGGCCGCGTTCGGTGTCTCGACGTCGATGCGATGGATGAGGCCGCGCAGATCCGCGAGCGCTTGATCGAGGATCGAGTCGAACACCGCGGCCTTCGAAGCGAAGTACAAGTAGAACGTGCCGCGCGCGATCTGCGCGCGCTCGATGATCGCGTGGATCGATGCACCGTGGTAGCCGGCCTCTGCGAACACGACCTTCGCCGCGCCGAGGATCTGACGGCGGCGCTCCTGTTTCGCGCGCTCTCCGGTATCGACCGAGACCATGTCGCCGCCTAGCCGCCCCGCCGCGATTGGTACGCGATGATCGCTGCCTCGATGCCCGAGTACATCTTGCGATAGGTGAGGCGCGAGTCCGTGACGATGCGACCGCCTTCCGCGGCGTGGCGCTCGATCTCTTCTTCGAGCGCGCGCGCGAACGGCTCGGAGTCCGCATAGAGGTTGATCTCGTCGTAGACGCCGTGCGAGAGCGACGTGAAGTTCGCGCTGCCGACGTCGCTGAAGCGATGATCGATCACGACGACCTTGCTGTGGACCATGCGCGGCAACAGGACGATCGTGAGGTTGTCGGGCGCGCCGGTGAGGCGCATCAGCGTGTCGCACGTCGCGCGATTGATGTTCGCGAGCACGTCGGCCTGATCGGCGGTGACGACGGTGACGTCGATGCCGCGCTGGACCGCGCGGGCGAGCGCTGCCGTGAAGCGGCGATCGTTGAAGTACGCCATCTCGACGACGAGCGACTGCTTCGCGCTATCGATCAGCGCGAGCCGGTGGCTCATCATCGGGCAGCTCTTCTTGCGATGTGCCTCGCGGCTGTGCACGAGGAAGTCGACGCCGCGCGACGGATCGAACTCGTCGTTGCCCGACATGCGCTCGCGCAGCCGCGCGACGTGTTCGGCGCCTTCGGCCTCGACCATCACGTCGAGCCACTCGTGGCGGTGGTTGTCACCAACGCCCATCGAGCCGAGGATCAAGTAGCGATCGTCGATGATGTAGACCTTGCTGTGATCGAAGCGCTTGCGATGGTGCTGGACGTCGACGTTCGGGTGCTCGAGGATGCGCTGCGAGAGTGCGTTCGGCCGCTGCTTGAACGAGCCCGGTGCCCGATAGACCGCACCGAGGAACCACGCTTGAAATGCGCGGATCGGCTCGACACGCTTGTGGAAGAAGCTCTGCTTGTTGCCGCCCGTGTACTCGTAGACAGCCGCGATCTTGTCCTTGTGGATCGTGACCTTCACGCCGCGATCGGCGGCCTCGAGCACGGCCTCGCCCATCTGATTACCGGCCTCGTCATCGCGCCACAGAAACGCGCGGATCTCGACGGAGCGCTCGGCGTTGCGGACGCGATCGAGGATCTGCTTGAACGCGTGATCGCCCGAGCCGAGCACGCGGAGCTTCGCGCCATCGCTCTGGCTCGACGCGGTCGCGAGCGGTGCGGGCAGACCGACAGGAAGCATCTGGTGCTTCACGCGGCGCGCCTTTCGATTGCCGGCAAACAGCGGTCGGCGACGAGGGGTACGGCGGGCCATCTGAACTGCATACGGGTACCGCGCCTGGGAGGATGGGTCAATCATTGGGATCCCCCGGCAATGACGCGGCCTTAGATGGCAGTGCAGGCGCGGGTTGGCTCCGGTCCTGGGGAAGATCCTGACTCCGCCGGCACTCGACGTGCACCTTCCAACCACATGCGAGCGAACGGGCGTGCGGTGTTCCTGAGGTTTCCGATCGATCGGGCGTCGCGAGCTCGTGCTTTCACCGAGCGGGGTCGCGCGTGAACGCGATCCAGCTCGTCGTCGAGCAGCATCGCGAGATCCAAGAGCTCGCACGCGCCGTTCTCGTAGCACCGCGCGACGAGCGCGCCTCCGTGCTCCAGCGGCTCGGTGACCGACTCGAGACGCACTTGGATGTCGAGGAACGAGTCCTCTACCCGATGATGCGATCGCACCGCGAGGCCACGGCGATCGAGGCGTATCTCCAGGACCACCACGATCTCCGCATGATCTGGCTCCGGCTCACGAGCGCGGGCTTCGTCGAAGATCCTCTGTTCCTCGATCAAGCAGCGCTCGCCGCGGCGACGCTTCGCGAACACATGCGCGACGAAGAAGAGACCCACCTCTTACCGCCCCTCGCGATGAGCCTGTCCGAGCCGGAGCTGGAGGCGCTCGGCACCGAGATGCTCGAGCTCTACGAGCGACTTCGCCGGCACCAGCCATTTCGTCGGATCGTTCGCGAAGTAGGAGATCGCGTGTTCTCGCGCGTCGGCTAGCCGTCGAGGTTGGCATCTTCTTCCCGTTGCGTCTCGCAACGCAGAGCGTCTGAAGCGCCGGATATCCGAGGACTTGTACTGGCGTGAGGCTTGCTCTACGAGGGGGCCGTGAGCGAGCTCGAGCTAGTCGGCATCAAGAAGCAGTACGAGGGTGTCGCTCGCCCGGTGATCCCGGACCTCGCGCTTCACGTTCCGTCGGGGCAGATGGCGGTGCTCGTCGGCCCGAGCGGCTGCGGCAAGTCGACGACGCTGCGCATGGTCGCCGGCCTCGAAGAACCGACCGCCGGCATCATCAAGATCGCGGGTCGCGATGTCACGAACGTGCCGCCCGCGGATCGCGACATCGCGATGGTGTTCCAGAGCTACGCGCTCTACCCGCACATGACCGTGTTCGAGAACATGGCGTTCGGGCTGCGCATCAAGCATCTCCCCGAGAGCGAGATCCAGAAGCGCGTGTTCGCCGCGGCTGATTCGCTCGGCCTGCGCCCGTACCTCGAGCGCCGCCCCAAGGCGCTCTCGGGTGGGCAGCGCCAGCGCGTGGCGATCGGGCGCGCCGTCGTGCGCGCACCGAAGGTGTTCTTGTTCGACGAGCCGCTGTCGAACCTCGACGCGAAGCTCCGCAGCGACATGCGTCGCGAGATCGCGCGCATCCATCAGGAGTCGAAGACGACGTCGATGTACGTCACGCACGACCAGATCGAAGCGATGACCCTCGCCGACATGATCGTCGTGCTGAAGGACGGCGTCGTGCAGCAGATCGGATCGCCGGTCGATATCTACGAGCGTCCCGCGAATCGCTTCGTCGCCGGGTTCTTCGGCACGCCGTCGATGAACTTCCTCACCGCGGATCTCGCGGCGATCGGCGAGCGCCACACAGCGCGCGGCACCGGGTTCGAGATTCCGCTCCAGCGGCGCGCGCTCCTGCGCCCGGCCAAGGACGCGGTGGATCGCGTCGTCGTCGGCATTCGCCCCGAGCGCCTCTCGCTGTCCGAAGGTCCGGACAGCGTGGCGCTCCGCGGTGAGGTCGCGATGCGCGAGGTCCTCGGCGCCGAGGTAGTGCTGCACCTCGAATCGGCGGCGGGTCCGCTGACGATGCGCACCGAGGCCGGCAGCGCACCGCGCCCCGGCGACACCGTGCAAGTCTGGCTCGATCCGAAGGGCGTCCATCTCTTCGACGGCGCGTCGGAGCTGCGGCTGTGAATTCACGGCTGCCGGTCCTCGCGCTCGCGGCCATCCTCGCGAGCGGGTGCGAACGTTCGCACGGTGTCGTGCTGTGGCACGCGTACCAAGGCGCGGAAGCCGAGGCGCTGTCGAAGTCCGTCGCGCGATGGAACCACGCGCATCCCGACACGCTCGTCGAGATGGTCGGCGTTCCGTACAACTCGTTCGGCGACAAGCTGACGTCCGCGATTCCGGGCGGCAACGGTCCCGACCTGTTCATCTACCCGCAGGATCGTATCGGCGATTGGGCGGAAGCGCAGATCATCGAGCCCCTCGAGTTCTGGGTCGACGACGCGCGCGCCGATCGCTTCAGCGATGCAGCCCTCGAGGCGATGGCCTACGAAGGCTCGCTGTGGGGACTGCCGATGGCGGTGAAGTCACTCGCCCTGTTCTATCGGCCCGACATCATCGACGCACCTCCCGCGACCACGGACGACCTCCTCGCGCTCGTGCCCGCGATGAAGAAGCGCGGCGGCTACGCGATCGCCTACGCGAACTACGATCTGTACGGTCACGCCCCGTGGCTGTTCGGCTACGGCGGCAAGATCCTCGACGGGGGCACCCTCGCGATCGCGACGCCCGAGGCTGCGGCGGCGATGACGTTCGCGCGCGAGCTCGTCGAAAAAGGCGCGGCGCCCAAGGGAGCCGAGGGGCCGCTCGTCGCCACGCTGTTCAACGAAGGCCGTGCCGCCACGGCGATCAGCGGCCCGTGGTTCCTCCAGGACATCGCGAAGGGCGTGCCGTACAAGATCGCCGTGCTGCCGACGGTGAGCGCGACAGGCACGCCCGCCTCGCCATTCCTCGGCGCCGAAGGACTGCTGATGTCCGCGCGCGCGAAGGACAAGGATGCCGCGTTCGCCGTCATGGACGCGCTCACGTCGGACATCTCGGCGATCGAGCGCGCGACGATCGCGAAGCAGGTCGTCCCGAACGTCCACGCGTACGACGATCCAGCCGTCGGTGGCGACCCGGTGCTCGGCGCGTTCCGCGCGCAGCTCGCGAACACGGTGCCGATGCCGATCCACCCCGCGATGCGCATGGTGTGGACGCCGTACAAGACGGCGCTCGGCGAAGTCGTCTCGGGTCGCGCGCAACCGGGACCGCAGCTCCTCGCCGTCGAGCGGGAAGTCGCCGGCTACCTCGCGGGTGCACGCAAATGACCGCGATGACCGCGATGACCGCGACCGCGATGACCGCGACCGCGATGACTGCGACCGCGATGACCGCGACGAGGTCGCGATGAACGTGGTGCGCCAGCTACGCGACTTCGCGATCGCCGCGTGCCTCGCGATCCTGATCGCGACCGTGGCGTTCGTCGTCGTGCGCAACACCGAGCTCGCGTCGCGGCAGATCGCGCTCGCGACGCGCGCGGCCGACGCGATCGCCGATGGCAAGCCGCTCCCCGAGGTCCACGCGGTCATCGTCGGTGAAGCGACGCCGAACGCGAAGCGTCCCTACCTGCGCACGCGGAAGGTGCTCGACAACGGCGTGTGGCGCCCGCTCGCGGCGACGTATGGCGCCGACGACAAGCTGTTCTACGACGCCGCGAACCGATTCGCCGCGCGCAGCGGCGCATCGAACCACGACATCGGCGCATCCACGCCGCGCGATGGCGCATCCCCCCGCGATGGCACACCCCCCCGCGACGGCGCATCCACGACGCACGGTGGCGCATCTGCGCCGCGCGATGGCGCATCGGCGCCGCGCGATGGCGCGAACACACCGCTCTTCGCGGAGCTCTTGCCCGACGGCACGGGCCGCGCGATCGCCGTGCGACGCGCGAAGGACGGCCTCGCTGTCGCCATCACGGCGCCCGCGCGACCCGCGTCGTATCCCTGGCTCGTCATCCTCGGCGTGCTCGGCCTCGGCGCTGCACTCGCAGCCGCGGGTGCGCTCGTCGGTGGCCGGGCTGCCCGCGCGGGCATGGCGGTCGGCATCGCGGCGCTCGCGATCCCGTGCATGCTGTGGCAGGCGTGGATCGCGACGATCGCGATCACGCTCGTCGGCCTCGGCGTTGCGCTCGCGCAGCACGCGCGGCTCACCGATCGCATCGCGGCGGGTCTCCGCGCGCATCGCATCGCACTCGGCTTCCTCGCCCCCGCCGCGATCGCCATGCTCGTGCTCGTCCTGGTGCCGTTCGTGATCGGGCTCGTCATCGGGTTCTACGATCACCATCACGGCACGTGGACCTATGTCGGCCTCGACAACTTCGGCGAGATCCTGTCGGGAGGCGGTCGCCCACTCGATGATCCGCTCAACTTCTGGTTCATCTTCGGCGTCACCGTCCTGTGGACGCTGACGAACGTGTTCCTTCACGTGACGATCGGTGTCGCGCTCGCCCTCGTGCTCTCGCGCGGCTGGCTGCGCGGGAAGGGCATCTTCCGCATGCTGCTGATCCTCCCGTGGGCGATCCCGAACTACATCACCGCGTTGATCTGGAAGGGCATGTTCAACACGGAGTACGGCGGCATCAATCAGCTGCTGCACGCCGCCGGGCTCGACGGCGTCTCGTGGATCGGTTCGTTCTTCACGTCGTTCTCCGCGAACGTGATCACCAATACCTGGCTCGGCTTCCCGTTCATGATGGTGGTCGCGATCGGCGCGCTCGAGAACATTCCGAAGGAGCTCTACGAAGCCGCTGCCGTCGACGGTGCGTCGCCGTGGCAGCGGTTCCGCCACATCACGCTGCCGCATCTACGTCCCGCGCTCGGCCCCGCCGTCGCGCTCGGATCGATCTGGACGTTCAACATGTTCAACGTCATCCACCTCGTGTCCGGCGGTCAGCCCGGTGGAGCGACGAACATCCTCGTGACCGACGCGTATCGCTGGGCCTTCGAGCGCGGCGAGCGGTACGGCATGGCCGCGGCGTACGCGACCGTCATCTTCTTGATCCTCCTGTTGTGGACCGTGTTCGGTGCACGCATCGTCAAACGCAAGGACGACGAGCCATGACGGTATCGCGCCGCCCTCGCCTGCTCGTCGCGATCGCGACGTACGTCGCGCTGATCGCGCTGTGCACCGTGGTCCTCTATCCGGTGCTGCTGATCCTCAAGAAGGCGATCGAGCCGGGCCGCCAGTTCTCGCTGTCGATCTCGCCGATCCCGAGCGACGTCACCGGCGATCACTTCACCGAGCTGTTCACGAAGCGCGGCGCGAACGGCGAGCTGTTGTTCTTGCGGCACGCACTCAACTCGATCATCACCGCGGTGGCGACCACGGTCGTCGGTGTCGTGCTCTCGTGCACCGCCGCGTATGCGCTCTCGCGCTTCCGTTTCCCGGGGCGCAAGACGGGGCTGACGATGTTCCTCGTCGTCCAGATGTTCCCCGCCACGCTGCTGCTCCTACCGCTCTACGTCATTCTCGACAAGCTCGGTCTGCTCAACTCGATCCTCGGCCTCGTCCTCGTCTATTCGACGACCGCGATCCCGTTCTGCGTGTGGACGCTCAAGGGCTACTTCGATTCGCTGCCGCGCGAGCTCGAGGAAGCCGCGCGGATCGACGGCGCGTCGCCGTGGATGATCTTCCGTCGCATCATCCTGCCGCTGTCGCGCCCCGCGATCGCGGTGACCGCGCTGTTCTCGTTCATGACCGCGTGGAACGAGTTCATCATGGCCTCGACGTTCATGACCGACGAGCGCAAGTACACGCTGCCCGTCCTCATCCAGCAAAGCGTCACGGAGTTCTCCGCGGACTGGGGCCTGTTCGCAGCGGGCGCGGTCATCACGAGCGTGCCCGTGATGATCGCGTTCTACGTGCTGCAGAAGTACTTGGTCGGCGGACTCACCGCCGGCGCGGTCAAGGGCTGACGATCGACTAGATATCGATCAGACCGCCGCCGGTCTTGCCGGACTTGCCGTCCTTCTTGCCACCCGGACGCGGTCCGAGGGTCGGGGATCCTGCAGCCTTCTTCTTCATTTCGATCTTCACCGTCATGTCGCCGTCGATCTCGACCTTCTGATCGTTGACGCTGTGAAAGCCGTTGGACTTCACGGTCAGCGAGACGGTCTTCTTGCCGTCCTTGCCGAGCTCGATGTCGCTCGCGAGGCCCGTGACCTCTTTCTTGTCGAGCGTGATCTTCACGTCCTTCGCCGCCGCCTCGGGCGTCACTTCGATCGTCAACTTCGCCATCTTCACCGCGGGCGCCGCCGACCCCGCAGCAGGAGCCGTCGTGCCTCCCGCCGGTGCAGCGCCCGATCCCGCCGCGGTCGTCGTCGGTGCAGCCGATCCAGCAGCGGGCGCGGCCGATCCGCTCGCGGCCGATCCTGCGGCAGGTGCCGCAGAGCCCGTCGCGGGCGCGGCGGAGCCGGTGCTCGCTGTCTGCACGGGCTTCGGCTTGTCGATCTTCGGAGTTCCAGGGTCGGTGACCTTGGAGCCCTCCATGACCATGTCCTTGTCCTTGCCGTCCTTCTTGACGTTGTCGCCCTTCGACGGCTCCGCGAGCGCGTCATCAGCGCCGGTGCCGAGTCCGAACAACAGGCCACAGAACGTTCCGATCGCGAGTCCCGCGCTGACCACGATCGGTACCGCCTTCGACGTTCCCTTTCGCGCAGCCTGCGGACGTGGCGGTTGCTGCATCTGCGGACCGCCCATCGGAGGGCCGCCCATCGGGGGACCTCCCATCGGAGGTTGCATCGGGTTGGGTGGGTAACCGGGATTCGCCATGGGTCTCCTAGAATGATCCAGCGAACGACAGCCCGCCAGCGCCGCTTTTGACCCAAGGCACGAGATGAACCTTGGCCGCCACGTTCGACGAGGGTGCGGTCGATGAAACGTCGTCGGGGTTCGGCGCGCCAGGCCGCCCCGGTGCGGGTCCGGGCGAGTCTTCGCCCTTGAACTTCTTGAGCGCGGGCCGGTACTTGAACCAGTACCAATAGCCCGTGAAGCCCGCCGCGACGACCGTGGTCACGAGCGCGACATCCGACACCACCGCCATGTTCTCGCCGGCCACGCGTGCGTCCTCGCGCTCGTCGAACGTCGAGTCCGGTGCGACGAACGTCGAGTGCTTCGAGCTCGCGATGATGCCCGTGATGATCGTCGTGACGAGAGCGGCCGCGGTGACACCGCCGCCGATGTAGATCGGCAGCATGTTTGGCGGCGTCGGCTTCACGACCTCGACCGGAACATCCGTGTCGGGCTTCGGCGCCTCGACGACGATCTTGATCGGCTCCAGCTCGATCGTGCGCTCGCTCTCGGAGCCCGCTTCGATCTTCAGCTCGACATCCTTCGGCTGATATCCGTCCGACGCGAACGAGAACGTGTACGAGCCCGGCAACAAGATCAGCGGCTCGGGCAGTGGCGACTTTCCGATCTCCGCGCCTGCGAGCGACACCGTCGTCTCTTCGGTCGTGATCGTCAGCGTCAACAGGCCGACCTTCGTCGAGATGTCGTCCCACTTCGTCGTCGACTTCTTCATCACGTCGGGCTTGATGCCGGCCTTCGCGTTCACGACGGTGCGAAAGTGCTTCGCCGCGACATCGAGCTTGCCGAGCTTTTCATTGGCGAGCCCGAGATCGTAGTGAACGTTCAGATCGTCGCCGGCCTCGAGCGCCTTCTCGAATGCGGTGACCGCATTCTCGTACTGCGCCTTCGCCTCTTCGAGCTTGTTCTTGCGCGAGTTGTAGTCGGCCTTTTGGACGAGCTGCTTCCCCGCCTCGTGCCACTTCTTCGCCGCCTTCGGATCCTTCACGACCGCGGCAGGCTGACCATCCGGCGGCGTCTCGGCCGGAGGATCGTCAGGCGTCGGAGTCGGCGTGGGCGCCGGCTCCGCGGGCGGATCGGCGGGCGGATCGCCATCCATCTCGATGTCCTCGGCGCCCTGCGCGATCGCATGACCGATCGGAAACGCGAGTAACGACGCGAGCGCGCAGACAAGCAAACGGCCCCTCATGACCGTCGATACTACTACGTCGGCCGACGCGCCGCCGCCGCCCCGAGCTTCGCGATGTACTCGAGCGATCGGAGCGGTTTGTCGACGAGCGAGCCGATCATCGCGAGCATTGCATCGCGCCCGGCCGCTCGATCCACGGGCGCGAATCGCACATCGCCATCCACCGTCCGCGCCGCCATGGGCGTCACGAGCTTCGCGATCGCCGACAGATACGCCCGTGTCTCCGGCTCGTACGGGCGCACGCCCGCAGTGCGTGATCCACCCGCACACCGACGACAGATCGCTCCGCCGCGGCCGGCGTCGAACACCGCACCACCATCGAGCTCTCCCGACCCACATGCCGCACATCGGTCGATCGCTACCTGATGCCCCGCGAGCTCGAGCAGGGTCATCTCCACGGCGCGCAGCGCCCCCGGCGACGGCCCGCCCTCCAAGCAATCCCACAAGGAGACGATCGCCTCGAGTGCCTCGGGCTCCGGGGTCTCGGGCGGCAAGATCGCCCCGACGAGCTCGGCCACGTAGCTCGCGTGCGCCACGCCGACGACATCGCTCGCGAGGTGATGCCACTCGCGCACGATCTCCGCGCTCTCCAAGCTCCACAGATCGCCACGCGGTGGACGGCCCAGCTGATAGCGCCCGAGCACCAGCAAGCTCAGCGTTCCCGCGAACCGCACCTTCGATCGCCTCGCTCCCCGGGCGACCGCGGTCACGCGACCATTCGTGTCCGTGTACAGCGTGACGAGCAGATCGGATTCGCGCAGAGGCGTTGTCTTCAAGACCACGCCGAGCGAGCCGTCACCCATTGGGAGACTGTAGCCTGCGAGCGATCAGCCGACGAGCTCGACGATGCCATCGGTGCGCGTGACGCCGTCGCCGCTCGAGCTCGGACGGCGCATCAAGTACGACAGCGTCAGCGTCGCCGCGATGAGAAGGATGATCACGGCGAGCGTGAGCGTGCCCTGCCCGCTCGCGGCGTTCTTCGCACGCTCGGCGAGGATCGGCGGAAGGAACGACTTGCGCGGCACGTGTGCCTGCGCGCGGTCCTCTTGCTCGCGCTCCGCGCTCTCGGGATCTGCATCGTCGATGACGAGCGTCGGAATCACCGGGGCGGTGCTGGTCGCGTAGATGCCCAGCGCCGGACGGCGCCACGGGACGCTGCTCGTCGTCACCGTCGGCATCGAGGGCTTCCACGTGCCGCTGGTCGCGACAGCGTCGGCATCCGCGGTCACCGCGGTGTCGGTCGCCGCGTTGACGCTCGCCGCGTCGGTGACGTCGACCAGCTCTGTCGAATCGATCATCGTCGCGGTGGCTGCACCGAACAGGGCATCGGCGGCAGATGTCTCGCCGACAGACCCGACGGCGATCGTGCTCGCGTGCTCGACCGACGCACTCTCGATGGTCGCGGTATCGACGGACTTCGCATCGACGACGTTCGCAACGTTCGCATCGACGACGTTCGCATCGACGACGGCGTTCGCTTCGACGACGTTCGCATCGACGACGTTCGCATCGACGACGCTCGCATCGACGACGTTCGCATCGACGACGTTCGCATCGACAGACTTCGCATCGACAGCGTTCGCGTCGACGCTCGCATCCATCGCGTCGCTCGGCGCGGCCACGATCGGCATCGCGCCCGACGGCGTTCCGGTTGCCATCGCTTTGCGCTTGCCCTTCGGCGCCGCGGTTCCGCGCGGCTTGCGCGTACGCTTCTTCTTCCCGTTCGTCTCGACGGGAGCGGCATCGACCGCCGTAGCATCGGTCGGTGCGGTCGGTGCGGTCGCGACGCTGGGCGCCTCGACCGAGGCGATCGTCGCTTCGACGACTTCGATGCTCGTGGACGCGACCGCCGGTTCGACGACGATGGGCGCGACGATCGGTTCGCTGACCTCGTTCTTCGCGACGTCGACGACTTCGATCGTCGGCGCGTGCGCGAGCATCACGGGCTCGACATCGACGTCGATCTCGACGTCATCGAGCTCTTCGAGCGCGGGAAGACCTTGGTTGCTCGCGGCCGCCCAGGCGGTCGGCGGATTCGAGACGAGCACGACCGGCGCGAGGACGCTCGCGGTGGAGGGCGCGAGATCCGACATCGACTCGACAAACGCGACCGCCGATGGCGTCGCCGTCGGAATCGTGGTCGGCGATCCTTGGGCCGCGCTGTAGCGCACGAGCGCTTCGGACTCGTCGAGGCCGACACACTTGGCGACCGACCGGATGAAGCCGCGAACGAAGACCTCGGCGGGAAGTCCATCGAGCTTGCCCGCTTCGAGGCGCTCGAGAATCCGCGGCTGGATCTTCGTGATCTTCGCGACGTCCTCGAGCGAGAGGCCCTTCTGCGCACGACCCGCGCGCAACCAGAGCGCGAGGCTCATCTTCGATTGTTGAGCATCGACGACCGGGCTTCCCGATCGTGGAGAGGGTGTGCGATCCGTGCGGCGATCCACTAC
>Ga0154020_10001245_pt1 | contig 31653 bp, 29 predicted proteins | sample Klosneuvirus_201_FD_109709 | JGI IMG/M metagenome (GOLD analysis project Ga0154020, IMG submission 109709) | Active sludge microbial communities from wastewater, Klosterneuburg, Austria - Klosneuvirus_20160825_MG | ecosystem: Engineered > WWTP > Aerobic digester > Activated sludge | place...
CCAACATCTCGCCGCCACGCCGCTGCTCCACCTCGGCCAGCAACTGTTCGGTCACCACGCCCTGGTGGTGCGCAGCTTCCTCAAGGGCCTCCACCATGCGCGCGGTCTTCACCGCCGCACCCGCCAATGCGCCCAACATGGCCACGCTCAGGTCATCCACATGATCAAACGCCCTGGGGTTGGCCGAATCCACGGTGAGCGCACCCACCGTCTCGCCGTTGACCTTCAGCGGGCACCCCATGCAGGCGTGGACCCGGTCCAATGGACCCTCATGGTCGGTCAGAAGGCCATCAAAGGGGTCCGGCAGGTCCGGGTCCGTAAAACGCACCGGCCCGCCCGCGGCCATGATGCGCTCCAGGCGTGGGTGTTCGGCCACAATGAACCGCCGCCCCATCACCTCGGCTTTCATCCCCACCGTGGCCATGGGAACCAGCGTCTGCCCCTCGCGCTTGAGCACCGACGCTGCGCTGTAGGGGATGGCGTGTTTCACCGCCGCCAGCAGCTTTGCGTAGCGGTCCTGTTCGGCCAGGTTGGTGGTCAGGTCCACTGCCACATCCAGGATCTTGTCCAGCATGGTTTTCGCGCTCCGGGTCTGATGGACCACCAGAGTGCAAGGGACACGCCTGAAGTGTTGTCATTGGGACCTTGGGCTCTGAAGTCGTCCGGACAAACCCAGGTGGTGGTGCAACGGCACAGTCCATGAACAGGGCTGCAACCACACTCCAGTTGGGGGGAGGTTGCCTGGCCCATGAATGCCGCGGTTGACCCACGCCTGCTCTCCACGCTGGCGGACCTGGCATGCCAGGAGCCATGTGCCACCCGGCTGATGTTCCGCGTGGGCGTGCCGCTGTTGACCATGCCCACCGCAAAGCTGGGGCCTGCCTGCCGCGAAGCTGGCGTGGATGCCCACGGCCTTTTGGCCACGCTGGACGCCATGGACCACGGCACCTGCGTGCGCTGGGCCGTGGAGCCGTTGGCGATCCTCATGGACCACCTGTTGGGCGTCCACCAGCGCCACCGTGAACAAATGACCCGCATCAAGGGCTACCTGGCGCAGGCCGCGCCGGTGCACCCGGATGCCAACTCCGCCGCGGTCATCCACCTCATCCAACGCCTCACCGAGGACCTGGAAGAGCACATGCGCAAGGAGGAGACCGTGCTCTTCCCATGGCTGCGGTCCGGCCGGGGGCGGTCTGCCGGCGCTCCGGTGCGTGTGATGATGGCCGACCATGCCCAGGTGGCCGCGCAGCTGCGGGAGCTGGGGGCCAGCCTCCCGTTGCGGGCTTCGGCGCGGCATGAGGCCAGTTGGCGCCCCCTGCAGGCAGAGATCCACACCTTCTCCGAGGACCTGTTTGAACACGTCCACCTGGAGAACCACATCCTGTTCCCGCGCGCCCTGACGGACTGAGCACCACCCCGCCAAGTTTGCGTTTGTCACGCCGGAACGCGAACGCCCTTCGCAGCATCACTGCCCCCTGCGGGGCCCGCAGCCCCGTCCTGGCAGGCGGTGCGCGGTTTCTTTCACAAAGCCCCCCGACCACCCGGCCTCCGGGCAGTCATGTCATCTGTTGCGTTTTCATAACGCGCGTTATAATCAGCCCCACCTTTGGAGGTGCGCCATGGTGGATGTGGACGTTGTGGTCATTGGGTCAGGGGCGGGCGGTCTGACGGCGGCAGTGGCGCTGGCCAACGCCGGCAAGAAGGTTGCAGTGTTTGAGCAGCACTACCTGCCGGGCGGCTGGTGCCACTCCTTCAGCCTGGAGGGGCACAAGTTCAGCCCCGGGGTCCACTACATTGGGGACCTGGGACCGCAGGGCCGCATGCGCGCGTTGTATGAAGGCTTGGGCGTGGCCGGGGACCTCACGTTTTGTGAGCTCAACCCGGATGGGTATGACCACATTGTGGTTGGGGCGGACCGTTTTGACATGCCCCGCGGCAGGGATGTCCTGCAGCAGCGCCTTGCGGCGCGGTTCCCCGCCGAGGCTGCCGGCATCAAGGGCTACCTGGACGCAGTCAGCGGACTGAGTGCCGAGCTTGCGCAGCTGGTCAACATCCGCGGTGCGCGGGATGTGGCGTCCCTCCCATTCAAGGCACCCAACGTGGCCCGGTGGGGCATGCGCTCCGCGCGCGCACTCATCAACCACCACGCCAAGGACCCGTTGTTGCGCGCCATCCTGGCGGCGCAGTGCGGGGACCACGGGCTGCCACCGTCTCTGGCGTCCGCGCCGGTGCACGCGTCGGTCATGGCCCACTACTTTGACGGCGGCTTCTATCCCCAGGGCGGCGCGGGTGCGTTGCCGCGTGCGTTCATCCGCGCGTTGCGCCGCAACGGCGGCGCCATCCACGTCAAGACCAGCGTGACCCGCATCCTTGTGGAGGATAGCCGCGCCGTGGGGGTGCGCCTTGCAGATGGAACCGAGGTGCGCGCGCAGCATGTCATCTCCAACGCGGACCCCACCGTCACCTTGCAGCGCCTGCTGGAGCCGCAACACCTTTCACCCGTCACCCGGTTGCGCCTGGCCACCATGAAATATTCGGTGAGCGCGCTCAGCCTGTTTCTCGCCGTGGAGATGGACGCCCGCCGCGCGGGCCTGGATTCCGGCAACTGCTGGCTGTACGCGCACAACAACCTTGAGGCCATCTACCGCCATGGCATGACCAACTGGACCACCCAGGCGGCGCTGCCAGAAATTCCCGGCATGTTCCTCACCGTCACCACGCTGAAGGACCCCTCCAAGTACAACGGCAAGGCGCACACCATGGAGGCCTTTGCCTTTGTGGACCAGCACGCGTTTTCCGCCTGGGCAGACACGCAACACGCCCACCGCCCGGACGGCTACCTGCGGATGAAGGAGCGCATCATGGACGCCATGTTGCGCACGCTGGACCGCCACGTGCCGGGCCTGCGGGATGCGGTGGTGTTCAAGGAACTGGGCACGCCGCTCACCAACCAGCATTACCTGGCCGCCACCCAAGGCAACCTCTACGGCACGGCCAAGACGCGCTGGCAGGTGGGCCCGCTGGGCTTCCCCGTCAAGACAGACGTGGCAAACCTTTGGATGGTGGGCGCTTCCACGTTGGGCCACGGCGTGGCGGGTGCCTCCATGTCCGGCATCACCGCGGCGCGCGGAATCCTGCGTTGCCGCACCTCGGAGATGCTGCGCCCCAAGGGCGCGCCCCTCACGCTGGTCTCCTCTGAACCTGCGCAAACGCCGCCCCCGCCGCGCGCCATCACACGGGACGCCGCGCATGCCTGACACGGTGCGGGATTTCCGGCGTGGGCAGATTGTGACCGCGGCGCGGGCCATTGTGGCCAGGGATGGCCTGGATGCGTTGACGTTTGGCGCCCTGGAAAAACAGCTGGGATTCACCCGTGGCGTCATCACCTACCACTTCAAGAACAAGCAGGAGATGGTCCAGGCGCTGTTGGCCAACGTGGTGGAGGAGATTGACCAGGAGGCCAGTGCCGCGGTGAACCGCCAGCACAACCCGCGGGAACGTGTGGCGGCGGTGTTGCGCGCCATGGTCAACGGGTTTGTCAGCCGGGTGGAAGCCACGCGTGTGTTGGTGGCGTTCTGGGGCCGCGTGTCGTCGGACCCGCACGTGGGCGACATCAACGAGCAGCTCTACCGCCGCTACCGCGCGCAAACCGCGCGGCTGTTGCGCGCGGGCGTCAAGAGTGGCGCGTTCCCCGCGCATGATGAAGACGCGTTGGCCGGCGTGGTGGTGGGCGTGGTGCTGGGCCTTGCCGCGCAGGCGTATTTTGATCCCAGGGGATTTGACGTGGAGGCCTGTGTGGACGCCGCCACCCAGACGGTGCTGGCGCGTTTGGACCAGCGTGGGGCCCGCGCCACCGCAGCAGCCCGCGCGTGACCGCGCGGTGGATCATGTTGAACGCAGCATCAACATGGATGGCCACGTGGCCGCCCGCTACTTCCGCGGTGTGCGGAGGCGTGCATGCGAACGACACCCCGGTCCGGGGGTCTCTGGTCCAACCTGTGGAACGTTGGCGTGGGACTCAAGGTCACCATGGCCGCCAGCGGCGCGGGCCTGGTGCTGTTTGTGGTGTTGCACGTTGTGGGGAACCTGTTGGTCTTCCTTGGGGCGGAGACGTTCAACAGCTATTCGGCAACGCTCAAGGGAAACACCGCGTTCCTTTGGACATTGCGGCCGCTGGTGGCCACCGGCGTGCTGGTGCACGTGTTCACCGCCGCGCGCCTGAAGGCCCGCAACCGCACCGCGCGTCCCCAGCCCTACGCACGCTGGCGCACGGGCGTGGGCGGGAATCCAGCGTCACGGTTCATGATGTCCAGCGGGTTGTTGCTGTTGGCGTTCCTGGTGTTCCACCTGCAACACTTCACCGCAGGCACCGTACAGCCTGAACAGTTTCATCTGGTGGACGCGCAGGGACGGCATGATGCGTACGCCATGTTGGTGCTGGGGTTGTCGCAGCCGGCATTTGCCGCGGTCTACCTGCTGGCCAGCGTGTTGGTTGCAGTGCACCTGAGCCACGCGGTGACGTCCATGGCCCGCAGCGTGGGGTTGGACCATCCCTGGTGGCGTGCCGCGGGTCCCACGGTGGCGGCGGCCGTGGCGCTGGGCAACCTGGGGATTGTGGTGGCGGTCCAGGTGGGATGGGTGTTGCTGCCCTGAGGTGGTGTGGCTGGGTTAGGGTCCCGCCCCATGAAGCTCACCCCGCAACAACAGGACGTGCTGGCGCGCGCCGTGGCGTCGGCCGAGGCGCACACCAGCGCCGAAATTGTGCTGGTCATCCTCCCGCGGTCACGCGCGTATGTGGGCGTGCCGGGCCTGGTGGCGGGCCTGGGGGCGTACCTGTCCCTGGCGTACATCCTCTTTTCCGACGAGATAGAGGTGGATGCCATCCACGTCTTGCCCACGGTGGCAGTGTTGGCCGCGGGCCTGTTTGCCTTGGCCAACATGGTCCCGCTGGGATGGGTCTCCACGCCCAAGGCGCGCAAGCAGGCCGTGGACACGCAGGCCCACGCGGCATTTTCCCGGCACGGCGTGTACCGCACCGGCGAACGCACGGGCATGCTGGTGTTCATCTCCGCCGACGAGGGTGAGGCGCGGCTGCTGTTTGACCGCGGCCTGGTGGACGCGGTGCCCCAGGACGTGCGCGAAGACTGGCGGGTGACGTTTGAGACGCTGGCCCGCAGCCTCAACGTGGACGCGTTGGTGCCGGCGCTGGAGGAACTTGGGAAACGCGCGGGGGCCTATCTCCCCCGCCGCGCGGATGATGTGGATGAATTGCCCAACATGCCGCGCGGGGAAGGAGCGGCGTCATGAGCCAGCGCTTCCGCGGTTGGGTGGTGCGCGCATTGGTGTTGTGTGCCGCGTTGGTCCTTCCAACGCTATGGGCCCAGGATGCCGGGGCGCGCGTGGGCGGCGGTCACACGTATTCCGGGTCCAGCCGCTCGTCGGGGTCGTCGCGCTCATCGGGCTCATCACGGTCGTATTCGTCCTCACGCAGTTACGGGGGAAGTTCCTCCGGTGGCACGTCTGACCCGTTGGGCTCCCTGGTGTTCCTGGTGATCCTCTTTGTGATCATCTGGTTTGTGGTGAAGTCCCGGCAGGGCACCAACCCGTTGTTCCGCCCCGGCATGACCGGCGCCCAGTTGATGGCGCAGTTTGCCGGCGGGAATCTGGCGGCGCTTGCGGCGCACGCAGGCCGTCCCCGCCACGCGGCGGATGCAGTGGCTGCGCTGGACCCCACGTTCAGTGAGCCGGTGTTCCTGGAGTGGGTCACGTTGCTCTACACGCGGGCGCAGCAGGGCCGCGGCAAGGACCGCAGCGCGTTGGCACCGTGGTTTGCCAACGTGGATGAGGCGCTCCCCGCGGTGATGGGCGGTCTTCCCGTCAAGGACGTGCGCGGTGTGGTGGTGGGCTCCATCAAGCTGGGGGGGCTGCAGCAGTCCCCGCAGGGGTTGCGGCTGGGCGTCACCATCCAGGCGTGCGTCACCGTCAACCACGGCAGCAGGGAGCAGGCGTATTACGTCCATGAACGCTGGACGTTGATGCGCGCGCTTGGGGTCACATCCCGCGCGCCGGATGACGTGGAGAAGATGGGATGCCCCACCTGCGGGTCCGCCGTGGAGCGCACCGCGCAGGGCCGCTGCGCGTCCTGCGGCAATGAGCTGACGCCGGGAAAGCGTGACTGGGGCGTGGAGAAGGTTGAGGTCCTGGAGATGGAGACGCGGCCGCCGCTGCTGGAAGGGAGCGTGGAAGAGGTGGGGACGGATTTGCCCACCGTGTTCTCCCCAACGCTGGCGGGCGAAATGGCGGCCCTGAAGTTGGATCCCACCTTTGATGCGCAAAGATTCCAGACCCGCGCGCGCACCATCTTCATGACGCTGCAGGAGGGCTGGACCAGCCAGCAATGGGAGAAGCTGCGCCCCTATGAGACGGAGAATGTGTTCCAGCAGCACCGGTTCTGGATGGAGGAGTACAAGAAGAAGGGTCTGCGCAACGTGCTGGCCAACGTGCGGCTCACCAGGGTGGAAGTGGTGAATGTGCAAAAGGACGCGCACTATCAGGCCATCACCTGCCGCATGCACGCGGCCATGCGGGACTCCACGGTGCGCGTGTCCACCGGCAAGGTGGTGGGTGGTGACGCCGGGCGTGACCGGGTGTTTACCGAATATTGGACCTTCCTCCGCCGCCCCGGCGCGCAGACCAAGGGCCAGGATGCCAACTGTCCCAGCTGTGGTGCGCCCCTCAAGGTGAGCCAGGCGGGCGTGTGCGAATACTGCAACTCCAAGATCACCCGCGGGCAGTTTGACTGGGTGCTTTCGCGCATTGAACAGGATGAGGAGTACACGGGGTGACGCCATGCGGGTGGTTGTGATGCTCTGCCTGGGATGCCTGGCCTGCGCCCCCGCCGCCAGCCCGCCGGTCACGTTCAGCAACGTGCGCGTGGAAGAGCTCACCGCCACCCGTGCGGTGCTGCGGTTCACCACCAGCCAGCCCACGTCCTGCCGCGCCTTGTTTGGAACCTCGGCGGCCACGTTGGAACGCAGTGCCACAGACCCCAACATGGCGCCGGGCACCCTGGTCACCGACCACACCGTCCCGCTGGAGGACCTCACCCCCGCCACCCCCTGGTATTGGCGCGCCGAAGCCACGGACCGGGACGGCCGCGTGTTCCTCTCAGACCTGCGGGACTTCACCACCCCCGCCGGCAACGGGGTGGGAGGGACCCTGGTGAATGTGGCCCTGTTGTCATTGGGCACCACCGTCACCGCCGTGAGCAGCAACTTTGGCGGCGGTGGCGTGGATACCGGTTTTGGCGCCAACAATGCCCTGGATGGCGCCATGGCCACCGAATGGTCCACCAACGGCGACGGCAACGGCGCCTGGGTGGAACTGGATCTGGGAGCGCCAAGGGCCATCCAAGGCGTGGGCTTCCGCTCCCGCAAGATGACAGACGGGACCTCCATCATCCGCGCGTTCCGCATGCGTTTGGATGACGGTGTGTGGCGCGGCCCGTTTGACACGCCCAACCCAGATGAAGCCTACCGCTTTGACCTGGACGTCACTGCCACCACACGCACCGTGCGCCTGGAGGCCACAGACACCAGCGGGGGCAACACCGGCGCCAAGGAGATTGAGCTGTACGCCGCGCCGCCCTGAGCCTGTTGCCGGCGCGGTCAGCCCGGCCCTACCTTGGGCGCATGGCCAACCTTCTCCAGAGCCTCAAGAACGCCAAGACCCGGCATGACAAGCGGCACGCCGTCACCGGGTTTGGCATCTCCATCTCTGACGGCATCCGCTATCTGCCCGCGGCGGATTGGGACGCGCTCACCGCGGGGTCCGGGGTGTTCATGTCCCGCGCGTACCTGCGCGTGCTGGAGGAAGCCGGCGCGCAAAACGTTCAACAACGTTATGCGCTGGTCTACCGCGGGGACGTTCCGGTGGCAGCGGTGGCGGCGCAAAGTGTCACCGTCAACGGAACCCGCGTGATGAAGGGGAAGTCCAGCAGCAAGGCTTCAGCCTTGGCGCGCAAGGCGGCGTCATTGCCCATGCAGCAGTGGGAAGAACGGTTGCTGGTGTGCGGCAACTGCATGAGCTGGGGACCGCACGGCGTGGCGTTCCGCGCGGGGGAGAACATCAAAGAGGTGTGGGGCGGCGTTGCCGAGGCGCTCTACCGCATCCGCAAGGCGGACCGCCTGTTGGGTGACACGGATTTTGTGATGGTGAAGGACCTGCCCGCCAGCATGGCGGAGGACGCACAAACGCTGCGGGACTACAGCTACAAGCGCATGGACACCGATCCGGACATGGTGCTCAACCTGGAGAAGTACAAAACGTACGAGGACTACCTGCTGAGCCTCAACAGCAAATACCGCAAAGCCGCGCAGAAGCTGGACAAGGACCTCACCGCCGCGGGCTACACCGTGGAGACCGTGGATGTGGCCACGTTGGACCCAAAACGTCTCCACGCGCTGTACATGCAGGTCCATGACGGCGCACCGGTGCGCCTGGTGACGTTGTCGGATCGTTTTTTCCCCGCCATGCAAAAAGTCTTTGGCGCAGACTTCCGCTGCACGGTGGCGCGGCGCGGGGACACCGTGGACGGCTTCATCACCACGTTGAAAAACGGACCGGACGCGGTGGGGTACTTCATTGGGTTTGACCGGCAGGCCAACGCCAAGGTGCCGCTGTATTTCCGCCTCCTCTACGCCGCGGTTCAAGACGGCATTGCCCTGGGCGCACGCGAACTTTCCCTGGGCCGCACTGCCCTGGAACCCAAGGCCAAACTGGGGGCTGTGGGACGGCCGTTGTCCCTGTGGGCGCGCCACCGGTTTGCGCCGCTCAACCTGGTGGTGCGCGCCGTGTTGGCCAACGTGGAACATGATGAGCCACCAGAGCGGAACCCGTTCAAATGACGCGGCCTTGAGCAGATCCACAACCCACGGGATGTGTTCTTGACAACTACATGCCGGGCCATCACAAATCGCCCGTTCCTCCTTCTATCCAAAGGGGCTTTTCCTCATGACTGTTTCAAACGGCGGACGTACGGGCGGAGTGGTTGGCACTGGTGGTTCCACGGCACCCAAGGGGCTTCCGGCTCCGGCGGCGGGCCTGGACGGCGCGGGTCTCAAGACCCTGCTGGACACCAACTTTGGCCAGGTGGTGAAGAACCGCTCCATCAACGTGGATGAAGGCAAGTGGCTGCAGTCCCTGGCCAACCATCCCAACGCCACGCCGGAGTTGAAGCAGGCCATTGCGGACAAGACCGCGGGCATCAAGCTCACCCAGGGCGCCGAGCGCGCCGGTCTGGCCACGTTCTTCCAGTCGCTTCGTCCCGCCACGCCCCCCCCGCCGGCCACCGGCGGCACAACCATCTCCACCCCCGGCGGCACCAGCGTTCCGGTCTCCACCGGCGGCGGCACCGCGCCGGGCGGCACCACCGTCAACAACCTGCGCCTTGGCGCGGCCCCCACCCAGGGCGTCCCCCACTACAAGGGCGCCGCCACGTTTGAGGGTGACTACAAGCTCAAGACGGACGCGCTGGCCGGCGCCTACAAGGGCGTCAAGGCGGAGAAGTTTGGCACCACGGACGTCACGCTGCCCAATGGCGCCACCATCAACGTGCGTGACTTCCACTATGACCTGGGCAACGGCAAGGTTGGGATGAAGTTCATCCCCGTGGCGGACGGTGCGGCGCAGGTGACCAAGCCGGACGGCACCAAGGTGGCCGGGCATGAGGTCATGGATGAATTCCTGCGCAAGGAAATGGGCCTGGGCCCCAATGATGCGGTGTACGCGCTCATTGATTACATCCATCCGGAAATGCACGCCGGCACCATCAAGGACCTGGCCGGTACCATGCTCAAGACCGAGGGTGGCAACACCCATATGGGCGCGTACGTTGGCAAGGGCCGCACCACCAACAGCCCGGAGACGTACCACAGCAACCAGTGGCAGGTGAAAGGTTACCCCGCCACGCTGCAAATGGTGAGCTTGCAGGGGGTTCCGCAGGGCGTGCTCAACCAGAACATGTTGCTGGTGGACACCGTCCTCAACAAGGGCGTGGAGTTCCCGCCCAACTACAAAAATGACTGGTTCAAGACGGTGGACCTGGCCACCACGCTGGACTTCTTCAAGCGCTGGGTGCGGGATGACCCCGAGCTGAAGAGTGACCCCAAGTGGCACACCTACTGCGCCGAACACAAAACCATTGTCACCAACGTGGCGCTCAACCTCCCGCAGAACGAAAAAGCGTACATGGAGGTCTTTGGTGACGCCGAGGGCAAGAAGCTCTTTGGTGAATTCAAGGCCAAGTTCAAGTCCATCTCCGGCAAGGACATGCCGGAGGTGCCGTACTTTGAGCCGCTGTGGAAGAAGGAAGGCATTGCCAAGCCCGCCGAGGAAAAGGGCTTTGGCAAGGGTCTGGCGTGGCCGGCAGAGACCACGGTGGACATCATGAATGACTTCTTCAACGTCTACGCCGATTTCAAGAACCTGGGCGGGACCATGATTGCCGGCATGCTGGTGGGCTTCATGGACACCATCCGGGAGCGCACCAACATTGCCCAGGGTGAGTACCTGAAGCTGGCGGTGCCGGTGATGAATGAACTCATGGTGGCCGAAGCCATGACCAACAAGTTCCCCAACGCTGGCGAGATGCAGAAGTGGGTCCAGGGGAAGACCGCGGAGCTCTACGTCATCCTGGGCGGCAAGAAGGAAGACTTTGCCCCCGGCGCCACCATTGACGCGGGCAAGATGGAGCTGGCCAAGAGCGCCATGAAGGGCATTGAGGCCAACGCAGCGGACATTCTGGCCAAGGGTGGTCTTACCCGTGACCAGGGCCGGGCGTTCCTCAATGAGTCCCTCCATGACAACCTGGAGACGTTGCGCAAGACCGTCATTGGGGACCCGGACAAGCCCCAGTTCTTCTCACCGCCCAACATCAGCCACCGCGTGGCCATTGGGATCCATGAGGGCAGCAAGTTTGTGACGGTGAAGAACATTGCCACCGCCATTGACGCCAGCGAGCTGGAACCCAAGTGAACTGACGGGCTCCAAGCCACAAGGAACAACACCATGCGCCGCGCCCGGAGGTCACCCCGGGGGCGGCGCGGGTGTTTTTGTCTCCCCGCTACAGCGCAAAGTGGCGCACGGCGTTGAGGTCCCGGCGCAGTTGCGGGCGGAAGTCCGGGTGCGCAATGGAGATGAGCGCCTCGCCGCGTTCGCGCAGCGTCTTGCCGTAGAGGTTCACCGCGCCATGTTCGGTGACCACCCAGTGGACGTGACCCCGCGTGGTCACCACGCCGGCACCCGGCTTGAGTGTCAGGACAATGCGGGACACCTGGCCTTTGGCGGCGGTGGACGGCAGCGCAATGATGGGCTTGCCGCCCTTGGACAACGCGGCGCCGTGGATGAAGTCCATCTGGCCGCCAATGCCGGAATAGATTTTGTGTCCCATGCTGTCCGCGCAGACCTGGCCGGTGAGGTCAATCTCAATGGCGCTGTTGATGGCCACCACCTTGGGGTTCTGCCGGATGTGCGCGGTGTCATTGGTGCGGTCACAACCGTGGAACTCCACCGCGGCGTTCTCATGCACGTAGTCAAACAGCGCGCGGGTTCCGTTGACAAAGCTGGTGGTGGTGCGGCCCGCATGGATGGCCTTGTGGCGGTTGTTGACCACGCCATTCTCCAGCAGGGGAATGAGCCGGTCGCTGAACATCTCGGTGTGGACGCCCAGATCCGCCTTGTTGTGCAGGCGCGTGAGCACCGCGTCCGGGATGCCACCAATGCCCATTTGCAGGGTGCTGCCGTTCTCCACCAGGCCCGCAATGTGGTCCCCAATGAGGCCTTCCACCTCTGTCTCCGCGCCCAGCTCCATCTGGGGCAGGGGCCGGTTGCTGCGAAAAAACGCGGTGACCCGCTGCAAAGGGAAGCTGCTGTTGCCACGCGTGGAGGGCATCTGTTCGTTGATTTCCGCCAGCACCACCTTGGCGGTGTCCACCGCGGCGCGTGCGGCGTCCACGCTGGTCCCCAAGGAGCACATCCCGTGACGGTCCGGCAGGGACAACTGCACCACTGCCACGTCCAACGGAATGGTCCCCTCGCGGAAAAGGTCCGGAATGTCTGACAGGAACACCGGGATGAAATCCCCACGGCCTTCCTCCACCGCCTTGCGCAAATGCCCGCCGGTGAACAGGGAGACGCTGCGGAACCGTCCCTGGTGTTCTGGCTGGGCAAACGCACAATCTCCCTCGGTGTGGAGGTGGTAGAGGCGCACGTTCTCCACGTTGTTCCGGCGCACCATGGCGTCCAGCAGGGGCAGCGGGGTGGCCGCCGCGCCGTGGATGAACACGCGCTGGTTGCTTTGGATGTGTTGCATGACGTCATCCGCCGACGCGGCGCGGTCCTGCCATTTGGGGTCCAGCATGGGTGCTCCCGGTTGCGTTCAAGGCCCCAGCCCGGGGCGCGCACGCCTTATCCACCACCAGGGGTGCGTCTGGAAACATCCCAAGGCAGCCACCACGTCACCTTTGAATGTGGACCGGCGGGTGGGTATGACCGGCGCCATGGCGTCCTTGGCATTGAAGCGGTTTGCGTGGGGGACGCTGGCGTTCAACCTGGCGGTGATCCTGTGGGGCGCCTACGTGCGCGCCACCGGCAGCGGCGCGGGGTGCGGGGACCACTGGCCCACCTGCAACGGTGACGTCATCCCGCGGGACCCGTCCCTCAAGACGCTCATTGAGTTCACCCACCGCGCCACCTCCGGCGTGGCGTTTCTTCTGGTGCTGGTCTTGCTGGTGTGGACGCTGCGCACCGTGGAGCGAACCCACGCCGCGCGCCGTGCCGCCTGGGCCACCATGGTGTTCATGGTCCTGGAAGCCGCCGTGGGCGCGGGGTTGGTCCTCTTCCGCCTGGTGGCGGACAATGAATCCATGGCGCGCGCCATGTTCATGAGCGTGCACCTCATCAACACGTTCTTGTTGTTGGCCTCCATGGTCCTCACCGCGTGGTGGCTGCAGGGCGGGCCCGCGTTGGCCCACGGCGTGTCCGGCGCAAGGTTGTGGGGCGTGGTGGGGACCCTGCTGGGCAGTGTGCTGTTGGGCGTGTCTGGCGCCGTGGCGGCGTTGGGAGACACCCTCTACCCCGCGCGTTCCCTGCAAGAAGGACTGGCGGCGGATTTGAGCCCCACCGCACATTTCCTGGTGCGCTTGCGCATCCTGCATCCCGGCCTGGCCATCACCGTGGCCTTGGTGGTGGTGGCCACGGTGGTGCTGCTCACGCCTGCGGGGGACCGGCTGGCCAGGAACCTGGGACGTGGACTGTTGGTGCTGGTGACGGCGCAACTGCTGGGCGGCCTGGTCAACGTGTTGCTGCTGGCGCCGGTGTGGATGCAGTTGGTCCACCTGGCCATGGCCGATGCGGTGTGGTTGGTGCTGGTGGTGTTCTGCGCCACGGTGTGGGCGCACCCGTCGTCAGAAGTGGCGCGCGCCACACCGCAGCCCGCGCTGCGCTGATTCAACCCAATCCACGTGAGTCAGCGGTTTGCCCCGGGCGGTGCGGCGGGCAACGGCGTGGGGCCACGTGGCCCCTCCACCAGCGGTGGTTCCCAGCCCCGCGGCATTTCTCCGCCGGGGAACGGGGATTCCATCTCCACCTCCACCCCCCACAGCTGGATGTCATGGAACCCCACCGCGCCGCTGGGCAACAACAACGTCTCCCGGATGGTGTGCGCCATCATGATGCCGCCACCCACGTTGCGGTGATCACTGTAGTCATCCCGGTGGGGCACGGTGAGGCCAATTTCCTTGACGGTGAACTCCACCGCGCGCACCAGGCCGGTGTCCCGGTCTGCTTCCAGGATGAACGTGTCCCTGGGGCCTTCACGCTCCTGGAACCTGAGCCGGGGATGGCCTTCCGCCGAGGACGGGAGCAGCGTGACGTCCACTTCATGCTTGAGCCACGCGTCCCAGGGACGCATCAGGCGCAACATGGCCTTGAGATGCACCCCGCGGTTGATCCCAAGACGCGGGTTGTATGGCGTGCCATTGCGCAGCGTGAGCAGGTCACCGTTTTGCAACATCCAGGTGAACCGTTGGCCGTTGTGCGCCACCGCCTGCCACGCGTTGCGGCGGCTGAAATCCAGGCGGTTGAGCCCCACCCAGCCCGGCGCCAGCTCGGGATAGAACAGCTCGGCTATGCCGGGGCTGAACGTTTCTTCGGCGTGGAAGCGCACCGTGCGCAGCGCGCGGCCACCGGTGTGGGCCTGCCGGATGTCCTGCCAGACGTCCTGCGCGGTGTCTGCGTTGTCCAGCACCGAAAGGAACCGGGGACGGCAACCGCTCCCCAACAGGACCAACCCACACACGGCGAGCAGACACATGTGGCGCATGGCCACGTTGTGCCCCATCCAACCGCGCGCATCAAGATGTGCTGTTGCCCGGAACCGCATTGTGGCTACAAGCGGCCCATGGAAACATCCCAGAAGCAGGACATTGAGCGGTTGCGCGCCAAAGGCCTTTCCCCCAAGGACATTGCGCGCGCCCTCAAGCTGTCTCCTTCCGCCGTCACCAACGTCATCCGGGAGCTTGCCGCCAACGCCGCGGCGCTTGCCGTCCCCAAGGTTGCGCGCTGCCTGGTGTCCCGCGGCTGGCAGCGCAGCGTGACGCTCAAGGACGGCGTGGAGGTTCCGCCGCAGCTGCGCGCCCTGGTGCCGTCGGCCAACCCGTCCGTGCCCGAACTGGTGCAGGTGGTGGTGGCCGTGGAGCGTGGGGATGGGATGTTGGACTTCTCCTTGTTCCTCCTGGACCCCGGGTGCCTGGGCGTGAAGGACGTGGTGGTGAAGCGCAAGTACACCCCCGCCGAGTTCAAGTCCTTTGAGGGCACCCTGGCGGAGAACACCGGCATGGTGATGGAGGAGGCAGACCTGTCCACGGCACGGCAGCTGGTGTTCGGCTGCGTGGAGTACGCGTCCTCCCTGGGATTACCACCGCCGGCGGACTTTGAACGCGCCGCCGCGGCGTTGGGGCCGCGCGGGCTGGAGCCGCTGGTGTTTCAGCTGGGCCACCAGGGAAAACCGTGTTTTGTGCCCGGCCCCCATGATGACGTGGCCAAGGTCTTGCGCACGTTGCGCAACGCAGTGGGCGAAGACGGCTTCACACAGCTGGCGTCACGCGGCCGGTGACGCAGGGCGCGCCGCTCAACCGCCACGCATCAACAACACCACCGCGTGGCACGTCACAAACGCCTGCAATGGGAGCGCTGCGGTACGCCAAGCGCCGGTGACGGGATCCTGCAGGTGGCCCAGCGCCTCGCGCGCCTTGCGGCTCAGCCGGTCCTTGGGGCCCAGGCGCGCCAACAACGCCGCTTCCATGGCCAGGCACGCGTCCAGCGCGTCTTCCACCGCGCCGCGTTCCAAGCGGTCCACCCAGGCGCCGCGCGCACGTGCGGCTGGTTCGCTGTGCGGGTGCGCCATGATCAACGCAGCCAACACGTCCCAGCCCGGGGACGCCATGGCCGGCTCCAGGGCCGCGGTGACGGCGTCAAGATCAGGCGCAGCGCAACCAGACAGCTGCAACGCGCCGGCACACGCAGCCAACAACGCGCGGTGGGTCACACCGTCAACCTGTGCCTGCGCGCCCAGCGCTAGGGAAAACGGAGGCTCCGCCCGCGCCAGCAGCACCGCCTGGCCCAGGGCGTCCCTCCACCGCGGCGAAGGTGGCGGCTGCAACACCGCCGCAAGACGCAGCAACACCCACGCACGGGACAGGCCGTTGGACATGGGCGCTTCCAGCGGACCCAACACATCCAACAGCGCATGCGCGCCGTGGAAGGGATTGGTCACCTGTTGCAGCGCGCCGTCCCACACCGGCTCACCCTGGTTGTGCAGCCACGCCTGTGCTTGGGTGAGGTCCGCCATGAACAAATCAGATAGCCGTTGGAGCTCCACGCGCAACAATCTGGCCACGCGTGGCCAAACCAGCCTAGATTGAGCACTCCATGGCATGGACCAGTTGGTTGATGGCCGCAGCGTTGGGCGTGACGGCGCAGGCAGAGGTCCCGGCGGCGCTTCCGCAGGCGCGCGTGATGATGGTGTCCTGCCGTGGCGCAGACGGTATGTGGGCCGTCCTGGCCCGCGCCACGCCGCGCCCCGCGGCAGAAGGATGGAGCTGGGACCTGGCCACCGACGCGTTGCGGGACAAGGAAGTGCTTGCCGGGTACCGCACCACCGCCGCTGCCCCGTCCGGAATGGATGGACCACCGGCCACTGCCGGTTTGTCCTGGACCCAGCTGGATGAAGGCTCCCAGCGCTTCTGGACGCCAGACCACCTGCTGTTGGTGCCGCCACCCAGGACCGGAACAAGCCGGGGCACCCTCTCGGCGGTGACCGTGGAACACCCACAGGGTCCCTGTGAAGGCGCGGTGTTGACCAACGGTGACGCCGTCAAAATGCCCGCACGTGGAGAGAGCGTGTTGTTGTTGGTGTTGCCGTTTGATTCCACCGCGGTGGCCGTGATGCCGGATGCCCAGGTTGCCACCACCGCGCTGGTGGCGGTGGAGCCTCCGGGACCGCGCGGGAAGAAGGTGGCGCTGCCGCTGGTCACCGGGCTCACCCGTGGCGACGGGCGGGCCCGTCTGGAACGCGTGGATGTGCGCCTGGATGTGGCCAGCAAACGCCCGGTGGGTGTGGCGTGGCGGGTGACGTTGTTCCCTTCCCGGGCGGTGGGGCTGTTGACCAGCCAGGCCATGGTGGGGCCCGCGCCGGGTGTGTTGTTGCACCAGGTGTCCGGCGCCATGCAGGCGGGCCCCGCGCGCGGTGTGGTGCATGGGCTGCTGTTGGAGAATACGGCGGGCAACCCGTGAACCGCGTCGTGTGTGTGGTGCTGTTCGGTTGTTTGCCGCTTGCCGCGTGCACGTCCACGGGGGCCACGTCAGACGCGGGTGTGCCGGATGCCCACGTGGAGCGGTGGTGGGACGCAGGGTCAAGAACGTGGCCAGAGCAGAACCAGTTTGACGAACTTCCCCTCAACACCATGGCGCGCATGCCGGTGGCTGCGGGACAGGACACCATCTCGGTCCTGGCGGCCAACGTTGGAAACATTGATGTGCTGCGTTGTGGCGGCGCCGTCTACAAGCTGTGCAACGTGGACAGTGAACTGGCCGTCAAGACGCGGTTGCGGGACCTCAGGCCGGATGTTGTGCTGTTGCAGGAAGTCATCACCCCCACGGTGTGCGCGCGCATCCAGGACCTGGTGGATGACCAGCACGTGTGCCATCCCGCCCACACCGCGGTGGAACCGGAGCAGCCACGCCGCTTGTTGGGACCGGACTACACCATCACCTGTGATGACCGCGCCGGCTACGAATGTGTTGCCGTGCACCGCGACGTTGGGACGTTGGAAGGATGCGCCACGGGAAACCTGTGCCGGGGTGCAGCGCGCGCGGTGGACGCCGTGATGGGCTGTGATGACGGATTCACCATCACCGGCATCACCGCCACCGTGCGGGGGCAACGCGTTGATTTGTTCAGCGCACATCCCCAGAGCGGAAACACCAGCGCCAACCAGCAGTGCCGCAAGGCCTACCTGGACCAGGTGCTGGACCCCAACGCGGGGCTTCCACTGCGGGTGGCGCCACGGGCCATTCTGGGCGGGGACCTCAACATGGACCCCTGGCGCACCACCAGCGCAGACCCGGAGGTTGTCACCTGGAACACATTTGTCACCCCCCACAATGATGACGTCACGCGTCCCTGGAAGTACCACTCCGGCGCGGTGGAACATGAACCACCGTATTGGAGCGCGTGGCTGGTGCACCGCACCTGGGACCACGTCATCTCTGACGGGTACCAGGGCCGTTGTGTGACGCTGGGTGCCGCGCCGGATGTGGCGCCTTTGGACTTCTCCGCCGGTGCACAGGACATTGACCTGCTGGATCACCTGGCCCTGTGGTGCCACCTGGCCCCCCGCTGATGCGTTTGGACGCATGTCCAACGTGAGCCGCCTCCCGCACTGTTCCCTGACTGACGCGGTGGTACACCGCGCGGCCATGGCCGGGGGACACCCATTGAAAAACCTCAGCGTGCTGCTGTGGATGATCGTCGCTGGGGCCTGTACGTCACCCGGTGTGGCCGTGGATGACGCGGGTCAGCCCGTGGTGGATGCCGCGGTGCCCATGGACGCGGGCGGCCCGTCCCCGGACGCGGCACGTCCACCACCAGACGCTGGCGCCCCGGATGCCGCAACGTCCGCGGATGCCGCGGTGACACCGGATGCATCCGTCATCACGTCAGACGGTGGCGCGTGCGTGGTTCAACGGGAGACGTTTGCATGCACCGCGGACCCAGAGACGTGCCGGGGGGGAATTTGTGTGTCCGGTCAATGCCTGGGGCCCCAGGCTGACCCGGACCGTTGGGTGGATTGTGGAGATGGCACCTGCAGCGCGTGTGAAGACGCCACCCGCTGTCCGGCGGATTGTGCTGCACCGCCCACCGTTGCGGACACCAAGGTCTATGACCAGCCCGCCACCACCATGACGGTGGAACTGCACGGGTTTGGGTTCAACCGCACGTCCAGCTTTGAACAGATGGTGTACGGCCAGGTCCTGGAGACCGGCGAGCTTGGTCCCTCCATGATGCGTTACGGCGTCACGTTGCCCAACGGGTTTTTGGAGCCCACCGCCCCCAACCAGTACGTGGCCGTGGAATATTACGGCGCCACCCCAGCGGCGTGGATGACCGCATCGGATGTGGCGGCGGTAGAAGTGCTGGACTGGCGCACGCATGAGGGACTTGAGCGGTATGCCACGGTGGTGGCGCTGTTCATCCGCAACCGCATGGCGTTGTCCGGCGCCACCCACGTCAACATCCTGTGCCACTCCATGGGCTGCCATGTGATGCGCTGGCTCATGGAGCATGACGTGGAGCAGCTTGCTTCAGACAGCGTGGTGGTTCGCGTGACCACCGTGGCGGGCGCGGTCAACGGGGCAGGGCTGGCGCGCTGGTATGAAAATGACGTGGTCCGGCAGTACGCGGGGATGATCACGCTCAACACGGCGGATTTCATCCATTGCAACCCGGACTACGTGGCAGATGCATCCGCCGTGTGGGACCACAAGCTCACTCAGGCCAACAACCCGCTGTGGCGTGGCGTCCTCATGCACCAACTCACCGCCACCAACCCGCAGCTGCATCCCCTGGACATCATCAACCCGGCGGATGAAGCAAACGACAGCGTGTTGTTTGCGCCGGATACGTTTTTCATCGCACAAGCCCAGCACGCGCGTTTTGTGGCGTTGGACGGGACTGCCCTGGCGCCGTCCCATACGTACCTGCACGTGGGTCACACCGCTGCGCAGGGAGAACGGGGCACCGGCCTGTTGGCCGCAGCGTCGTTGTTTCACCACCGCAGGGTCACCATCACGCTGGGCACCGTGACGCTGCTGGATGACGCCGAGCGCAACAATCCCCTGGACCTGGTGGCCCGCGGCGAGCCGCCCGCGGAAATCTCGCCGGAGGTGCGCGTGTGGTTTGATCCCTACGTGCAAGACACATTTGGTGAGGTGGGCGCCATCATCCACGAGCAAACCTTGGACTACCGCTCCAGCCGGATGTTCCTGGCGGTGCAGGATGTGCCGGTGCCGGCCAACGTGGTGCTGTTTGAGGGGCCGGTGTTTGACGGGATGGACGCATTGAACCTGGAGCTGGTGTTCAAGGAGGTGGACCAGGACCGGCGGCTGGGCGTGGATGAAGCGGTGGTGGGCCCCGCGGCAGAACAACTGCGTTGGAGCGGGGCAATCCCATTGGTTGCCGGAAGTGTGGTGGTGGAGGGACCCAAGGCGCGCGCCGAGCTGGTGGTCACCGTGGTGACGTTGTTCTGACGCTGTCGTGGTCAGTCCAGGCCCAGCAAGGGCGGCTTGTTGAAGCGCGCGCGTATCTTGTTGGCCACCGAATGCACCGCGTGCACCCGCACCAGGCGGCGTTCCAGGCTGCGCTTGCCCGGAAAATCCGCCAGCAACAGGCCCACCATGATGGTGAGCAGCCCCTGACCCGGAACGCCGGGAACGCTGAGCACCAGGCCAAAGGCCAGCAGCACCCACGCCAGGCCATTCTTGAGCACCGTGGCCAGCACACGCACCCACAGCGGGCGGCCTTCCAGAAACGGGCGTGGTGCCTTGCCCACAAAATAGTCCGGCGGCATCAGGATGAGCACCGTGACCACCATGGCGGTGCTCACCACCATGGACGCCACAAAGACCCCGCCCAGCAACCAGGCGTTCTCCGAGATTTCTTTGACCAGCTGGGTGAACATCTCCATGGCGTCACCAGGGCTTGTAGCCGTCTCCCATGGGGATGCTACAAGCGCCGCACCATGCGTCTTGTGTGTGTCCTGACTGTTGCCGCCCTGTTGGCCGCGTGCCCGTCCAAGCCACCGCCACCGCCACCCATCCCGGATTCGGGGGTGGACCCCTGTGGCGTGGATGAGGCCGCGCGCGCCGCGGTGGAACTGGGCCGCCGCGCCGAAGCGGGTGAGGCCGTGGTGGCGGAAGACGGGTGTTCGCTGTTTGACGGCAAACTGCTGGCGCGTGGCTTTCCAAAGACCGTGGCGCAGGCACGCAACGCGTTGAAGATGGAAGAGCGTTGTGCGCCGTCATTCACCGCCGCGGGGTCGTTGGTGACGTTGGGCTACCGGGATGGTGTGTGGTGGGTGACCCGCGTGAAGAACGTGACGGATGACCGCATCCTCGCCGAGGAACACGGTGCCTCCGCCGCCATCCAGAACGCGCTCATCCAGGCCGCACGGTGCCCCAGTGCCTCACGGCGGCTGCGCAGCGAGGCAGATGCAAGCGTGGCGGTGGCCTACGGGCTTGCCACCGATGCATTGCGCAAGGTGTTGTCCGGAGAAACAGACAAAGAACCCATTCCCCCCGACACCAAGGACGCCCTGGCACGCGTGTGCAAGGCGGTGCAGAAGCCCACACCCAGCGCGGCGGCGGTCAAACCAAAGGCCGGGCTGGTGGATGTGCTGCAGGGTGCGGTGGCCAACCCGTCCCAGGTGGAGCCCCTGGCCGCCATGGCGCTGGTCATGGCGGGCAGCCTGGCGGTGTTTGGCAGCGCCGCGGCGCAGGTGAACATGCGGGACAAGGCCCTGGAGGCAGTAAGGCCCCACGCGCGCGGCGTGTTGGGCGCCGCCCCCAAGACCAACCTGGAAGGCGTGTGCGCCACGTGGGCCATGGTGGAAGGTGCACTGACGCCCCAGCCGGCAACCACCGGCAAAGCGCCCGCCAAGAAGAAGAAGTGATGTTGCGCGCCGGGTGATGCAACCGCGGGTTTCAGAGCATGTCGTCCAGGGCGCCATCCAGCCACGGGTAGAACGCGTCCTCACGTGCGGGCCCCGCCCACTGGCTCAACAGCTCGCGGTCCAACGCGCGGTGACGCCGGTTGTTGGACAGGTCCTCCAGCAGCGTCTCCCGCTGCGTGTCATCCACCGGCCAACGCCACGGGCAGTGGCTGGGATGCAATTGCAACAAACGCCCACGCGGCTGCGCGTGCTGCTGCGGAACGTCCGCCACAAACGGGAAGATGTGGCACGCGTCCGGCCGCAGGCCATGCACCCCGCAGCGGCGGTGTTCGCCCAGGCGCACCAGAAACGCACAGCTGGCGTCCGGGCGTTGCCGCAACGCCAACGCGCGTGAGGTCTCTCCCCAGGAGATGGGATGCACCGGCAGCCCGTTGCGCCACGGGACGAGCTGGGTGAATTCCCGGGGGGCCAGGTTGAGGGTGAGCGCCAGCCGCCGGATGTCCACCACGTTGACCGGCACGTGCTGGCCGCTGCAGCAGTCCACATCACAGCCCACGCACGGCACATCCGCCGCGTTGGTGACCGGGCGGTACAGCCGGTCCGCCATTGCGGTGTTGCGCAGCACGTTGTTCCACGCCACGTGTTGCGTTTCCGTCAGCGCCACGGGGACGGGTGGCCGCCCCGCCGCCACGCTGGGCCTTCCGGGATGGGACACCGGAGCGGGCGGCGCCACGGCGCGGGTGTCCCCCGGCAAAAGGACCGCGGGTGTGGCCAGCGCGGGTGTGGCCACCCTGCGCACCTTGGAAGCACGCCGAGCCTTGCGGCCCGTTTTCACCGGCGTGCGCGTGGTCTTGCGGGAGGTTTTCTTGTTGCCCTGCTTGGTCCGGCGCGCGGCCATGGCGCTTCCCATCCGGCGCGTCCCCCGTGGACCGCCGCGGGGGACACTGCCACGCCGGAAGGGATGGCCCCAACCACACCGCAGGCCTATTTGCGTTTCAGGTTGGCCTTGAACTCCTGGAACTTGCCCTGGATGTCCTTGAGCGCCTTGGTGCTGATGTCCGAAGCCTCCTTGGCCAGCCGCTCGGCGTCACCCGCCTTGGGCTCCAGCTTCTGCCAAGCGTCCTTGGCGTCCATTCCCGCCAGATGGACCTCCAGCCGGATCTCATCCCGGAGCTTCTTGATGCTGTCCAACACCTCCCGGACATCCTTCTTGATCTCGTCGGTCTGCATGGGGCCCCTCCTTGTGGGGTTGTGAGCCGTCAGGATTGCACGCGGGGTGCCGTGCCCAAACCACCGGCCCACAAGGATTTTCCACCCATCCGGCCCGCAAGGTCTGCGCACGTGGCGTGCGCCCTGCGCACCTTTGCGCACCCGGTCCGGTGGAACACTGGTCAGACCAGTTGACCACTTGTCCACCAACGCGTAAGAAGCGCCGCATGGTTGAAACCACCTTCCAACCGGTGCGCCGCACCTCCCTGCCTGACGCCATCTACGCCGAGCTGTGGGGCCGCATCACCCGCGGGGACATGGAGCCCGGCACCGTGCTGCCCAGCGAGCGGGAGCTGGCCACGCTGCTCAACGTCAACCGCCAGGCCGTGCGCGAGGCCCTCAAGCGCCTGGAGCAGGCGCACATGGTGGCCATCCAGCAGGGCGGTCAGACCCGGGTGCTCAACTACCTGGACACCGCCGGAACAGACGTGCTGGCCCAGCTGCTGCTCACCAGTGACGGGCGCTTGCGCGTGAAGGTCATTCGCAGCGTGCTGGAGATGCGCGCCGCATTGGCGCCGGACATTGCGCGGCTGGCCGCCCAGCGTGCGTCCAAGGCCGTCCACCAGGGCCTGGCAGACACGGTGGTGCTCATGCGGCAGTCCAGTGCGGACCTGGAGCGCCTGCAAACGTTGTCCATGACGTTCTGGGGGCTGCTGGTGGAGGGCGCGGACAATGTGGCCTACCGCCTGGCGTTCAATTCATTGCGGGAGACCTACGACAAAGTGCGCGGCCTGCTGTTGGAGCCGCTGCGGGATGAGTTGACCGCATCCGCGCTCTTTGCGTCCGTGGCCAACGCCGTGCGTGACGGTGACGCAGATGCCGCCGAACGCAAAGCGCGCACGCTGATACGCAAGGGCACAGAGCCGCTGTTGATGATGGTGGAACAACTTGGAAACCTGGGGGAGAAACCATGAGTGATGTGCTGACGGTGTCCGCGGGAACGGAGAAGGCAACGCTGCAAGGCGCGCGGGGCATGCACACGCTGGGGGACGCGGCCGCCGAATTTTTGCGCCACCCCTCCCCGCGCGTGTTCCTCCTGTTGACGGCGGTGGCCTGGACCGCGCGGCTGTGGCTTGGGGCCTGGAGCGTGGCGGACGTGGTGATCCTGGCCACGTTGCTGCTGTGGTGGCCGTTCCAGGAGTGGCTCATCCACGTCTTCATCCTCCACATGAAACCCCGCACCATCCTGGGCATCACCGTGGATCCGTTTGTGGCGCGCAAACACCGCCGCCATCACCTGGACCCCTGGAACATTCCCACGTTGTTTGTCCCGCTGCGCACCACCGTCATCTCCGTTCCGGCGCTGGTGCTGTTGTTCCACGCCACCTTGCCCCAGCCGTTGTCCCTCACCGCGTTGGCCGGCTACCTGGCGCTCTCCCTCAACTACGAATGGTTCCACTACCTCACCCACACCCGCTACGTGCCACGCGGGGCCATCTACCGGCACATCTGGAGACACCACCGGTTGCACCACTGCAAGAACGAGAAGAACTGGTTTGGCGTGTCCATGACCCTGGCAGACCTGGTGCTGCGCACCGCGCCCGAGCCGTCCACCGTGGAGACGTCTGAGACGTGCCGGACGCTGGGCTACAACTGACGCAAGGTGGTGCTGGACGCGCGTCAAAGCCGGATGGGTCCTGCGCCTTGAGGGACACCGTGGTGCCGTGTCAGGACACGCCTCCAGCCCATGTTGTGGAGAGCCCGCCATGAAGATGTCCGAACGCGTGGAAGAACTTCGCAAGCGCAAGGAGAAACACCTGGAGATGGGCGGCCCGGAACGGGTGGCCCGCCAGCACCAGCGCGGCAAGATGACGGCGCGGGAACGTATTGCGGCGCTGTTTGACCCCGGCAGCTTCCATGAACGTGGCCTGTTGGCCGGGGACCGTGGCCAGACCACCCATGAGATGAAAAGCCCCGCCCCGGCGGATGGGTGCATCACCGGCACCGGCCTGGTGGGCGGCCGTCCTGTGGCGTGCGCGGCGTATGACTTCACCGTGTTTGGTGGGTCCATTGGCGAGGTGGGGGAACGCAAGGTCACCCGCCTGCGTGACGTGGCGCTCAAGAACCGCATGCCGTTTGTGTGGTTGGTGGACAGCGCCGGCGCGCGCATCAACGGGGATCTGGTGGGAGACACCGCGCGCATGAGCACGGCGGTGAGCATGTTTGCAGACACCGGTTACCTGTTCCGCGAGGAGGTCATCATGAGCGGCGTGGTCCCGCTGGTGGCCGCCATGATGGGACCCGGTGCCGCGGGGACGGCGTACATCCCCGGCCTGGCGGATTTTGTGCCCATGGTGAAGGGCTCCTCCATGGCCATTGGGGGGCCGTACCTGGTCCAAAGCGTGGTGGGGGAGAAAATCTCCGAGGAGGACCTGGGCGGCAGCCGCATCCACACCGAGATAAGCGGGTGCGCAGACCTGGAAGTCCCCAATGACGCCGAGTGTATTGAGGTCATCAAACAGTACCTGTCCTATTTTCCGTCCCACTGCCGGGAGAAGCCGCCGCGCATTGCGCCGGTGCCGCCGGTGGAAGGCGCCGCCGAAAAACTGACCAAGGTGCTGCCGGAGACCAGCCGCCAGGCCTATGACATGCACAAGGTGCTGCAGGCCGTGGTGGACGGCGGGAAGCTGCTGGAGATCAAGCCCCGGTGGGGACGCAACATCATCACCGCGTTGGGCCGCATAGACGGGTGGAGCGTGGGGATGGTGGCCAACAATCCCATGCACCTGGGTGGCGTGCTGGATGTGGATGCGTCAGACAAGGCCGCGCGGTTCATCAACCTGTGTGACGCGTACAACATCCCGGTGGTGTTCTTTTCGGATGTGCCGGGATTTATGGTGGGCAGCAAGGTCGAGCAGCAGGGCATCATCCGCCATGGGGCCAAGTTCCTCTACGCGGTGGCTTCGGCAACGGTGCCCAAGTTCACCGTGGTGGTGCGCAAGGATTATGGCGCCGGTTATTACGTGATGTGCGGGCGCGCGTATGAGCCGGACCTGCTGGTGGGCTGGCCCACGGCGGAGATTGCAGTGATGGGCGCCGAGGGCATGGTGAGCATTGCCATGCACAAGATGTTGGAAGGCGCGGAGAACAAGACCGAGATGATCAAACAGCTGGCGGAAAATGTCCGGCCGGCCATTGATGCGTACCGCGTGGCAGCGCTGGGTATGGTGGATGACATCATTGAGCCGGCGCAGACGCGGGACGTGCTGGCACACGCGTTGGCGGTCACGCGGGACAAGGTGGTGGAGCGGCCGTTCCGTCGGAGGGAAGTCTCCCCGGTGTGAGCACATCAATGGCTTTGTTTTTTTTCGGGAGGGCGAGGCGTCTGCCGAGCCTGCATTCCCGTCGACACGCGTGCCGTTTGGTGTTCCCTGTTGCGTCAGCGTCCCCCCACCGTCCGCCACCACGGGGTTCTTGGCGCGGTGGCGCCTGGTTCCGCGGGTTGCCCCAACATGGGCGTCATGAGGTCCACAAAAACGCCCGGGGCCAGGTTGAACAGGTCTTCGGCGGGTTCTGCCCAGCCATGCAGGCCCAATTCAAAGGTGCACCAGTGCACCGGCAGCAACGTCCTGCCCCTGAGTGCCTTGTGCGCCTCCAGCGCGCCAGCCGGGCCCAGGTGAATGTCCCCCCAGGACGGGTGGTATTGGCCAATCTCCAGCATGGTGACGTCAAACGGTCCCAGCTTCTCTCCAATCTCCGCCATGTCCGGACCCATGCCCGTGTCCCCGCTGAAGTACACGCGGTGTTGCGGGCCCACCATGCTCCAGGACGTCCACAGCGTGTTGTTGCGGAACAGGAACCGTCCACTGAAGTGCCGCGCCGGCGTGGAGATGAGCCGCACGCCGTTGGTCAGCGTCACTTCCTGCCACCACTCCAGCTCGGTGACCTGGTTTGCGGGAATGCCCCACTTCTCAAAGTGGGTCCCCACGCCCAGGCCCACAAAAAAGCGCGTTCCGGTGGCGGCCAGGCGCTGCACGGTCTCCATGTCCAGATGGTCGTAGTGGTCATGGGAAATGACCACCGCATCCAACTTCCCCAGTTTCTCCAGCTCCATCACCGGCGGGTGGAAGCGGTGCGGTCCCACCGCTGAAGACGGAGAAGCGCGCTTGCTCCAATGCGGGTCCGTCAGGATGCGGGCTCCATCCAGTTCCACCAGCGTGGTGGAGTGGCCCATCCAGGTGATGCGCAATCCGGTTGACGGCGGGGTCCCCAGGTCCGTGACCGTGTTGGCGTACAACGGCAGCGGAACTCTGGGTTCACGCTCCTGACGGCCGCTCCACCATTCCCGCGCGGCATCCAACGCACCCGCCTGCATGACGCTGGTCTCAACGTGGTTGTGGAACGTCCCGTCCCGGTAGCCAGGGTTCTGCCCCATGCGCTGGGACCGTGACGCCATGGAGAAGGACCCAAACGTGGCGCAACCGTTGGTTGTGGACACGGTGACCGCAAAAAGCAGAATGGCGCCGCCCAGGCCAACCTGGCCCAAACGCCGCAAACGTTTTGGAAATGCCATGGCGCATCCATGGCGTTTGCTGTGCTGCGGCGCAAGTTGCTCCACACTTGTTCACAATGGCATGACGCGCGCCATGAACGTCGCCATTGGCTTTGCATCCGCGGCGGACCGGGACTCCGCCCACCATTTTTTTTCAGACCGGCCCTTTGCCCAATCCCAGTTTGAAGCGCTGGCCGCGCATGTGGCCCGCCTGGGTGAAGACGTCACACTCACGTCCACCCGCAGCCGCGTGGCCTTTGTGCGCCAGACCAGGTTCCTCTGGGTGCACCAGGCCACCAAGGACGGCATCTGGGTGGCGTTCCTCCTGCCTGGGCAGGTGAAATCTCCACGTTTGCGCAGTGGTGCCGTTGGGAAACGCTGGTCCCACCACGTCAAGGTCACCGCCGCATTGGACCCGCAACTGTTGGGATGGATTGCACAGGCCTATGAAACAGACGCACCTAAGCGGCCACCACGGCGTTGAGTCCTTCGGTGAACCCCAACGCGCGCAGTTCTTCCCGCAAGCCCGGCCGCGCCCCCGCAGTGCCAATGGCCACCACCACCACCGTGTCCGCGTTCTGCCGGGCCAGCGGGACCAGCTGCGACGCTGCAAACACGCGCACGCCACCTTCACCCATGAGCCGGCCGCCTACCTTGCGCGGGTCTGCGTCCACGTGCGCCACAATGTGCACACCTTCTTCAATGAGCACGCGGCCTGCCGCCTTGCCTTCAAAGCCCGCGCCCACCATGACCACCGGCCGCTGCTTCAGGTTCATGTGTTCCACCAGATGGTGCAGCCGGCAGCGTCGGATGGCCTGCAGCGTGTAGTCCCCGTGGGTGCGTGACAACCGCGCACCGTGTTCACGCCAGAAGTGCAGGATCCCCTGTGGCTTCCCCATGCGCGCGCCCGCGCCGTGGAGACGCAGCCACAGGTCATAATCCTCTGGCCATTCCACCTTGTGGTACCCGCCCACCTCTTCCAGCTTGCTGCGCCGCAGCATCACCGTGGGGTGCGCCAGCGGTGCTTCCACATAGATGTCCCGCGCATGTTCCTCCGGCGTGTGCAGCGAAGAAATCCACGCGTCATACGCCACCCTCCGCGCCGTCACGCGGCTGGGTGGGACGCTCAGCACCTCGGTGCCCACCACATCCAGGCCCGGGTTGTCCCGCGCAAACGCCAGCTGCTTTTCAATGCGCCGGGGATGCATCACATCATCCGCGTCCATGCGCACAATCCAGGGCTGGCTGGCCACCTCCAGGCCGCGTTTGAGCGCCTGCGCAATGCCGCCACCGCCACCAGCCACCACGCGCAACGGAAGGCGGTTCATCCAGGCCCGCAAAATGGCGTGCGTGGCGTCACAACTGCGGTCGTCCACCGCCACAATCTCGTCCGCCGGATGTGTTTGCGCGTGCAGGGACCGCAGCGCCGCGCCCAGATGCCGCGCACCGTTCTTCACCGGCAACAACACACCCACCCGCATGTCCAGCGCCGTACCCCAGCTGTGATCCACCCCACAACACCGCCCAACACCGACCGTTCACCAATCACTTCCGCCCGTTGGCCCCCGTGCCGTCCAACCTTTGGACCCCTGGCCCGTACCTTGTTGGAGGACGGAGGAAGCCATGACCTGGAGTGGATGGAAGAGGCACTTTGAGCGCAACGCCCTGCGGCCCCTGCCGCAACAAACCAAGGGTGACCCCACGCCGCACACCCAAGCGCAGCGCGCTGCCTTGGTGCGCAGCCTGGCGGTGTTCCAGCGCGGTGAAACCGGGGAGGGCCGCGTGGCGCGTGAGGTGGACCACGTGGCGTATGACGGCGTGGATGACCACTGGCGCGCGGCCATCAAGCTGTTTGTGGCCGAAGAAGGCCGGCACGCCCGCATCCTGGGAGACCTGGTGCGTGGCCTGGGCGGGAAGACGGTGGAGCACACCTGGACGGAAAGTGCGTTCCGCCATGGCCGCGGCCTGATGGGCGTGCGCCTCAAGCTGCTCATGCTCATGGTGGCCGAAGTGGTGGGCATGACGTTCTACCGCCTGCTGAGTGAACAACTGGTGGACGGGCCCGTGCGGCGGGCGTTGACCCAGATTTGTGACGACGAGGTTTTCCACCTCAGCTTCCACGCTGCGTTCTTCCGTACGCAGGCCACGGGCCCGCTCAGGGCGCTGTTGTTCACGGCCGGCTGGTGGGGCGTGGGATTGGTTGGCATGGCCGTGGTGGTGGTGGACCACGCCCGCACGCTGCGTGCGCTGGACGTGCCCATCCAGGAGGCGGTGGCGCGGTTTGTGTCCGGGCTGGCGGTGGCCCACCAGGGCGTGCTGGGCCGCAGGGTTCCCACGGCACTGCCCGCGGTGGCCTGAACGTCAGGACGGCGGAAGTGTCGTCTGTGTGCGGCGCGGGGTGGCGGAGGTGATGGGGGCCAGGCTGGTGCTGCTGCCGGGATTGTTGCCGGGCGTGGTGCTGGCGCCGTTGGTGGGCGGCACGGTGCCGCCAAGACGGAACCGGCTCACCACGCGCTCCAATTCCAGGCTCAGGTTGCTCATCTCCAACGCACTGGTGGCCATCTCTTCCATGGAGCGCCGCTGGTCCGCCGTCACGGTGCGCACCTCCAACGTGGCCTGTTCATTCTGTTTGGCCACATCAGAGATGTTGTTGATGGCTTTCACCATCTCCAGGGAACCCTGCAGCTGGCCCTGGCTGGTGCGGGCAATCTGTTCGGATTTTTCCGCGCCGCGCAAGGCACTCTCCAACATGCCTTCCAGGCTGTGGATGATGGACGCCAGGTCCTCGCGGGACGCGTTGAGCTCGCGGGTACCGTCACGCATACCAATCACCGCGCTCTCAGACTCCTTGGCAATGTCACTCACCAGCACCGTGATCTGTTCGGCGCTTTTCCCCGAGGACTCGGCCAGCTTGCGCACTTCATCCGCAACCACCGCAAAGCCGCGCCCGTATTCACCCGCGCGCGCGGCCTCAATGGCGGCGTTGAGCGCCAGCAGGTTGGTCTGCTGGGAGATCTTGGTGATCACTTCCACAATCTTGCCAATGGCCTGGCTCTTCTCACCAAACGCAAACACGCGCGTGGACGCCTGCTCAATGCGGCGGAACACTTCCTGGAGCTTTTCCACCGCCAGGTTGGCCACTTCGGTGCCGGTGCGCGCGGCGGTGTGCGTCTCGGCGGCGGAGCGCGCGGCGTCCTGCGCGGCCTGCGCGGTACGCTCAATGCCCGCCGAAAGTTCATTGATGAGCCGGTTGGCTTTGGCCACCAGTTCGTTCTGCAGCTCGGCGCCGCGGGCAATGACCTCAATGGTGCTGCCCACGTTTTCGGCGCTCAGGTTCACGTTTTCTGCAGCGCCGGACAGGGTGTTGGCGCTCTCGGCCACGTTGCGCGCGGTCTTTTGCAGGTGGCTCACCAGCTCCCGCAGGTTCTCCAGCATGGTGTTGATGGACTGGCTGACCTGGTCCACTTCATCCGGGTAGTTGCTGGGGCGCTCAAACCGCACGCTGGTGGAGAGGTCACCCTGGGTGATGTGTGCGGCGGTGCTGGCCAGGTTTTGCAGGTTGTGGCTCAGGCCCGCCACGTACCACCACGTCACCGTGGCCGCGCACGCCAGCAATGCCACCACAAACACCAGCTGCTGGGCCCACCCGTTGCCGGGATAGACCAGTCCCACCGCGCTGTGGAGGCCCGCCGCCACCAGCACGGTGAACAACTGCAGCATGGCAATCTTGAGGCCCAACTGCGTGCGCATGTTGCCTGCTCCCATCAGAGACGGTGACCAAACAGGCGGCACGCTACTGCCGCGGGGGTCACACGGGGAAGGTTCCATCCCAAACCCGGCTGGCTACAGCCACCCACACCACCCCCAAACGTGTTGACGGGGCGGGCGGCCGTGCAGCACACAGTCCACCATGCGGCGCGCCTGGGCAATCTCCACAACCTGTGCGGTGGCGCTGTGGTCCGGCTGCCCGGCAGAGAACTGGACCGGCAAAAGCCCGCTGCTGCGCAACGCAGACACCCTCAACCTCCTCTACCGGGAATACCAGGCCACCAAGGGCGCGCCGGGGGAGTTCATCGCGTATTCGCTCACCGTGGCGGCGGGGACAGACCGGCTGACCATCTCTGCGCTGCCCACCCGCGCCGAATGGTCCTGGGACGACGGTTGGCCGCCAGACCGGTTTGCCGGCGACAACGAACACACCGGCCACTACCGCGTGGCGCAGCGCCGCCGGGATGCCAACTGGGTGTTCAAGACCCGCCCGGGCCAGTCCGGTGAACCGGTCAAGACCATGCCGCCCGAACAGGAACGCACCAACCCCTATGCCAACCGCCGCTTCATGGGCGGTGGCGCGGGCGGCGCGGTGGACAACGCCAGCGTGTGCCCGCCGGGATACGTGATGACCGGCGTGCGCGGGCGCATGGACCTGGCCGGAAAAACTGTGGCGCAGCTGGCGGCGTTGTGCCGCGCATTGCCGCGGCCGCAGGGCAACACCCCGGGGCATCTTGTGGAGGGATCCTGGTGGGGTGAGGAGGTCAAGTCCCCGGTGCAAACGCTGGAGTGCCCGCCGGGGACCGCGCTGTTGCCGGACATGGCCATCTCCACCGG
>Ga0154020_10001246_pt1 | contig 31645 bp, 23 predicted proteins | sample Klosneuvirus_201_FD_109709 | JGI IMG/M metagenome (GOLD analysis project Ga0154020, IMG submission 109709) | Active sludge microbial communities from wastewater, Klosterneuburg, Austria - Klosneuvirus_20160825_MG | ecosystem: Engineered > WWTP > Aerobic digester > Activated sludge | place...
ATTGTATCATTTGCAGCACCTGAGACACGCACATAGCCAACGCGAGTAAGACTGTCTATTCCGGTGTTATTTGACGGAACAAACAATACGTCATACAGTCCAGGAGTTGAATAGGTAACTACCGGCATTGAGTCAGTTGATGTGCTAGGTGTTCCACCCGGAAATTCCCAATACCATGAAGTTGCTTTTCCATTCCATGAAATATCAGAAAAGGTTACTGTTCTGCCTGCGCAGATTTCTTTTCTGTTTGATGAGAAATCAGCATTAGGAGAGCAGATGTTTATCGGAGAACCGTCGGTTCCCGTGGCGATTAGATTGGTGTTAGTCCATAAATTATTTCTGCCTGATAAACCTGAGTTCAGTGCTGCGAACATGCGGGTTTTCTGGTCAGGAGTGAACATTACATCACAATAAGAATAATCCATAAAATTCTGGTAGTTCTCAACAACCGGAGGATTACAGATGGCTGCAGTCGATTGCGTTACGCAATGGTCAAATCCTTTGGTAACAGGAGTGTCATTTACAAAATCATCACCACAAACGGTACCAACTTCATTCCCGCTTCCCCAAGGATGGAGAAGGTTTAGAACGTGACCAAGTTCATGCGTAAGTGTGCGTTTGTTGTTTGGAGAACTTGTTCCGATGCTACCTGTATAATTATGACGGGTAAGAATTCCGTCAATACTTCCTGGAGTTGAAGAGGAAGGAAGATAAGCGTAAGCTGCAGCGCCGCTTCTTTCAAGTGTGTGTGCAACCCAGATATTCACATATTTCTGATTTGGCCAAGGGTTTAACTTGGATGCATCATTTGCATTATAAGTAAGGTTAGTTACAATTCTGTCAATTCCGTTTGTACAGTTTCCGTTCGGGTCAATATTGGCCAGACGGAATTCAATTTGCATGTCGGCTGATAAAGAAATGAATGGAGGAATGATCTGCGAAGTATCGGAGTTTCTTTTAGCATAATCATCATTGATCACGCGGATTGCATCCAGAACTTGCGCATCGGAAATATTCTCCGGACCATAGTTGTGCAGTACGTGAAACACTACCGGAATGATATACAGAGGAGTTCCTGAGGAAGTCGTTCTTTGATTGGCCTGATTTCTAACGTAATCAGCAGTAAAATCTTCTAATTGTTGACGAACTCTAAGAATATCCGGATTGTTCTTAATTGATTCCTGATATACTTCGTCTGTATGACAACGTAAATCCTGCTGAGCATAGGCAATGTTGCCGAAAAATGCAGTCAGCAACGCTAAGAGTAGTATTTTCTTCATGAAATTAAGGGTAGTTTTGACAAGATGGTTAGATCTTTCGATGAATTACAAAGATACTCAAACTTTTAAAGTTCTACCAGTTACGAAGCCTTTTGACAATCGAATGACTGAATCAATCTGCTCGTAAAAAGCATGATTTTGCTCTGAAAAACCAGAATCTGTCTAGTCAATTGCCTGCTTAAGGTCTGCTAACAAATCTTTAACATCCTCTATTCCGACACTCAGGCGTAATAATGAGTCCAGAACACCGGCTTTTTCCCGGAGATCTTTAGGAATGGCTGCATGTGTCATGCTTGCAGGGTGTCCAATCAATGATTCGACTCCACCAAGTGATTCTGCCAATGAAAATACTTTGGTTCTGCTTGCCATGGCAAAAGCGTCTTCCTTCGAATTCCCTTTGAGTGTAAAAGAGATCATGCCTCCAAAATCCTTCATCTGTGATTTTGCAATGGAGTGGTTTGGATGATCTGCAAAGCCGGGCCAATAAACTTTATCAACTTTTGGGTGAGACCGAAGGTATTCGGCGACTGCCTTTCCATTTGTGCAATGCCTGTCCATTCGAACATGCAAGGTTTTTAATCCGCGCAGAACAAGAAAGCTGTCCATTGGTCCGGGAACGGCACCGCAAGAGTTGGCAATGAAAGCCAAATCCTCATGCAATTTATCATGGTTTGTGCATAAAGCTCCGAGAATTACATCAGAGTGTCCGCCAAGGTATTTTGTCGCTGAATGGGTAACAATATGCGCACCCAGATCAAGTGGGTTTTGAAGATACGGAGAAGCAAAAGTATTATCGACAACAAGAATCAATTTGTTCTCCTTTGCAATGCTTGCGCAAGCCTTGATATCAATAATTTTCATCAAGGGATTTGTAGGGGTTTCCACCCAAATCATTTTTGTTTTAGGATTGATGGCTTTTTTCATTTCAGCCATGTCGTGCATGTTGACAAAGCGAAAAGTGATACCAAATGGCTCGAATACTTTTGTAAACATCCGGTAAGAACCACCATACAAATCATCAGTGGCAATTACTTCATCGCCGGGGCGCAGGAGTTTTATAATGGCATCCTCAGCTCCTTGTCCACTTGAAAAACACAATCCATGTTTGGCATTTTCCAGTGATGCGATGCATTTTTCGAGTGCAATACGCGTAGGGTTTTTCCCTCTGGCATAAGAGTAACCTTTGTTTTTGCCCGGACTTTCCTGCACATAGGTTGAAGTCTGGTAGATAGGTGTCATTATTGCACCTGTACTTGGATCAGGCTCCTGACCAGCATGTATTGCCCTCGTTCCGAATTCTTGTTTTTCGTTCATGGGGACAAAGTTAAGGGAAATTATTCGTTCCGTTAAATGGCATTGGATTTGAAAGAGAGGGGTTCAAAAACCTTTATTTGAAAGGCAGGACTGAAAGAAAAATTTATTTGTAGAAGTTCATCTCTTCTAAGTAATTCCATGCAGATTCCGGAAGCATATATCGGACGTCTTTCTTAGCTTTAATCGAATCCCTGATAAATGTTGAAGATAATTCCATTATAGGAGCATCTATTAATTTAACTTTTGGGTGAGTGAGCAGGGTTCCTCCCTCTGAACCTTTACGCGGATAAACATAAAGTTCATTGTGTTCCAGAATTTGCTCGTAGTTTTTCCACTTATGAAATGTTTCCAGGTTATCGCTTCCAAGAATGAGAGCAAACTGATGTTCCGGAAATTTTTCGTGCAAATAAGTCAGGGTGACAATTGTATAACTTGGTTTCTCCAGCTTGAATTCAATGTCACTTGCTTTTATTTTACGGTTGTCGCCAATTGCAATTTTCACGAGAGCAAGGCGATGGTGATCCTGCAGAAGTGTACGCTTAAGCTTGTGTGGGTTATGTGGAGAAACCATCAGCCAAACCTGATCAAGGTCGCTGAATTCTGAAAGGTAACCGGCAATGATCAGGTGTCCATTGTGAATGGGGTTAAATGACCCGAAGAATAAACCGATTTTCATTTTCTTTTTCTTTATTTGGGACTTTCAAGAAAGCCTTCGATTATTTTCTCAGCATCAATTAAGGCGTTTTCAAGTTGATCATTAATAATCACATTGTCGAACCGAAAGGCATAGGTGAGTTCGTGTTCAGATTTGGTAATTCTTGCTTCGAAGGAGGCAGGTGTTTCAGAATTCCTTGTCTTTAATCGATTGTGCAGTTCGTCTACAGAGGGAGGCATAACAAAGACAGCCAGCATTCTGTCGCCAAAAATTTTTTTCATTTTTAATCCACCCTCTACATCTACATCAAATACCGCTATTCCATCGTTCGTCCAGATTTTTTCAATCTCTGCTTTAAGAGTTCCGTAAAACCGGTCCTTATAGACTTCTTCCCATTCAACAAATTCATTGTTTTTGATCTTCTGTTTGAATTCTTCCACCGATAAAAAATGATAATCCACTCCGTTTTTTTCAGTGCTTCTCATCGGCCTTGTTGTAGCGGAAACAGAAAATTTCAGGCGCGGATAAATCTTCAGCAGGTGATGAACAAGTGTGGTCTTGCCACTGCCGGAAGGTCCGCAGAATAAAAGTAGTTTACCGGTAATATCCATTAGAGAACATTCAACAATAATTCCTTAATCTTTTCAAGTTCGTCCTTTAGGTTGACGACTATTTTTTGCATCTCTGCATCATTTGCCTTGGAACCGATCGTATTTATTTCACGTCCTATTTCTTGCGAGATAAAGGCAAGTTTTTTGCCATTTGACGCATCTGATTTCAATGTTTCAAGAAAATACTCGCAATGAGTTCTTAACCGAACTTTTTCTTCTGAAATATCAAATTTCTCAACGAAGAAAATCAATTCCTGCTCAAGTCGGTTCCTGTCTATATTTTGTGATTGAATGAATTCTTCGAGGCTTCCAGTTAATCTCTTACGGACCTGCTCAATTCGTCCTCCTTCAAATTTTTCAACGTCAATTAATTTGTCTGTGATGGATTGAATTCTTCCTTCCAGATCTTTTTGCATCGATGCTCCTTCCGCAAGTCTGAACGCATTAAAGGCATCAAGGCTTGAGTCCATAATACTTTTCACCTGCTTCCATTCTTCATCGGTGACGCTTTGCTTTTCGTTGCTCATCACATCAGGCAAACTCAAAATAATTCGCATCAGATCTGAATCTCCTGTTTGATACTGTGTCTGTATGCCTTTCAAATCATCAAAATAGGATTTGAAAAGTGCGGCATTGATGCTGGTCTTTTTGGTGGCTTCCGGTGAGTCGATCGTGAAGGAAACATCAACCTTTCCTCTTTCAATGGAACGGGATAAATCACTTCTCAGCTCATATTCCTTCTCCCGATATGAGGAAGGGAGACGTAGAGTCAGATCAAAAAACTTGCTATTCACCGATTTAACTTCAATCGTGATGCTTTTGTTGAGGTAGGTGGCAGTAGCAGTGCCAAATCCTGTCATGGAACGAATCATAGATGCAAGTTGAAAAGGAATGACAAAAATAGTTTAAGATTCCGTCTTCACAAGCGTACGCCTGTTTACAAAGTAGACTCCGGCAAATATTAGAATACAGGCAAGCACCTGCACAGAAGTGACCATTTCATTGGTGATGAAGCGTGAAATTAGCGTTGCAAATAATGGTTGTAAATAAATGTAATAGCTGACCACAGAGGGGCTAAGGTGTTTTAATCCGAAAGTGTTGAGTAAATAGGCGGCAAAAGTTGTAAAAAGCAAGACAAAAGCCACCGAAAACCAGGCTGCCGTGCTGAAACCTGACCAGTTTACATCTTGCAATTCCGGAGCGCCGAAAGGAATTACAAATAATGTCCCAAATATAAAGGTCCATTTGATGACCTGAATGGTGCCATATTTTTTCATCATGGGCTTGGCTCTTACCATGAATAATGCATAGGAGGCAGCATTGAGGAGAACCATCAGGTCACCGTAAGCTGTGGGAGAACCGCTGGCATGTTTGTATTGGAGTATAAGTGTGACAGCTCCACCCAGTCCCAGCAAAATTCCCAAGCCCTGAAGAAGCGTCAACCGGTCCTTCAGCAACAGAAAGGCCATTCCCGTAACAAGAATCGGTGTCGATGTCATTATCAATGCGGCATTGATGTTGGAGGTGCGGCTAAGGCCTTCGAAAAACAAGAGCTGGTTGATGGCCACGCCAAAGAGTCCCAGTTGGATAAACTTGAAAATGTCTTTCTTTTCAATTGGCCTGACCGAAGGAGAAAATCTGTCGAGAATAATAAAAAGTATCGTTGCAAAAATTACGCGCAGCATAATGAAACCTGAAGGGCTCAGGAATTGGGGCATGGCTATTCTTGCAATGCTGAAGTTGGCACCGTAAATCAGATTGGCGAAAAAAATGGAGGCGTGAGCCTGCTTTTGTTCTGTCATTTTTTATTCAATGCCGCTTTAGCGGCAGCGACAACCTTTGCCGAATTGCCAATAAAAATCTGATCATCGACAAGAATTACAGGTCTTTTCAGAAAGGTGTACTCCTCAAGAATGTATTTCCTGTAATCCTTTTCTGTTAGTTTCATTGTGTTCAAACCCATGCTTCGGTATTTCATGGCAACACGACTGAATAAAGTTTCATGACTTCCGGCTCTTGAACGCATCTCGTCCAATTGTCCGGCTGTGATTTTTTCGGATTTTATGTCTTGCAGAATAACATTTTTCCCCGGCTTCAATTCTTTAAGAATTCGCTGACAGGTACTGCAGGTGCTGAGGTGATAGATTTTTTTCATGTTATTTATCGCGCAATATTACTGTTTTCCTGCCGATATTGTTTTGAACATTGAAGGGTTCAATTTTTTATAAATAATGGTTTATTCAGGCGGATCGAGTCTTATCTTTAAAATTATTTTCGGTCCATAATTGTGTAAAAAGGTTTGTCAGGATTCTGAATTTAAGCCTTCGTGTTTGCAATAAATGACTTATCGCTTGAAAAACAAATTCATTTTTTTACTGTTCAGTTTTGCATCCTTGTTAATGAAGGAAGACGTTCAGGCGAACCATGCTGTGGGTGCTGAGCTGACTTACGAATGTCTGGGTCCCAATCAATACAAGTTGCGTTATGCTTTTTATCGTGATTGTTCCAGCACTGCGGCTCCCAGTTCTGTTCCGCTTAATTATTCGTCAAGTTGTTTTAGCGGATCCAGCATCAATCTGGTTCCGGTAGCGGGAACGCCAACACAAATCCCTACGGTTTGCCCTTCCTTAACAAGTACATGCAATGGGGGTACTTATACCGGCATCGAAGAATGGATTTATACAGGTATAGTGACATTGCCGGGTGTTTGTTCCGACTGGCTTTTTTCTTACGGACTTTGCTGCAGGAACAGTGGAATAACCACGGTGAGCAATCCAAACACCTACCAACTCTTTGTTTTTGCCCTGTTGAATAATGTGGAAGGGCTATGTAATAATTCTCCCACATTTAAGAATAAGCCTTTCGTATTTGCCTGCATCGGAGACAGTGTTTGCTTTGACAACGGAGCAACAGATATTGACGGTGATTCGGTGAGGTATCAAATCATTACTCCATTGGCTGCAGCAGGGAACTCCATTTTGTATAATTTTCCTTATTCAAATACTCACCCGGTTTCATCCTCGCCACCGGTAAGTTTTAGCCCGGTTGATGGAACTATTTGTATGACACCGACGGCTGCGGAGGTAAGTCCTTATGGTTTGTTGGTGAGTGAATTTAGAAATGGAGTCCTTATTGGACAGGTTGAGAGGGACATTCAGATTGCAACAAGGGTGTGCAATAATTCCACTCCGACTTTGACCGGAATCAATGGAACACAATTCATGAACAAGACTATTTGTCCGAATGTTCCATGCGAGTTTTATATAGTTGGCAGGGATGATGATAGTCCGGATCAGACAATACTCAGTTGGAATAATGCTATTCCGGGAGCTCAGTTTGTATCCCTGGGGGGCATGCATGATTCTGTTGTATTTAGCTGGACTCCATCTGTCGCAGACGCTTTAACTAACCCGCATTGTTTTGCTGCAACGGTGATGGACGATCATTGCCCGTATGTTAATCTTAGTAATGCGAATTATTGTTTGTATGTGTTGGATTCAGCTGATGCAAGTTGCCTCACAAGTTCAGTTGCTGAACAAAAAAACAATACTGATGTAAAGGTCTATCGAACCGAGAATAAATACAGACTGGAATGGAAATCGACTAGAAAATTTAATAGCTGCAGGGTCTACGATTCATCCGGAAAAATAATTTATTATTTTAATCTTGGTGCTGAGAATAATATAGAGCTTGATATTGGGGATTTTCGCGGTGGCCTTTATTTGATTTGTCTGAATGGAGTGGAGCATTGGTGCAAGTCCTTGGTTAAAGAATAGAATTGAGTACCAATTTAGTTTTTGTGGATACCGACCAGCCCTAATTTTCAGACACACTGCCTTGAGGTTGTTCAAATTGGTTCATCAATGTTCAGAGTCTTGTATTTCAAGGCTTTCAACATAGCCTAATTCATGGCTTTTTCCGAAAAAATGACTAAGTTTGAAGCCTATTCAATCCCCGTGGAAAAAGTATTTGAAATCAAACTCCCGCAGTTTGAAGGCCCATTCGACTTGTTGCTGTTCTTCATTGAAAGAGATGAGGTAGATATACATCACATTGAGATCTCGAAGATCACCAATGATTTTTTGGATTATATCCATCAAATGACGGAACTCAATATCGAACTTGCCAGCGAATTTATCCTCGTTGCTGCAACTTTGATGCGTATAAAAGCAAGACTTCTATTGCCACGTCCGGAGATTGACGATCAGGGTAATGAAATTGATCCTAGAAAAGATTTAATTGAGAGATTGTTGTTGTACAAACAATATAAAGAAGCCTGCGAAGAAATGCGTGTCATGGAAGATGACCGATCCATGAAATCTCAGCGTGGAAACATACAACGTGAGCTGGCAGAAATTGCGATGCAAAATTCGCAGGCGGAGGAGATGGTAAATCTTTCTCTTTATCAATTGCTTAACACCTTTAACAAAGTGATGAAGCGTTTTGAAGTGGAGAAAAATAAGGTCCACCATAAAGTAGTCCAGTATCCATATACTATTGCTGAGCAGAAAGAAAGTGTACGAGCCATGCTTCGCGGACGTGATAAGGTTTCCTTTCAGGATATTATTTTTACCTCTCAGAATAAAGTACAAGCTATTTTCACATTCCTTGGAATTCTGGAGCTGCTCCAAGAGCAGATTGTCCGGATTACATTGGGAATTGGATTCAATAATTTCTGGCTCAGCGAAAGCTGATCGGTGATTCCTTTATTTCTTTTATGCAACCCGATAGCAGGCAACTTTTAAATACGTTCCGGCCTTCCCGGATTTTCTTGCCGATCATAATTGGATTGGGTGCTGCAACATTTCTACTCTTACGAAATTTCGACAAAGAAGCTTTTGAAAACATCAATTGGTCATGGAACAGTTCGTTCTGGATTCTGATGGCTTTGATGATGATGGTTGTGCGTGATGGTGCTTACATGGTACGTATCCGTGCCCTCACGGATGGTCAGCTGAATTGGAGAAACTCATTCAATGTTATTATGCTGTGGGAGTTTGCCTCAGCGTTGGCTCCGGGAATGTTAGGAGGTGGATTTATTTTTGCCATATTTATATTGAACAAAGAACGCATCAACATGGGTCGCAGCATCACGGCGATTATGCTTTCTTCTTTTCAGGATGGAGTTTTTCTTGCGATCATGGCACCCTTTGTTTACTTCACCGTCGGGAGGGAAAGGTTGTTTTCGACGCTTGACGTCGGTAATATAAGTCCCGTAACTTTTGGTACAGGATTCTTCTATTCTTTTTGGGCAGTCTATTTTATCATATTAGCATATAAACTTTTTGTGGCATATGCCTTGTTCATCAATCCAAGATTTATAAAATGGTTGCTGATTAAAATATTTTCTTTTCCATTATTAAAGCGATGGAAACCATCCGCATTGGAAACGGGAAATCAATTAATCGTTGCGTCTAAAGGCTTAAAGAATAAAAGCACAAAATTCTGGACTCACTCATTCGGAGGAACATTTGTCTCCTGGACTGCCCGTTATACTATTGTAAACTGCCTGATATTTGCCTTTCACGATGTACCGGTTGATCAGTTCATCGTTTTTGCTCGTCAGGTGGTGATGGGGATTATTATACTTTTCAGTCCTACGCCGGGAGGAAGCGGACTTGCTGAATTTATGTTTACCGATTTTCTAGGTGAGTTCATTCCGAAAGGGCTATCAGCATCGCTTGGTTTGTTATGGAGACTGGTTTCCTACTATCCATATCTTTTTATTGGAGCAATACTGCTTCCAAGATGGATTCGGAAGCGTTTTTCCAAAGCGGAGGCTGAAGAAGTTTTGAAATCTTAAGGTTGTTAGCCTTAGCTCCAGATTTGTTCCAGGACTTTATGGGACTTGATATTTCCAAATCCGGACACATGCAGCTGGTAAAATTCTAATATTCTTTCAATCAACTCTCTTTTTTCATTAGCCGGTATCTTCAGGTTGACGGAAAAATCCGGAAGGTGAGAGAGAATATTGTAGAAATGATTACTCAAAGGACTTGCAAGAAAAAAGGGATGCGGTGGGCTCATCGATTGAAAGCTTCCTTCCTGAAGATTAAAAATCGTATTACTTTCAGAGAAGTTGTCGGTAGGATAGAATCCGAGATATTTACTCAGTTGCAATAAAAACAAGAGATGAAAATCGGGATTTGCCGGTTCGTGCACATCGAGCCACTGAATGGAGTGAAAAAGAAAATCAAATAACTGCGGATTGGCTTCTTCCTCCCGAATAGATTTATATAAAACTTCGTTTAAAAAAAGAGTCATCGAACTTTTTAGTACATCGAAAGGGATACTCTTTAGCACAGGTGACTGGCGAATTTCAGAAATGCGTTGGAGACCGCTTCGTTCTTTGTGATATACGACCATCTCCACCAAACTCAATGACTGGAATACGGAAGGCCTGAACTTTGCATTTTTTTTTCGCACACTATTGACCATGTACGATTGGAGGCCATAGAGCTCAGTATATATTTTTACTACAATACTGGTTTCGGAAAAATCCGTTGTGTGAAAAACTATACCGCGGGTTTTATGCAGCATTAGTTTGCCATTAAAAATTTTGTGACACAGGTTTGGCTCCCATCTGAATTGCTTACAAAGACAGTATATACTCCGGTTTGAACACGCTCTCCATTGAAATTGTTGCCATTCCACATGGCTTGTCCTCCGTTAGCAATGGTATGATAAACCAAATTTCCCGCAACGTCAGTAATTTTCACGTCAGCATTTTCAATTAAGCCACGAATGGCTATCTGACCGATATAATCATGCTTTACAGGATTTGGGAAAACCAGTGTTTCGTCACAGACTTCTCCTCCTTCTGTTGCATCGCCTCTGTATGAAATAATTCCTTTATCTGTCCCGAAAAACACCTCTCCGCTTTTTTCATCAATGGCTATGCTTGTAATATAATTTGAAGGCAGTGGAGAATTTGAGGTATTGAAATTTAAAAGTTGTTTGGTCCCATCTGCAGACATGAGAAACACGCCACCACTCGTTGTTCCAAACCATTTTCGATTAGCCCCGTCGATGGTAATGGCGCTCACAGCTTCGGTTTCAAGAAGGTATTGTGCAATTCCGTCTTGTTCAAGAATGATCCGCTGTGAATCGAAGGAATTTCCGGAAAACACATTGCCGGGATTATAAATTACTGAGACTCCTTTGTCTGTACCAATCCATATTGCACCATCTTTATCCTTAGCAAGACAACGCACAAAAATATTTGGCAGCGCACCTTGCCCGGTTGCATCTGTAATTCTTTTGAACTGATCATCGTTACTGACATCCGGGTCATTTTCATTAAACACACCAATGCCTTGTCCCTGACTTGCTCCCTCCCTTGCAATGAACCATTTTTGATTGTTATCGTCGACAATAATTTGATATAATCCAAATCTTGCCATGTCTGCATTTTGAATTACAAATGATTGCCAGCTTCCATCAGGGCGGCGAACAGAAATCGGAGAGGTATTTCCGCCGGCAACTACCCATAGATTATTGTCACCATCAAATGTGACGCCTCCGGCAATTATATAATTCCCTAATCCGGTAATTGCTTTTAAGCTGCTGTTCGACTGTTTGTAAATTTCCACACCACCTGTATTTCTCGATTCCATCACACCAACACCCCAACATGCAAAGAATGCATGATCAGCGTCAGAGGGATCGACGGCAACCGAAATTAAGGATGGAGATCCGGAAGCAATAAGTGTATTATATATGTTGTCATTGCTTGTGTTGAATGTGTTCCATGTATTCTCTGCAAAGAGATAAGATCCATTTTTCGCGTTAAAATTAACAGCATCACCCTCTAATGCTCCTGAGGCAACCCATGTTCTTCCATTCCGGCTATCCATTGCCCATACTGCTGCCGAGCGAGGACCGTTTGGTGCAATTTTTTGAAGATCATACGGTGCACTGCTAAATCGAATCAAGCCATTGTTTTTATCAGCTACCCAAAATACACCATGGTCATCAACAAAACCATTTCTGATATTGGGATTGTAATACATGTTGACGTTCACGGAATAGATTTCGTTTTTGGAGGCATCCAGGGCAGATACTTTAAAATCATTCCTATACAATAGAAAATTATTGTATGAATCAATTCGGCCTCCTTCATAATTATCATTGAAGGCGGAGCTCCATATTCCTGAATTATATTCCAGAACAGAGTCAAGTGAAAATGCAGTGTTTGTTTTAACTGCATAAAATTTTCCATTCAATGAAGTGACCGAAGTATAATTGGCAGTTGGTTGCGCAAGATTTGTTTCGCGAACCCAGGCAGTATAATTGAAAATATTCGGGTCGTTGTAATTGGCAATATACATTCCACTGTCTGTAGCGGCAAGCATTTGCGAACCATTGAAGGCTAAACTATTTACATTCGTATTTTGACCGTTTTGTCCAATGTAATAAGTGTCACTTACTTCTCGCTTTGAAAGATCGATTACTACAATTCCAAATTCACATGAAAGGTACGCGTGCCCATCGGCAAACAGAATGTCATTTATACGTTTTCCTCCAATAATATTTTTTCGTTTGATGTCTGGTAAATTAATAATCGTTTGATCGGGAAGAATTAAATCGATGTTGGAGTTGCTATAGGCCACCAAAACAATACCAATACTTTTCTCGGCTTTTATTCCGGATATTTCATAGTCAGAAAGTCCGCCTATGCGTGTCAGTAAATTCACTTCTCCGTCAGTTTTTGAATAGGTGAAAATTCCGTACTGACTTGCCGCATAAACTGTTTCTCCAACTTCAGTAACACCGATAACAATATTAAATGGTATGTGCTCACGCCATTGACCAATGGCGATGTCGGGATTTTGAGCGGAGGCATGCGAACTAGCAAAGAAGGCCAGGCTGATCAGAAGCCAAATTCCTGTATAGATTTTTTTCATATTAAATTAAAAGTGGAGATTTGATGCCAACGATGGAAGAGTGATTATATTGTCAGAGATATACCATTTCGGCTATAAAATTACGAATTTTGTCCCAAGCTCAAGAATAATAATCCTGTTGAATTAACCTATGAATCGTTTTTTTCAAAGCATTGATCGATTTTGTCTTCGGTTAGAGGATAAATTGGGTCAAGGACTCACAAGCGTCGTGGTTGGATTGATCTTGCTGGGTCTGGCAGCTTTGTTCTGCAGCCCTCGTTGGGAATTGTTTTTTCATGGTAAGGGGTTTTCACGGCTATCTCTCGCCCCCTTCGATTTTTCAATCGAAAGCAGTCTTCGTTTTCGGATTCTGTCACCTTTGTTGGGCTACATACTGTTTTTAAAAGGCGCACTCTTTAAGTATCTTATGTTGGCTGCACTTGCCGGGTTCCATATGCTGGTATATTTATTCCACCGTAGAAAAGACTTTAGCCCGGCCGAAGCTTTAGGAATAGGATTGTTGTTGTCAATGTCAACATTGAGTTTTTTCCAGTTGTACTTCCCCGGCTACACCGATCCGGTCTCTTACATTCTAATATTAATTTTGTTATTCTATCGGGAGCGCAATTGGACCGTGATGATTTGCCTCACATTATTAATCTTTAATCACGACAATACCATCTTTCTCTTTCCTTTTTTGTTTTTATTCTTATTTGGGAAAGATTTTTCCTTTGGAAGGTTACGCGAAACTTTATTGCTTTTCATGCCGGCAATTATTTTGTATGGCATATATAGATTAGTGCTTGGAGCAATCTCTGAAGTAGGTTTTGATACGACATATTATTTCGCAGCGGAAAACTTACGCTGGACATGGGATCATGTTTCCGAGCATCTTGTTGAAGGAGTTTTTCAGGCTTTTAGACTAGGCTGGATATTGCCTGTGATTGCTTTGCTCATCAATGTTAAGGGAAAAAGACACAATGAAAATTTATTATTGATTTCATGTTTTATTTTTGTTGTATCACAGTTTTTCATCGCTTATGATATTTCCAGATTAAGCGGTTTGGCCTTTCCTCTGATAATCATAAGTGGATGGCGTCTGAAAGCATCATTGAAGCCGAATGTATTCGTCAGGTTACTCTGGACTGCAGCATTCGTTAATTTATTTATTCCGTCACTTTGTATAGGAGCACTTGAGCCTATCCCTTACCCTCCTTTTTGGTGGCCGGAATTTAAAGATTGGATTTTTAATTTTTAAAATAAAAAGAGATAAGTCGATTAATCCCTGTCCGGTTAACTTTTATGTTTTTTCTTAAAAACCATGGTCAGCTCTTCGTTGCCTATTAAATACCAATAGCGGAAGATGTTAGTGAAAAAGCCGATAATCATTTTTTGAAAAAATCCGGGCTCGGAATTTTTATTTCGAAAAGAAAACAGGTTGATCAGATTGAGCAGCAACATCAGGCTGTCACCACCCTTGAAACGGGATTGATGATTTTGATACCCGGAGATCCCGGCCAAAGACGTGAGTGATTGTTCATTGAAATGATTGATGTGAACGGGGACTTGCCACCACCCCCAGTATTTTCCAAAAAATTTAGGACTGATTGATTTGTAATTTGGCACAAGAATATAAATCATTCCTTCCGGGTTAAGATGGTTTTGCAGATCCAGCAACACTTCATCAGGTCTCAGCAAATGTTCTAGAACATGAGACAAGATGATGATGTCGAATTTCTCATTTGAGTTTGAAATAAAATTTTCAATGCTGGTATCATCAACATCCAGCCCTTGGTTTCTGCAGTATTTTACAGCATCCCTTCCAATGTCAATTCCTTTGACTTTGTATTCATCTTGCAGCTCATGTAATAGATATCCGAACATGCAGCCAACTTCAAGAACCTTAGGATGAAAATTGGCGGGACTGTTTTGTTTCACATATTTGGCCATTGCTCTGGCACGGTATTTCTTTTCTCCCAACGCAAGCAGATGAACCGGATACAAATAAGTCTCTGAGTAAATCTGATTCAGTTCTTGTTTTTCGACTGAAGGATGTGTAATTCCATTGCTGCATTTTGTGCAGATGACGACCGAATAGGGCTTGGAAGTATAGACAGATTTTAACCCTGAATGCAAAAGAGTAGCTTCAGTGTTTTTACAACAGGAACAGGAAACGGCAATTACCGGCATCAGCTTCTTTCAACAAGTCCAAGCGTTGTCAATCCGTTAGCAAGAGCGAATTGTTGTGGAAATCCAGGGTATTCAGGAGGCGACATGTATTCATCATGCAACAGTCTTTTACTAAGCATTTCAACCTCTTCAACGGTGATTAGTTTCATGCATTGGTTATCGCCCTTGCATGGCGGTGTCAGGAATTCGTGTACACATGGGGAGCAATAAATATTTTTGTACAGGCCAAATGCATAGGGGTTTTGTCCATACTGAGAAGGAGAGGCTGGCCCGAAAAGACAAACTGTTGGCTTCTTGAGCGCAAAAGAAATGTGCATCGGACCTGTATCATTGGTAATTGTGAGGTTGGCTCCGGAGATCAGGGCGAACAATTCTCCTAAGCTGAATTTACCCGCTGTGTTAAATACTTTCTCGCGAACACTTTCAGATATCATTTGGTTTAATTGCTCAACCCATGAATGCTCATTTTTTGTGCCAATGAGATAAAAGTTGAGTTTTGGAAATTCAAGAGATAGACGAGAAATGAGCGATGCGAAATTCTCCAGCGGCCATCTTCGTTCAACGCGCAGATCTGATGCGTTTGGATTGATAACGATATAGCGGGAAGTACTGTCAGGATTTAGTTCTTCGAGAATTTTAATGCAACGGTCTCTTTCCTTCTCGCTTACTTTGTATGGAAACAGGCCGGTCTCAATTTCTCTGCAACCTACCAATCTTCCCATTTGCAGGTAAGATTCTGCGATAGGTGCTCGTGGATTGAAGAACATCATGTGTGTGTAAACACCGAGTCTTATATTGCGTTCTGCTCTATAAAAACCCAGTCTGTTACGGCTTAAACTTAAGGTTGCGATCGCAGTGCTGTAGTATGAATATGTCTCAAGATCAATATACAGGTCTGCCTTTTTTTTCCATAATTTTCTGAGCAATTTCCATGTGCTGCCGAGAATTGTAGAAATATTTTTATCGTCAACACACCAAACTTCATTAATTGCTAAGGTTTTATTTAGTAATGCTTCGTTGGCTTTTGCTGTAACAAAATATATCTGTGCTCTTGGGAAGCTCTTCCGAAGGGTCTGCAATAGAGGAGTCGATTGAATGATACTGCCCATTCCAAGAAACTTGCACACAACAATTCTTTCCGGAATTTTGTCAAAGGAATGATTGATGCCGAGAATTTTTCCAAGTATTCGTGCACAAATATTCAGAATGTTTACGGCGAGACGACCGAACCATTCATCTAATATGACTTTTGATTTTGTTTTCAAATTCAGTCTCCTTTTTCAATCTCAATTTGTTCCAAGCTGACCGTAGAACCAATTGAATAGAGTGAAATCCATTCTATATTATTTGATGACCAGTTATATTGAGAGCTGACCCGAACTTTATAATCCAGTGGCTCCTGACCATGCTTAATTGTAAAGATGAATCCTCCCTCTTTTCTGTTTTTCGTTCCGTAGTTCAAAATAATATCTGTGTCCTTGTCACCAGTTGCAAATGCTCGCACCAGGATGTAGTTTCCCTCTTCTTTATTATGAATAGTTGGAATGCTGATTCTGGCCTCCCGGGCTGCTTCAAGATTATGCGGCTGGCTCAATAATTTTATCGAAGTCTTTTGATTTTCTTCTTCATTTTCTTTGTCAAAACTTCCCCAAACATACGGAATGAATTTTAAGGAATGTTCCACAGCCTGTGAGGAAATCAAATCAGGATAAAACGTACACTCCTTAATACGGATTGAAGAGAATGTATAAGTAGCAGCAGGAGGGAATTGTAGTTCTATTGATTGAATAAAGTCCTCGCCATTTTTATATTCAAGCATGATGAAGGGTGAAGAGTATCCGCCGGGAAGTCTGCTATCCGTTTTTCTGGTTTCTGATCCTTGCTTTCCGACATAAGTGCAAATCACCGAAAGCACTCCCTGGTTTCCAGAAGTTATGCCAAGATCCAAATAGTATTTTGAACCTTCCTTCAATGCAATTGGAGTTTTGAGGATATTTTTAAAACGAAGAGACTCATCGGGATATGCTTGTACGGTAACGCTGTCAACCTGCCTGCCACCACGAATTTCCAAGCCCTCTATCCCGTTCAAATCGACCAGGGAGTTTGCAGCAGGATATTCAAGATTGCTATTCTTTTTTATCCAAACGGAATGATTATCGAGAATCGCATAGGGTTTATAGTTTTTGTATATGTACTCACTGATCCGGTAATGTCTCAAGGTGTTGGGGATTCCATCGAGGTAATCCCAAAAAGTGGCAGGGACATTTGAGAACAATACAACAGGAATATCATACTTAGATAAGTTTTCCAGAAAGTCTTCCTGTAATTTATCATTGTGTGCAGTGTGCGGAATCTGACAAAAATAATTGGGTGTGATACGGTTCAGGTAATAATAAAGCATTGGACTATTACTGAAATCCAAAAATGTACTGGACGCCGGGAAATTCTTTTTTAGAAATTTATCGAGTTCTTCATACCTTAATTCTGTTCCGGTCTCCGGAGGTGTTCTGTCAATCTTTTGGGATTCAGCCTTAACAAAAAGGCCAAGTGCTTCTTGTTGCTTTGCCGAAACATAGGTGTTGCTCCTGTTGAGCTCTGGAGAACTGAATTTATAATTTATTACAAGTAATGATGCAATCGAAATAAAGGTAAAAAAGCCGAGTGTCTTGTTTGTTTGAAAACGGGAACTAAAAAAGACTGTTGATGCAAGAATAAAAAAACCATAGGAAGTGAGTGCCGTATCCCATTGCTCGGCCAATGTATGTCTTATCAGTCCGCGTTGAAAGTTAGCGAAGAAAAAAACGCATAAAAAAATGATTGCTAAAGCGAGCTTATTGTTTTGTGCGCTGTTTTCTTTATTGCGGGATAGACGATGTATCGCATAAGCACCGGCGGCAATTACCAAAAGAGGCAAGACGAAATAAAGAGAGTAATATTTAATATCCTTTTGTGAAGCCAGATCTCTGAGTCCATAGGACTGGAAAGATGATATATATCCTAATACTTCGGATATTCTCAATGATAAGCTGCCATTATATAGTAAGGCCGTAATAAGGAATATCAATAAAGATCCGGCTGCAACAATCCCAAATCCTTTGAATAGTTTTTTGATGTCTGTATCGAATCCCGGAGCAGTATTGCACAGGAATAGCAGCGCTACGACACAGGCAATAAGATTTGCTGAGCCCAAATCTATTCTCCAGAAAATCATCAGGACTGCAGTCAGGAAGAAAAGAAAATAATTCCCAACGCTTTGTTTGCGATAGAGATTTAACAATGCCAATATACTGACAGGTACGAAATTGTAATAGGTTGGGAGGATGAAATCTGAATAGGGGTAAAAGAGTGCAATGAATAATGCAATCAGTCCATTCTCTGTAATTCTTAATACAAGCTGATAGATGACCAGGGTAACCAGCACAGGAATAATAAATTGATAAACAAATCCACCAAGAGGATTATAGCCATTTAAAAATGAAAAAAGAGCTCCGGGTCCAAAGTCAGAAAAAGCATGGGAACTGAACGTATCCAGAAACGGAATTTTACCGAAGTCGTGAAATTGTTGCAAAGGTAAAATCCGGTTAGCGTCTTCGAACCAATCTATTCCGGGAGAAACAATTGGTTTGTATGTTGCTAAGGCAGCAATACCTACACCTATGATCGGAAACCATGAACGATTTAGTGTATGGAATAAACCTGCGTGTTCCGCATAATTTTTTTTTCTCCAGATAATTCTGCGGTAAGCCATCCATACTAGCAAAATCAAGAGTAAGCTGCCGTATATGATGATTATATCCGGTTTGTAAATCCGGTGTTGATTCAAAATCATATATATTTCATTGCTCATCATACTAAGCAATGGTATAAATGCCAATGGAGCAGTTATGCGTATTTTTCCCTGGACAGCGTTGGCACTAAGGGGCTCTGTTCTTTGAATCAGGAAATAAAACAGTAACAATACAGTGGAAAAGGAAAAAATGAATATGGGTAAAGATTGGGTTCCGTTGATACCGGCCAGCTGGAAAAGCTGGACTTGCAAAAAGAAGAGGCAGAAGGACAAACTTGTAATCCATAGAAGGAGTGCTGCATAGGTATTCTCGCTGTCATCGTATTTCAATCTTGATTTCATGGCCATTCCGGCAATGATGAAAAGCTGTATAGCAATAATTAAATGAAGACTGGGTTGAATGTTTCCTCCAAGGAGTTGGAAAAACAAAAGACAAATTCCGGCAGCCGATAAAGCATTAAGAGATTTTAAATCAATCTCCTGAATCATTGATCTGAATCTGGCAATCACATAGGCTAATGAGAATGACAGCAAAACAAAAACAAAGAACCCATTATAAAAAGTATTAACCCGCTTCGCAATGTCTATGCCTTCATATGTTGCGATAGAGATAGAACGGCCATTAAACATTTCCAATGGAAATCCTGCATCTTGAAAGAAGTGATAAACAAAATATAACGAAATAAAAATCGGAATGAATACAAACTCTGTCCAGTCAGCTTCCCGGTTAAATTTAATAAATGAGCTTTTGTTCATCATTCGTGTACAGCAATTTTCCTTTCGGAGAATGAATCGGTTAAATTATAAAAAACAAACAGGGCTATAGCGTAAGTATTATCGAATTATAAGCCTTGAATGTGGATAAACAGGCTCATTAGTGAATCAATTTATACACAACGAATTCATTGTTCTCCCATTGTGTTCGCAGCGTAGATGAATAGTCGCCGACATAGTTCCATAAAGCAGCATCAAAAAGCGGACTTAACTCCCTTTTCTTAGGAAGAATAAGGTATTGAACCTTCAGTTTATTGAACAGGTAGGCATTTTCAGTGCTTGAATTCTTTTGAAGCAGGTAGGTCACGGGTCGTCCGGTATACAAGGCAATAGCTCTGGCCCGGGGAAATACGAGCAGGTCATTACTGTCGGTATTGTTCCGGATATAATCAAACATTTCCACCGCGGCAGGACTTTGTGGGCCTGCATAAAGTTGGTTTTTATCCTGCCAGTTATTATTTAGTTCAATAAGTTGATTGAGCAAGAGCAACACAGCAGGAACATAGACAAACTTTTTTTCTGCTGATTCCCCAAGTAATTTAAATATAGACTTGAACCCTTCAACAAAATAGACAATTAATAAAGGGAATATCGGGAACAAAAACCTGAATCCTCCGGATGTGTATGGGTATAGACCGAGCAGAAGGATATAAAAAACAAAGAACCATTCCGCTGCGCTATTCTTGTGTAAAAATGTGCGAATGAAACCCAGGAGAATCACACAGATGCAGAAAAACCCCCACCAGGAAAAATGTAAGACCGGAATTCTAAAGGCAAAGCCTGTTTGTTGAATGTAAATGTCTAAGTTTTTTATCAGATTGAATGGATGTTTAACTAAGACATCCTGATAGAAGCCACCAAAATCCTTTAGATCTATATTGAATAAAAAGCTATTAAGAAAGAGGAATAGCGCGATCGAAAGAAAAGCGATTGTCGAAAATATTTTCAACCTTGAAAAATTTGGGTATTCATCGGAGTTTTTCCTAAGGATGTAATTATAAAGAAGAAAAGCTCCTACTGAAGGTATAATCAGGAAGCCAACTATTCGGATGGATGCCAGTACGGCGCAGAGAGTAGCGCACAGAATCCAGAATTTAAACTCTTTTCTTCCGGACTTTAGGAGCAGAAAAATACTGAAGAGTGCCAGTGTAAAAGGGATCTCTGAAAGTATTTGTGCCTTAAGGTTTAAGCTTTCGACATGGTAAGCGAAAAAGACAACGAGGAGGAAGGACAATGCGGCTGGGAAATGTTTTTTGAAATAATAAAAACACAGAATAGCCAGAGCAATCAGAAAAATACTTTCAAGAATTAATAATGGTTGGATACAAATATCGCTGATCGCAACCGCAGGACTTAGCATCAGTGGAAAGCCAACCGGATACGCTTTCACTGCAAATCTTCCCGAGTTTTCATCAAATAGTAAATGGTTACTCGTTTGAGGTTTGCCTTCAATTATATTTTTAGCTTGTATGAGATATTGTGCGAAATCATCACCCCAATCATGACTGTCCTTCACATAAATAAATAGTAAGGGCAAGAGGAGCAATAAAAGTAAGATTGGGTATCGTTTTGGCATTCGCCACGAATATACAATACCTCGAATCAAAATTCAGGCTGGTTTGAGAGAGTGCAGCATAATTTCAATGTTTTTTGTCAATATTTTAGCCTTTTGAGTTCTTCCATACACACGCTTTTCCGTACATTTGCATCCATGATTTCAACAAAGCAAGAATCTATCCTTGTAATAGGGGCAAATGGACAGATTGGGTCTGAACTGGTGGAAGAATTACGCCGAATTTATGGTTCATCCAAAGTCATCGCTACGGACATAAAAGAGCCAAGCACTGAAGTAAAAAACGGTGGTCCCTTTGTTCAGTTGGATGTTTTAGATTTCCCAAAGGTCAATGAGTTGATTCGTAAGAATAATGTTTCACAGGTTTATCTGTTGGCTGCATTATTATCTGCTACAGCAGAGCAAAAAATAAAATCAGCCTGGAAGCTTAACATGGAAGGTTTGCTTGGCTTGTTGGAAATGGCTAAGGAAGATAAATTTAAATTGTTCTGGCCAAGCTCCATTGCCGTATTCGGCCCCAATACACCCAAACAAAATACCCCGCAATTCACGATCACGGAACCTTCAACAGTTTACGGAATAAGCAAACTGGCAGGTGAGAGATGGTGCGAATATTATTTTACGCATTTCGGCGTTGATGTAAGAAGTATTCGTTATCCTGGATTGATTGGATATAAAACTGATCCGGGTGGAGGAACAACTGATTATGCAGTCACAATTTTTCATGAGGCTATACGAAATAAAAAGTACACTTCATTTTTATCTGAGAAGTCAACTCTTCCAATGATGTATATGCCGGATGCATTGCGGGCAACCATTTCATTGATGCAGGCCGATTCGGATTTGGTAAAAGTCCGCTCAAGTTATAATGTAGCCGGGATGAGTTTCAATCCACAGGAACTTGCCACAGAAATTTGCAAGCATATTCCGGATTTCCGGATAAGTTATTCGCCTGATATTCGTCAGAAGTACGCTGATTCTTGGCCGCAAAGTATTGACGACAGTGTTGCGCATAGGGATTGGGGATGGAAAGCAGAATATGATTTGTGTAGAATGACCGAAGACATGTACAACCATATTCAACATGCTTTGGTCTCCCACTAATTATTCTGTCTCAACTAAAAAAATTATCCATCGCCCTTTTTTAAATTTATAACCTTATGGTAAATGAAATTTATTTAACCAATTCCTTATCGCGTAAAAAAGAAAAATTTATTCCCCTGGTTCCGGGTTTTGTGGGAATGTATGTCTGTGGACCCACAGTCTACGGTGCCCCGCATCTTGGTCATGCAAGACCCTATATCACTTTTGATGTACTCTACCGATTCCTGAATCATCTTGGATACCGGGTTCGCTATGTTCGAAATATTACAGACGTAGGACATCTTGTAGATGATGCTGATGAGGGTGAAGATAAAATTGCCAAACGCGCCCGCATTGAAAAGCTGGAGCCGATGGAGGTTGTGGAGCTATATACCGAAAAATTTCATGATGCTATGCGTGCTTTAAATAATACGCATGTCAGTATAGAGCCTCGGGCTTCCGGTCATATCATAGAACAAATTGAAATGATTCAAAAAATCATGGATAATGGCTGGGCCTATGTCTCTAACGGTTCTGTTTATTTTGATGTGTTGAAATACAGCAAGACTCATGATTACGGAAAGCTGAGCGGACGTATTATTGAAGATCTGATTGCCGGCGCAGGAAATGAGCGACGTGAGTTGGAAGGCCAGGAAGAAAAACAAAATCCGGCCGACTTTGCTTTATGGAAAAAAGCTGCACCTGAACACATCATGCATTGGCCTTCACCATGGAGCGAAGGATTTCCCGGCTGGCATATCGAATGTTCTGCCATGAGCACAAAATACCTCGGAGAAACATTTGATATACATGGCGGAGGAATGGATCTCCTGTTCCCTCACCATGAAAGTGAAATTGCTCAATCGAAAGGTGCATGTGGTCAGGCCCCCGTTCGTTATTGGGTTCACAATAATATGATCACCATCAATGGTCAAAAGATGGGGAAGTCTCTTGGTAATTTTATTAACCTGGAAGAGTTGTTTACCGGGGAGCATAAGTTACTTGAACAGGCTTATTCTCCAATGACGATCCGATTTTTTATTCTTCAAGCACATTATCGTAGTACGCTTGATTTTAGCAATGACGGACTCAAAGCTGCCGAGAAGGGCTTGACCAAACTATTGAATGCATCAGAAGTCCTGAATAAATTAACCGCTTCAGAAAAATCCACTTCAGATATCCCTGCATGGAAAAAAGCCTGCTACGATGCCCTTGCAGATGATCTGAATACAGCGATTACTATTGCACATCTTTTTGAAGCGGTGCGAATCATCAATTCGGTAAATGCAGGAACAGAGACAATCAGCAAAGATGATCTGGACATTCTAAAAGAAACATTTGACAAATTTGTATTCGGCATTCTTGGGCTTATTCATGAGTCAGGCAATGGCAGTGCCGATACCGATAACCTGATGAAATTTATTTTGAACTTACGAAATGATGCCAAAGCAAAAAAAGATTTCGCAACCTCTGATAAAATCAGGGATGAATTGGCTGCCTTTGGTTTTAAAATTAAGGATGAGAAGGATGGTACCGTAAGCTGGTCAAAAGAGTAATGCCTATTCAAGGAACAAATTATTTAATTCAAGCCGTATGAGTTTTATTCCAGCTTTCTTTAGATCCTATTATCATACTCAAGCCTGTTTGGTAATTTGTTTCACGCTGATTATATCTGCTTGCAGCACGTCTGAAAAAGATAAACCTGCCCAGGTAATCAAGGTGGAAGAGCCATCTCCTACTGTACCTGTTACTGTTCCAAACTTCAACGAAGATTCAGCCTTTGCATTTGTAAAAGCGCAATGTGATTTTGGACCACGTGTTCCCGGAACGGCAGCCCATAAGAATTGTGCAGATTATCTTGTTGCACTATTGAAAAAGTATACGCCGTCAGTTATGGTTCAAAATGGAAATGTGCGAACTTATGATGGAGTCAGTCTTGATTTAAAAAATATTATTGCCTCATTCAACCCCTCCAACAAACAAAGAGTGCTTCTCTTTGCACATTGGGATACACGCCCCTGGGCTGATCACGGAACGGATAGCAGATCTGAACCCAATCTCGGTGCGGATGACGGTGCAAGCGGAGTAGGTGTTTTATTGGAGATTGCCCGGCAATTTTCCATTCAGGCACCTGCTGTTGGGGTAGATATTATTTTCTTTGATGTGGAGGACTGGGGCAAGAGTGGTGGCGGGGCAGAATCAGAAGATTCATATTGCCTCGGCACACAGTACTGGACAAAAAATTTGCATGTGCCGGGTTATATCGCAAACTATGGAATCCTTCTTGACATGGTTGGCGGCCGCAACTCTAAATTCAGAATGGAAGGGAATTCGAAACAGTTTGCTCCCTATGTGCTTGATAAAGTATGGAAAACCGGGATCAACCTTGGCTATTCATCCTATTTTCTTTTTCAGGACGGTGGTTGGATTACAGATGATCATATTTATGTCAACAGGATTAATATTCCGAGCATCGACATAATCGCAAGTGATGCAGGTTCAAGTTCCGGTTTCCCGGCACATTGGCATACGCATGAAGATAACATGGATGTGATTGATAAAGCTACGCTCAAGGCGGTGGGACAAACTGTATTGCACGTGGTTTATTCGGAGCAGGGAATTTGAAAATATTTTCGCCTCACGGAAATTTAGTGCAATTCAATAATCTCCACATCAGGGACTTTTATCAGGATTAGTTCAATATGTTTCTGATGTGCCTTTGATTTAAACTCCTGAAATATTTCCAGAACGTCACGATCTATATAATCGCTTTTTGTTCCGTCAATCACCACTACCGAATATTCCGGTATTTTATCAAGCATATCAATGAATCTTTTCTTGCTTAGGAAACTCACATTGATAGCAAGACTTATCGTGAAATGTTGAATATGACCTTCAGTTTTTTGAGAGATGGTATAACCTGCAAGGTAAGTGTGTTTAATGCTATAATAAATGGCGTGAATTATTCCAATAAGAACTCCAATAAGTAGATCTGTAAAAAGGATTGCAATAACAGTTACAAGAAATGGCAAAAACTGCTCTCGTCCTTGCTTGTAGATGGCCCGAATCATACTTGGTTTCGCCAGATTATATCCGGTGCGAACTAAAATTACTGATAGAACACAATAGGGAATCAGTTTTAGTAGGGGGATGGCAAAACTTATTGCTAATAGGATCCATAGCCCATGAAAGAAGGCAGATAATTTTGTTTTAGCCTTTGCTTCCGCGTTCGCTGAACTTCGCACAATTACTGCTGTTATGGGCAAGCCTCCTAAAATTCCACTCAGGAAATTTCCTGTACCCTGAGCTATAAGTTCATTGTTCTGTGGGGAAATTCTATTGTATGGATCCAGTTTGTCAATTGCGGCAAGACTAAGCAGTGTTTCCAAAGAAGCAACAAAGCAAATGATAATTCCCGTTCTCCAAATGTCTATATGGCTAAAGAGCATGGTAAAATCAGGGACCTTAATTTGGGAACTTATGTCCTCAGGAATGTCTACAAATTGTGATGGCGATAATTGAATAGAGGGGAAATAGAAGGATAAAACCTGACTTAGAATAATTCCAAGCAATACAACAAGAAAAGACGCTGGGATAAATGAAAGTTTTTTAGCCAATGTCTTTTGCCACAAAATAAAAAAGGCAATTGCACATGAAGCAATTAGTACCGCGCCAGCTGATGTATGATGATAAAGGTCATGTACGTTTTTGAATGCGTGATTAAGAGTAAGGATATTGAAAAGTTCATTGGTCCAAAATTCAGGTCTGTCATAGCCGATTAGTGGAGGAATTTGTTTCGAGATGAGAATGATTCCGATCGCAGACAGCATCCCTTTAATTACAGAGGATGGAATGAAATGTGTAAATCCTCCGAGCTTCAATATTCCTAAAACTATCTGCAAAATTCCGGCGACTGAGACGGACAGAAAGAAAATCTCAATTCCTCCGAGTTGAGTGATTGCTGTTGCACAAATTGCTGTGAGTCCTGCCGCCGGCCCGCTTACACTTAATGGTGATTTACTGAATAGAGTTACTATCAATCCTCCAATTATTCCTGCAATCAATCCTGAATACACAGGCGCATTTGAGGCAAGTGCTATTCCCAGACAAAGCGGAAGAGCAACAAAGAAAACTGTGATACTTGCCTTGAAATCATGCTTGAGAAAGGAAAGGAGATAAAACCTGAACTTTCTGTTGGGTAGGCTCATAGATCTTGTAAAGTTGAAAATAAATTATTGTTGAATGATAAATTAATTTGTGAATTATCAACCGTAACAATTTTAAAATTGAAAGAATTTTGAAATTCTTTCAATTAGCTATTGCGTTTTCTGAAAAGGGAAGCCTATTTTTTGGAAATCCATATTCATTCCGATAATTTCCTCAATAATCGATCAAAAACCAATAATCGATTAAAAGGGATGTCGATTTCAATTTTGTAAGATTTTGAATAAAACTTTGGTCTTTGTACTTATCAGAGCGTGTATGTTTGGATTTAATATTCAACACATAGTACATGAAAAAAATCTTTACACTGATTTCGCTTATTATTTCATTGATGCTGCTGAATGTCTGCTTGGTTCAGGCACAGTATACGACAGGGGTTGGTGTCCGTGTGGGTAAATTTGCATCAGGAATTGATGTCAAGCATTTTTTGGATGCCAATGGAAACACAGGTTTTCAATTAATGGCCGGTATCACGAGAGAAGCTAAAGGAGGGTACACCGCCAAGGGCTATTTCGTGAAGCAGCTTCCAATAATGAATTCATTGCTAAGAATTCCAATTGATATTGTCTTTGGAATCGGCGGACATGCCAGTTATTTTAAGTACGACTATTATTCCATTAAAGAGGGAAACCCTGTCTTCTATAAAGATCAGACGATAGCCGCCGGACTCGATGCCATGTTCGGTCTGGAATATGATACCCGAAAAATTCCATTCACGATAACTCTCGATGCAAATCCCTTCTACAGTATATTAAAGCCGGGACCTGAGTGGATGGATTTCGGAATAACCGGAAGATTAAAATTCTAGATTACAGCAATTTTAAAACTCTGCATTCTTAGGAGTGCGAGGGAATGGGATAACATCCCGGATGTTTGTCATTCCTGTTACAAAAAGCATCAGTCTTTCAAAGCCTAAACCAAATCCGGAATGTTCACACGTTCCGTATTTGCGCGTCTCGAGGTACCACCAAAGTTCTTCTTCATGAATTTTCATTTCTTTAATTCTTGCATGAAGTTTTTCAAAATTCTCTTCCCGTTGTGATCCGCCAATAATCTCTCCGATCCATGGGAACAAAATATCCATGGCGCGTACAGTTTTTCCGTCTTCATTCTGCTTCATGTAAAACGATTTGATCTCCTTCGGATAATCTGAAAGAATAACCGGACGCTTAAAATGTTCTACCAGATAATTTTCGTGCTCCTTCTGCAGGTCTGTTCCCCAGCTGACAGGGAATTCAAATTTTTTGTTCGAAGAGGAAAGTACATCAACTGCGTCGGTATAGGTCAGTCTTTTAAAATCCTGACTTACGACCGACTGAAGGCGATTTAATAATTCTTTGTCATATAAATTAGTAAGGAACTCAAGATCATCTTTGCAATTTTCCAGTGCATAGGAAATCAGAAACTTCAAAAAGTCTTCAGCCAGATCCATGTTGTCTTTCAGATTGTAGAAAGCCATTTCAGGTTCTATCATCCAGAATTCAGCAAGGTGTCTTGGAGTATTTGAATTCTCTGCACGAAATGTCGGACCGAATGTATAAACCAATCCAAGAGCCATTGCTCCTAGTTCACCTTCCAGTTGTCCTGACACAGTCAGATTGGTTGCCTTACCAAAAAAATCTTCCTTGAAATTAATTTTTCCATCCGGATTGCGGGGAAGCTTATCAAAATCTAAAGTCGTTACCTGAAACATTTCACCGGCACCTTCGGCATCTGAACCGGTAATTATCGGAGAGTGAAGATTGAAAAAGCCGCGGTCATTAAAATATTTATGAATAGCGAAAGTCATATGATGACGCATACGGAGTACTGCACCAAAAGTATTTGTGCGTGGACGCAAGTGGGCAATCTCACGTAGAAATTCCAGTGAGTGACCTTTCTTTTGCAATGGATAAGTTTCATCGGCAGCACCCAGTACCTCCAGACTTTCCGCTTGTATCTCCACACTCTGGCCTTGTCCCTGCGAGGCCACTAATTTTCCCTTTACCGAAATACAGGCCCCTGTAGTGATTTTTTTCATCAGCTCATCGCCGAACTTTTCAATTTCAGCTACGACCTGAATGGAATGTATGATAGACCCATCGTTGATGGCAATGAATGCAATTTGTTTGTTTCCGCGACGGGTACGCACCCATCCTTGTAAAAAAACATCGATACCTGTCTCGGTCGAATGTAATAGGTCTGCGACCCGTCTTGATTTCATGGCTTAATTAATATTCGGCAAAAATGACAATTAATAGGGGCTTAGCCAAATACAAGAGGCTGAAATGAACAAAAAGAAGAAAAACCTGTTCTCGCACTGAGTATATTTCTATTGAATGGTCGAGAATAATGGCACACAGCCCACCGTTCCAATGAATCTTTCTATATTTGTATAAGGACAAACAACGATGGATTATAAGCCGGGGGATTTATTGAAATTGATTAACAAACCTGAAGATCTGAGAAAACTCCCGGAATCAGAATTATTGCGGGTTTGTGGCGATCTCCGTGACTATATTATTGATATTGTGTCAGTTAACGGCGGTCATTTTGGCGCCTCACTTGGGGTGGTGGAGCTCACCGTCGCTCTGCACTACGTATTCAATACGCCTTATGATCAATTGGTTTGGGATGTTGGTCATCAGGCCTACGGCCATAAGATTTTGACCGGCCGAAAAGACAATTTTCACACCAACCGTATCTATAAAGGCATTAGCGGTTTTCCAAAACGGAGCGAAAGTGAATATGACACTTTCGGTGTAGGGCACTCATCGACTTCCATTTCTGCAGCTTTGGGCATGGCGGTTGCTTCCAGAATTAAAGGAGAAAAAGAACGTCAGCATATTGCGGTCATTGGTGATGGAGCCATGACAGCCGGACTTGCTTTTGAAGGATTGAATCATGGCGGAGTAGAAAATTCAAACTTACTTGTTGTTCTGAATGATAACTGCATGAGCATTGACCCAAATGTTGGTGCGCTCAAAGAATACCTTACAGATATCACCACTTCACATACTTACAATAAGGTGAAGGACGAAGTTTGGAAACTGCTTGGAGTAATCAGCCGTTTTGGTCCAAATGCTCAGGAGATTGCATCCAATGTTGAGAACGCAATTAAAACATCCCTTCTTAAACAGAGTAATTTCTTTGAATCACTTCGCTTCAGATATTTCGGTCCGGTTGATGGGCATGATGTTAATCGATTGGTGAAGGTGATGAATGATTTGAAAGATATTCCGGGCCCGAAAATTTTGCACTGCCTTACTGTAAAAGGAAAAGGCTACGATCTTGCAGAAAAAGATCAAACAAAATGGCACGCACCCGGATTGTTTGATAAAATTTCCGGAGAAATTGTGAAACCTGCAAAGTCAGGGCCACAAGCACCCAAGTATCAGGATGTCTTTGGACACAGCATTGTTGAACTGGCAAAATTAAATCCGAAGATAGTTGGAATTACTCCTGCTATGCCTTCAGGTTGTTCGCTTAATATCATGATGAAAGAAATTCCGGATCGTGCATTTGATGTTGGAATTGCAGAACAGCATGCAGTAACTTTTTCAGCAGGATTGGCTACGCAGGGAATGATTCCATTCTGTAATATTTATTCTTCCTTCATGCAGAGAGGTTATGACCAGGTTGTGCATGATGTTGCTTTACAAAATCTGCACGTAGTGTTTTGTCTTGATCGCGGTGGACTTGCCGGTGCAGACGGACCAACTCACCACGGTGCATTTGATATTGCTTATTTCCGTTGTATTCCAAACATGATTGTTTCTGCACCAATGGATGAAATCGAGCTTCGGAATTTGATGTACACCGCCCAACTTGAAAGTACGAACGCACCTTTCTCCATTCGCTACCCCAGAGGAAATGGTGTGACTATCGACTGGCGTAAACCTTTTCAGGAAATACAGGTTGGTAAAGGCAGAAAAATTTGTGATGGAGAAGAGGTTGCAATATTGACCATCGGTCATCCCGGAAACTTTGCTGTGAAGGCATGCAAGGAACTGGAAGCTGAGGGAATGAACCCTGCTCATTACGATATGCGTTTTGTAAAGCCAATCGATGCCGATTTGTTGCACCTGGTTTTTAAGAAGTATAAAAAAATTCTTACCGTAGAAGATGGTTGTCTGATGGGCGGGTTTGGAAGTGCAGTTATTGAGTTCATGGCAGATAACGGCTATAATGCCAATGTCGCCCGGCTTGGTATTCCTGACAGATTTATCGAACATGGTGAGCAAAAGGAATTGTATGATGAATGCCATTTTGATTCTGATGCTATCAAAAAAGCAATCAGGCAATTAGTAGATGAATCGGTCCTTGCCTAGCCGATTTTTTCCAAGTTTTATTCGTTTTTCGCCAACAAATTTTAATCTTTTACCAAGTTTTCGTCAGGATTAATCGAAAAAAGTCGATCCCGGTATTAATTCTCTATACCTTAATGTAATGTGTGCCTTCAGGGATTTGCCTGGAAGGGTTTAAGCTCATTGATTTAAACACAGATGTTAAGGGGTTCGAAATTATTTTTCTTAAGTGCGCTGCTGTCTTTCTTATTCTTTTTACAAAAGGAAGGGATGGCTCAAACTTACAACATGTCTGCCGGAACAGTGACGACTTGCAGTGGGACATTTTATGATCCTCAGGGGACTTCAAATTACAATAATAACCTCAACGTCACACAAACTTTTTGTGCGACAGGAGCTAATTGCATCAGATTTACTTTCACTTCTTTCAGGACGCAGGGAGGTAATGATATTCTGTATATTTATGACGGACCAACCATTGCCTCTCCTTTGATCGGAAGTTTTTCAGGAAGCACGAGTCCCGGAACAGTGAGTTCAACATCCGGTTGCCTTACTTTTCGTTTCGTGTCTAACGGCAGCAATAATCGTTCGGGATGGATCGCAAATATTTCCTGCGCTCCTTGTGGTACCACGTTCTTGATGAATAATAATACTGCTGTTAATACATGTACCGGTTTGTTTTATGACAGTGGCGGTCCTTCGGGAAATTATGGGCAGTCGGATAATTATACGAAGACATTTTGTTCCAATGCAGGGAATTGCTTGAAAATGGTTTTTACAAGTTTCGCCTTGAGGTCAGGTGATATTATGACACTCTATGATGGTCCTACTACAGGATCAACTCTCATAGGTACCTATCAGAACGGACCTTCGCCGGGAACAATATTGGCAAGTACAGGATGCATCACTGTGCGTTTTGTTTCCAATGGAAATGCATCTGTTAACACCGGCTGGGCTGCAACCATTTCCTGTGAAGTATGTCC
>Ga0154020_10001249_pt1 | contig 31626 bp, 23 predicted proteins | sample Klosneuvirus_201_FD_109709 | JGI IMG/M metagenome (GOLD analysis project Ga0154020, IMG submission 109709) | Active sludge microbial communities from wastewater, Klosterneuburg, Austria - Klosneuvirus_20160825_MG | ecosystem: Engineered > WWTP > Aerobic digester > Activated sludge | place...
GAGTCGGATCGTTTGACGGAGTTGGAGACACCGGTGAGTTGCTTCGGCTGGGCATGTCGCTCCCTATTCTGTGGGGATTCGGCCTGCTGACTGTTCCGACTGGGTTCCTGGTCTGGCACGGCACCGGATCGGACTTCGGTCTTGGCAAGCAACGACGTCTCATCGATCCCGCCGCGCCACGGCTCACGGCAATTCTTCTCATCGTGGTCGTGACGCTGGAATTATTGTTTGGCCACACTTAGCAGGCCGTTTGCATTCCAGTGGATGCACGCACAGAATGGCGGCTGGATTCTTCCGGTTTCACACAGGATGGACATGCTCCGTGCCCTTTCGTTTTCCAGCCATCGTTGCGTTGCTGCTTGTCAGTTGTGCTGTGCATCAGTTCGATTCTGCCGCCGCTGGTGCGGCTGCGATACGGCATCCGATTTCGGTGACCGAGGCCAGCATCTTCGTCATGCGTACGAAAGCTGTTATGCGGATTCAGATGTTTGCGGAAGATTTGATTCTGTTTCAGGGGCTGGAACCAGATGATCAGGATCGAATCCTTCCGGAGGATCTGAAACGCGGACTGAAGGATCACCGGACGTTCCTGCTCGAAAAAGTGACACTCCGCGATGCGAAAGGTGAACCCATCAAAGGCGAAGTGACGGATGTGAAGCCCTTTGAAATCCCGCCGGAGGGCATCCTCAGCACGGACATGATGCTGCACACCGCAACGTATGAACTTGAGTTTCCGTTTACCGACCCACCGGAGTTCCTGACGATCCAGCAGGACATCAGCGACGAAAATTTTATCATTCCCAGCGAAATGAAGCTGACGGTTCATCAGGCCGGAACGGCGCTGAACTACACCGAATCGCTGCTGCCCGGCGCATCCACGACTGTGCGCTTTGACTGGCAGCAGGTGATTAGCGAAGACGCAACCGACGAAGAGTGGGAAACGTGGTTTTCGAAACAGCGTGAAGCGACGTTGGGGATCACCAGCTACAGCAGCGTATATTCTTTTATCTACATCGAACCGAACGAGATCCGCCATGAAATCCTGATCCCGTTGGCAACCCTGAAGACAATTCTGCCGATCAAAAGCCGCGATGCTTCGTTCATTGAAATCGACGAACAGGACGCCATCAGGGTTCTGATCCAGGACTGGCTCCGTGCCGAGAATCCCGTCACGATCAACGGTTCGCGCGTCCTGCCGGAGTTCTCCCGGATCGATTTCTACGGCCTTGATCTCCGCGATTTTGCGGCGCAGACCGCAGCGCAGAAGGTCAGTCTGGCAAGCGGGCGTGTCGGGATTATTCTGCGCTATCAAACGCCGGATGATTCGGTTTGCGACGCGACAGTGTCGTGGAACCTCTACTACTCGACGATGAATAAAATCCAGTCCGTTGTGATTGCCTATCCTGATAAGATGGATCGTTTCGAGTTTTCCAGGCACAACACTGCGGAAGCCAATATTCTCAGTTGGAAGTGCGATCCGAGTGCGCTGCCGCAGCCGATTGCGTCTGTCCCGGCCAACGTCGGCCAGAAGCCTGTGCTGACCATTCCTGTCGGCACCATCGTTGGTATGGCGATCGCGTTCTTCAGCCTGCGAATCCCGAAAAACTCGCTGCGTTTGCTTGTCAGCGGAGCAACGTTCATCCTTTCGATTGCCGTGTGGAATGCGGCGGGTATCACGATCGATCACCCCTGGCGACTACCGCCCGAACTCAGTCAGAACCAGGCGACCGAGATCTTTCAACATCTTCATCAGGGCACCTATCGATCGCTTGATTTTGGCAGCGAAGACCGCGTTTATGATGTGCTCGCCACAAGTGTCGATGGCAAACTTCTGGAACAACTCTACCTGCAGTTGCGTCAGAGTCTGGAGATGCGGGAGCAGAGCGGAGCGGTTGCGAGAATTCAGTCCATTGAATACGACGAAGGCAAGGAGCGATCTCGTGAATCCACAACTGTGGCGTGGCCGGGGTTTGAATATGAATCGGTTTGGACCGTGGCGGGGACCGTTGAACACTGGGGTCACATTCACGAACGGAAGAATCAATTCAACGCAGTGTTCAGGATCGAACCTCGCGATGGATGCTGGAAAATCACCCGAATGGACGTCACCGACCAGCAAGAAGTCGGCTCCCGGACCCGCCTGAGATGATGACCGACGTAGCAGAAGTTGTGAGATTTTTGGCACCGCGTTTGCGCTACGTCACGTTCGGTTGACGGATCGCGGATTCCGATGACACTACCTGCCGGTACCGTGAGACTCCCGAGAGTTCCGATCTGAAGTCTCACGTCAAGCCACCATGTGTCGCCGCATCCGAATTGGAATCACTCCCACCGAACAGGAATCACTGATGAACGTCAAACGTGTGTTGTTACTGGCAGGCGATTTCGTAGAAGACTACGAGATCATGGTTCCGTACCAGACTCTCTTGACCCTTGGCGTGCAGGTCGATGCTGTCTGTCCAGACAAGAAAGCGGGGGACAAAATCCGCACCGCGATTCACGATTTCGAAGGCGATCAGACTTACAGCGAAAAGCCCGGCCACAACTTTACGCTCAACGCCGACTTCACCACAATCAGGCTGGAAGACTATCACGGGCTGTTGATTCCCGGTGGGCGAGCCCCCGAATACCTGCGTCTCAGCTCGCGAGTGCTGGAAATTGTGCGAGCTTTCGATTCGGCTCGAAAGCCGATCGCTGCGATCTGTCACGGTGTGCAAATACTCACTGCGGCAGGTATTTTGAGAGGGCGATCCTGCACAGCCTACCCAGCCTGCGGCCCTGAAATTTCCCTCGCGGGTGGCACTTACGTGGAAACCGCCATCGATGGCGTTCTTGTAGACGGGAATCTCGTGACCTCGCCAGCTTGGCCAGCCCATCCGGCTTTTTGCCGCGAGTTCCTGAAATTGCTGAAGGTTGTCTGAATATCTGGGGACTCTCGAATGCAGCTGAGTCGATTTTTCAGATATGGAAACGTTTGTCAATGTCGCAAAGAAACCACCACGATAAATTCACTACTTGACAGATTTGGGGAATGAGCGTGTAATTAGCGTGTTGAAATCCTGAGGTGCTGGAACTGGAGCGGGGATGCTTTTAACACAGCCACAGGATTTGCCGACGTCATGATTGATCTGGTAAATGATGTTTTGTTTGCGGGGGCAAGCGACTCATCAACCTGATTGAAAGATGTTGAGATTGGGTCTGTTTTGGATTCATGGGGAATCAAAGCAGATCTTTCACTGAAATGGATCTCTTCAGTGAATCCAAGATGGGTCACAGCCGTCGAGCGTTGAGTCGCTGGGCGGGTGTCTGATTAAGGGCGTTTCCATGGCTGGGCGCAAAAAGATCCGGGTCGTTGTGACGGGTGTTGGTGTCGTTTCACCAATTGGCATCGGGAACGAACGATTCTGGGAGAGTCTTGTCAATAGCCGCACTGGGATCAACTTCCTGCAATCAATGCCGTCCGACGGCTTGCCGTCGGCCTTTGGTGCCGAGGTTCGCGACTTCAACCCGGTTGATTTCCTGCGTGAAAAAAAGTTCCTGAAGACTATGTCTCGCGATATCCAGCTGGGAGTCGCGTCCTCAAACCTCGCGGTAAAGGATTCTGGACTCGCTCCAGGCATGGTTGATCCTGAACGCTATGGCGTCGTCTACGGTGCTGGACGGATGACCAGTCACCCCAGTGAACTTGCGGCAGCGGTGGAAGCCTGTCGGTCCGAAGGTGGATTCGATCCCAACAAATGGGGTCCGGAAGCTTTGCGGTCCATCGCTCCGTTATGGTTGCTTCGGCAGATGCCAAACATGCCCGCCAGCCATGTGTCAATTGACCACAACGCCTGCGGCCCGAACAACACGATTACCAGCCGAGACGCCTCAGCATTGCTGGCGCTTTCCGAAGCAGTTCGTGTGATCGAAGCTGATCGAGCCGACTGCATGATCGTGGGAGCCTGCAGTTCCAACATTCACCCAGTCGATATTGCCAAATTCCATTGCTTTGAAGGTTTGTCACGTCGCACCGACGATCCGACTCGCGCCTGTCGACCATTCGACTTCGAACGCGAAGGTGCCGTGGTCGGCGAAGGCGCGGCGTCGTTCATGGTTGAAAGCTACGAGCACGCCGTGGCACGAGGTGCGGAAATCTACGCGGAAATCCTTGGCACCGGTGCCGGTTGCGATGGCCACGGCGCGGCAAATGAATCCGCCGGACTGGGACTGGTTCGGGCCATGGAATCAGCCTTGCGACATTCCGGTGTGCGACCCGATGAACTGGGACATATCAACGCTCAGGGCAAGAGCACGCAACCTGACGATATCGTTGAATCACGAGCGTACCACCGTGTGCTTGGCAGCTATGTGCTGAACATTCCAGTCACCGCGATGAAGAGTTACGTCGGACACTTCGATGCGGGTGCCGGGGCCGTGGAACTGGCGGGAACCCTGCTATCCCTGAAACATGGATATGTGCCCGCCACTTTGAACTACAAGACCCCCGACCCGCGCTGCGGCCTGAATGTCGTGCGTGGCGAGGCTGCTCGTGTCCGAAACCGCACGGCAATCACGGTCAATCGTACCGCAATGGGGCAAAGTGCCGCCGCTGTCCTGCGTGCCATCTGATCGAGCGGATTGAACTTTACGCACAAGGAAGCCCGGCTTTTGAAAAAAGCCGGGCTTCTTGCGGTAAATGCTACTCGAGGCGATTAAAAAATCAGCCAGAAGAACACAATCGCGATCATCGTCGGCGGAATTGCTCCGGCGAGCAGGCCGAGCGGGCTGATGCCGTCTTCTCCGAAGGCTTTCGACGATTGTAAGATCCCGGCCCCGGCAGGATTTGGTGCGTTCGCAATCACGGTAAGACCGCCTCCGGTCACGGCACCAGCGACAAGTGCGTATTTGAGTTCGTCAGAAATACCTTCGACGAGAGATCCCAGATAGGTCAGGGCCGCGTTATCCGTGATGGCCGTTAAGGCAGTCGCTCCAAAATACAGCGGCGCACCTGACATACTGGTGATCAGCGGCTTCAGCCAGTATTCCTGCAATGATCCCAGCGTCACTAGCCCGGCGAGGAAGAACCCTACGAGTAGACCTTCGCGGAGCTTGAGTGCATCCTGATATTCGCGGGTCGCTGTCACCAGCCCCAGAAAGATCATGAAGATCCCGAAGAAGACATCCGGGTGATGAGCGAATGCGACGACAGCGGCCAGGAACATCAAATGCAGCACGGTAAGCCAGGCGGGCACCAATCGCTTCTTGTGTTCATCTGGTTCGACTTCGCTCAATTGCTTTCGAAAAACCAGTGTGACCAGAAATGTTGACACCAGGCAGCTGGCCGCTGCGCGCCAGCCGAAATGGGTTGCCATAAAGACCGTGTCCCAATGCCACTTCTCTGAAACCATTAGCACTGGCGGGGCTGCGAAGTGCGTCAGCGTTCCGCCAATCGACACGTTGACGAACAGCAGCCCCAAAGTCGCGTAGGCCAGCGTTTTGCCAATATTTCGATCAAAATAGCGGCGTTTCAGCAGCAGGGCCAGCAGCGTCATCGCCGCAGGTTCTGTGATGAAAGACCCGAACAGACCCCCAAATGCCAGGGCGGAAAAATAGAATGAAATGTTTTCCTGCATCGGCAGCAGTCGAGCGATCCCCAGAATGATGGTTTCCGCGAGGTTGACGACCGGCCGAGTCGCCGCGACAACCATCACCGCCAGCACAAACTTGGGCTCGGTGTAATTAAGCCCTTCAATGTATGCGATGGCATCCGGTATGGAACGCTTCAGCATCGCGATCCCGATAAAAAGCAGCGTGGCCCAGACGCCGAACACGACTTCGGTTTCCGCCATGAAATGGTAAAAATTTTCTCCGATCGATCCTTCGCGATATTTATGAGCCAGTTTCGCAAAACGCTTCACGAAGAACGTATGCAGTACGGCAAGTGCAAAGAGCACGGAGCCAAGGATCTCGGTGTTGGATGGATTCATACGATAGTTCGCTGGTGCAGTTCGAGAGCGGAGCTTGTGTACGTGAGACTAACGAGGGGCTCGTCGGTTGGCGGAGTCTACGGCACAAGCCAGCTCATTTCGAACCCAGTATCGCGTTATCGTATGATTCTCAATGCCGCATCTAACCAAAACAGGTTGCGGAGCGGGCGAAAACATCGCAATACCGCTACTATTCAGGCGTTCGACCAGGAAAACTCTCGCCGACATGAAAGTGACTCCACCCAATTCTATGAACGAATCAATCAGCACCACAGCTACCGAGACTCGAAATCCGGCTTCGTTGGCAATCGACAGCCTGTCACCGCTGGAAATCGTGCGTCTGATGAATACTGAAGACCGGCAGATGATCGACGCTGTCGCGGGCGAAGAACTCGCGATTGCTGCCGCCATCGACGCGATCGCCGAGCGGTTTTCCTCTGGCGGTCGATTGATCTACGTCGGAGCTGGCACGTCGGGACGTCTGGGGGTGCTCGATGCCAGCGAATGCCCGCCAACTTTCAGCACACCGCCGGAAATGGTCGTGGGAATCATCGCCGGCGGCAGGGGCGCGCTGACCCAAGCCGTCGAAGGAGCCGAAGACGATCCCGCAGCGGGAGTGGCGGAACTGAAGGACATTGGTGTGTCCAGCAAGGACGTCCTCGTCGGAATCGCCACCAGCGGTCGAACTCCTTTTGTCCTCGGTGCCATCAAATACGCGCGTTCGATCGGGGCGCTGACCATCGGACTCAGCTGCAATCGCGGATCCGCGCTGTCAAAGATTGCCGAGTTGATGATTACTCCCGTCGTCGGTCCGGAAGTCATCACCGGATCAACTCGTCTCAAGGCCGGTACCGCGACAAAACTGGTGCTGAACATGCTCACCACCGGCGCGATGGTAAGAATCGGCAAGACCTATGAAAATCTGATGATCGACTTGAAAGCCAGCAACGAAAAACTTCGCGATCGATCAATGCGGATTGTCGCGGAACTTGCGGCCCTGACTCCGCCACAGGCTGCCGAAAAACTGCTCCTGTGTGGCGGCGAAGTGAAGACGGCCATCGTCGCGGCGCTGAAACACGTGTCACCGGATGAAGCCCGGCAAATGCTGGCCGAGTGTCAGGGACATCTCCGCAGAACGCTTGATTCGGACAACTCCAGCACACCATGAACACTCAGCGCCCAGACCCGAAAACTCTTGTCATTGGCATTGACGGTGGCGGCACCAACACCATCGTTTGGCTGGCGGAGCTTGATCGAGCTTCGGCTGACAACAACCCTCGTGTTCTTGGCAAAGGTTCCGCCGGGCCATCCAATCAGCGAGCCGTGGGACCGATGATGGCGACGAGCAATCTCGACACGGCAATCGAGTCCGCGTTTGCCGACGCCGCCCTGCCCCGCGCGACGGTCGCCGCCGCCTGCCTTGGGCTCGCTGGAGCCGACCGCGACAGTGACCGCCGTGTGATTCAAGACTGGGCAGGAGCGGCTCGAGTGGCGACCCGCGTGGCAGTCGTCAACGACGCGATTCCCTTGTTGCACATTGATCAGGGCACCGGTTCCGGAGTCGCTCTTATCGCCGGAACAGGCTCATTGGCCTGGGGACGAAACGACAGTGGACAAACGGCTCGCTCCGGCGGCTGGGGATATTTGTTCGGGGACGAAGGCAGCGCGTTCAGCATTGGTCGCGCGGTGCTGGCGGCAGTCTCGCAAGCCGTTGATGGTCGAGGTGAGCAGACTTCTCTGACGGCAGATGTGCTCAGCAGCCTGCGCCTCTCATCCCCACAGGAAATCATTGCCGCCGTCTATGGCAGTGAGGTGCCGCGGGCGGTTGTGGCTCAGATGGCATCGCTGGCATTCTCAGCCGCCGCGCAGGGCGATCTGGCGGCGAACACGATTTTGCAGCAAGCGGCTGAGGATCTGGCGGCGATGGTTGTCGTCACCGCCCGGCGACTCAAGCTGCTTCCTCTGCCGCTGCTCGCGATGACCGGTGCCGTACTTATTCAGAACCCCGACTTCCGACTGCGAGTTTCAAAGCGGATCGAAGCCGCCGAGGTTCAGGTTCTGAATGCGGTGCTGGCGACTGATCCCGTCGCCGGGGCCGTGAATCTTGCATGTCAGCTGACGGCAGAGTGAAATGACGTTGTTTGATCGAGAAAACCTGTATGCAACGCTCGCCGCCGATGGCCTCGAAGCCTGGGTCGCAGACCTGCGCGCCGCGACAACGCGCGTCTTAACGGACGAAAAGCACGGAAATCTCCCCGGCTGGATCGCGGCGTGGAATCAACTCCCGGATGTGCCTGATGCCGTCCTGCTGGCCGACCGTGATGCGGTCACGATTCAGGGCACGATCTCCGACGCGGCGCGAAAAGCGATGCGGGAAACGCTAATGGCCTTTCATCCCTGGCGCAAGGGACCATTTGATCTATTTGGTATTGCCATCGACACAGAATGGCGATCATGCCTCAAATGGGATCGCCTCGTTTCACATGTCGAGTTTCGCGAACGCAAAGTTTTGGACGTCGGCTGCGGCAACGGCTACTACGGCTGGCGGATGCTGGACGCCGGTGCGGAACTCGTGCTGGGACTGGATCCATTCCCGCTGTTCCTGATACAGTTTGAAGCGATTCGAAAATACGCCCACCTGGCAACTCGACACTACGTCCTGCCGTTGTCGGATCAGGCTCTTCCCGAACGCCTGAACGCATTCGACGTGACGGTGTCCATGGGCGTGCTCTACCACCGCACCAGTCCCATCGACCATCTACAAGCTCTGTGGCATTCACTTCGCCCCGGCGGAACACTGGTCCTGGAAACGCTCGTTATCGTCTCTGCGGAGAAAACGGTTCTCGTACCCGAAGACCGTTACGCGAAAATGCGAAACGTCTGGTTTATCCCGTCGATCCCGATGCTGCTCCTGTGGTTGAAGCGCGCCGGTTTTCGTAACGCCGAAGTCATTGATCTATCTCGCACGACACCCGAAGAACAACGTCGCACGGACTGGATGACCTTTGAATCGCTGGCGGATTTTTTAGATGCAGAGGATCCGAACCGCACAATCGAAGGCTATCCGGCACCGCTGCGCGCTATAATAGTGGCAAGAAAATCGTAGCGGGAACGATCTCACGTTCCCTCTCCCCCGGCAGACTCCATTACTACTTCTAAAACATATCCACCGGGGGAGATGGTCAGGGTGAGGGGGACTGGAAAAGATTTGATTCTTTGGTTTCGGCTGATTAGCGCTAGGATCGCTCGATAAACAAGTATCCAATCAGCCGGACTTGGCGTCCGGTTTTCAGGCCCAACGGGCCGACTCTATGTCAGCCCAGGGCAACGCCCTGGGAAATAGTTCCACGCGATGATTTCCAGCCCCAACGGGGCGGCACTCATTCTTCCAGTGGCCAGCGTGAAACTGTTTAGGTCCGCCCCCTGGAGGCAGGAGCCTCCAGTGCAGTGCGTTCCAGGGCTGGAGCCCTGGAACGAGAATTGACAGCCTCATTCCAAGCCGCGTGGAGTATAAATTGCCACCCAATTATCTGATGTGCCCTGGTAATTGTCCTACAAAGGAAGGAGCCGACATGTTACAAAGGGGCACGTACTCTCGGTCGCACAGAATCTGGTATGGAGCAGTGACGATGAATCGACGTCAGGTCTTACAGTCTTTGTCAAGCATCGCAGCAGGAAGTACCTGTGCGCGGGTTGCCACGGCATTCGGTATAGTGCCCGCACTGAATGTGCCCAAGGATCGTATTTCAAACGGGATGCTGCCCGAACTGCTGCAGGAGACAGTTGAGTTCTGCCACACGATGCAATCAGAAGTCCGACAGATCCAAACCCCTGCACGAGCAAATCTCGGCCGCCAGTGCGTCCGATCAAGCCAAATCTGCGAAATTGCACTCAACAGGCTGCGGCGGGAATCCGACCGTTCTCCCGCATTTTGGCAGGCGTGCGCGGATTCCATCGAGCGGCTGGAATGCGCGATCCTGAACTCAGCTTCAGCGATTGATCGTTCCCGAAACGAGGCTCTCGACACACTGCGGCAACTGCGCACCTGCCTCGAGAACAAAACCGTTCTCCTTGCCACGAGGTGAGGATTGATGTCCTTGTTCCGAGGCTCCTGCCTCGGAACACACTGCCCCCGAGGCGCCTGCCTCGCGAGACTGTCGCTGGAGGCAGGAGCCTCCAGTGCAGTGCGTTCCAGGGCTGGAGCCCTGGAACGAGAATTGACAGCCTGATTCCAGGCCGCGTGGAGTATAATCCAACACCACCTGTCCTGTGCAACAAACAGACCTCACCGGAATGCCGGATAAGCCTTCAGAATTTGGCCGCCTCTCTTGATGTGACGAACGAATTCGTTACATTGCTCGAATCTGACGAATTCGTTCGTCACTTTCACCGAGGAGCAAATTGTGGCGCGTTCTGTTTCCACGCAGCCGACTGAAGTCGAGTTGCAGATTCTTCGAATCCTCTGGCAGAGCGGCGGCTCGACGGCTCGCGAAATTCATAACGGACTGGCTGAGCTGAAGGGTACGACGTACTCGACGACCGTCAAGATGCTGTCCGTGATGCTCGACAAGGGACTGGTCAAACGCGACGAATCGGTCAGCCCGCAGAGGTATCGAGCGGCGGTAAGTCAGAAAATTACGCAGAAGAAAATGCTGGGCGATCTGATCGAGAAAGTGTACGACGGTTCGGCGCTGAGTCTTGTGCTGCAGGCGCTGTCGTCCGGCAGGACGTCGGCTGAGGAACTGGCGGAAGTTCGCAGGATGGTGGATGAACTGGAAGGGAAGACGCCATGAAGACATTGATCGCGAGCATCACGACTGTATTCCTTGCGTTAGCCCCGGCGACAATAGCGCCGGGTATTATTTCATCGCAGTCCATGCCGCCGTGGGTGGAACAACTTGGCTGGACGATTCTGCATTCGCTGTGGCAGATCGGGTTGATTGCACTCCTTGCCGCATGGGCTTGCCGATTGCTGAGACGAAATTCAGCGAAGGCGCGTTATGCTGTTCTTGTTGCGACCATGGCCATGATGGCAGCGGCTCCAATTGTGACGGTGCTGATTTTGCCATCGCCGGAACGGCGTATGGATTTCCTCCAGGAAAGTGAGCGGCCAGGCGCTAGCCGGCGGTTCGTTCCAGACTCGACCGGGCAGACACCGGCGGCTAGCGCCTGGCCGCTCACAGGGTCAATGCTCGACGATGATAACGTCGCTGCGAACACTGCAATCAGCACGGTTCAAGATTTGCATTCACAAGCAAGGGTTCCTGCTCTTTCTGCATCGAACCTTGCTGCTGAAACTACACCACAGGCTACTCCTGAGTTTTCTCTGCACGACCGAGTCATCAACTCACTGCGTCCGCGCCTTCCGTTACTCGTCGGTTTCTGGTTTGTCGGCGTGTTTGTCTGTTCAATGCGACCTGTCTGGAGCCTCTGGGAACAGTCTCGATTGCGTCGAAAGGAGCTTTCGCCGGTCCCCGATTCTGTGCAGCAGATGCTCTTGTCGCTGTCTCAACGAATGCGTCTGAATCGCATAGTGCGCATCGCCAAATCGACACTTGTGAAAGTGCCCGTGGTTGTCGGCTACCTGCGGCCGATGATACTGCTTCCTGCCAGCGTCATCATCGGACTCACGCCGAGTCAGCTGGAAGCCGTGCTGGCTCACGAACTTGCCCACGTCCGCCGACATGACTGGCTCATCAACTCGATGCAGGTGCTGGTCGAGACGCTGCTGTTCTATCATCCCGCCATCTGGTGGCTTTCGCGCCGCATACGTCACGAGCGAGAACTCTGCTGCGACGACATCGTACTCGCACTGGACGTTGATAAGGCCGTTTATGCCCGCATGCTGCTGACGCTGGAAGAGCTGCAGCAGAAGTCTCTGACTCCCGGTTTCGCTGCGACAGGCGGACACCTTGCCGCCCGCGTGCGACGGTTGTTGCCGCGTCCGGAATCCATTCAAACATCGAATCACCCAGCTTCATTGACAGGACTGCTGACCATGGCGACTTCCCTCGTTCTGTTGCTGACGGTTGTTGTTTCGCAGAGCCAAACGGCACCTGCTGAACCGATTGGCGCAGCTTCGGTTCAAGTTATTCCGCAGGACGAATCAAAACCTGAAACGCCAGCAAATGATCCTGCCGCAACGCCAGCCGAAAAGGCTGCGCTCGTCTCGAACAAAGACGATAATCCGGCGACTCCAGGCCTGCGAATACGCACCGTCAAAGTCGTTGATGAAAATGAACAACCAATCGCGGGAGCCGAGGTTCGATTGCAGTTTGAAAATCGTTCCGAATCGCGGGCACAGCTGGCAGAGCCATTATCAACCGACGCCAACGGAGAAGTCACCGTTGATACTCCATTGAATTTTGACGAAGTACACCTTTCTGTGAAAGCCGAAGGATTTGGAGAGTTCAGTGGCATGCAGTCTGCGACAGGCAGTTCCACGATCCAACTGAAACGCGGTCGCGTCGTTCACGTGCGAGCCGTTGATGAAGCGGGCAATGTTCTCAGCAAAGCCGTGCCGCTCCTGGAGCAGAGTCGCATCTTTGGCCGCGAATTTGTGCCTCAGGAGGATGGAACATTCAAATCGCCGGCGGTCGCGATGGATCGACGGCTGATGCGAGTGGTCGTCGCCCAGGAGAACGGTCCATTCCTGTTGAGTGACCTGATGGACGTCGCATCGGCGCAGGCGGGAGACGACGGTATTCTGCAGCTCACGTTAAAGCCAGGCACCAAACTTACCGGACGACTGGATGATGCCATTCCGCGACCGATTACCGAAGGTTACGTGTCATTGACGGTTGTGGAAGGAGCCGACCATAAATTCAACACGGACCCATCGGATAACGGGTTGCGATCGAACGAATGGACATGGGAAGATTCGACTCAGGTTCAGCCCGACGGAACATTTACCTTCGAGTCTGTTCCAGGCGGAGGCCACGCTCAGATTCACGTGGTCATCGACGGCTTTATGTCCGTGAATCCACCGATTGAAGAACTCCTCAGCTACCTGCAGGAACATGGTTTGGCAGATGAAAAGACGCCGGAGTATCTGGAACGCATCAGTTCCCGTGCCATGTGGCCAATCCTGGTCCCGCTCGATCAGGCCAACGTCTCAGTTGACGTCAAATGTAGACCAACGGCGTCCTGTGATTTTCGAATTCTCGACCCCGCCGGAAATCCAGTGCCCGATGCTGAGGTGAGCTTCAGTCCCAATGGAATCTTCCTGAAGGGAAGATTGTTCATTCCCGGATCAAACACTTTCCAAAATGCGAATCTTGTTGACAACTTGTTTCACGGCGTTTCCTCATTTGGGATTGATATTTTGAGCGGCGAGAAGTCCCAACACAATCTGATCGTTAGGCGTGAAAATGCCTGGGCAAAACGTTCGTTTCTCGGTGCAAAATCCGACGCCGATGGTCGCGTACAAATTCGAAATCTGCCCGGTGGTACGCGTGAGAGTTTCCAAGTCACTGCCGATGGATTTGTCTTGCCACATTCGCCGCTGTATCCCGGTTTCGACGATCGCCGCGAAGGGCACGTTGACTTAATCGTTGGTGACACGATTGAACGCACGATCTATCTGGATCGCGACCAGCCAGTCGTGGATCGTGAGCTTCTCGTGCTGGATGAAAAGGAAAAGCCTATGGAGAATGTGACCGTGGCACTGGCAGAGATGCTCGTTGGCGACAAAGACTGGCAACAATGGAGCGTCCAGAGGTTTGGCACCCTGCCGGAAGCCAAAACGGATACCAATGGTCGTATTGTGTTGCAGGTTCCAAAGTCCATCGGTGATGCTCCCGTACAGCAACTTCGCTTTGTACTCAATCACGATCGCAGCAAAGGAAGCGATCTGTGGGTGTATGGCGCGCTCATCGAAGCGCCGCTGACAGCGGATAACGGTGTTGTCATGATCGTCCGCAATTCGGATGCGTCGCGTCGATGTCGCGCGGTGTATGGAAAGCTGGAGGATCTTCTTCCAAAGCGAGATGCCGCTGAGTTGTTGAATGCGATGATTGGGAATCCCGGTCTTGCGGTCCTGCGACAGTTGCTGGAGGGAAGCAAATCGACGCAGCCCGAACCCGTTGAGATTCTCGACGAATCCCGAAACGGGGGCGATCACAAAGGCATTCGTGTAGAGATCCTGCCAGGTGGTGAACGCAGCGTCGCAGTGGTCCTGGCAAAGGTTCGTCCGGCTGATGGTTCGAGGACTGAGGAAACCGACTTTCAGCGACTGCCGGAATGCGCTTTCGTCTTCGATATGCACGGGAAACTCATCGCAACGCTGGGAGGCCGCATCGGTACGACGGGGGCCGGCAGCGCTGAGAACGTCGATGTCGTCTGTCTGGGTCCGGCCGAAGACTGGTTTGTTCGTGTCACACGATTCCAGGACAACGGACCGTTTAAGTACCAGTCCGAGTATTATCGCATGGCGAATCCCGTCGTGCCGTCGCTGCGGTATTTTCATTACGCGAATTCCAATCCATGGTCGAACGGCCCGGAAACGATTACGCGTTTCGGCGACCTGTCATTTGAGTTTCCGGACGACAAGGGACCGTACGTTAAGTATCGAATCGGGACGACGGCGGACGGACGCTCATTCAACAGCACGATCTACTGGGATGGCGACCGAAACCGTTTTGTCGGAGCGTCAGATTTGAGCATCGAGAAACGACCGCTGTTCCAGGTCGATACGGAATGGTCGGAGGATTTTGACGCACTGCCAACGACGGCGAGTCAGATGACTTTGCTTGGCGGAGCACGGGAACATGACCATTGGTACTCCTGGGAAACATGCATCCCCGTTGGATTTGAAGCAATCGTAAGCATTTCAATTCCTCAGAAGGAAGGTGCGCCGAAAGTCATCGAACATAAGTACTCTGTCGGACGCCAGTTGATTCAGTTCCACGCCAAACCCAGCGAAGACGGGGCGACAATGGCTCTGCAACTGGTATATGGAAAGGACGACACGATTCAAACCGCCGAACTTCCACACGCCATTGGCGATCCTCCAACGTCGCCGCCCCCAATCGTGAATACGCTGAACGCGGGCGAATCGGTTCAGTTGCTGAATCAATCCCTGAAGTCGTCTTCAGAGCCGCTGGTTCTGTCTGTTCAGTTGCTGCCTGTGCCGTAGTTTGAACTCAAGGAGGCGACGGTGAACAGCGCAGAGTTATTGAGCACGGAGCTATTTAGTGCGGACCCTGATGAGTGTATCGGATACGGTAAGACGGACGCAGCGCCGCCGTGGATCTTGATCGGTCTGGCGGCAGTGTTCATGTTATTCGGAGTCGACCTGGCGGCGGCGGGCTGCAGCCCAATGCTGTTCTCTCAACTTCCAGCGGAGGCGCGGGGCGGAGCTGTTGGTGTCGGAGTTGGAGTCATCATGGCGATGTTTGCCGCTCTGCTTGTCCACAGCGCCAAATCCAAAGCCATTGTTCATGGCGTCAGGTTTTACAAAAATGGCATCCGCGTTCATGGGTCTCGCAATGAAACTCTGCAACCTTATGTCGATCTGGAACAATTACACGTCGTCGCGATTCGACTGGGCCGGCGTCTGAGCGTAAGAGGTGTGCTCTATTCATTGTCCAACCATCACGTTCACCGCCATTCAAGACAAATCTCCTTTACCAAAATATCCGCAATGCCTTGGGAAATGCGGCGCGCCGCTCACACGCTCCAAACACACGAAGTGGACCGCGCGATGCGGGTGCGTTGACGATTTCCCTGATGACATCGACGAAGAACTTTTGTCGCGACCAAACAAAATCAGCCGGACCCTGTTTTAAATTTTTTCCAGGAAAAACCGCACGAAAAATGGCATCCTGGACGATGTTGGATACATACAACATTTGGTGTTGACAGTCTGGAAAAGCACACTATATTGCGGTTGCCATCGAACCTGCGGGTTGGCAGCCATTTGCACAGATCGTATCGCAACCCTATGCGAGAACACGGTTTGAGTGGCTCTGAGGCAGGTTCATTGACAGGGCGTCGCGGGAACATATTCTGTGGCCCGTCTCGGTAAGGAAGCCCCCCTTCGACAGGAGGTCGATTCTCATGACAACTTCGTCGTATGCACATCTGGCTGCCCATCTGATTGCTTGCCAATTGCCTCAATCACTTCGTCTGATTGAGTTTTCCTGGTCAACGATAAGTGGCTGCCGTTGCGCGAAGTCGGATGAGTTGTGAGATTGGATCGAAGCGTTTTTTGTTTTTGATGGGTCCTGGACCTGTCAGTTTGCGTGATGATGGATGGCCTGACGTTGCCCACACCGACGTCCTGGCAAATGACATGACGTTGTTACGCACGATGCGTAGTTTTCACTGAGCAGAATTAAGAAGGGGAGTTGCGTCGAATGATTCGAGCCGTATCAGAATGGATTATCCGGAAGCGAGATGGTCGAACGGTTCCGTTTGACCCGCGTTTGATCGCGAAGGCTATCAGCAATGCGTTTCGAGCCGAGTTGAATCTGGCTGACAATCAGCCGCTGGATGTGGACATTGAGCAGGAAGTTGCTTCGATCACTGAACAGGTGATCTCGGAAGCGGGTAACGATGCGGCCACCGATCGTGGAGTCGGTGTTGAGCATATTCAGGATATGGTTGAAATGCAGATGATGAAGCGCGGTCACTATCGAGTGGCGCGGCGTTACATCGTCTACCGCGCGGAACACGCGAAAATTCGTTCGCTGCTGCAGCAGGACGGGATTGAGGACTCTGACGTCGTCCCAGCGCCTCGGATGTTTGTTAAGCTCGAAGACGGCGTGCGCGTGCCTTTCGACACCGCTCGCATTCGTCGGCGTCTGGAATCGGCTTGCCTGGACCTTCCTGAGTGTGATGCGAACGCGCTGCTCGAAGAAGTGATGAAGTCTGTCTTTGACGGCATTTCCGTTGGGGAAATCTACCGCGCTATGATTTTGGCGGCTCGATGTCGGATCGAGTCTGATCCGGCCTTCGATACGGTTGCCGCGCGACTGTTGCGGATGGTGATCAGTAACGAGGCTCTCGGCAGCTCACCGGTCAGTCCGGCTGAGTACAAAAAACTGTATCGCAATCAGTTTGAGCATTACGTGATTGACGGCATCAATGAGGACCGGCTGACCCCCGATTTGCGAAACCTCGATCTGACCCGGATTGCGGCAGCCCTGCATCCGGAACGCGATGGCTTGTTCAAGTATCCGGGATTGCAGGCAGTTTACGATCGTTATTTACTGCATATTGACGGGCGAAGAATTGAAACGCCGCAGTACTTCTGGATGCGAGTCGCCATGGGACTGGCGATGAAGGAAGATCAGCCGGAAACTCGGGCAATTGAGTTCTACAACATGCTGTCAACGATGCGGTTCACGTCCGCGACGCCGACGCTGTTCAATTCAGCAACCAATCATCCGCAGCTCAGTTCGTGCTATCTATCGACTGTGAAGGACGATCTGGAACACATCTTCAAATGCGTTTCCGACAACGCCAAGCTCAGCAAATGGGCGGGCGGACTTGGAAATGACTGGACCAGCATTCGCGCCACGAATTCGCACATCAAAGGCACGAATGGCCGCAGCCAGGGCGTCATTCCGTTTCTGAAAGTGGTGAACGACACTGCGGTCGCCGTCAATCAGGGCGGAAAGCGCAAGGGCGCGGTGTGTTCGTATCTCGAAACCTGGCACATGGACATCGAGGAATTCCTTGATCTCCGCAAGAATACGGGTGACGATCGTCGGCGTACGCACGACATGCACACGGCGAACTGGATTCCGGATCTGTTCATGAAACGCGTTCAGGAAGAGCGGGAATGGACGTTGTTCAGCCCGGATGAAGTGCCTGATCTGCATGACCTGGTGGGCAAGAAGTTCGAAGACCGCTACCACGAATATGAGAAGATGGCAGCAGTCGGCGAGATCCGGATGTCGAAGAAAATCCCGGCCGTCGAGTTGTGGCGGAAGATGCTGACGCGATTGTTCGAGACAGGTCATCCATGGATCACATGGAAAGATCCGTCGAACATCCGTTCGCCCCAGGATCACGTGGGCGTTGTTCACAGCAGTAATCTCTGCACAGAGATTTTGCTCAATACATCGGCGACGGAAACTGCCGTCTGCAATCTGGGCTCTGTCAATTTGCTCGCGCATATTGTCGATGGCCATCTGGATCTGCCGATGCTGGAAGAAACCGTCCGGACTGCAATGCGGATGCTGGATAACGTGGTCGATATCAATTTCTATCCGACGGACGAAGCAAAGGTGTCGAATCAGCGGCATCGTCCGGTGGGGATGGGACTGATGGGATTCCAGGACGCTCTGGCCGCGATGAACATCAGTTATGCCAGTGTGGCGGCGGTGGACTTTGCCGACTACAGCATGGAAGCGATTTCCTACTTCGCGATCCTTGCGTCATCAGATCTGGCGGCCGAACGTGGAGTCTACAGCACGTACACCGGTTCCAAGTGGGATCGCGGCATGTTGCCAATCGACACGATGGATCTGCTGGAAGAAGAACGCGGCTGCCGCATCGACGTCGATCGCACGTGCCGGATGGACTGGGCGGTTGTTCGGGAAGCGGTGGCTCGACATGGGATGCGAAACAGCAACTGCATGGCGATCGCTCCAACGGCGACGATTTCCACCATCATCGGTGTCTCGCAGTCGATTGAGCCCATCTACAAGCATCTATTCGTGAAGAGCAATTTGTCGGGTGAGTTCACTCATCTGAATACGTCGCTGGTCACGGAACTGAAGGAACGCGGCCTGTGGGATGCGGACATGCTTGAGGCGCTCAAGTACTTCGACGGCACACTGTCTCAGATGCCGCGTATTCCCGGTGACATCAAGGCCCGTTACCTGACGGCGTTTGAAGTCGAACCCAAGTGGCTCATCGAATGTGCCGCGCGTCGCCAGAAATGGATTGACATGGGCCAGTCGCTGAACCTGTACATGTGCGAGCCCAATGGTCGCAAACTGCATGAAATGTATATGCTGGCGTGGCGAAAGGGGCTGAAGACGACCTACTATCTGCGGACACTGGCCGCGACTCAGATTGAAAAATCGACGGTGGATATCAACAAGTTTGGTCTTCAGCCGCGATGGGTCAAGAGTCGCAGCGCGTCCAGTGATATTCAGGTGGCACGGATGAATTCTGACCGGTCTCCGGAGCAGAGTCGCAGCGACATTCCCGCACCGCATGTGGTTCCGGTTACGGAGGCTTCTCAGTACAATGCCTGCAGTATTACAGACCCGGACTGCGAAGCGTGCCAGTAGCAGGAATGACCAATGGGGTCGTTGCGGCTTTGGGTCAGTACCGATCCTGTTTGTACGGATTACGAACTCTGGAGCAAGGAGAGCCGCGATGGCATGAACAATTTTTACCGACGCGCGTTTATTGGGCGATCAACCACCAGTTTTCTGGGAGCGGCAGCGGCATCTTCGTTGCCGTGGGTGGCAGCTTGTGGACCACTGCGACGCTCGGCGACCAGGCCGGAGAATTTTGCTGGCAGTTGTGGACGGCGACTTTGACGGTTGCGGATCCTGGATCAGAGATTTGTGTTCGGGCGACAGATTCTCGCGGAAACACAATGCCCGAGTCTGTCCCATGGAATCCGAAAGGTTATCTTTACGACGCTTGGCATCGAGTGGCCATGAGTCGATTGCTGAACCAGAACTCTGAGCAATTGTTTATACTTCACGCGGCCAGAAATGATGCTATGGATTTTCTTGCGATTGTCCCCTCTCCCCCGCAACTGATTTTCCAACTTGACACGTTTTCCACGGGGGGTGAGGGTTAGGGTGAGGGGGATGAATCCACTGTTTTCTGGTTCAGTATTAACTCCAGGTCATCCCCCTCATCCGGCCTGTCGGCCACCTTCTCCCCCTTGCTAGCAGGCTGTCGATTTAGGGTTCTGCGTTTTACTAACCCGAAGCGCCAGCGAGGCAAACATCTGACGCTGAAGGAGAGACGTAACTTGTTTGCTTCGCTGGCGCTTCGGGTTGCTATTAAATCGACAGGCTGCCAGTGAGAGAAGGGACATGGAAAACGTTAGAATGAAAGAGTCGGAAGTCTTTTTCGGAGAGTGGCATGGTGAATAATGCTGACGTTATTCTTCCGAAAAAGACTCCCGACCCTGTGCTCACACCAAACCTGTTACTTCAACTTTTCTCTCTCACGGAATGAGGTCTTTCATGACTGCTACTGCTTCTACTGTAATTGACGACAAAACATTGCTCATCGGAACCGAAGGTCGCGTCAAGGCAACCGAAAAGCGGTTGATCAACAACGCTCAGGTGGATGTCAATCAACTGATGCCGATCAAGTACCACTGGGCCTGGGAACACTACAACAGCGGCTGCGCGAATCATTGGATGCCGACAGAAGTGCCGATGAATCAGGACGTCGAAATCTGGCGATCTGATCGGCTGACGGATGATGAACGCCTGGTGATCAAACGGAATCTGGGATTCTTCTCGACTGCGGAATCACTCGTCGGCAACAATCTGGTGCTGGCCATCTTCAAGCATGTGACGAATGCTGAATGCCGTCAGTATCTGCTGCGTCAGGCATTTGAAGAGGCCGTGCATTCGCACACGTTTTTGTACGTCGTCGAAAGCCTTGGTCTGAACGAAGGTGAGATCTTCAACATGTACCGGGAAATCCCGGCCATCGCGAAGAAAGACGCATTCGAGATGGAACTGACGGCGGAAGTGATGGCAGATGGGTTCTCGACGGAAACTGTCGAAGGCCAGCAGATGTTCCTGAAGAATCTGATTGGCTTCTATGTGATCATGGAAGGCATCTTCTTCTACAGCGGATTCGTGATGGTGCTGTCATTTCACCGCCGCAATTTGATGAAGGGAATTGGTGAGCAGTTCCAATACATTCTTCGGGACGAAACCGTCCATATGAATTTCGGGGTCGATTTGATCAACGGGATCAAGTCGGAGAATCCCGGTATATGGACGCCGCAGTTCCAGGAAGAAATGATCAACCGGATTCGCACGGCGGTCGAACTCGAAATTGAGTACGCGGAAGGCTGCCTGCCACGTGGTGTCCTCGGCCTGAACGCGGAATCGTTCCGAGACTACGTTCAGCACATTGCGGATCGCCGCCTGGAACGTATTGGCCTGCCAACGCAGTATGGTTCTCCGAACCCATTCCCGTGGATGAGCGAAACGATTGACCTGTCGAAAGAAAAGAACTTCTTCGAAACTCGCGTCAATGAGTACCAGAGCGCGGGATCGCTGAATTGGGATTGACCTGTTGGTCTCAGCGTTGTGTTTGTCATAAGCTTCAGGGCTGTTTCGGTCTTCCGAGACAGCCCTGTTTCAATTCAGCCCAAAAACTCAAGGTGAAAGTGTTTCAATGCGTCCGTGGATCCTTGCCGAAACGAATTTCGCGCACGTCAAAGAATGCGAATACGAAGTGGCCGTGCTGCCGATGGGAGCAACGGAGCCGCATAACCTCCACCTGCCCTATGGCACCGACACGCTGGAAGCGGAAGCCATTGGATCACGCATTTGTGAAGCGGCATGGAACCGGGGAGCGAAAGTTGTCTTGTTGCCAACAATCCCCTACGGAACGGAGACGAATCAATCGCAGTTCCGACTTTCAATGAACCTGAATCCATCGACACTGGGCCTTGTCATTCAGGATTTAGTCAAATCTCTGGAAGGCCACGGCATTCGAAAGTTGCTGATCCTGAACAGCCACGGCGGAAATGAATTCAAGCCGTTGCTGCGGGAATTGCACGGCAAGACGGCCGTTCAGCTGTTTCTGTGCGACTGGTTTCGTGGTCTCACGGCTGACGCAAAAAAGTCGATTTTTAAGGAAGCGGACGACCATGCTGGCGAAGTGGAAACTTCGCTCGCTCTGGCATTCTTTGGACATCTCGTCAATAAGAATCCAGACGGCACTTTGGCGGCGGATGACGGCCAAACGGCGGCAACCCGATTTGACAGCGTCAATCAGGGCTGGGTCTCGATCACGCGCCCGTGGCACTTGCTCACGACAAACACCGGAGCTGGAAATCCTCATGCGGCCACCGCACAGAAGGGGGAGCAACTGATGCAATCCATGGTCGAGCGCCTGTCAGCGTTTCTGGTTGAACTGGCACAGTCGAAAGTCGATGAGCGATTCCCGTTCTGACGGCTGCCGCGTGGCTTGTCTGCCCCGCCTTGACGTGCTAAGAACCCCTTACAGAACCTCCGCTTCACCAACGTCGTCCATCAGGAGTCCTGAGCGTGTCCGAACTTGATGTCTATAAAGATTGGCTTGGGATTCCCGAGGGCACTCGTCCGCCCGATCACTACACTCTGCTTCGACTTGTCCAGTTTGAAGACGACATTGAAAAGATTCGAGGCAATTATCGTAAGCTCAACGCCCACGTGCGAAAATATTCGTCGGGACAATACCTTGTCCAGTCGCAGGAACTTCTGAATGAGATGGCCAAGGCTATGCTTTGCCTGACCGACCCGGACGGCAAACGTGAGTATGATTCGAGTCTCGGGCGTGAACCAACCGCAACGGACGATGATGAGCCGAAGACTGTCCTGGAGTATCTGGTCGCGAAGAATTTCATCAAGCGATCGCAGATGGCGGAAATTGAGCATTTCGCCGAAGCCCGCGGGTTGTCACATCGTGATGCGGTCATTCAGCTCAAGCTGGTGGAACCTGTCGAAGCGACCAAGGCTCTCGCCGCTGAGTTGCGTCTGCCGTTCGTGGATCTGGAAGATATGCTTCCGGAAGATGATGTGCTCGACATGATCCCGCGGCGCGTGGTTAAGAAACATTCCTGTCTGCCACTCTTTGAAGATCATGGCCGCTTGCTCGTGGCGTGTATTGATCAACCCAGCCCTGCACTGGAAGACGAGATTCGGATGCGCTGCGGGGCTCCAATGCGTGCTGTGTTGGCAGTGCCGCGGGCTGTTAATCAGGCGATCGCCAAGTATTACGCTCCCGGCATGCGCGACGAAGCCACGACCGATCAGGTCGCGGAAAAGGAAACCAGTTCGAAGGGCAGCAAGCCGACGAAGCAGAAGGCTGCAAAATCAAAGAGTTCAGCGAAAGGGAATGCGGCACCACTGTCTGATGACGAAAAGAAACAGCGGATGCAGCTGAGTTTGATCGCGATCTGCTGGGCAACGATCGGTACTGTCGCCGTGTTTTATTTTACCAACTCAACGCTGGGGATGGTCACGCAGATCATGATCGCGGCGGTCGTCGGTGGAATCGTGGCCGGAGTATTGAAAATGACCTATTGGAAATGATCGGGCTGTCAGCAACTGTCCTGCAGGCTTCAAATCGAACGGTCTTTGCGATGTCAGCAGACAGGCAGGACAAAGTCTGTACTCAAATCATACATTACAGCAAAGCTCTACTCTGTGACCGCACCGAATCCGAATGAGTTGGCGCTTCGCGTCAACGAACTGCGTCAGCGAACGCTGCATGCCGTCGAACAGGTTGTCGTCGGCCTGAACGACGTGACCGATCAACTGTTGATGGCACTTGTCGCAGGTGGTCATGTGCTGCTGGAAGGTGTTCCGGGAACCGCCAAGACGACACTGTGCCGGACGTTTTCGACAGTCCTGGGCATTCATTTCGAACGAGTTCAGTTCACGCCGGATCTGCTGCCTTCCGACGTCACCGGCACTCAGGTTCTTGACCGACAGACCAGTGACTTTGTGCTGCGCAAAGGCCCCGTGTTCTGTCAGTTGCTGCTTGCCGACGAACTCAACCGAGCCCCCGCCAGAACGCAGTCCTCGCTGCTGGAAGCCATGCAGGAGCGGCAGGTAACGATTGAAGGAAAAACCCTGCCGTTGCCTCAGCCGTTCATGGTCCTGGCGACGCAGAATCCCATCGAGCAGGAGGGCGTTTATCGACTTCCAGAAGCTCAGCTCGACCGATTTCTGTTTCGCATTCATGTCGGCTATCCGGAACGCGATCAGGAAGTCGATATGCTGGAGTTGCACAGTCGGCAGATCGTGAAGCCAGTCGCCGTCACGAGTGCTGCGGAGATTATTGCAATACAGGAACGGCTGGATTCGGTCTTTGGCTCGCGAGAGTTGCAGGAATACATCATTGATCTGGTGCGACAAAGCCGAATCCATCCGGATCTCGCTCTGGGAGCCAGTCCCCGAGCCGCCATCAATATTATGAAAGCAGGGCGGGCGCACGCGCTGTTGTCCGGTCGAGGGTATCTGACGCACGAAGATATCCAGGCTGTCTGTCTGCCCGTGCTGGCGCATCGACTGATCATGCGACCGGAAGCGGAAATGGACGGGCGTTCGGTGGCCCAGGTAGTTCAAGCGATTATTCGTTCGGTGCCTGTTCTGCAGGATCGACGCAGATGACGGCTCTTGCCAAATGGCTGGCGTTGGCCTCAATTGCGGGGCTCTGCCTGGGAATTCTCCGGGAGCAAATCGGTCTCTCCCTGCTTTCGCTGTCAGTCCTTGTCTGGCTTCTGGTCGAATGGCTGCTGTTCGCCTGGCGGGTCAGAATTGAATTACGGTCGCTGAAGTTTGAACGCAGCGTCAACGGACGCAGCGAACGGACGGGCGTCCTGTGGGCCGGACGCAATGTTTCCGTTGAAGTCCATCTGCGTTCGTCGATGATCGGGATTGGATCACTGGTTCAGATTCGCGATGTAGTTCCAGAAAATCTGGAAGTTTCAAACCGCGCACACGATGTCACAATTCGATCGCGAGTCCATTCCGCAGTGTTCCGTTATGAGGCGCGCGTGTTGGGGGCCGGTCAATTGCGGCTGCCGGGATTTCGCATCGTGATGCGGGACGCTCAGGGATTCTTCCGTACCGAACGATTCTTTCCGCTGGTGCAGACTTTCCGCGTGCTGCCTGCCTTTATGGCTGTGGGCGACGCGCAGCCGATCGTCAAGCGGATTAATTCACTTCCGCAGCATGGCATTCATCGACTGCAGCGATCCGGGATGGGATCCGAACTGCTGGAGTTGCGGGAGTATGCCGCAGGAGATCCTCCGAAAAGCATTGCGTGGAAAGTGTCAGCCCGACGGGACAAGCTGATGACGCGGCAGTACGAATCCGAAGTTCCCGTGCGGCTGCAGTTGTTCGTGGACGGTTCCATCGGGACGCGGACCGGCGGCTTTGGTTTAAGACTGCTTGATCAAATGAATTTCGTCGCTGCCAGTGTGGCAAAGGCGGCGATCTCGGCTGGTGATCCTGTGGGAGCCATTCTATTCGATGAACGCGGATTGCGGCGCGTTCCTTCGGCGACGGGCGATCGAGGCTTTCATCGACTGCTGGAAGCATTGTCGGATTTTAGTGTGAATCCGGCTCCAAGTCCGGATCGGCTGACGAACCAACTTCTGGATGCGGCGATGAGTGTCGTTGCCGAACAGTTTCCGGAACTGATGGACGCCCGTGTTAATCACATCCCGTTTTTCCTGTTCCCAATCTCACCGTGGGCGCATCGTCGGCTGCGAAATCGATATCAGCTCGCGGCGGTGATTGCGCATTTGTACCGTTTATCGCCAGCCAAACAGATTCGACTGGTTTACGATGACGGGCTAATGGCGACATATGCTCAGCACTTTCTCAGTCAGTCGGGCATGGCCTGGATGGAGCCCGTGGTCACAATCCGCAGCCGTGGCTTTCATGATGGAATGGCGCGGATGGAAATCCTCAGTGCCGCTCTGGCCCGCGCTGTTTCGCAGGCGCGTGATAATGAAGTGTTCGTGGTGATGGCCGACCTGCTGGAGTGTGTGCCGAGTCTGTCACATCTGATGCCTGCCTTGAAGATGGCTCTGGCCCGACATCATCGCGTCGCGTTCGTATGCCCGTCGCCGACATTCCGGCGGCCCACGGCGGAATCCACAAACATTCGTTCCCTGTCACTGCAGGATCTGGTGCTGGCGGCCGAGCAGACTCGTACCCGCGACCTTGCGTCGCGATTGCAGTACGAACTGCGCCGAATCGGTGCCACAGTATCGATCTCGGGTGAAGCGAACGCCATTCAGCTTGTGCTGAGTGAAATGGCCATCGCACGGACTGGCCGGGTTGCTGCAGGAGGCGTTCGATGAGTCCACTACTGTCTGAGCAAAAGAAGTCCGCAAGCCGCGCGGAAAAGTTTGTCGTCCTGGAGCCGTCACATCAAACGTCGCAGTTTGGCGGTTTGCTGATTCTTTCGGTGATTGCGGCCGCCACGGGGTTACTTGTATTGCTGGCCCCCAACCTGCCGTGGTCAATCAGACTTCTTTTGATCGCGATTGTCCTGCTGACGTTGCGATTCTGGGGCGCGTTTGCCGTGCTGATCGCCGTGCAGCTGGATCTTCTGCTCCGCGAACCACCGCGCAGCTCGACGTTTCAGGGGCCGGTGGGAATGCTGACTGTTTTTCTGATCATCGCGCTGCTGATGTTCATCAATCGCAATCGTGAATTGTTGAAGCGTGCGGCCAGCCGTCCGCTCAGCGTGATCTGGGCACGAATCGTTGCGGCCGTGAAAGGCGAACCAACGTTTGAACCTGCCCGCGCGATCCGCGAGATCCCGCGAATGCTGGGCGGGCTCATTCGCGGCGTCGCAATTTTGACAAGCTGCGTGTTCGGTTCCCGGATTCTGTTAAACATGCTGCCAGGCCGCCGCACACTTAGTAAGGATCTGCAGCAGTGGTTCCTGGAGGATGCTTCAGTGGCCCGGAGTTCATTGTTGCTGGTGCTGGTCGCCGCCGCATGGATTGTGTGCAACGAAATTTCCTGGCGTCAACTGACGCGTGATCAGGCAAGAGTATATTTGAGGTCTGTGTTTCTGGTCATTCACCATGCCGATTTACGGATGGTCGTTCGTCGCGGCATAAAATTGCGTTCCAGGGCCGCTCGGACTCGAAAAGATCTGACGGTGGCACCTGGCCCAGTCGAACCGAAAACTTAGTGGAGTGACATACGCCATGTTCTGGATTCGTGAAATTGCCGGATGGGCTTTGATTGCCACGTCACTTGTTGTGATGCGGATCGGACTCAACTTCGCACTGGCGTCGCAGAGTCCAAAAATCATTGAAGCGGGGGTTGTAATTTTCGGATCCCTGGGGCTGCTGCGAGCCGGCATCCTGCTGATTCGGATCTCAACAGCGGCCAGAATCTGTCAGCTTGATCGGCAGAACGAGAAGTCTACGTAGTGCCCGCCGCCGCTTCCACGATTCCAGCAGCCCGGCGATTGGTTGTCATTCAGCGCAATCCAGGCTCAGGGTCCGGTGCCGGGCGAATCGAGTTGCTTCGATTGATTCGCGTATTGCGAACGGCTGAGTTCCACGTCCGCATGTTTCGCAGACGGCCGCAGCTGGATGCGTTTCTTTCACATGCCCACAACTCACAGCGATTACGCTGCATCGTCGCGGCCGGAGGTGACGGAACCGTGGCAGACGTGGCGAATCGGCACCCGGGCTGTCCGATCGCCATCCTGCCACTGGGAACCGAGAACTTGCTCGCGAAGTATCTGCTATTGAGGCGTTGCGGCCAGACACTCGCGAACATAATCATGGCGGGCCGGACTCGAGTCTTCGATACCGCAACAGCAAACGGCAGACGGTTCCTGCTGATGCTGAGTGTTGGAGTTGACGCGAACATCGTCCACGCCATTCATCAAACTCGCACCGGAACCATCCGTCGCATCGGCTACGTGCTGCCGACGCTGCGAGCCTTCCTGTCATCGCAACCGCGACTCATTCAGGTGTCAACACCCGACGGACAATTTACGTCCTCCGGGACACATGTGATCGTCACCAACATTCCGAGGTATGGGTTCGGACTCGCATTCGCGCCGGAAGCAATTTCCGACGATGGTCTCCTGAATATTCGGGTTTATCACGGATCGACACGGTGGCAAATCTTCTGGCATGCCGTGCGTTTGAAACTGGGGCTGCCAATAAGAGCAACCGAATGTACGCGATTTGTCGGGACCAGGGTTCTGCTGGAATCGTCCAGCGACGAACCTGATTGCATGGTACAGACTGACGGCGATCCCGGCGGCACATTGCCGGTGATGGTTGAAATTCGGGCTAAAAGTCTGTGCCTGATCGTTCGCTAAAAATTGATCTTTCCCCATAATGCCGCATCACGCAATCAATGCCCGATACAGCGCAGCCGGGGCACCATCATGAGGAACGTCAATCGTTCGTTCCTGAATCGTCAATCACTGAGAGGAAACACAATGAAGACCATTTTTACAGTATTTGTCTGCATTTGGACCACCATGCTCTGCACGGCAGGCGCGTCAGAATTTGACAAATTGACTGAAAAAATTCCTCGGGGAGCAAATGCGATCATGCTGATCGATGTGGATGCAGCTCTCGCGTCGCCGATCGCGAAGGCAAACTCCTGGCAATCGCGGATCCAGGTCGGAGGTGCCGATCGCCCTCTCTATCTGCCACCGGAAGCCGACAAAGTTGTCGTTGCCGCACAACTGGATGAAGTTCGCGGCTTCACTCGGACTTGGGAAGTGGCGATGATGGGATTGAAGGAACCCATGCCGATCTCTCTCGTTGCTCGCGCAGAAGGAGGCTACGCTGATACGGTGAACGGCGTCAAAGTGGCATGGGTTCCAAGTGACGCCTATTTTATCGATATCGATCCCAACACTCTTGGGTTGATGGCCCCGGCAGACCGTCAGACCATTTCTCGCTGGGCGGATCGCGCTAAGATGGGCAAAAGCACTGAACTTACCGAATACCTGCGAGTGGCAGCCATCGAAGCTGGCAAAGGGCCGCAATTTGTCATGGCGATCGACACCACCAACGCCATCCAGCCTCATCGGTTACGCGCCCGGCTGGAAGAATCAGAGTATGTGAAGAGCAAGAAGCTGAATACGGACGAACTGCTGACATTGATCGGTGGTCTGCAGGGCGTTGTTCTCAAGATTACGCTGACCGATAAGATTCAGGCTTCCGCTCGCATCGACTTTTCAACCAGTGTCAAGTTGAGCAGTGAGGCAGCCAAAGGACTAATCCTGGAATCCCTGACGGTGCTGCAAATGGAATTGCCTGATACAGAGGACTGGACCTGTTCCATTGGCGGCAGTTCCATGCTGTTCGAGGGCGAATTTTCGAACGATGGACTGCGACGGGTTCTGAGTCTCATGGAGATTCCAACAACAAAATTCAGCAGTCTGAAGGACCAAAATGTTGAAGCGCCTTCACAGGACGATGCGGCGAAAAACTCTTTGGCATATTTCCAATCCACCGAGGTCCTGTTGAAGGACCTGCGTTCAAAGTCGAAATCGGCCAGTGGAGATGCGTACTGGATTGATCGATATGCCTCGAAGATTGACAATTTGCCAATTTTGCACGTCGATGACGATCTGCTGGACTATGGTCAAAAGTTATCAGGGACACTCAGAGTGATGTCCGGAGCCCGCAAAATGACCAACTTGCAGGGCGGGGCGGCATCCCGAGCCAACTTGGCTCAGGCGACGTTCGATAATGGATATGGTTACGGAAATTTCAACTATTCGACGCCGAAAAGTCGCGAAACAAGTGCCGGAAACGCCCGCGCAAACGCAGCCGCTACAGGCACCGCCACCAAACTAGAGGGATGGAACCTGATCGACAACGCCGCCGTGGAAATTCGACGAGAAATGACGAAACGGTACTCGGTTGAGTTCTAGTCGTTGCCACAGTGAAAAATACTAACCCGAAGCGCCAGCGAGGCAAACAGTTCACGCGGAACTGGAGACGTATACTTTACGCGGTGCAGACTGAGGTACTTTCAAAGTCAACGTTTTCCATGTCCCTTATCCCCCTGGCGAGGGGGAGAAGGTGGCCGTAAGGCCTGATGAGGGGGCTGACCTGGAGTTAATATGATGAACCAGAAAACAGTGAATTCTTCCCCCTCACCCTAGCCCTCTCCCCCCGTGGAAAACGTGTACAGTTGGAAGATCAACTGCGGGGGAGAGGGGACAATCGCAAGAAAATTTACAGCATCATTTCTGGCCGTGCGAAGTATAACTTGTTTGCCGCGCCGGCACTTTTTGAAGTTGCGCAAACTGTCCTTATATTAACCCGAAGCGCCAGCGAGGCAAACAAGTTACGTCTGCCCTTCCGCGTGAAGTGTTTAGTAAGAGGAGGTTCGCGCAGCTTCAAGAGCCGGCGGTGAAGCGTTGAACATAGCTTAATTTGACAGAGAAAGTTTTCCGTGCAGCAGTTCTTTGATTCCATTGGCGAAATGATCCGTGACAACTGGATCAAATTCCTCACCGCCGGGGCGTTTACCGTTGTTGGATGGTGGCTGGCTCGCTGGCGAGCGGCTCAAAGCTGGAAGAAACGCGAGTTTTTCAATCGACTGAACATTTCGCTCAATTCGATTCACGACGGAAAACTCCTGATTCGCACAGTGGCGGAAAAGAAGTGTGAAGACGTTCTGCTCAACAAAGTCGCCGTCGATCGACTGATCAAAGCCGCCCAGTTGACCACAGTGAACAACCCGCTGATACCAGTCGCGGACGAGGATCGGTGGTTCTTTCTGAATGCCATTTTGAATGATCTCTCTGAAACATTTGCAACCGGATTGTTCCGTCGAGAGGCCGGAAAGCCCGTCGATGCCATCCACTACCTGATCTGCCTCACCAATGAATGTGACGGCGACATCCGGACTCGCAAAGTCCGCGCGATGGTAATCCGCAAGGAAACGCTCATCAACTTCCCCAAAGAGCCGCCCGCACTCGAACGACCACATCACGCGATCCGCCTGAAAACGCTTCAAAAAATGCAAAAGGCCTACGCCACCGATCCAGAGCATTTCATTGAGGTGGAGATCGTGGTGTGACGTATATCCCTTTTCCCCGAGCTCGGGAGAGAGGGTGGCCGCAGGCCGGATGAGCGACGATGGGGTGGCCGGGGCTGGACGAAGCGCAGCGGCGGAAGCCCCGGAAAATTCGATGTGCCACATAGAAATACGCCGGGGTTTCGCTGTGCTCCAACCTCGGCCACCCTGCCGCATCACCCATCCATATCCCTGGCAACTAGATCCCAGGCCACCAGAGCGTCTCGAATTGCGCGAACGTCATGGATCCGCAGGACATCAGTCCCAAGCTCTGCCAGGGCCACGGCCACGCCGATCGTTCCGGCGGAGTTTTCTTCGACCGGGCGGCCAGGAATCTTCGACAGGAACCGCTTCCGTGAGTGACCGATGAGCACCGGACGCTGCAGCGTCTGTTGAATTTGCGGCACGGCCTTCAGCAGTTCCAGATTGTGATCGGCGGTTTTTCCGAACCCAATCCCCGGATCGACACACATGCGTTCCGGCGGAATTCCGGCCATCAAACAACGATCGACCTGCTGCTGCAGAAATTCGATCACTTCGGCGACTACATTTCCGTATTGTGGATTCTGTTGCATCGTCTGAGGCGTGCCCTGAATATGCATCACGCAGATTCCGGCGTCGGCTTTGCGACAGACTTCCAGCATGTCGCGATCAAACGTGAGCCCGGAAATGTCATTGACAATTTCCGCGCCTGCATCCAGCGCCTGACGCGCGACGTTTGCTTTGGTTGTGTCAATCGAAATTGGAATGCGAAGTTGTCCGGCCAGTTGCCGAATTACGGGGATCGTTCGATTCAGCTCCTCGTCCAGCGAAACGGGCTCCGCGCCGGGACGAGTCGATTCGCCACCGATATCGATGATGTCCGCGCCGTCTTCCGCCATCTGCAGAGCGCGGGC
>Ga0154020_10001250_pt1 | contig 31625 bp, 26 predicted proteins | sample Klosneuvirus_201_FD_109709 | JGI IMG/M metagenome (GOLD analysis project Ga0154020, IMG submission 109709) | Active sludge microbial communities from wastewater, Klosterneuburg, Austria - Klosneuvirus_20160825_MG | ecosystem: Engineered > WWTP > Aerobic digester > Activated sludge | place...
AACCGCAGGACTGCATTTCACAGAACACGTATTGAACACATTGAAAGAAAAAAAGGTGTCGATACAACACCTTCATCTGCATGTGGGTGCCGGAACCTTCAAGCCTGTAAAAAGTGAGACCCTGGAAGGTCATGATATGCATACCGAATGGCTGGATGCAGACAAAACGCTGATTGAAACACTTGCAAACAACGGAGAAAAAAAAATCTTCGCAGTGGGCACCACCTCCCTAAGAACGTTGGAAAGTTTGTATTGGATGGGGGTAAAGGCCATTACAAATCCTTTGATCGAACTTGAAGAGCTGGAAATAAAACAATGGGAAGTATACAGCTTGCCTGACCAAAAACGGCCTCTTAAAGAAAGTTTCTCTGCTCTTATAGATTGGATGAACAAAAAAGGCCTTGAGCGAATTTTATGCAAAACAGGCATTTTAATTGCCCCGCCTTATCAGATGCGGGTGGTGAATGGATTGCTGACCAATTTTCATCAGCCTCAAAGCACACTTCTTTTATTGGTAAGCGCAATTATGGGGGACGATTGGAAAGAGGCCTATGCCTATGCCCTGTCTAAGGATTTTAGGTTTTTAAGCTATGGGGATGCCATGTTGATCTTGCTGTAGGCCTTAAATTCAAAGAATTTTTATATATTTGTTTTAAACGTACAATCATGAAACATCTATTTACTTCTTTTCTGTTTTTTGCCGGTCTGCAAATTGGCAATGCTCAACTTACTCAGGCCAATCACGCGCCGGCCAATGGCGATCTTTACGATACCTGGCAATGCGATTCCACCAACATCAGTTTGGGGGCTTCTGGCGCAGGTGTAACCTGGAATTATTCTTCTATTGCCACGCGCAGCAGCATTGTTAATTCGTATTCTGCTTCTACCGCAACAAACGTTGTGTATCCTCAAGCCAATGTGTTTTTATCTGCTGGTGCTGCGATGAACGGGTATTATAAATCTTCAGCGGCCAGCCTTGAATATTATGGCGGAAACGTTATCGTAGGAAATGTAGCAGCAGGACTTACATACACTGCTCCGGTTATTTCGGCCGTTTACCCAATGAGTTTAAATTCAACCACCACTTCAGTAACCGGAGGATCGATCAACATCACCTCGCCCCTGCCTGTAACTGGGACATTTACGGGAACCGCTTTAGTTTACGTGGATGCTTCAGGCACATTAAATTTACCTGGAGCAGTAACCTATTCGGATGTTTTGAGGGTAATCACTTCCCAGACTGTTGATTTTGTTACCATTGTTGGGGCAGGTACTTTATTGCAAGTGAATTATGAGTATTTCGGTGGAGGAATCAAAGCCCCCGTGTTTAGCATCTCTACTTCAACGGCAATAACCACCCTGGGTACATTCAATCAAACCCTGGTTACCCGCTATAAAGCTCCTGCGAATCCGCCAAACGCCATTTCAGAAACAGGGGCTGATGCCTTCAATTATAGTGTGTTCCCAAATCCGGGAATGGACATTATGGTGTTTTCAACTGACAACACGCAGGCTTCTGAGCTTGTGATCAGCGATATCGCCGGCAAAGAGATGGCTAATTTTGGTCTTGAGAACGGCAGCTACAAAATGAACCTTAGTACCTATACAAAAGGCATCTACTTTTACACTATAAAAAGTGTAGAAGGCAAAGGCCTGCGAACAGGAAAACTGCTGATCATCGATTAATCACTAAGACCCACTTTTCATTAGCCTGCCCGTACCGAAAGGGTACTTTAGGGCGGGCTTTTTAAAATTTTGAACCCATGAACATTGAAGAAAAAATAAACGGAGAAATTAAAACGGCCATGCTGGCGAAAAACGCAGCACGTTTGGAAGCCCTGAGGGCCATCAAATCGGTGATTTTGCTTTTAAAAACATCAGCGGAGGGCTTGACGGAAGATTCAGTGAACAAAGCTTTGCAGAAGGAAGTGAAAAAGCGAAAGGAGTCGGCCGACATTTACAAAACCCAAAACCGCAGCGATCTTGAGGAAGTAGAACTTTCTCAGGCTGCAGTGATGGAAGAGTTTTTACCCAAACAACTTTCTGAAGAAGACATCAAAGCTGAACTCAGCAAGATCATTGCCTCCGTTGGAGCCACGGGCCCATCAGACCTTGGCAAGGTGATGGGTGCCGCTTCTAAAGCTTTTGCAGGAAGAGCGGACAACAAATTAGTCTCGGCTTTGGTAAAACAGTTGCTAGGTTAAGCTTCTAGTAAAGCTTAAAATGAATAGGCAAAACAAAGTAGCACTTTACAGCTTGTCCGTTAATTTTAGCCGGGGATTTAAATTTAGGAATACCCGAAACAACCCTTAGGGCTTCCTCTTCCAACCCATATCCCAGCTTATTCATGGCTACAGGAAACTGCACCCGGCCTTGTTCGTCAACTATAAATTTCACGTGTACTTTACCCTGTTTGGTGTGGTCAATCGCCTCAACAGGGTATCGCAAACGTGACGCGATCCAGCGGTTGAGTGCGGCCATGCCCCCTTCAAATTCAGGGTATTCATCCGCCACCAAAGCAACAACCGTGTCGCTTTTTGTTCCTGTGCCCAACGCGTCTTTTTTCCCATTTCCACTTTTTTCAGTGTTGCCTTCACCCACAAGGCCTTGAATGTTATTTTTTTCTTCGTTTTTCGGTTGGAGAACCTGAGCGGTATCGTTGTTGAAGGCAACCGAGTCGCGAATAACAAGTGCGGCTTGTCCCGGCTTGTTGTTTGTGTTGGGAGCAGGTGTTTCCTTTTTTTGTTCCGTGTGCTGTGGCCTAAGGTCAACCGGAGTTGTATGAATTAGGGTTTGCTGTGAAGGAAGCAGCAGCGGTTTGCTTTGGGGTTGCAGCGCCTTTTTTGAAATAACAAAACAAATAAGCGCAATCCCAAGGGCAAAGGCCATTGTGGTGAACAGGGATTTCAATAGTGTAGAAGAATATTCAGATCGAAGCGTATAGGCTCCATACACTTTGTTGCGGTGTTCGAAGATGATGTCATCCATGCTTTGCTGTTGATTCATTTGGCGCCTCCTTTTTTAATTTTGGAATTAATTTGTTGAACAACAAGTTCAATTTACCTTAAAGGTAATCGGAGCACAAGCCTTGGGCCAGGTAATCATTAGAAGCGGCCGGTTTTGTTTGTTAAGAGGCAGTGTTTGTTGTACAGGCGCAGCAGCAGGTTTTGGTTTCTGGTGTATAAAAGGAAGTGCCCGTAATTTTATTTAAGTTGTATATTTACGATTGGTCTATGGAAAAAGTAATTGATGCCATAAGTAAGGAGGCTTTGCTGAAAGAGTTAAATACTGAGCGTTATGTGCGTAAAACCAATAACGGCAATAACGAGATCTACATCATTACCGCACACAATTCACCACAGGTGATGCTTGAAATAGGGCGATTGAGGGAGCTTACCTTTCGGCATGCCGGAGGAGGAACAGGAAAGGCCATTGACCTTGATGAATTTGACACCAGCTCCCATCCGTATCAGCAACTTTTGGTTTGGAACCCTGAGGACAAAGAAATTGTAGGGGCCTACCGTTATATCCTTTGCCGTGATGCTGAGTTTGCCGATGGAGAAGTAAAACTTGCCACCACCGAACTGTTTCATTTCAGTAAAAATTTTTATGAGGAGTACTTACCCTATACTATAGAATTGGGACGCTCTTTTATTCAGCCCATGTATCAACCGGCTGAAGGTAAACGAAAAGGTTTGTTCAGTTTGGATAACCTCTGGGATGGTTTGGGCGCTTTGGTTGTGGACAATCCCTCGCAAAAACACTTTTACGGGAAAGTTACCATGTACACGGATTACAATGTGGAGGCAAGGGATTTGATCCTGAGTTTTATGAAACATTATTTTCCCGACCCCGATAATTTGGTAACACCCATTCATGGGGTTAAAACAGAAACGGATACAGCACCATTTGTAAATGAATTAAAACAACTGGATTACAAAGAAGGACATGCACATCTGAACAAAAAAGTAAGGGCTCTGGGAGAAAATATTCCGCCTTTGGTGAATGCCTACATGAATTTAAGTTCAACCATGAAATCGTTTGGCACCGCTATCAATCCTGGGTTTGGTGGGGTTGAAGAAACTGGCATTCTGGTGACCATGGCCGATATTTATGAAAGTAAAAAAGAAAGACACCTCAACTCGTATTTGATAGAGAAAGGAGTATTGAAAGGCTGATGTTGATACGATCTGCTACATTTAAAAAAAGCGCGGCTTCCATACGCGATTGCCCCAAACCGGGTTTGCCTGAATTTGCCTTTATTGGAAGAAGTAACGTAGGCAAATCCTCTTTGATCAATTACCTCTGTAATAATAATAAGTTGGCTAAAACTTCGGCCACGCCAGGGAAAACACAACTCATCAACCACTTTGTAATTAACGACAACTGGTATTTGGTGGATTTACCCGGCTATGGCTTTGCTAAAACGGGTAAGGAGAAAAAGGCAAAGTTTGAGACCATGATTTACGATTATTGTAAAAAGCGGGAGACCTTGCAGTGTTTGTTTGTGCTCATTGACAGCCGTTTGCCCTTGCAGAAGATTGACATGGAATTTATGTTGTGGTGCGCCGAGAACGAAACGCCATTTGCCATCATCTACACCAAAACGGATAAAAATTCAAAAAGCGAACTGGAAAAAAACATAAAAGCCATAGAAAAGGACCTGCTTCGCAATTGGGAGGAATTGCCAAATGCTTTCATCACCTCCGCTTCCGCCAGTAAAGGAAAAGAAGACTTGCTTGAGTTTATTGATTACCAAATGAAATCACAGCGTCAGGTTCCTGCTGAAGAATAAACGAATGACATGGCCAGCGACTGGGAACTCCTTCAGAAAAAACTAAAATCCCGTTTCGATTCCGAAATGGATGTGGATGCCATTTTGTTTATGATCGGTCTGCAGGAACTCGGCAAACCATTTCAGCGCTACAAAAAGGATCAAAAACTGGAGATTATGCACGTGGCCATTTGTACCCTGATGGAACCGTTTGGTTTTTATGAATACCTGGGTAAGGATGAGGAAGGCTGGCCACACTGGAAACTCAAAGAGAACCTGCCTTTTCTTGACGCCAAACAACAAAACAACCTGATGGTGGGTGCCATCGTGGATTATTTCAAAAAAGAGGACTTTATCTGAGTCCTGAGCCCCCCATTTCACCATTATTTTTTTTTCGAATTCATCTCTTAGGATCAAGGGCCAGTCTTGTTAATATCCCTGAAGGCTAAACGGCCCAATTTCGCCCCTTGCTTCTATCTCCCATTTTCTTCTTAAGTACTGTAAACAAAGGCATACAAGCCAGATTGGAGAATTTATTGATACATTATTTTTTCTTATGAACAGTGTTTATAAGCGCTGATTTTTCAACAATTGTGGTAAAAAATGGAGATAAGTGGTAAAAAGTGGTAAAAAACTCTCTATTTTTGCCAACAAGCAGTAAAATCAAGCATGGCCAGCCTAATAGGAGAATACGATTGTAAAGTGGACGCAAAAGGGCGCTTTATGTTTCCTATTGACCTGCGCAAACAGCTGGAAGCCATTTTTGAAAAGGGATTTGTGATCAACCGCAACCTCCACCAAAAATGTTTGGTTTTGTATCCAATGAGTGAGTGGGAAAGACTCAATAAAAAACTCAGCAAACTCAATCGCCTGATCAAAGCCAACGATGTGTTTGTGAGAAAATTCACCGGAGGGGCAACCAATGTGGAGGCCGATCAATCGGGTCGCCTATTAATACCAAAAGCGCTTAACGATTACGCTGACATTAAATCGGATCTGAAGGTATTGGGCAGCAACAACGTAATCGAGTTGTGGGATAAAAAATTATACGAAGACTTCCTGAATCAGGATGTGGACATTGAGCAACTGGCTCAGGACGTTTTGGGAGGATTAAACTTCAACGATACGGCTGATGAGTAATCCCGATTACCACAGCCCCGTTCTTTTACAAGCCTGTATTGATTACCTCAACATTCAACCCAACGGGGTATATGTGGATCTCACCTTTGGAGGAGGAGGGCATTCTTCTCACATCCTCAAATCATTGGGAGAAAAAGGAAAACTGTTCGCCTTTGATCAGGATGAAGACGCTCAGAAAAATGTTCTGAAGGACCCAAGGTTCACCCTCATTCCACACAACTTCAGGTACCTGAAAAATTACCTCAGGGTGTATGGTGTTACAAAAGTGAATGGCATACTCGGCGATCTGGGTGTATCCTCTCATCAGTTCGATGATGCAGAACGTGGTTTTTCACTCCGCTTTGAAGCTGAGCTCGACATGCGCATGAACCAAAAAAGTGAACTCAGCGCAAAAAAAGTGTTGAACACCTATGCTGAGGAAGAACTGAGCAAACTCTTCAGGGAGTATGCGGATCTGAATCAATCCTACAAATTGGCGAAGCTCATTGTAAAAGCAAGAGCAGAGAAAGAGATTGTGAATACCTCAGATCTGAAATCAGCTATTGCACCTTGTATTCCCCGCTTTGAAGAGAACAAATACCTGGCAAGGGTTTTTCAGGCCTTAAGGATGGAAGTAAACCAGGAGGTGGAGGCTTTGAAAGAATGTTTGACCCAATGTGTTGAAGTGCTTGAAACAAAAGGTCGCTTGGTTATCATTTCATATCACAGCATTGAAGACCGACTGAGTAAAAATATAATGAGAAGCGGAAATGTTGAAGGTGTTGAAGAAAAGGACCTGATTTATGGCCGGGGAACAAAGGTCTTTAAGGTACTCACTTCAAAACCGGAGGTGCCGGGTGAAGAGGAAATAAAGATCAATACAAGGGCACGCAGTGCAAAACTTAGGGCTGCAGAAAAAATTTAAGCCTGAAGCAGATGCTTCGCATCGTTTCAGGATCAAAACAAATAGATCAAAGCAAAACAACATACTAGTTACCGGAAATTTGGCGAATAAGTTCAGAGATATACCGACAAAAACAGAAGCATTAGGGCAAGCAAAACAACTTGTCGGGGAAACTGTCACCGGTAAAAAACAAACAAAACAATCAGTAAAACACAAAGGAGTTCTGGCAAAAGGAATCTCCTCAGTATTCAGCGGCACCTTCCTCACCAATCAAAAATCCCTCAGAAACATGCCATTTGTGCTGTTTTTGGCCTGCATCGCTTTGTTCTATATCGCCAATGGTTATTACGCCGACGATAAGATAAGGGAGGTGAACAAGTTGTCGAACAATTTAAAGGAACTGAGAACCGAGTACATTTTTACCAAAAGCGAGCTCATGTTTGCAAGTAAACAAAGTGAAGTGGCCAAGTCGGCGGAAAAATTGGGATTGAAAGAGCCGGTTGTACCGCCGGTAATTATTGAAACGGATAGCGCAGAACTCTACGGAGACAAAAAGGAATAATGGAAAACAAAAAGAACATATTGGCCCGCACCTACCTCGCTTACGTGTTGCTGTGTGTTTTTGCCATTTCCATCCTTTACCGAATCGTCATTATTCAATTTGCTGAAGGGGATATTTGGAGAGCCAAGGCCAAAGCATCTACTATCAAATTGGTTGAGATGGAGGCCTTGAGGGGAAATATTTTTGATGCAAACGGTGCTTTGCTCGCCACCTCACTTCCTTATTATGAAGTGGCCATTGACATTAACACGCCGGGTATAACAGATAAAGTGTTCAGGAGCAACCGCGATTCCCTTGCCTTTCTGCTGAGTGATTTGTTTGGGGACAAATCGGAACGCGACTATTTATCTATACTGAACAAAGCCAGGAAATCGAAGGACCGCTACGTGGTGTTAAAGCGTAACGTGAGTTACAAGGACCTTCAAATTTTAAAAACGTTTCCAATTCTAAGAAAAGGAAAACGCGGTGGATTGGTAACGCTTCAAACCAACCGCCGTGAACGCCCGTTTCAGGGATTGGCCGGAAGAACCATTGGTATGGCGCGCACAGGCATTAAACCAGTTGGTTTGGAAGGGGCTTTTGATTCGGTATTGAGTGGCGTGAGCGGAAGGCGGTTGATGCAAAAAATTGCGGGAGATGTGTGGAGACCCATAAACGATGAAAATGAAGTGGAACCAAAGGATGGCAGTGACCTGTATACGACCATTGACATCAACCTGCAGGATGTGGCCTCCAGTGCTTTGCTGAGAACTTTAGTGCAAAATGATGCCTCTCACGGTTGTGCCATTCTGATGGAGGTGAAAACGGGTGAGATTAAAGCGATCGCAAATTTGTCACGGGAAGACTCTTCTGAATATTCTGAGAGTTTTAATTACGCGATAGGCTATCCTTCTGAACCCGGATCAACGTTTAAGCTTGCCTCCATGCTCGCACTAATTGATGACTATGGCATTAGTCTTGAGGAGAAAGTAGAGGTAGGCAATGGCGAATGTTTGTATTTTGACAAGGTGGTGCGTGACGCGCATGCTCCCGAAACCCCTGTATTGACCGTACAAAGGATTTTCGAAACCTCCTCCAACGTGGGGGTGAGTAAACTCATCACCAAGTATTATTCAAAGAACCCTCAGCAATTTGTCGACAAATTAAATTCATTTCATCTGAACCAAAAACTGGGCATTGCTATCCCCGGGGAAGGTGTTCCGAGGATTCCCCAAACCAGAACCAAGTATTGGTCTGGTGTCACCTTGCCTCAGTTAAGTTATGGGTATGAAAGTTTGATTACTCCGCTTCAAACCCTCACTTTATACAATGCGGTTGCCAATGGTGGCAAAATGGTAAAACCAAGGTTTGTAAAAGCCATAAGCCGAAACGGCATGGTGGTCAAAACCTTTGAAACCGAAGTGCTGGAAGAAAAAATTGTAAAAGACCAAACCATCCTGAAAGTCAAAACATTATTGGAAGGGGTGGTGCAAAACGGTTCCGGAAAAAACCTCAACATCAGTGCATTCAAAGTTGGGGGTAAAACAGGTACAGCCGCCATTGCCAAGCAAGGCCGGTTTGGAAAAGGCAAAACGGCCTATGGGGAAGCGGGAAAACGAATTTACCAGGCCTCTTTTGTCGGGTATTTTCCGGCGGACAATCCATTGTACTCCTGTATTGTTGTGATCAATTCACCCAGCAATGGGGTGTATTATGGTGCCGCGGTAGCAGGGCCTGTATTTAAGGAGATTGCAGAAAAAGTGTACAGTGGAAGTTTGAATTGCATTGAGCCGGTAAACGAAAGAAAAATCATCCTCACTCAGTATCCTGCGGTTGGCCGAATTCAGAAAGAAGAATTGGACTACGTGAGCAATTATTTTGGAATCGTTCCTGCACAAGTTCAGGCGAGTTCATCGCCAGGCACAGATGCTGATAAGACTACGCAAGTTGTGCAAAACGCCGACCGAATTTCGGCCCAGTTAAAAAGAGGATTAATGCCAGATCTACTGGGATTGTCTGCCAAAGATGCTTTGTTCCTTCTGGAAAACAATGGGGTGGAAGTAAAACTCATGGGCATGGGCACAGTAAAAAAACAAAGCATTCAGGCCGGACAAAAGTTTGAAAAAGGAAATAGCATAACACTCACACTGGGATAGACACGCAACAATGAAACTGCTGAGCGATTTATTATACAAGGTAAGATTGGAAGAGGTGATTGGCTCGACACACATGGCCATTTCTTCAGTGGCATTTGATTCCCGCAAAGTAAAAAAGGACACCTTATTTGCTGCCACTTTAGGGACCCAGACGGATGGGCACGACTTTATTCAGAGTGCTATTGATGCAGGGGCAGCTGCCATTTTGTGTGAGCGTTTGCCGGAGAAAAGGCAGGAGAACATCACTTACATTAAGGTAAACGATTCAAGTCAGGCCCTGGGTTATGTGGCGTGTAATTTTTACGACAATCCTTCAGAAAAGCTGTTTTTAGTAGGTGTAACGGGAACTAATGGGAAAACCACAACAGTCTCCTTACTCTATAGCCTATTTAGGTTGTTGGGGTATTCCGTTGGATTGGTATCAACGGTTCAGAATAAAATCAATCAAACGGTAATTCCTGCAACACACACCACCCCCGATGCACTTTCTCTCAACGAACTGTTGAACACCATGGTACAACATGGGTGTGAGTATGCTTTTATGGAAGTGAGTTCGCATGCTGTGGTGCAAAACCGCATTGCCGGTTTGCAATTCTCAGGTGCGGTGTTTACCAACATTACACACGATCATCTTGATTACCACAAAACCTTTGATGAATACATCAAAGCGAAAAAGAAATTTTTTGATCAATTGCCTACCGATGCCTTTGCCCTGGTGAACAAAGATGATAAAAACGGGATGGTGATGATGCAAAACACCAAAGCGAAAAAATACACCTACGGATTAAGAACAGTTGCAGACTACAAATGCCGCATTGTTGAGAATCATCTGAATGGGTTGTTATTGCAAATCAACAATCTTGAGGTTTGGGTAAAACTCATTGGCACCTTTAATGCTTATAACGTACTTGCCGTGTATGCCACGGCTCATCTTTTAAAACAAGACAGCACCAGCATACTCACCTCCTTGAGCAACCTGAATTCGGTGGAGGGCCGTTTCCAATACATTAAATCACCAAACGGTGTTATTGGTATCGTGGATTATGCACATACACCTGACGCTCTGAAGAATGTGCTTGAAACCATCAAGGAAATCCGCACCGGCACTGAACAAGTGATTACCCTCATCGGTTGTGGAGGCGATCGCGACGCGGCAAAGCGGCCGGTTATGGCTGCCATCGCCTGCGAACTTAGCAACAAAGTCATACTTACTTCCGACAATCCCAGAAGTGAAGACCCGGAAGAAATACTCAATCAAATGCAGAAAGGCGTTTCGCCCGCAGACCAGAAAAAGACATTGCGCATCACCGACAGAAAAGAAGCCATACGAACGGCCTGCTCTTTCGGGCAGAAGGGAGATATTATTTTGATTGCTGGCAAAGGGCATGAAAAATACCAAGAGATAAAAGGAGTGAAACACGCGTTTGATGATCTGGAAATTTTAAAAGAAACCATTAAAACCCTGGGCATATAATATGTTTTATTATCTCTTCAACTATCTAGATAAGGCGTTCGATTTCCCCGGGGCGGGTGTGTTTAATTATATTTCCTTCAGGGCGGCTCTTGCTTTGATTAGTTCCCTGGTCATCTCTTTGTTGCTTGGCAAAAGAATTATTGGCTGGATCCGTAAAAAACAAATTGGAGAAACCATTCGCGAGTTGGGTCTGGAAGGACAAACGCAAAAGGCCGGCACGCCAACCATGGGTGGTTTGATCATCCTGGCCGCCATCATTATCCCAACCTTGCTTTTCGCCAAGGTATTGAACGTTTACATCCTGCTTATGCTTATAACAACAGTGTGGCTGGGAACAATAGGATTCATTGACGATTACATTAAGGTATTCAAAAAAAACAAAGAAGGTTTACAAGGGAAATTTAAAATTATAGGTCAGGTTGGTATTGGGTTATTGGTGGGGTCAGTTCTTTATTTTCACCCTGATGTAGTGGTTAAGGAACGCCTTACTCAAAATCAAAGAGAGGCCTGGTCGAATAACAACACCAACGTCAACAACAACCTCACCATCCCTAAATACGCTGAAACCCCAACAAAAACTTTAAAAACAACCATTCCATTTTCAAAAAACAACGAATTGGATTATGGAAAGGCAGTGTCGTGGTTTTGTGACAATTGTTTGAAGTACGGATGGATTGTGTTTATTCCACTGGTTATTTTGATCATTACTGCGGTTTCAAATGGCGCAAACATTACTGACGGCATTGACGGACTCGCGGCAGGTACAAGTGCCATCATTGGAACTGTTTTGGGAATTCTGGCGTATGTATCGGGTAATATGGTGTTTGCCGACTACCTCAACATCATGTACATACCAAACACCGGGGAGTTGGTGGTCTTTATTGCGGCTTTCATTGGGGCTTGTGTTGGTTTTTTATGGTACAATGCCTATCCCGCGCAGGTATTCATGGGCGATACGGGAAGTCTGGCCATTGGTGGCATTATTGCTGTATACGCTATTGCCATTCGTAAGGAATTATTGCTCCCTATTCTCTGCGGCATTTTTGTGGTTGAAAATGCAAGTGTTATTCTGCAAGTGTATTATTTCAAGTACCAGAAAAAACGAAAAGGCATTGAATTCGCACGGGCGAACCGTTTGTTTAAAATGGCGCCCCTGCATCACCATTATCAAAAATCAGGTTTTCATGAATCAAAGATTGTGGTGCGCTTTTTTATCATCGGCATTATGCTCGCCGTTTTAACCCTTGTGACTTTAAAACTCCGTTAGAGATGAAACGTTTGGTTATACTAGGTAGTGGAGAAAGTGGAGTTGGTAGTGCTATACTGGCCAAGGAAAAGGGCTATGAGGTGTTTGTAAGCGATCTGGGAAAGATCAGCGATAAGTATAAAGCGGAATTAATAAAAGAGAACATTGTTTTTGAAGAAGGACAACATTCTGAATCACAAATACTCAATGCCAGTGAAGTGGTAAAAAGCCCTGGAATTCCTGAGACGGCCCCGATAGTAAAAAAGTTGAAAGAACAGAATACCCCGGTGATTTCTGAAATTGAATTTGCTGGCCGGTACACTAAAGCCACAACGATCTGCATCACGGGTTCGAACGGAAAAACCACCACCACCTTGCTGACCTACCATATCCTGAAAAAAGCCGGATACAATGTGGGTTTGGGAGGAAATGTGGGCAAGAGTTTTGCCTTGCAGGTAGCACGGGAAAAATTTGACTATTACGTGTTGGAGTTAAGCAGCTTTCAATTGGATGGCATGTATGAATTCAGAGCAGACGTGGCCATATTGCTCAACATCACCCCCGATCACCTCGACCGTTACGAGTACAACTTCGAAAAATACACCGCATCTAAATTCCGAATTGTTCAAAATCAAACCGCGCAGCAGCGTTTTGTGTATTGTCTGGATGATACAACCATCACTTCATACATGCAATCGCATCCTGTGAATGCCACCTGCATTCCGTTTAGCATCAAACAGGAAATAAAAGGCGATGGCGCCTACCTCAACGAAAAACAACTAACCCTTAATTATAAACCCAACCAACAACCCTTAATTATGACAATTGAACAGCTCGCCTTACAAGGCAAACACAATGTCTACAACAGCATGGCCGCCTCAATGGCTGCCCGCATTGTTGACGTGAGAAAGGAGATCATCCGCGAAAGTCTCCAGGATTTCCAAAACATCGAACACCGTTTGGAGTTTGTGGCTTCCATTAATGGCGTTGAATTTATCAACGATTCAAAAGCAACGAATGTAAATTCCACCTGGTATGCCCTGGAAAGCATGGAAAAACCGGTGATCTGGATCTGCGGAGGACAAGACAAAGGAAACGACTACAATGAACTTACCGACCTGGTGAAGGCGCGTGTAAAAGCCATTGTTTGTCTGGGCAAGGACAATAAAAAGATTATATCGGCTTTCAAAAAAGTGGTTGATACGATTATTGAAACCGACAATGCTTCAGATGCAGTAGCGGCTTCGTTCAAACTGGGAAAAAAAGGCGATGTGGTCTTGTTATCGCCCGCCTGCGCCAGTTTCGATTTGTATAAAAATTATGAAGACAGAGGCATGCAATTTAAAGCAGCGGTGAGAGGGCTATAACAAGGAGACCATATGGATGCAACTATTTTCTGAACAGGCTTAGGCATGAAACTATTTAATTATTTAAAAGGCGATAAGGTGATATGGGCAATCATGTTCCTGCTCTCTATATTGTCAGTGTTGGTAGTTTATAGTGCTACAGTAACGCTTGCGCATAAGTTTAAGCAAGGACACACCGAATACTTTCTGTTTAAACAATTGGTAATTGTTCCTGTTGGATTTTTGCTGGCCTATCTGTTTCATAAATTAAAGTACACCATATTTAGTAAGGTGTCTCAGATCGGGATTGTGATCTCGATTCCCTTGTTGTTGTATACCCTGTTGAAAGGAGTGAGTGCCGGAGAGGCTTCGCGTTGGTTGGAAATTCCGGGCCTCGGGCTCACCTTTCAAACTTCTGATATTGCCAAACTGATGTTGATCATTTATTTGGCCCGTGTGTTGACCATAAAATCGGAAGAACTCAAGGAATTCAAAGGGGTACTGAAACATCTTATTCTCCCAATCGGTTTGGTTTGCCTGCTTATTTTGCCTGCGAATTTTTCAACGGCGGCGCTGTTGTTTATCAATTGCATCGTTTTATTGTTCTTTGGAGGAATAAGGGCAAAAATTCTTTTGAAACTCTTGGGTTTGTTTATGGTTTTTGCCACACTTTTTTTTACCTGGGTATGGTTGGCTCCTGAATCAATTCCCGGGGGAAGGGGCTTAACCTGGAAGTCGAGGATAGAGAGCTTTTCAAACGGCGATGCCAAAAGCAATTACCAAAGTGAACAAGCCAAAATTGCCATTGCTACAGGAGGCATCATAGGTAAAGGTCCGGGTAATAGCACACAAAGGGCATTTCTGCCTCAGGCCTCTTCCGATTTTATTTACGCCATAATCATTGAAGAATATGGATTACTGGTTGGGTTTAGTATCCTGTTTCTTTATATGATTTTGTTTTACAGAGGTGTAAAAATATTACGCGACAATGGCAAACCATTTGGAGGCTTGCTGGCCATTGGCCTTTCATTTAGTTTGGTGTTTCAGGCCCTGGTGAACATGGCTGTTGCCGTGAATCTCTTCCCTGTTACCGGCCAGCCTCTGCCTTTGATAAGCATGGGCGGAACATCCATCACCTTCACCATGATCGCTCTTGGAATCATTATCAGTGCCAGCAAAAGCATAGAAGATAAAGCGGAGGAAAATCTTGAAGCCGCTTAAACTTATATTCAGCGGAGGAGGCACGGGAGGGCATATTTTCCCTGCTATTGCGATAGCCAATGCGGTTAAGCAGCTGGTACCACACTCGGAAATTTTATTTGTTGGGGCCGTAGGACGTATGGAAATGGAAAAAGTTCCGGCGGCCGGATTCAAAATTGAAGGCATTCCCATTGCAGGACTACAAAGAAAATTAAGTCTTGCGAATTTTAAGTTGCCTTTTTTGATCATTCAGAGTCTGCTGAAGGCCAGGCGCATCATCAATAACTTTAAGCCTGATGTAGTTGTGGGTACAGGTGGTTATGCAAGTGGACCTTTGTTGCGGTCAGCTGTGTCTAAAAACATCCCTGTGTTGATACAAGAGCAAAATTCTTATGCCGGAATAACCAATCGACTGCTTTCAAAACATGCGGCAAGGATTTGTGTGGCCTATGAAGGCATGCAAGCGTACTTTCCTGCCGGTAAAATTGTGGTCACTGGGAATCCTGTAAGGCCGGAAGTGGTTGCCATTGAAGGGAAAAGACCGGAAGCATTCAGGTATTTTCAACTTGATGAAACTAAAAAAACAGTACTTGTAGTGGGTGGGAGTTTAGGGGCCAAAGCCATTAATGAAACCATTGGGCAAGGCCTTTCGAAATTTGCGGAGCAGGACATTCAACTCATTTGGCAGTGCGGAAAGGTTTATTATGAAATAGCAAAACAACAGGTGCAGGGCTTTTCCGATAAAGGCGTCCATTTGTCAGAATTCATTTCACGAATGGATCTGGCTTATGCTGCAGCCGATGTCGTGATTTCAAGAGCCGGAGCCGGAGCCATTTCAGAACTGTGTTTGGTTAATAAACCCAGCATTTTAGTGCCTTTACCTACCGCGGCGGAGGACCATCAAACAAAAAATGCCATGGCTCTGGTAAATAAAAGAGCAGCGGTGTTGGTTAAAGACAAAGAATGTCAGAGCAAACTTGTTTCTGAATGTTTGGTTTTACTGGGAGACATAGAGCTGCAATTGGAACTGAGTAAAAACAGCTCCACTCTGGCACAACGCGATTCTGCCCTGAGAATTGCAAAAGAGGTATTGAGCCTCGCTAACTATCCGTTTGTATGAACGTACTCAGCTTTAAACTCTATTATTTTCTTGGTGTGGGCGGCATTGGCATGAGCGCCTTAGCCCGCTTTTTTAAACACCATGGAAAAGAGGTGAGGGGTTACGATAAAACGGCTTCTTCATTGACGAAGGAATTGGAAAACGAAGGCATTCTGTGCCATTTTAAAGAGGATCTTGAGGGCCTTAAAAAGGTACTCAATAACTTTTCAAAAACAGAGGTGCTGGTGGTTTACACCCCTGCCGTTCCTGTAACGCACCTGGAATATGGTTTGTTTAAGGAAGAGGGCTATACCATACTCAAACGCTCGGTGGTTTTGGGTGAGATCACCAAACAATACAAAACCATTGCCATAGCCGGAACGCACGGAAAAACAACCACAACTACCCTGGTCACCCATGTGCTGAGTTCGGCCGGATTGAATTGTTTTGCCTTCATGGGGGGAATTTCTAAAAATTACAACAGCAATTTGTTGCTTGGCGACACAAATAAGCCCGATCCCCTGTTTATTGTGGAAGCCGATGAATACGACAGGTCTTTTCTTACCCTTGAGCCCTTTATTGCACTGATCACAAGCGTGGATGCCGATCACCTTGACATTTATGGGGACGATTCCAGTGTGAAAGAAGGGTACCGTTTGTTTGCTCAAAAACTCAAGCCGGGGGGTACTTTGCTTGTTAAAAAAAAATGTTGATAATGATTTGAGGCTCACCGAACATCGCCTTATCTACTCGTTAAATTTAAATACTGAATACCGTGCTGAATCCATACGTGTGGAAGAGGGGCGGTTTGTGTACGATGTCAAGAGCCCTGTTGAGGACATTCCTTCGGTGCTCTTGGGTTTGCCGGGACTGCACAATGTAGAAAATTCAATCGCGGCCGTTGCAATAGCCCAGCAACTTGGGGTGAAGGGGGAGGTGATAAAAGAGGCTTTACGTTCTTTCAAAGGTGTGAAACGCCGTTTTGATTACAGGGTTAATACCCCTGAACACATTTACATTGATGATTACGCGCATCATCCTGAGGAGCTCAAAGCAACCATTTCTTCGGTAAAGCGCTTGCATCCTGGAAAAAGGATCACCGGTGTTTTTCAGCCACATCTCTTCAGCAGAACAAGGGATTTTGTGAAGGATTTTGCCATCAGTTTGGATTTGCTGGATGAATGCATCCTATTGGATATTTATCCAGCCAGAGAAAAACCAATAGAAGGCGTAAGCTCGAACTGGCTGCTTCAACACATGGAAGGAAAAAACAGAAAGTGCATGAGTAAGGAAGATTTGCTTGTTGAACTTAAAAGGAATCCCAGAGAAGTGCTGCTCACCATGGGAGCCGGAGACATTGATCAGCTGATTGAACCGATTGAAAAGATTTTGAATAAAAGTTAAAATGACCCTAAAACCAGAATACAAAAAATGGATCCACCGGAGTACCTGGGTACTCGTACTTGGGGGGCTTTTGTTTTCACTTGGTTTTGTAGCGAAAAAAGAAAAAGAAATTGTTGCCAATGCCCTAAGCATTGAGATACTGAACAACGAAGAAAATCTGTTTCTGAATGAAAATGAGGTGAAAGGATTTGTGCAACAAAGGGAAGAGCCGATACTGGGACAAACCTACGGTAAACTGAACATTCCTGAATTGGAAAAGGCTTTAAATACGCACCCGGCAATAGAAAATGCAGAAGTGTCGGCTACTCTAAATGGTGAGGTGAAAGTGGAAGTGATCCAACGCACCCCTCTCGTAAGAATCATTAACAAGGACGGGGAAAGTTACTACATCGATAAACAATCGAAACTGATGCCCCTGAATCAAAATTATTCAGCACGGGTTATGGTTGCTAATGGTGAGATTTTTGAGCCCTATGACAGGCGTTCACTTTATACGGTTGACCAGATCGGCAAAAGCGAAACGTTCAGGCAGGTGAGCGTATTGGATGACATCCTTGCAGTGACAAGGTACATTCAATCGGACACTTTGTTAAGTAAGCTCATTCATCAGATTTATGTGAACAAAGAGCAGGAGTTGGAACTGTTTCCGATGTTTGGCTGCCAAAAAATTGTTTTCGGAAATTCCTTAGCACTCGAAGAAAAGTTCAATAAACTAAAATTGTTCTATAAGCAGGGAATCAACAAAACTGACGGTTGGAACAAGTATTCAAGTCTGAATTTAAAATACAAAAACATGGTGGTTTGCACCAAAAAATAAATTATATGGAAAAAAAATCAAATCCTGGAAATCCGAATTGGCCTTCTGAATTGGTGGTTGGACTCGACCTGGGTACTACCAAAATTGCTGCCATTGTTGGCAGAAAAAATGAATTCGGGAAGGTGGAGATTTTAGGTGTTGGCAAAGCCGAATCGCTTGGTGTTAACCGCGGTGTGGTCGTGAATATTGAACAAACCGTTGCCTCTATTCGCGCCGCAGTTGAAGCTGCTGCTGATAAGGCAAACGTTGACATTGGGGAAGTGGTGGTTGGTATTGCGGGTCAGCACATCAAAAGCATGCAACACCGTGGTATGATTATGCGTCAGAGTACTGAGGACGAAGTTGGTCAAAAGGACATTGATAATCTTATCGACGACATGCACCGTTTGGTGATGAGTCCGGGTGAAGAGATCATTCACGTGATTCCGCAGGAATACATTATTGATAATGAAGCCGGCATTAAAAACCCGATCGGACATGCCGGAATTCGTTTGGAAGGAAATTTTCACATCATTACCGGGCAGGTGAGTGCTGTAAAAAATATTTTTAAATGCGTTGACCGTGCCGGTTTAAAAACCGTTGACCTCAACCTGGAGCCTCTGGCCAGTGCCGATGCCGTGTTGAGTGATGAGGAAAAAGAAGCCGGTGTTGTGCTGGTAGACATTGGTGGCGGTACTACAGACGTCGCTATTTTTTATGATGGCATCATCCGTCATACTGCCGTTATCCCTTTTGGAGGCAATATCATTACCGACGACATAAAAGAAGGATGCAGTATCATTCGCACACAAGCTGAGCAGCTGAAAGTAAAATTTGGTTCGGCACTTGCGCAGGAGAATCAGGAAAATGAGATCATCTCTATTCCGGGTTTACGTGGCCGTCCGCATAAAGAGATCTCGGTAAAATTTCTCGCTCAGATCATACAAGCAAGAATGGAGGAAATTCTGGAATTTGTATTGTTTGAAATTAAAAGCAGCGGGTTTGAAAGAAAATTGTCCGCAGGCATTGTCGTAACAGGCGGCGGCTCGCTCTTAAAACACCTTTCCCAACTCATCATGCTCACCACGGGTATGGACTGTCGCATTGGTACTCCAAACGAACACTTAGCCGGAGGCAGTGATGATGAATTAAAAAACCCATTGTATGCAACAGGAGTTGGATTGGTGATGAAGGGCATTGACAAGTATGAAAAGGCGGCCAAACGCGGGAGCAATTTCAGCAAACAACAGGTGGAAACAGCTCAAGTGGAAGAAGAACACAATGAGAAAAAAGTGGTTGGGCACTCACAACGCAAACTAGGTAGTTTTTTCACGGGTATACTTGAAAAAACCCGCGACTGGATGAGTGATGACATAGAATAAGAATAAATTAGAAACCCTTAAATAAAAATACCATGATGCAATTTGATTTACCGCAAGAAGAACGCTCCATCATAAAAGTGGTTGGAGTTGGTGGAGGGGGAAGCAATGCAGTTAACCACATGTTCCGATTAGGGATAAAAGGGGTTGACTTCATCATTTGCAATACCGATAAGCAGGCTTTGGAGAAAAGCCCTGTGCCAAATAAGATCCAGTTGGGAGCTCAGTCCACCAAAGGATTGGGTGCCGGTTCCATCCCCGATGTTGGAAGGGATGCCGCTCTGGAGTCCATTGAGGACATTAAAAATTACCTTGGCGATAGCACCCAAATGGTGTTCATTACCGCTGGATTAGGTGGTGGAACAGGAACGGGTGCCGCACCGGTTATTGCCAGCATTGCCCGCGAATTAGGAATATTAACTGTAGGCATTGTAACCCTTCCGTTTGCCTTTGAAGGTAAAAAACGTCGCGCTCAGGCGGAGACCGGACTGGAAGAATTAAAAAAGTATGTGGACACCTTGTTGGTAATTGGAAACGACAGGCTTCGCGAGATTTACGGTAACCTCAAAATGAGTGAAGCTTTTGCTCATGCCGATGATGTGTTGAAGGGCGCCGCAAAAAGCATAGCCGAGATCATCAGTTTACACATGCACATCAATGTGGACTTCAATGACGTGAAAACGGTAATGAAAGATTCCGGAGTAGCGATTATGGGTTCTGCGATTGCCAGCGGAGAGAAGAGGTCCTTAAGAGCAGTGGAGGAGGCTTTAAATTCACCATTGCTTAATGACAGTGATATTTCAGGAGCACGTCACGTTTTACTGAACATCATGAGTGGAAGCGATGACATCGACATGGACGAGTTTGGCGACATTACGGATTATATTCAGGAAGCGGCAGGTGGAAGTGCCGAACTAATTACCGGTTATGGCACCGATCCCACTTTGGGCGACAATGTAAGTGTAACCATTATCGCTACTGGATTTAAAACCAATCAAAACGTTGGTCAGGAGAACCCGTTTACAAGAGACCGCAAAGTGGTAAGTTTAGATGAAACACCCCTTGAGGTTGTGAATGAACCAATACAGACCAACATCATTGATGCCATTCAAAACACAGAACCCTTTGTTTACACCAGAACGGAAATCGAAGAAGAGCTTTTAACGGAAACCAATTTGCCGGAGCTTGATCTGAACGAAGAAATGCAGATTACCAGCATAAGCGAATTCACACCGGAGAACGAACTGGATGAAACAATGGATGATCAAAACGGAGAATTTACCTTCAACGTTATAGATGAGGAAATTCCTTCAGTTCAATCAAACAACATTAGCGAAAGCCAGGGTTCAAACGAGCAGGAAACCATTGAACGTGAGGAACAAATTCGTTTGGCTCAGGAAAGGATCCGTAAGCTAAAAGAAATTACTTTAAAAATGAGAAGCCCTGAAGGATTGGCTGCTCTTGAAAAACAAACTGCTTTTGAAAGAAAAAACATTGTGCTGGAGAACAAAATGCCAAGCCAGGAATCCAATGTATCGCGTTATACTTTAAGCGAAGGCAGTGATAAAAAACTCGAAATTCGTCAGAACAACTCCTTTCTACACGACCGGCCTGACTAATTCAGGTTGACTCCTGATAAAATGCAGTCCCGTAAGACTGCATTTTTTGTTTTATGAAAATATATTTTAACTTCATGTCCGAAAATTAATTCAACGTGAATCAAGTTGTTCAACTAAAAAAAGTTACTGTAGCTCAGCTCGAAGAAGGCATATTGGAAAATGTGTTCAAGGCTGGTGACAATATTGAAGTCGACGACTTTTATGAGCTGAGTAAAGTAAATTACCACCTCGTAAAATCAAAGCCATACACCGTTCTTGCATCAGCGGAAGAGCTGACCAGCTTTTCACAGGAAGCACGTGAATTGGTTGCGAGTAAAAAATTTGCCGGAGTTGCCATTGCCAAGGCTTTGTTAATTTCCGGGCTTAGCCAGAGAATAATAGGTAATTTTTACATCCGGGTCAACAAGCCTTTTATCAAAACCAAATTGTTTACGGATAGAGATGAAGCAATCAATTGGTTGAGAGAACAATATCGCCTGGGTATAAACCGTCTGGTTTAAGTCCTGTGTCAAAGGATTGAAACAAACCCATCCAACTAAACCACAATATTTACAATTTTCTTAGGCACAACAATGATCTTTTTTGGATGGGCTCCATTGAGATGTTTAAGCACTTCTTCGCGGCCCATCACTTCTTTTTCAATTTCCTGAACGCTTAATGTAGCAGGCAATTCAATGTTCAGGCGCATTTTGCCGTTAAAGGAAATGGGGTAATTGAAGGAATCCTCGACCAGGTATTCGGCTTTGAATTCAGGAAATGGAGCTCGGGCTATGCTTTCTTTGTGACCCAGTTTTTCCCAAAGCTCTTCGGCAATGTGTGGGGCATACGGAGAAATCAGCACAAGCAATGGTTCAAGCACGGCCTTTTTGTTGCATTTAAGTTCGCCCAGTTCGTTAACGCAAATCATAAAGGTACTCACGGAGGTGTTGAATGAAAAACGCTCTATGTCTTCGGAAATCTTTTTAATGGTTTTGTGCAAGGTTTTAAGTTCGGCCTTAGTTGCGGGGGCATCACTCAGCTCAAAACCGGTTTGGCTGTGGAACAATCTCCAGAGTTTTTTCAAAAAGCCTGAAACCCCTGTAATGCCATTGGTGTTCCATGGTTTGCTTTGTTCCAGGGGTCCAAGGAACATTTCATACAAACGCAAAGTGTCGGCCCCAAATTTTTGACAAATTAAATCGGGAGTGACCACATTGTACCAACGCTTGCTCATTTTTTCTACAGCGGAACTACACATCAATTTCCCATTTTCCATTTCAAATTCTGAACTTGAAAAATCATCTCTCCACTTTTTTAACTCTTCAATGTTAACCACATTGTTTTCTACAAGATTTACATCGATATGTATCTCGGTAGTTTCATAATTGTTTTTTAAACCTGCGGAAATTATTTTGTTGTCGGTGTTTGAACGGTGAACAATTGCTGAGGTTCCTTGTATCATGCCTTGATTAATGAGTTTTTTCATTGGCTCATCAAAGGGTAAATGACCCAGGTCAAAAAGGGTTTTGGTCCAGAACCTCACGTACAGTAAATGCCCAGTGGCGTGTTCGCTGCCTCCGATATAGAGGTCTACATTTTCCCAATACGCCATGGCCTTTTTATCAGCGAAGCTGTTCGGATTTTTGGAGTCCATATACCTCAAGTAATACCAGGAGCTTCCGGCCCAACCTGGCATGGTGGTGTGTTCGTACTCGTACTTGTTTTTGTATTTCCAGTTGTTGGCCCGGGCAAGGGGAGGTTCTCCGTCTTCCGTAGGCAAAAATTTGTCCACATCCGGAAGTTTTAAAGGGAGTTCATTTTCTGGAACAGGGTAGGGAACACCATCTTTGTAATAGATAGGAATGGGTTCTCCCCAATACCGTTGTCTGCCAAACACCGCATCACGCAGGCGGTAATTTATCTTGTGTTTGCCAATGCCTCTTTCTTCAATGGTTTTTATAGCCTCAGGAATGGCCGTACCCACGGGCATGTCATTCATAAAACCTGAGCGTTGCATCTTCCCGGCTTTTTCCTCCCAGGCTGATTTTTCAAAATCGTGTTCCTGATTGGGAATAATCACCTGCGGACGTTCAATTCCAAAATGTTTTGCGAAACGAAAATCGCGTTGGTCGTGTGCGGGCACTGCCATTACTGCTCCGGTTCCGTAACCGGCCAAAACGTAATCGCCCACCCACACCGGCACTTGTTTACGCATGAAAGGATGTTCAGCATAGGCTCCGGTAAATACGCCACTGATGTTTTCAATTTCGGCCTGGCGTTCTCGTTCGCTGCGGTTCTTTGCTTTTTCTACATAGGCTCTTACTTCGGCCGCTTGTTCTTTTGTTGTAATTTTTTCTACCAGTGCGTGTTCAGGTGCAAGGGTCAGAAAGGCGACGCCAAACACCGTATCCGGACGTGTAGTAAATACTTCGATCTCTTCCTTTGAATCCTCAATTTTAAACGTGATGCTGCTGCCCTCCGATCTTCCTATCCAATACCGCTGAGATTCTTTCAGACTCTCGGGCCAATCAATGGTGTTCAATCCCTCGAGCAAACGTTGTGCATAAGCGGTGATGCGCATGCTCCACTGTTTCATGAGTTTGCGCTCCACAGGATATCCCCCGCGTTCACTTACCCCGTCTTTCACTTCGTCGTTTGCAAGAACAGTTCCAAGTGCCGGACACCAGTTCACATAAGCTTCTCCGAGATAAGCCAAACGAAAATTCATCAATACTTCGTTTCGGGTTTTATCGTCAAAGTTTTCCCACTCAACCGCATTGAATGGTTTCAGGTTATTTTCAACATCTCCGGTAAGAATTCCCTGCTCGAGGCCTGAGTAACCTACCCTTTCGAAAATTGCTATTAGTGTTGAAATGGGCTCGGCTTTATTGCTGATGGGATTGTACCAGGAGTTGAACAACTGTAAAAAAATCCATTGCGTCCATTTGTAATATTCGGGATCAGAGGTGCGCACTTCGCGTTCCCAATCAAAGGAAAAACCGATTTTATCCAATTGCTCCCGGTAACGGGCAATGTTTTGTTCAGTTGTAATGGCCGGATGTTGCCCAGTTTGTATGGCGTATTGTTCAGCAGGCAAACCAAAAGAGTCGTAACCCATGGGGTGCAGCACATTAAAACCCTGGTGGCGTTTGAATCTCGCCATAATGTCGGATGCAATATATCCTAAGGGATGACCAACGTGTAAACCCGCACCTGAAGGGTAGGGGAACATGTCGAGCACATAGTATTTTGGTTTATCGGAATCGTTTTCGGCCCTGAAAGTTTTGTTTTTCGCCCAATACGCCTGCCACTTCTTTTCTATCTCGGTAAAATTATAGTCCATCTTTGCTGCAATAAGGGCCAAAGATAAAGAAATTCAGTTATTGGCGTTCCAGGGAGAGGGGCTTCATGTGCCTGTTATCGTCGTCTCTGTTCATTTGAGGAAGGTGGTAGAGGTGGCTGACGTCGATGGAGATAAAATCATACTCGCTGATTACTTTGCCAATGATGCGATAACAGCCCGGCCCGCGGAAAGGGTGGGCCATGGCCGAAGGCGGAAAATGCACGGTGTCGATCCAGTACCCCTCGAGGTCGAGAAAGGTGCCGAAGCACATTTTTTCGCCCAGGTGGGTACGGGTATACTTTATATTTACAAGATAGCCGATAATCTCAACGGTTTTCCCTTCCATTTTTTTGAGGTCGCGGCTAAGCAGCTTGTTCTTGATGTTATCTTTTAATAAACTGAATGGAGAGCAGAGGGAGAAGCCCAGAAGTTCTATTTGGTCAAAAGCCTCATCCAACCAACTGTTCTCAAGTTGAGGAAGACTGTAGTGTTCGGGTTCCACATCAAACAGTTCGGTTTTTTCTTCTGTTTTTTTTAAAGGATTGATGAGCATGTGCGCTTCCCAAAGCAGTTCCTTTTTATTGGTGTGAAGGGCGTGAAAGGCTCCCGCGCGGATCAAAAGCCGAATCTGTTCTAATGAAATGGACGTGCGTTTTACAAAATCATACAGACCAGTATAAGGGCCACGCTGTTCTCTTTCCGAAATAAACCGGTCAATGCTGTGGTTTTCAAGTTCGGCCAGCATTTCAAAGCCCAGGTAAATGGTTTTTCCCTTTATTTCACAGTGTTTGCCGCTGCTGTTGATGCAGGGCTGTACAATGTCTGCGCCGTGCATGCGGGCTTCGTGGATGTAAAGGTCTTTGCGATAAAAACCCCCGCCATTGTTGAGGGTGGCCACCATGTATTCGAGAGGATAATGGGCTTTCAGGTAAAGGGCCTGGTAACTTTCTACTGCGTAACTCGCCGAATGGCCCTTGGAGAAGGCAAAATTGGCAAAACTTTCGATCTGCGTCCAGATGGTATTTACGGTTTGCCAGGCATGGCCTTTAGCGAGGCAATTGTTGAAAAACTTATCCTTCACCTGATGAAATTCGTTCCTCTGCTTAAATTTCCAGCTCATGCCCCGGCGCAAATAATCGGCGTCGGCCAGAGAAAGGCTTGCAAATTCGTGAGCAATGCGTATCACGTCTTCCTGATACACCATCACGCCATAGGTTTCACGAAGCAGGTTGTAGAGTTCAGGAAGGTCTTCTTCCGCTTTTTTGCGCACTTCTTCTTTTCGGTAACGCAAAATGTATTCGTTCATCATGCCGCTTTTGGATACCCCGGGTCGTATGATGGAACTGGCCGCTACCAAACGCAGGTAATCATCGGCCTTTAATTTTGCCAGGAGCATACGCATGGCCGGCGATTCTACATAAAAACAGCCTATGCATTTGCCAACGCTGAGCAGTTTTTTGATTTCTTCGTCGTGTTTAAATTTTGCGATGTTGTGAATGTCTACCTCAACATTTTGGTTTTGTTTAATGAGTTCAACCGCATCTTTAATTTTTCCAAGGCCCCTCTGACTTAAAATATCAAATTTAAATAAGCCGATGTCTTCAGCCTCGAGCATGCTGAATTGTGTGGTGGGGTATCCCTTCGGCGGAAGAAAGGTGGCCCCATAACTTGTGATGGGCTCTTCTGAAATGATGATGCCGCTGGCGTGTATGCTGAGGTGGCTGGGAAGGCCCTGTATCAGTTTGCTGTAGTGTAACACCAGTTTGCCCATCTGGTCCGCTTGTTTGTAATCGGTTTTTTGGAGTTTGTCTATTTCTGAGGGAGGCAATCCAAACACTTTACCCAGCTCCCTGATCACGGCATCGTGTTTAAACGTAGGGTAAGTGGCCAACAGGGCGGTGTGCTCATCACCAAACCGTTCAAAGATATAACGGGTGATGTCGTCGCGGTCGGTCCAGGAAAAATCAATATCAAAATCCGGGGCGTTGCTGCGGTGTTCGTTGATAAAACGTTCAAAGTACAGGTCCAGATCAATGGGATCAACATCCGTTATTTTTAAGAGGTAGGCCACCATGCTGTTGGCGCCACTGCCCCGACCAACGTAAAAATACCCTTTGCTTTGGGCGTATTGGGTGATGTCCCAGTTGATAAGGTAATACGAAGCAAAGCGTTTTTCCTGTATGATTTTTAGTTCCTTTTCAATTCGCTGCAGGATGTTTTCTCCCGGATCGGGATAACGGTAAGGCAATCCATCCATACACAAGGTTCTCAGCAGAGCCATGTCTTCATCAAAACAGCCGGTGTAGTGTTTTCTGTTTTTGTTGCTGAGTTTTCCGAATTCAAATTCAACTGAACAGGAGTTGAGCAGGGTTTCGGTGTTTTTAATAATGACGGGGTAGGCGGAGAACGCTTGATAGAGGTCTTTTTTATTTGGATAGATGTGTTGCTTGGATCCCTGTTCGTTGACCTGCAGTTTACTGAGCAAGCTGTTTGTATCAATAGCTCTTAACAGACGATGGGCATTGTAATGCCGTTTGGTAATAAAGCTGGCGGTTTGCAACACCAGCATTTTTTGTTCAAGGTGTTTGAACGGTGAAAGAGGAAGTTGTGACAATTGTTTTGCTGAGATGCCGATGTACTCGTGTTCTTTCAGGGACTGCCCTGCGTATGCTGAAAAGGGATATACAACGTAACAGTGTTTAAACGGGGGGGCCTGGGTCGCAAACTCTTTTTTTTGATGAAGGTGTTCACTGAGGTGCTCGTTCAATTCCCTGAACCCCGCGTTGTTTTTGGCTATGCCCACGTACTGCTGTTTTACACCGTTTCTGAAATCAATGCCTGGGATGGGATGTGGTGGTTTTCCGGCGCTCAAGCGCAAGGCCTCTAAAATGGCTGAGGTGTTGTTGATGTCAGAGAGTACAAAAGAGGAATAGCCTTTGAGTTCAACGGTTTCCATGACCTGCTCGATGGAGAGGGTGCCGTAACAAAAACTGAAATAACTATGGCAGTTGAGGAGCATGTACCCGCTGGGGTTTTTGATGGATAGTTTTTTTATGTTCGGCCCCTCCGGGGCCGTGGTTGTTTGGTGTTGTGGTTTTTATGATGTTAAGCCCCTCCGGGGCTTTGGGTGGAGTAATTGGGTGTTTATATTTAGTTTAAGAAAGGTGTTGTTATATCCTGATGCCGTATGGTTTTTTTATGGTGTTCGGCCCCTCCGGGGCCGTGGTTGTTTGGTGTTGTGGTTTTTATGATGTTAAGCCCCTGCGGGGCTTTGCGTGGAATAATTGGGAGTTCATACTTATTTAGTAGCGATGTTCTTTATGTCCTGATGCTGCATTGTGGGCGCTTGTTTTGAGCAATTGGTTTGAAAAGTTTCGATTTCAGTAAGTTTGGATGAATGCAGTTTTATAATTAAAGTACTTTGTTTCAATCTGAACTTTTTTTGCTCTGATACAGTTGGCTCCGGAGGGGTCACAAATCATAAAAAGCACCCTTCCGTCAACATTTGCCCCGGAGGGGCAAAACAAAATTTACTATTCGTTAAGTTCAAAATCAAACACGTATTTTTCCATATACATTACTTCGTTTTCGTGAAGCATTTTCAGGTACTCCTGCCTGAAAGTAGATTTTTTGTGATGTTCTTCTTGTCCTTTTATATATTCGATCACACGAGCAGATTCACTTTTTGATACAGAAAAAGCACCATACCCTGCTTGCCAGTAAAATCTTCCATGTAGATGTCCGCTCTCATTTATGAACTTGTTGGAATGTTCTTTTATCTCTTTCACCAGGTCTGACAGTTTTATGTCGGGTTTGCACGAAAGCAGCAGGTGGATGTGGTCTGGCATGCCGTTTATAGCGACTAAAAACTGATGCTGACCTTTTACGATACCGGTGATATACCGGTACAGATCGGTTTTTATTTTTTGGGTGATGAGTGACTCCCGGTTGCGAACTGCGAATACAACGTGGTAGTATAGTTGTGTGTAGGTGTCTGCCATAATCTTGTTTTATGTTCGGCCCCTCCGGGGCCATGTTTGTTTGGTGTTGTGGTTTTTATGATGTTAAGCCCCTGCGGGGCTTTGCGCATTGTTACTTCATGTTTTATTGTTGCTACTGCATTATCTTGTGTCCAGGCCCCGGCGCTTCCCTGCTTGTGTTGCGATTTTTATGAATGTTCACGCTTTCATGGTTTTGGATTTCTGTTGTGGTATTGTTGCTGCTGGTCTGCTGCTGATGCTCTCTCACTTTTTTATTCCGTTAAACAAATTTGTATCCCTTTTGTCCAAATTCAATCCCGCAGCGCGCATCACAGCCTCTTCTCCAAAACGCCGTTTCATTTTGTCCATAGCCGCATACAGTTGTATTTGCTCCACCCTGTCTTCAAATAAATTGAATTGGTAAGTGCCCTGTATCAGGTGACTGAACCGTATCCCGATCAAACGGATGAGCATGCGTTTTTGAAACAGTTTATCAAACAACTCCTTTACTTTTTCAATCAGCAGACTGTCCATCGCCGTATAGGGCACACGGCATTGCATGGTAAAGGTGTTAAAGTCGGAGTACCGTATTTTTACCGTTACGCAGGAGGTGAGTTTTTCTTCTTCCCGCAGTTGATACCCCAGTTTTTCCGTCATGCTCACCAACACACGTTTCAAATGTCCCACATCAATAGTGTCTTTTTCAAAAGTACATTCCGTTGAAATGGATTTGCGTTCATTGTAGGGTTCTACCGGTGAATGATCAATGCCTTGGGCTTTTTTCCAAATAACAAGTCCGTTTTCGCCCAGCACCTGCTGCATCACTTTTACCGGCATCTCCTGCAGGGTTTTTATTTTTTCTATGCCCATGTTACGGAGCAACTGGTAGGTTTTGTCGCCTACCATGGGAATTTTTTTGATGGAGAGCGGAGCCAGAAAATGTTTTTCATTCCCAAAACCAATTTCCATCTGTCCGTTGGGTTTGGCCTCTCCGGTGCCTACTTTGGAAACGGTTTTGTTTTCCGACAAAGCAAAGGAAATGGGAAGCCGGGTTTCTTTAATGATCTTTTGCCGGATCTCTGTAGCTAACTTGTAACAGCCAAAAAAGCGGTCCATGCCGGTGAGGTCCACATAAAACTCATCAATGGAGGCCTTTTCGTAAAGCGGCACATTTTCTTTGATGATCTCGGTTACCTGATTTGAAAAGTAGCTGTATTGATCGTGGTCGCCCCGCACAATAATGGCATCGGGGCACAATTGCCTGGCCAAACGCATGGGCATGGCGGAGTGGATACCAAAAGCGCGCGCTTCATAACTGCAGGAAGCCACCACGCCCCGGTCGCTGCTGCCGCCCACCAACACCGGTTTACCAATGAGTTTGGGATTAATGAGCCGCTCTACCGACACAAAAAAACTGTCCAAATCCATATGCATCACTTGCCGGTTCATCGCTCTTTTGGCCTCAGCGGGGGACGGGGAGATTCCCTCGCCCCATCGGTTGACAATACAAAAAGAGTTTGTCGACCGGTGCTAAGGGATGACTAAGGTACTATGTATAGTAGGAGTGTCGTGCTATGAAATATAGCAATAGTTCCGGCAGGTGTAATTTAATTTTGTTCTCAGAAATTGTGGAAACCAAAGGAAAGATAAAATCAATTCGTGAAGAAACACTACTGAATAGGATCTATATTATCAGAGGTCAGAAAGTGATGTTGGATCGTAATCTGGCCGCGCTTTATCAAGTTGAGACCAAGAGGCTGAATGAGCAGGTGAGGCGAAATCCGGGGCGTTTTCCAGTGGATTTTATGTTTCAATTGACAGAAAAGGAGTTCGAAAACTTGAAGTCGCATTTTGCGACTTCAAGTTGGGGAGGGAATAGGAAGTTACCTTTTGTTTTTACGGAACAGGGAGTGGCTATGTTATCGAGTGTACTCAACAGCGAAAGGGCAATTCATGTTAACATACAGATCATGCGTTTATTTACCAAGATCCGCCAGTCCATGATAGACAATACTGAGCTACGACTCGCAATTGAGGAAGTCAGAAAAAGAACAGATAACAATACAAAAAACATCGAGCTTGTATTCAAATATTTTGATGAAATGCTTGAAAGAAATGAGAAACAAAAAGAGAGGGTGCGGATTGGGTATAAGCCATAATTCGCGGAACCGACCTAATGCCAATAGAAAAAGCACCCTCATTGCCGAAGGTGCTTTCTAAATAGAGAAGAGGAGGCTTATTGCTTCTCTATAATCAATTTTTTGCGTACACTTATTCCGGCGTCTTCAAAATTGATGAGGTAGACGCCTTGCTCAAGAGCCGAAATGTCAAGCGTGTTTAGACCAATAAAACTTCCCTTCACAACGTCTCTTCCCAAAACATCAACAATACTATAATTCACTATAACACCCGAGGTGTTTTGCAAAGTTAGGACTCGAGAAGCGGGGTTTGGGTAAATCGAAATCGAATTTTCAAGCAAGCCCATTTCATTTAATCCAACACCAGAGTTGCTTATACTTACGCTGGCGCTGCCCGTACTCATCACGCCAGTGACACCGGCACTATTCACCTTAATGGCATTTGCAATGGATAAATTCAGCACCGAATTCAAGGCTATGGTGTTGCTGACCTTATACCAAAACTCACCAATTTTCCCATTACCACTTACATTGCCGTGGTCAACACGAACAGTGGCTGCATAAATTTTACTGTTCGCAAACACCACTTTTCCAAAATCAATATTTTGATTGGAAGCATTTAAAAAGGATGGTGGGTAAATAATTTTTACCGAATCTGTTTGCACCAAAGCTTGATCAAATAGCACTTCATAAGCAATCCCATACACTTGAGAAATAGAATTGTTTGCATCTCCCAAATAAATGTCTGCCTTATTCCAGGTTCCAGCGAAAATTGGAGCAACAGGCGCCACAAGGTGAATATCGGGGTTAGCTGAAACGACATGGTTTTCCTTAAAACTATGCGTTAAACCAAAATTTTGCGTAATGGCAGCATTATCACTGGCATTAATGATACCATCTCCATTGCAATCGGCATGGGCTTTGTTCCAGCCCGAGCTCACCGTGCCCGTCCATGCGGTAGCGTATTGCCCATTCCATGCATTGCTGGTGGGGGTTCGGGCGGGCCCAGTGCTGTTGGCAGCTAAACCCAATTCCAAAACATCGGTGTTACTTACAACTCCATCGCGATTGGCATCACCCGGCCAAACTTCTGCGCAAAATGGGTTTGCGATATAATTTACATTTGCC